>Ga0207674_10001593_pt1 | contig 29207 bp, 32 predicted proteins | sample KBSCornC72_FD_184303 | JGI IMG/M metagenome (GOLD analysis project Ga0207674, IMG submission 184303) | Corn rhizosphere microbial communities from Kellogg Biological Station, Michigan, USA - KBS Corn C7-2 (SPAdes) (version 2) | ecosystem: Host-associated > Plants > Roots > Rhizosphere > Soil ...
CCGGCGGATCATCGTAGGCCATTATGAGATGCGATATGAGATCGCGAACGGCACCCTCTTCATCCTGCGCCTCTGGCATTGCCGGGAGAACCGAAGCTTCGAAGCGGAGCACTGAACGGAAAGGCCGATGGGGCAACCGAGAAAATACCCATCACCAGTTTCAACTGATGCTCGGGCCGCTCCGCCCCCGCCCTACCGACCAGTTCACACCATCCTCCCGCATCTGCCCCGACACACCCTGGCCGATACGGCGTTCGAGCACCGGTCGCCAGGGTACGAGCGTGAAATCCCGCGAGCGTTCGAGGACGGCGAACCGTCCCGAGATCAGATCCACCCGCCGACGATAGACACCCTCCAGCCTCTCCCCTTCTGCCACCTCGCCAAAGGGAAGGTCAAGTTCGCGCGATAGCTGTCCCGCGACCCGCAGCAATTCCCGGCGCCGCAGTATGGCGAGCATATCCTTGCGATAGCGGATTTCCCTGTCCGTCTGCTCGGCCAAGCCCTCATCCATCAGCCACTGCCGACGTTGCACCAGCGCGGTAGAAGTTTCCCGACCAAATCCCGCCTCCCGCAGGAGCAATGGTTCGCTTGCGACCAGCGTCCGATCGAGCCAGGTCGCGGCATCGGCGGTCGCCAGTTCCCTGGCATGCACCGGCGAGAGCAGACTAATCTCGACCGGCTTGACCATCAGCTGCCGCCGTTCGAAGGCTTCTACCCGCTCCAGATGATCGGGTGCGATCGTCCAGCTGCCGTCGGCATCACGTTCGACCACTCCACCCTTTCTGCGCATGGCTTCCAGCCGGCGGACATGCGCCTCGACGAACGCTTCGCTGGCGGCCGGGTCATGCCGGAAATGAGCGTCGGCATCATAGCGTCCGCCATTGGTCCCAGCCACCGTCGCAATGGTGCGATCAACCTCGCGAACGACAGGTACCGATGGCCTGATTTCGACCACAGCGCCGGAGGCAAGACCGGCATCCTCACCTCTGACCTCCAGCCCCGTTCCATTCGCCGTGCCGATCGGCACATAATGGGTGCGCCCGTCGATCCCATCGATCAGCAGATAATGGCGGTCATCCATCTCGTCGGCGAGACCGCGCGTCAGCACGCGTCCAACGATCGGCTGAGCGCCCGGCGCAGCCGGATCATAAATGACACGATCGGCGCCCGCGCGATCGAGATTCAACCGCGTAAATTCGCGCTGCATGGTGCGGATGATATCGCCCCGCTCTCCCATGGTGCGGAGTACAGTTTCCAGATCGGGATCGAGCCGGTATCGGCCGGTCGGCAGCGGCTGTGCCAATCCCATGCGGGCGAGATGCGCCAGCCGGCCAGCCTGAAGATCATGGTCGAGCGGGTCGGCAGTTGCCGGCTTCACTATGGAATTTTCAGCGCCGTGCAGCAGCGCACGGTCGATGGATGTCAGCCGTTCCTGCGTGATTTCGCTCCGGCGGGAGAGGATGATCTCACGGTCAGTCCTTGGTCCCAAGTCCAGTTCGACCAGCTCGGCCGCGCGTTCGCGCAGACCCTGCCCGATATAGTCGCGGGCAATGATGAGATTATCTCCGCGCTCGTCGACGCCGCGCAACAGGATATGGCTGTGCGGACGCCCCGTGTTGAAATGATCGACCGCCACCCAGTCGAGCCGCGTGTTCAGATCCTCTTCCATCTGTGTCATCAGACGGCGAACCAGCGGCTTCAACTCCTCATAATGCTCGCCATCTTCGGGCGCGACGATGAAGCGGAATTGGTGGCGATCCTCGCTGCCACGGCTGAGAAATTCCTTCCCGTCCGCCCGGTCGTGCTCCGGCCCGTAAAGCGTGCTCCGTTCACCCGCCCGGTCAGTGCCGTCGCGCTGGAGATAACGCAGGTGCGCGGCGGCCCGCCCTGCCCCCTTTCCGGCAAGCCGGACGATGCGCGCTTTGACCACCACGCGGCGCTGCCGAAAAGCGCCATGCTGGTCGCGGCTGGCCAGCAGCCGGCCGACCCCGGCGCCGCGCCCGTTGCGGTGCCCGGAAAAGCCGCCTTTGCCTTTGCCGCCTAAGCCAGCGCCACGCGCCAGATTGGCGGCGGCAATGACGCGCCCGGCATAGCGGCGCATCTTCGGCCCGCGCGATGCATGCTGGCGGCCGAGCCTCGGGGTGAATTCGTCATCATCGGCCATCGCATTCATCCTGCGCTGGCCCCACTCGCACGCCACTTTGCTGCATCACTCCGCCGAAGGGAAGCGGTGCCACCAAAAAGCGCAAAAATCCGCCATTCCCACGGATAATGGCACTGCCCTGGCGACTCCATGCCCAACTGGCACCAAGAAAAAGGATGTGCAGACAAGAGGTTAAGCGGCCCATGGTGCCGTCACCTTTATCTTGCCTTACGCACTATCCCACTCGTTTCCGCCACCCCCACCAACCCCACATGTCAGCCAGCGCGATGGTGCCCTCTGTCACCATGACAGCCTGAGGCCGCTCCCAGAACTTCCTGCCGCGAACAAAAAAGCGCCCGAAACAGCGCTGCATCGACGCCGTTTCGAGCATGGCCTGTATCACCCGATCGTCTCCGAAAATGCCCTCGCGAGCCGGTCGCTTTCGGCCATCGCAGCCTGCAATTCCGCTTCGATCTGCTTCGCCTCACGGCGGCTCCAGCAGGCGCTGAGTTCAGCGCGCAGTTCCTCGATCTGCTGTTCAACCAACATACCAACCTCCATCATTTCTGCGAAATATGGAAAGCTCGCCCGGGGTGGAGCGGGCCGGGTCAAGGACCGCGAAGCAGCCGCGCCAGCGGCGATGGGGGTCACGATTTTTCGCGGCGGGAGCGCAAGCGGACGCCGCGAAAAATGGTGGGGCCCCGTCGTCCTTGAGGCGGCCCGTTCCGTCCCGGTATCATCGGACGACCTGAGCGGATTACCCTTTCCCCAACGCCCGTCCAGGGGCGCGTCCATGCCGGACGCGCCCCTCTTTGCTACCAGGCGGCAAGCCCCATCCGACCGCTCGCGGTGCGAAAATGATCCGGATCCAGTTCGACGCCAAGAAAAGCGCGACCGCACAGGTGCGCCGCTTCCAGTGTCGATCCCGAACCGCAGAAGGGATCGAGCACGATATCGCCAGGATTGCTGAATGCCTCGATCAAGGGCGACAATATCTCGATCGGCTTCTCGGTCGGATGCCTCCGGTTGCCCGTATAGCGCGGCCAGTCGATCATATCGGCTATGGTTTGGGCCGGAAGGTTCGGACGCCCCTTCGCGAGCAGGAAAGCCTGCTCATGCTCGTAGCGCAGAAAGCGGGTCGATGAGGCATAATGTTTGCGGAAAACGATATGGCCGACCGGACGCAACCCGACGGAGCGCCATGCTTCGACGAACTTCTCCACCGCGCTCCAACCATAGAAACTGATGGCAAAGCGGCCCGATTTGAGCACGCGGGCGACCTCGGCAAAGGCCGGAACCAGCCAATCTTCATTATCGTCATTGACGACCCTGCGCCCGTCACGGGACCGATAATGACAGATATAGGGCGGGTCGGTCAGCACCAGATCGACCGCCCCATCGGGCAGCGATTTCAACCGCTGGCTGCAATCGCCATGGGCAATGCGGTTGCGCGGAACAGGCAGCGAATGTTGCCGATAATTGGCCGAACGGTCGCCTTCATCTGGCTTCGTTGACATGCTTTTCACTCCTGATGCGGGGTCGGCACCGCTATCGGCGCCTGACCCCTGCCTCGCGGTGAGCAGCGGGAGTGACGGGGGCAGCGGGAATCTGCCGGGGTGGTGCGGGCGCAGGCACAGCCGAGCCACCGCCCGGCCGATTGCCGTTGCGGGGGAGAGAGGGCAGCGTCCTCTTTCTCCTCCAGAACAAAAATCCTGCACCGACATCGCGGCATCCGGCATGGGAGAATTGAGCGTCAGCAGGCCTGAAAACTCTGCGAATGAAGTGCCAGCGCCCAGGTGAGAATGGGTTGGCGCGAACCGGTCGATGGAGCCGCCCGCTCATCTCCGAGACGCACCAGTGGCAATTGCGTCAAAAGCGCTTGCGCAGCGCGAAGAGCGGATCCAGCGATAATCCGTCACCTTCCGGTCGGTCCTTCGCTGTCCCACCGGTCACGCCATTGGCATGATAGACGAAGAGTGCAGGTGAACTGGACGAGGGTGGATCATTCCTCTTTGGCGGCGGCGTTGCCTGAGCCCACCGAGTTCCCAGTGCCGCCGTAATCGTCGCCATATAGGCGCGGGTTTCAGGCGGCAACGGGCGCCCGACCGACAGATAATCCGCATAGCGCGCGGGACCGGCATGATAGGCACCGAACAATCCCGGATAACCGAAGCGCATGTGCATGGCAGCGAGATAGGCGGTGCCGGCGATGATATTATCATGGGGGTCGTGGGGATCAGGCCCCAGTCCATATTGGCGTCGCATGTCTGCCCAGGTGCCGGGCATCAGCTGCATCAGCCCCATGGCCCCGGCGGAACTGGTGGTCGGCCTGCCACGCCATATCGTGCGGCCTCCGCTCTCGGCGCGCATAACCGCTTCGATCCAGCGCCGATCGATACCAAACCGCGCCGACGCCTCGACAATATCCTCCGCCCAGCGCGCGACGGGATCGGCACGCGACGGCGTCGAACAGGCCAGCAGGCCCAGCGCGAACGCCAGTCGGGCACGACTCAGCGCACCCATAGTGACGTCGCCTTTCCAATGATCTCAGCTTCACCGACCGGCCCGAAATAGCGGCCGTCGAATGACGATGGGACATGGCTCATGAGCAGAAAATAGCGGCCCGGCCGCAGCCCTTCGCAGCCCTCCCACCAGGGCATCGTTCGCCCCAGACTATCATGTGCCAGGCGCCGCGCGATCTCTTTACCGCCGATCGTCACCCGGTCGCCGCGCGCGCAGACGATGTCGCCCGGAACGCCCACGACCCGCTTCACCAGCGGCACGTTCAAGGGAAGATAATGCCGCCGCGCGGCGAGCAGCCGGGCCGGATAAGGCGCCCTCGCCACCACCATGTCGCCCCGGTGAAGCCCCGCGCCGGGCGAGAGCAGATAGAAGCCGACCGGCGCGCTGGCGGTGGCATTCCAGAGCAGACGCGGCGGCGGCGGGAAGACGATGGTCAGGCCGAGCGCAAGGCCACCCAGCCCCAGCCAGAGCGCAAGACGACGCAGGCGACGACGGCGCAAGCGCGCAGCGCGCAGCGCGTCGCCCCAGGCGAACAGGGGCATATCGCGCGACCGGTTCATGCGCCCCCTCCCGACTTGCGGGCAACGGACCAGGCATCGAGATCATCGATATGATAGCGCCAGCTCCCGCCATGCAGACGGCCAAGCGGACCGCGCCCTTGCAGCCGCAGGCGCTTGAGCGTGGCGGCACCGATACCGAGATGAAAGGCCGCCTGCTTGGCGGTGAGATAGGGGCAGGTTTCGCGCGCGATCTTCACGCGCGCCGCAAGCGCCTTGGAGGCGTTGTCCTGCCGGTCTGTCGCGTCATCATCCATAGCCGGTTCCTTCGCAGATCCGGCCTTGTCGCCGGGACATAGGGGGTCAGATCGGCTCCTTCTGGGTCGATCCGCACCATCCCGGCAGGGTCGGAAAATGGGGGGCGCTTATTTCGACCCCCCTTAGCCGGCGTCCGCGCACCGGCGGCCATGGCCGCCGGTGCGTTCCCAGCCGCTCAGTCGACCGGGTTCCAGATGATGGCATAGGCGTCGTCATCATCCTGCCCGGCAGCCCGGCCGAGATTGGCGTAGAGCCGGCGAGGCCCGAATTCCGGTGCCGCGAGGCTCAAGGACACATAATCCTTGCCGGACATTTCGCCGCGCCGGATCCAGCCCGCGCCGATCTCGACGCCACCCGATGCGACGACCCGATAGTCGGGCTGGCTGTCGCCATTTTTGCGGTTGTTGGGGATGATCTCGATGCCGACGCGGATCGAGAGGGTGCGCAGCTCGCCCTTATAGCCATTGCCGTTGCGGGCGGCATAACCGATTGCAGCCATTTGCTTTACTCCACTTGCGCGCCCGCGAACCATTTCCGGGCGACAGCAGGCCGCAAAGGCCGGGACGAGCAGGCCTCCCGCACCGCAGGCCGGAGCGATCAGCGAAGGACCGGGCGGCAAGCCTTATTTGAACCGCGAGGAGCCCGTCAGGGCGGGGAAATAAGGCGCAGCCACCCGGTTGCGGGAGGACAGGACCGGCCTAAATGCCTGCTTTCCAAGGCGCCGGAATGATACGCGGGCGAGCATGGCGGAAGGGCAGCCATGCGATCCTCATGCGCCCCAAAACCATTGTCTTAGGGCGGACCACGCCACGCTCCTCCCGCATGGCGCTTCTCCCAAGAACCGCAAAAATGGCGATGATCAGCGCGTTCTTCCGACCAGCGGGTGCACAAGTCTTTTCGAGAGGCCGGGTGGCGGCGATACCGCTCACGCGTGCCTTGAAGTCTCGAGCGAGTAGGATTAAATCATATCCGTAAGGAGCAACCTATCCATGCGCACGACCCAACAGTTCAGCGTAACCCTGCCGAACGACATGGCAGCGCAGGTCCGCGCCAAGGTAGCGTCGGGCGAATATGCGAGCGAAAGCGAAGTGATCCGCGACGGATTGCGCGCGCTCCAGGCGCGCGACCGGGCCGTCGAGCAATGGCTACGCAATGAGGTTGTTCCGGCCTATGATGCCTATCGGGCCGATCCCTCTCGGGGCATATCGCTCGACGATGTGCGCGCCGGTCTCGCCAAGCGTCACGAGCAAGCCGCCAAGCGCGGCTGAAGGTGGGATATTCGATTGTCTTCACGCCGGAAGCGCGTGACCATCTCGATGCCATTTACGACACTATCGCGGCCGCCGCATCCCCGGACATCGCACAGCGCTTCGCCAATGGCATCCTCGATCATATCGGCACGCTGACCGACTATCCTCGTCGCGGAACGATGCGGGACGATCTGCGGCTTGGTCTGCGGACAACCGCTTGGCGTCGTCGGGTGACGATCGCGTTCGCGGTCGATGAAACCGCGGTAATCGTCGTCGGGATTTTCTACGGTGGCCGCGATTTCGAGGCTCTGTTGAGTGAGGATAGCTAGAACCGCGAGGAGGGCGATGCCCGGCCAGCGACGATCATCCCCATGACGGAGCTTCCACGCCCGATACAGGGCCTGGCCGCAAATTGTCTGGCGTTGGGCGGAGGGAAGCCGGAACCGCCAAGGCAGCTGGCTCCTTCTGGCGCGGCCAAGAGCCTCTGATCCTTCGGCCTTCTGCCTTCGAAGCGCTGATCTTCCGCGCGCCGCCGGACGAGTGGATAAGCCCCTGTTTGGATAGGAAATAGTGGCGGACAAGGGGTTTCCAGCCCCCGGTTTCGCAGCTATCCTGCGAGGCGAAAGGGGCAAAATCCATCCTGTCCGGCCAGTTCTGAGCGGCCGGATGGCCGCGACGTGGAGCTATAGACTATGCGCCTTTTGATTGCCCTTATCTTTCCCTGGCTGACCTTCTTCACGATCGGCAGGCCGCTCGCGGGCATCGTCTGCTTTCTGCTCCAGATCACGCTGATCGGATGGCTGCCCGCCACCATCTGGGCCGTCTATGCGCTCAGCCAATATAAGACCGACCGGAAGATCGAGCGCGCACTTGCCCGCAACGCTGGAGCGATCCGCTAGACTTCCTGCCTCTCTCAAACAAAGCAGCGCCAGCCCGTCAGGGCCGGCGCCACATTTTTGATGAAGCTGGCCGGTCTCACCAGACCAGCCATGCCGATCCCCGTTACTCGGCGGGCGCGGATTCCACTTTCTTCCGGCCGCGTGCCTTCGACGGCGCGGGCGCCGCCTCCCCCTTGGGCTTGCGGCCAAGGCCGATCTTGACCGCAAGCGCCTTGCGTTCCTCGGCATAATTGGGCGCGGTCATCGGATAGTCGGCGGGCAGGCTCCATTTGGCGCGATAATCATCGGGCGTCATGCCGTAGCGCGTCATCAAATGGCGCTTCAACATCTTCAATTTTTTGCCGTCCTCCAGGCAGACAATATAATCAGGCTTCACCGAGGCGCGGATCGAAACCGCGGGCTGGAGGGGCTCAGTTGCCGGTGCCGCCGGCGCGGCCAGACCTTTGAGCGCGCCATGCACGCTGCCAATCAGGGCTGACACATCGCCGAGCGCGACACTGTTGTGGCTGACATGCGCGGCGACGATATCGGCGGTCAATGTGATCAGGAGGTCGGTATCGGCGGAAATCTCGGTCATTCAGGCGGCCCTATGTTTCGATGCTATGAGAGCGCCGGATAGTCGGCCCACCGGGCGGTGTCACCCCTCGAAGAAATGAAATGGGCAAGAAGGCGCTGCGCGATCGGCGAGTTTCGAACTCCTGAAAGCGCAGTGATTCGGCCGCCGATCAGCGCCGATGGATCACCATGCCATGTTCTCCGCAGAGGCTGCACACGCCCTTCATCCGTTCATAGCCCTGGCTCCCCGCCAGTTCATGGCTCGCCTGTGCCGCAAGCCCGGCTTCCTCCAGTGCCAGCTTCTGCGCGATGCATAGATCGCACACCGGCTCGGGCGCGAGCCGCGCGACGAAGCGCGCCACATCGTCCAGAATCTTCATTATCTGCCCCTGTTCTTGTCGAGCGGACCCATGCGGGATGACCATGGCTCAAGGCAAGAAAAGATGCACAAATCCGCGCGCCCAAGCCGGAACGGCGCGGGCGCGCGGCGGATTTTTCGGAAAACCGTCCAAGGGAACGGAGGGCGGGACCGGTCTACGGCCCCACCCTTTCCATCATGCAGCCAGCCTCTCCTCTCCATCCCCCGCGCTTTGTTCGGGCCTGTCCGCTTCCCGTCCTTCGGGATGGGGCAGCGCCGCGCCGCCCTGCGGCGGCACCGGATCATCCTCCCTCTCCTCCGCCGCGCTCGCGGCGGCGCAGGCCGCCTCATGCGCCCTCACCGTCCCGACGCCGCCGCGCGCGGTATAGGCCGAGGGCGGGAAGGCCATCCAGCGTGGCACCCATCCGGCGCGGACCTGCCGCCCGCTTGCCCCGCGCAGATGATCGCCCAATATCCGGCGCTGGGTCTTGGCCTTTTCCTTGGCATTGGCGGCGGCGACAGCATCACCCGCCACATCGGCCAGCAAAGCGCTCAGCAGTTCCCGGTCCCGCAGAAGGTCGAGAAAGGCATCGTCACCCGTCCACCATTGGCCCATGTCGACGCCGAGAACGAGACCGACCGCCTCGACGGCCATGCTGCCGCTGGCGAGACATTCCCCCATGGCGACCGCGACGATATCCATGAGCGCGGCATCGGGGAGGTCGAGCATCCGGTGGAACAGCGTCACAAGTTCCGGTGCATCATGCCCCCCGACAAGATGCGGCTCGTCGGCGTCAACCCCCAGAAGCGCCAGCACCGCGCGCCGCCGCTCGTCAAAAACCGCTTCGCCCCGGCACTGGCCAAGGCTCTGCGCCACATCCTCGTTGCGCGCGGTCTGCGGGTCGGGCTGCACCCGCCAGAGCGACGACCCGGCGATGGCATGGGCCAGCATCAGCCGGAGCGCCACGCCGGGCCGGTCGAGCAAGGCCGCGCGTACAGCGGCGTGGCGATGGAGGTCGACATAGCAGTTGAGCGTCGAGGTCAGTTCGGCGCGAGCGATCTTGGGCCTGTCGACTTCGCCCTGCCCGGACGCCCGCCGCTGCGCTTCCTTGCGGCTGAGATAACCTTCATGGATGATCGCCTCGCCATTGGCGCGCAGATCGACATAGACCCGCCCGCCCTTGCGCTTGGGTGCCTTTTCATATTCCCAGGCCGAGAAATGCTCGTTCGGCGGGACAATGACGACATCGCTCCACCCGGCGTCCAGCCACAGGTCGCGGCGGCGCTCTATCTCCGCCTGTTGCGTGTCCCAGAAGGCCGTCGCATCGGAAAAATAGGCATCGTCTCCGAACAGATCAGCGATCACGACCAGCCCGCTGGCCTCGACATCGAACAGGGCATGGCGCAGCGGGATCGACTGGCCGCCAAACAGCCATGCCTTCAACTGATGGCCGGTCGGTGCATATCCATCCTCATCGTCAAACAGGGCCAGCCACGCGCGCTGCTGGCTTTTGGATGCAAGGGTCAGGTGGCGCACGGTCGCACGGTCGATCTCCTCGCGGGCGTAAAGCTGCCGGATTCGCGGCAGGAGGTTGCCGAGCGCAAGCACCCGCCGCACCGCGATTTCAGGGAGACCGAAGGTCGCGGATATATCATCCACCGTGCGGCCCTGCTTGACCAACCGGGTGAAGGCGTCCCATTGCACCACCTCGTCGGGGTCGAGCCGGGCCGCATTTTCAATAAGCGAGGCTTCGATGGCATCGGCATCGTCGCCCTCGTCCAATATGGCGCAGGGCAAAGCCGTGCATTCGGCATCGGCCTCGCCGTCCGCGCGCTGTTCTTCCCGGACGGTGCGCGCGGCATGGAAGCGGCGGCTTCCCGCGATGATCTCATATTCGGGCGCAGAGCCGGGCGTGTTGGCGTTCGTTGCCGTTGCCGCTTGCGTGCAGGGCCGCACGATGATGGGCTGGATGACACCGCGCTTGCGCACGGTCGGCAACATATCGCTGATATCCGGCGCTTTCTTCGCATAACGCATATTGGTCTTGCTGATGCACAGCTTGTCGAGCGCGATAAATTCGAGTTTCATGGGTTTCACTTTCATTTATACGATAAGCCGATCCCGCCGCGAAAGACGGTCAGCGTCGATGCGCTGCGGAGCCGGTTCGGGATGGGCGGCAGGCGGCCGCCCGCGCCTTGCCGCCGATCAGGGCGGCGGAAGCTCGTCAGTCCGCCGCGCCGTCAGGCTGCGGGCGAGTAGGGTCTGGGCTTGCAGGATCGATCCCGCGCGGCGGGCCATCTCCGCCCAGACCGAGAGCGGGTGCATCGTGACAAAGGCACAATCGCGCTCGATGCGCAGGCCATAAGGCAAACGGATGCCCTCGATCTCGCGGAGGGAGAAATATCCGAGTTCCGGGCATCCAAACCCCAGATCGGCAAGGCCGAACAAGCTATCGCCATCCTGCGCCAATTCAGTGACCAACCAAGTCGCCGGGCCAAGCGGATTGAAGAATTTGGCGAGCGGGCAGGGATCATGGCCCGGTTGCTCCGCACTGCGCCGTGCCTCGGCGCGCAGCTTCGCACGCAGTTCGTCGGGAAGAAGGATCATGCCGCCCTCCCCTGTTCTGCGCCGGTGTCACTCGCCGGAGCGTCGCGCTTGGTGCCGCCATCGCAGTCCCGCGAAGCGCGATGCCGTTCGAGCAGCCAGTCGGCGGCAAGGCTGGCGGCGCGGGCGGCACGGAAGATCGCCCGACTATCCTCCCGCAACACGGCGAGCCATCTCCCCAAATAATCGGCATGACGCACGGTCGGCACGATGCCAAGCGATGCGCAGAGGAAAGCCGATCCCATTTCAGCAATCAGTTCCTCGCGGGCATAGCCGGGCGATCCAAAGCCGTTGGCAAGATCACGCGCCAATCGCGAAGCATGACCCGTCGCGTGGGTCAGTTCATGCAGACATGTGCGATAATAGTTGATCTGCTCGAAAAAGGCCGGTTGCGGCGGAACCTGCACGACGTCAAGCGATGGCATATAATAGGCTTTGTCGCCGCCAACACGAAAATCCACGCCGCTTGCCGCGATGACTTCTTCGGCTATCGGCACAATTTCCCATTCAGGCACAGGATCGGGATCGACAACAATCTGTTCATCCAGCCCCTCACACTGCGCGACATTGAACACTGTAAAGCGCTTCAGGAAGGGAACCGCACGCGCTCGGCGGGCATCGGTCCTCCGGACCGATGCTTTATCCGTCTCGCCCTCGCTGCTGTCCTGTGCGCGGGCCTTTTCGGCTTGGGGAATGAAACGATCAGCATAGACGACCATGCAGCCATGTTCGCCTTTGCGGACAGTCCCGCCCGCCTCCAAGGCTTGGCGAAAGGTCAACCAGCGCTGGCTGGGATAGCCCTTGGCGATCACCTCGGCCCAGAGCAGCAATATGTTGATGCCCGAATAATGTCGGCCTGACAGGGCATTGCGGGGGAGCGCAGGCGCGCAGCCCGTCCCTTCGCCCGGCTTGCCCCAAGGCTGCACCCACGGCAGCCGCCCGCCCTCCAGTTCAGAAATGATACGAGCCGTCACCTGCTCATAGAGATTGGTCGCCTGCCCCTCGCGCGGGCTTTGCGCGCTCTTGCGCTTTTGCTCGCCTGAGCGGTCATGGTTCCGACGCCGGACAAGGGCGCGGGATGAAGAATGAGACGTCATACCTAGCCTCCAAGCGCCACCCTAAAACCCACATTGGTCCCCCGCATAAGACCCCATGGGAGAGGTCCAGACCGGGCCACACACGACACCAAATCGCGCGTTCCTGGCCCCGGTCGGGGGTGGGCGGCAGGTGCGACCGAAAAGGCCCGCTGCGCACGGCGGGCCGCACCCGAAGGGCCGAAACGGAGTGGAGGACATGAGCGAAGCGAATGTTGCGGCACGCCGAAGAGGGCCTAGCAGGAAGCACCGCCCACCCCCGACCAGAGGCCAGGACTCAAACAACGCCATCGCGGCACGCGATGACCGCAGATGCTTGACTATGATGATTTCGAGCCGACGTCCGTCTTGGACGTCGGCGACTATATTGGAGGCCGAGATGGACATGATCGATGCAGTCAGCAACGCACCAATTCAGACGACGATTTCGGCGATCTTCTTCTCGATGGAACTCAGTGGGTCGAAATGGCTGATTACGTCCCTGTCGCCGGGCGGCGGCGAGCGCATGTCCAAGCACGTCATGCCCGCCGGCGATGTCGGCGGTCTCCTCGAGCAACTCGATGCGATCAGATCGAAAGCGGAAGCGAAAACTGGACGGGTATTCCCGTTCGTGTCGATCCAGGAGGCTGGGCTCGACGGGTTCTGGATTCACCGTGTCCTCGATCGGGAAGGGATCGAGAGCCATGTCGTCGATCCCGCATCGATCGCGACATCTCGGCGGCGGCGACGGGCGAAGACTGATCGTCTCGACAGCGAGACGCTTCTGCGAACCCTATTGGCCTTCAAGCGGGGCGATCCCCGCGTCTGTTCGATGGTCGTCGTGCCGACGCCCGAGGAGGAGGATCGACGCCGCAACAGCCGGGAACGCAAGGCCCTCGTCCATGAGCGCGTATCGCTGGTCAATCGCCTGAAGGGCCTGCTCTTTAGCCAAGGCGTGACCGGCTATGAACCGCTCAAGAGCGACCGGAGGGAGCGGTTTGCCGAGCTGGTGACTGGCGATGGTCGGCCGATCGGCGAGCATCTTCGCGCCGCGGCCGAGCGCATCCTTGATCGGATCGAGCTCATTCTCGCCCAGCTGAAGACCATCGAGAGAGTGCGAGACAGCCTCGTTGCGCAGCAGCCGGCAGATGACCAATCACCGGCATGTCCCGCGCAACTCATGACGTTGCGCGGCGTCGGACCAGACTTTGCCGAGGTGCTTTGGTCGGAAGGCCTCTATCGTCATTTCGACAATCGCCGGCAGCTCGCATCCTATGCGGGGCTATCGCCGTCGCCCTGGCAGAGCGGTTCGATCAACTCCGAGCAAGGCATCTCAAAGGCCGGTAACCCGCGGCTCAGATCGATCATGGTGCAGCTCTCATGGTTCTGGCTACTGCATCAGCCGGACTCGGCGCTGTCGCGCTGGTTTCATGATCGCGTGAAACTGGACGGCGGCCGGCGCAAAAAGCTGACAATCGTGGCGCTGGCGAGAAAGCTGCTCATCGCCCTCTGGAAGTTCGCGCGTCACGGCGTCGTCATCGAGGGCGCCGTCTTCAAGTCCGCATAACCGCTTTTTCGTTTTCAGTTTCGTCGGCGACGTCGCCGGCGGATCCCGGTGAACGAACCGACACCCCCGCTGGCTTAAAATGCCGCCCGCGAAGAATGGTCTCGTTCTCCTGAGCCTGCCCGACGGATTCGGGGAGTTGGTGCAGCTGCCATGAGCGGCGACCGTATGTGAGGTTGGACTGGTGAGCATGCTCGCCTGGCCATCGACGCGGCTCAGACCTGGATTACAGTCTAAGGAGAAGGAGACAGTAGCGCACTGTTACCAAGTGGCGGACATCGTTCCAGCGCATCGAACCGACGATGCGTTTTGGTCGCTTGCGCCCTATCCCAGGCTAATCCATTGTTTGGTGCATGATCCCGAATTTCGCCGCTCGAACTGCCCGAGATTTCCCGTTTCTCCATCTCCAATGAATAGTTTCGGGAAAAGACTTTCGGGAACAGATTCTGGGAAAGTGGGCTGATCCGAAGGGTGCTGCCCACCTTCGCCCGGCGCGCTTTCCCGCTGCGGGTTCGTTTTTGAGAAGGCTCGGGATCAGTCTGTCAACGCCTCGCCGAGCACCATGCGAAGCCGGTTAAGGTGGAGAATGTCAGCCTTCTGCGAGTAAGCGTCGGTATCCAATGTTGTGAAGCCATGGCGATAGCCCCGGTATAGCTCCGTCATAAAGTGTGCGCTGTTCTCGGAAAGAACTCGGTCGAATAATGAGATTTGTTCGGGTGGCAGGTAATCGTCCTTATCCGCGTGGCCGAGATAGATTAGCGCGGTGACTTGGTTCACGACGAGCATGGGGCTGTTGGGATCGTTCGGGTCCGCTAGGTTCGATGAATGGAATCCCGCTGCTGCTGCAACCTTGTCGGGATAAAGTGCGGCAAGACGAATGGCGATACCGCCGCCTCTACAATATCCCACTGTTCCGATCCTACCCTCACGAAATTCCGGCTCACGTTCCACGGCGCTCACCAAGCCCACAAAGTCTCGGCTCAAAGCCTCAGGCGTCAAAAGCCGGCCGCACTCCACCAATTCCGTAAGCATATCCTGATCATCAAAGCGTCTATCCACCGGCACAATTTGCCCTCTACCGGAGCGATAGAGTATGTTTGGGAGAAGAACAGAGTAGCCAAGATCGGCTACGGCTTGCGCTTTCGTCTCTGTTGCGGGCCTCATTCCACCTATGTCGGAGAACATTACCACAGGCGGGTTTTTAGACGGACTTATTGAGGATGACGGCGTTATGATTTGTGCGTCGATGACGCCATCAGCCACCGATATGTTGATACTTCTAGCTGGCATCGCTTATCCTCGGGTTAGCTCGTGAAGCAGCATGAAACAGATTATTTTTGGCAACAATAATATATTAATATTGCATTTTGAATCCAAATGTAAACAATCTGTCTCGTGTGTAGCGAGGTGGTTTATGTCATGGGAATGGCCAGAAAGAATCAACGAACTTGCAGGTGGCGGTATTCGCCTAGAGCCGCTTTCAATCGACCATATCCCAGGCCTTGTAGGGGCGGCCGAGACTGCGACGGCATACGAGCATGACATGGGCTTTGTGCCACGGCCGGAGGATGTCGTCACATATGTCCATCGCGCTCTCGTAGAGAAGCGGGCTGGTCGCAGCTTCCCGTTTGCGGTCTGTCTGGCGAGCGGTGAGCCGATCGGAACAAGCTGGTTCCGTGTGTTCGATACCTGGCGGAAGAAGCTGGAGATCGGATTCACCTGGTATGCAACGCCTTATCGAAAGGGGATCGCGAACCTTCAGACCAAGCTGCTGTTGATGACTTTTGCATTCGAGACACTTGGTTGCATCCTCGTCGAGTTCCTCGTGCATAGCGAGAATGAACCATCGCAGCGTGCTGTCGGGGGCATGGGCGCGCACAGAGATGGCATGCTCAGGCGTGTCATTCCGATGAAGGACGGGGCTTTTGGAGATGTCGTAGTGTTCAGTGTAGCGGACGATGAATGGCCCTCAGTGAAGGAAACCATCTCCTTACGACTTGAACAGCGCAAGCACGCGTCAACCGTGGCTTGATACCTTTTATGAGCGGGGAGCTCTGAAAATGCCGGCTTTCCGTTATTCGATCCGGATCGAGGCCCTGAGATCGTCTTTCCAACGGCAAAAGGCTTTTGCCGTGGCTGTCGTTAAGGAATTTGGGCAGCCGATAGAAGAGCCAATCCCATCGGATGCGGTGCTGAACGGAGCGCTCACCGGGCCGGGGGCGGTAGCACTGCATATTCTGTGCGCGGGGCGAACTGTCGGCGGGGCCGTGTTGAACATCGATCGGACGACCCGTCACAACGAGTTGGCACTGTTTTTCGTAAGGGTCGGCGAAGAAGGGCACGGGATCGGGCTGAAGGCGTGGCACGCCATAGAGCAACGCTATCCTGATACCGTCGTCTGGCGAACGCATACTCCTTATTTCGAACGGCGGAACATCCATTTCTACGTAAACAAATGTGGTTTTCAAATCATCGAGTTCTTCAACGCCCATCATCGTGATCCCAACGATCCGCCGGGGGGCAGCGATCTTCCGGATGGTGACGCCTTTCAGTTCGAAAAGGTGATGAAGCCGACCGGTTCTGCCTCCGTCACCTGATTGATAAGGGTGGGTACTTTCCTAAAACACCATCCCAATCGGGAAAGCTGATGGTGTCTGCCACGGCAGTTATTGCCACCCGCTTGCCCGATACCGGTCCGTCCAAAGTCGGTCAGAACCGATCACAGTCGAACGTCGTACAATAGGCCTTGACCACACCTCTCCCATGTGAGCGGGGGTGGGCGGCAAGGCCCGCGGCAAAGCGCCGAACGCACCCGCAAGGGCCGGAACGCAAGTGGAGGAATGGCGGCATGCCGCCATTTGCGTAAGGGGCGCGCGGGCCTAGCAGGGCGACAGAGCCCATCCCCGCTTGAAGGGAGGACCAAAACCACCAACGCCGCGGCGCCCGCGCCGCGCCCATATCGGGGCGGCAAGGCCGGCCCCCGCGCCAGCGATCGAAACCGGATGGACGAAACCCGCAAGGCGGGGTTCGGCGGCGGAGCCGTGAGAGCGCAGCAGCGCCGCCGCAGGTGGCGCTGGGCGCCCGATAACAGGGAAAACAAGGCAACCGAATGCTCAAGCCACCCAACCGGCCGGGTTGCCAAGCAAACGAAAAGATCAAAGGCGATGCACAGCTTTGAAGCCGCTTTGTCGCCCAGTCGCTCTGTCGACCGAACCCGCCGGGACCGACTCTCGATCGGATCGTCGATAATGACCGATCCACTTTCGCGCCCATAGGCAGGACTATCGGTCGGGCGTAACCTCCTCCACCGAAATCACAGCCCACCATCAGCGCGATTGCATGAGCAGTCGATAGCCTCCTTCCGCCATGTCGCGTGCCGACTTCACCAACCGCCTGACCCGTTGCCTTATATGGTCGGTCCCCCCGTCCCAGCCCCGCTCCACCGCCTCCGCGCCGAAAAAGACTTTGCCGATATCGCGCTGGGTTGCGCCCGATGCACGGGCATCATGAACGCGCAGCAATTCGACGCCCCGCGCAACCGCGGGATCACCGGGATAGAGCGGCGCGCGGAAGCGGCCGGTGCGCACCAGATCGAGGAAACGCTCCAGCGTCCTCATGCGAAGCGAAGCTGTTCGTGCTCCCCACATATCATAGCGGAGCAGCACCGGCCCGCGCGCGCGCAGGAGACTGCCCGCCATGATGTCGAGCCTGATGTGCCGGCGGCCATCGGTCAAAGCTACATACTCCCTGCCCGCCGGATCGCTCGCCGCGCGCAGCCAGGGCGCGAGCGCCGCGACGTCGATCGCCTCCTCACCTACCGCAGCCCCGGCTTCGATCGACACCGGCAGGATTGCAGGATCGAAATCGGCATGCCAGATGACCCGCGCCTCCGAAACCGGAAGGCCGGGGTCTTCAGCGAAAGTGAACCCCCCATTGCCGGGCGAGCCCCGAGCCGCGCGTCGCATGGCTGGCGGTCGCGTGCCATGCGGTATAGTCCGGGTCGCGACGCAGCCATTCCCACATGATGGCCGCACGATCGGCTTGTCGAAGCGCGTCATAGACGGCGGGATTTCGCCAGTCGACCGAAGCCTGGCGGTCTTGCTCCGCCGCCACGATCAGCCTTGATACGCCGTTGCGCCAAAAGCCGGGATCCACCCGATCCACGCCATAAACGCCCGGCCGATGCGCCGAACCGAACAGCCCCGTCGACGCCAACCCGTTCTTTTTGAAAACGAATCATGATATGGCAATTTCATGACATAGCCAGTCGGCGAGCGGCGTGAGAAACCGCCCATCGGCCACAAATCCGGGGAAAGGACGGCTGCGGGACGACCGGCGGCTCGAGACACCGCTCGCCGTCGTGACATGCGCAAATGAGCGTGCATTATAATGTGCAGGAATTTTTGAACGATATCGAACGCGTCCAAAATCAGGACGATATGGCGATGGCGCTCAGTGACATCGCGGGAACTATGGGATTTCAATATTTCGCCATCACGCAGCATGTCGATGTGCTCGCGGCGAACGGCATGGCGATCCACATCCACAATTATCCAGCCCATTGGGCCGACTTCTATGCCGCCAACGCATTGGGGCTTTCCGACCCGGTTCATCGCGCATGTCATGTGACGGACTGGGGCTTCCGCTGGACAAGCATCCCAAGCCTTATCCCGCTGACCCGCAACGACAAGGATCATCTGGATTGCGGGCGCAAGGAAGGGATTGGCGACGGTTTCACCGTGCCGTCCAATCTCGGCGGCTTTCCGCCCGGCTCCTGCTCTTTCGCCAATGCGGAAGGTGTGCCGATCCCGGACGACAAGCTCTGGCTGGCGCAACTGGTCGGCAGTTGCGCCTTCCATGTCGCCCGCCGCCTGTGGCTGGGCGCAGTCCGCCGAGGGACAAGAAACGCTCCCCTCACCGATCGCCAGCGCGAATGCGTGCAGTGGATGGCGCTGGGCAAGAGCGACGACGAGGCAGGCGAAATCCTGGGCATTCGCAAGGGAACCGTGACAAAGCATATCAAGGACTCCTGCTCGCGCTACGAGGTCAACAAGCGGGTCATGCTCATCGGCCTGGCTCTGGCGGACGGAACCCTTACGATCAGCGACATAGGCGGCTGGCGCCATTCCCATTTCTGGGAATAGCGGCGAATCAGCCCCTGGGCCGACCCTTGGCCGACCACGATCAAGGGAGACCTGCCCCATGTTGCACATCGTCAAAGAACCGTTCCGTCCGGTGCCCGATCATGTCCTGCGCGCCATGTTCGCGGCCCGCAAATCCGTCTTCGTCGACCTCCTCAAATGGCAGGTTCCCGTGCTCGACGGCCGTTTCGAAGTTGACCAGTTCGACGATGAACATGCCCGTTATGTGATCCTGTCCGAACCCGATGGTACCCACCTCGCCTCGACCCGGCTGCTGCCGACCGTGCGGCCACATATCCTGGACAGCTTCTATGCCAGCCTGTGCGCGGGATCCCCGCCCCAGGGCGAGACCATCTTCGAGATCACGCGCTTCTGCCTCGACCGTAATCTTCGCGCGCCGGAACGACGGGAAGCCCGCAACCGCCTCGTGACGGCTCTGGCCGAACATGCTCTGGCAAACGGCATAACGCGCTATGTGGCCATCGCCGAGATGAGCTGGTTCCAGCAGATCCTCGCCTTCGGCTGGACATGCCGGCCGCTTGGAATGCCGCAGCTGTGCGACGGCTCGCTGCTGGCTGCGCTGGAAATCGAGATCAAGGCCGACACGCTCGACCGCCTTGCGCAAGCGGGCGTCTATGAGCCCGTTCCCTTCGCGGCTTGAGGAGGGACACATCATGACCCGATCGACCGATCTCGCCGCAACCCTGCTCCGCCGGGGCTGGTGCACCATATCCGATGCGCTGCCCGCCGCCACCCTCGCCGCATTGAACGCGGACCTGGAAAAGCCCTTTACCCAGACCCCGTTCGGCACCGGCGTCTTCTATGGGGAGACGACCAAGCGTTTCGGGCGCCTTCTCATCCGGTCGCTGCATGCGCACGCGCTTGTGCGCCATCCGCTGATCCTCGATCTCGCGCAGACGATATTGAGCCCATGGTGCGACTGCATCCAGCTTAATGTCACGCAGGCGATCGCCGTGCATCCCGGCGCCCCGGCCCAACCGCCGCACCGCGACCAGGACATGTGGCGTGGCCCGATCGGCGAAATCGAATATCTCATCAACGTGATCTGGCCGCTTACACCCTTCACCACCGAAAATGGCGCCACGCGCCTATGGCCGGGCAGCCATGGCGCCAACGCCCAGGAGCAACCCAGTGGCGACGGCATCGCCATCGAATTGCAGCCGGGGGCTGCGCTGGTCTTCCTCGGCTCGACCTTGCACGGCGCGGGCGCGAACCGCAGCGGAGCCGAGCGGCGCGGGCTGGTGGTCGGCTATTCCCTCGGCTGGCTCAAACCCTATGAGAATCCCTGGCTCGCTTATCCGCCCGATGTCGCCCGCGCTTTCGCGCCCGATCTCGCAGCCCTGGCGGGGTATCGGCAGCACCGGCCCAATCTTGGCAATTTCGAAGGGCAATGTCCCTCCATATTGCTGGGAGACGACCATGATCGGCCGCTCGGCGCGATCGATGCGCTGCGACCGGACCAGGAAAGGATGGTCGCGCAGTTCGCGGCTGAGCAGGGCTGAAGAGGATGAGCGCCGGCCCCACATCCGAACGGGTCCAGCAGAGGCTGAAGCGCCTGATCATGGAACGCCATTATCGGCCCGGCACCCGGCTGGAGCCTGCCGAACTCGCGTCCGCGCTCGCATCGAGCACGACGCCCATCCGCGAGGCGCTCAACCATCTGGTGGGTGTTGGCCTGGTGGAAAGCCGGAGCGGCAGCGGCTTCCTCGTTCCGCTGATCGACGAACCGGGCCTCAAGGATCTCTATGGCTGGTCCGGCGACATCCTTGCGCTCGCGCTTCGAAGCAGCCGCCCTGTTTTGCTCCAGGCGATCGAAGTCGATCCCGACATGGTTTCCCATGCGGATCGGACGGCCGATCTGTTCCACCGCATCGCGGCCACGTCGCGCAACCGCGAGCATACCGACGCCATGGCGCGGATCAACAGCCGGCTCCATCCGGCGCGGCTGGGCGAACCGGACGTCCTGGACGATGTCGAAGCGGAATTGGACGGCCTCATCCGATGGACGGGCATGGGGGACGTCCGCTCGCTGCGCCGGGCTGTCTCGGCCTATCATCTGCGCCGGCATCGCACGGCCGCCCGATTATTGCATGACATTTATCGCGGCGACTAAGGTTTCGCGGAGCGACCATGATGCACAGAGCGTTGAAATATTCGCGATATCAGATCCGTATAGAGTTCGGATCATGGCGGCCTCCCCTTAAGCTTGTCGGTGCTGCACCTTTCCGCAGCGCAAGCCAAGGAGTGACTGTCATGGAACGCGAATATGACGTGATCGAACTCGGCGCCGTCAGCGTCGAGACCAAGGGTCTGGGCGGACCGACCGGCGATGTCGGTATCGGTGAACAGCCGGCCGGCCTGTCCGACGAGTGAAGATGTGGCGCGCAGCGTCAAGTTGCGCGCCATTTCCCTTGCCATTCAGCTCTCCTCCTGTGCGGCCTCTCAACAAGGTGGGCCAGGCCACCGATCCAGACGACGCAGTCTTGAAGTCGGCATTCCAAGAGCCGCGTCCTTATGCTTGGGATTCGATTCAATCTCAATCCTTTCTCCTCCATCAATAAAAGCGGTCTGGATCATGGCCAGGCCAGCTCCAGGATATAGGATCGGTACGAAATATATTCGCGATATCGGATCCGTATAGATTTCAGATACGGCCCTCTCCTTCCTAATCTCAAAATTGCTGCAATTTGTAGCGGAGACAAGGAGTATTGTCATGGAACGCAAGGAAGATGTGATTGATCTCGGCGCCGCCAGCATCGAAACAAAGGGCATGGGCGGCCTGCGCGAGGATCTTGCGATCGGTGAACCCTTTACCGGTCTTGCCGACGATTGACGTCAAGCGGCGCGCGGTCGATGGCCGCGCGCCGACCAGCGTGAAAGGTGCCCGATGAGCGGCTTTGCCCTGCGAGATGGATTGAGCTTCTGCCGGCCGGACGGCCGGATTGTCTTCCTCGATATCGAAGCGGACCGCTATTTCGGGCTCAGTCCCGAACTCGATCGGGCCTTTGCGGCTCTCGCCGATCATGGCACGTTCGATGATGACGCAGGCGTCGCACTGATCCGCACCGGGATCATCACCCCGTCGCCGTCGGCCGTGCGTCCGCAGCCTTGCGCTCGGGTCGGGCCGCCCGATCGCGGGATAGAGTTGCGCAATGGTCGTGCATCGCCCATCGACATTGGCCGCGCGCTGCTTCTCCGCGCGATCTGGCGCCGGCGTCTGCGGAAAAAGCCGCTCGCCTCCAACCTTGCGGCGATCGCGCGCCGAAAGTCGGCTTCCACCGCAAAACCGCCTTCCCACAAGATGCTCGCCCGGATCGGCCTTGCCTATCAGCGCGCCGCGCTTCTTTCCTCGGCTCGCGACCAATGCCTGGCGACGTCCCTTTCGCTCGCCTCATGGCTGCTCACCGCCGATTTCCGCCCGGACCTGGTGCTGGGCGTGAAATGCGATCCCTTCCAGGCGCATAGCTGGGTCGAGATCGACGGCAGGATCATCGGTGACGATCCTGAAAATGCCCGGCCCTTCTGTCCGATCAGGACCATCTGATGGAAAGCTTCATCGCCATCATCCCGCTCAGCCCGGAGCAAGGTCCGTCCGTCGTGCAAAAGCGCCGTGGGAAGGCCGATGCCTGCGGCATGACCATCCGTCAGGATAGACCCTTCTTTCTCGCCACCAGCGAGAATCTCCCGCTGATGCGCTGCGGCGATGCCCTTGTCCTGGGGTCGATCTTCGCCACCGACAAGAGCGATCCCGCCCATCTTCCGCCCGATTTCGCCCAAGCTGTCGATGAGCCGGCATTGCGCCGAATATTCCGGGATTATTGGGGGAATTTCATTGCCATCATGCCAGATGCCGACCGGCACGGTTACCACATCTTGCGATCGCCCTTCGGTCGCCTCCCCTGCTTCCATTCCCGTCAGCATGACCGGCTGTTCGTCGCGTCCGACATGGAGGCGATGGCGATGGCGGGTTGGACCCGCCGGGGTGTCGCATGGACCGATATAGCGCGGCGCCTCGCCTTGCGCGACATTCCCGCCGACCGCACCTGCCTTGAAGGCATACAGGAACTGCGGGGCGGCTCCTGCCTCCATGTTTCGCCCGATTCCATTCGGCTCAACAGAATCTGGAGCCCCTGGGCACAGGCCGGCCGCCGGCACTGGATCGACAATCGCGAGAAGGCGGCGGGCCTCGTAAGACAGGCTGTTTCGACCGCGACGCGCGGGAGCACGCTGGGTTCTCAGCGGGCGATAGTGCTTCTGTCCGGCGGGCTCGATTCTTCCGTGCTGGCGGCCTCGCTCAGCACCCATGGCTGTCCTTATGATAGCCTCAATCTCTCCAGCCAGGGCGGCGTCGGCGACGAACGGGCCTTCGCCCGCATGGTCGCGTCTCGGCTGCGCATTCCCCAGATCGAGGCACGGTGGGAGGTGGATATGGTCGATCTCACACGGTCGGACGCCCATGGCCAGCCCAATCCGATCACCCGATCCTTCATGCAGGGAACCACGAAACTGCTTCAAGAGGCGGTTTGCCGGACCGGCGCCGATCTGACCCTGGACGGCGGTGGCGGGGATAATGTCTTCTTTGCGCTGCGTTCGGTCGCGCCGGTGGCGGATGCGCTACGGCGCGGCGGGAGCCTGACGGAAGCAGTCGCTACGGCCCTCTCGATCGCGAGACTGGCGGAGGTTGGGGTCGGCACCGTGCTGCGCCGCGCGGCAGCGCGCATCTTCAGGCGCTCGCCCGTTTTCCGCTGGCCGGTGGAAACCTCCTTTCTTGCCCCTGAAATAATGGGCGACAGCGCGCTTGTGCCGAACCATCCCTGGCTTGAGCCCCCGCGCGACGCGGAAGCCGGGACGGCCGCGCATATCGCGATGATCGTCGCTGCCCAGGGGTGGGCGGAGAGTTGCGATCTCCTCAGTCCCGTCCGCCATATGACGCCCCTCGCCTCCCAACCCGTCGTCGAGGCCTGCCTCAAGATTCCGAGCTGGTGGTGGTATCGGGATGGGCAGAACCGGATCGTGGCGCGAGACGCATTTCGCGATCGGCTCCCCGCCGAAATATTGGACCGCAGGGTCAAGGGAACGCCGGACAGCTATGTGGCGCAAATCTATGAAGGCAACCGGTTGCTGATCCGGGCCATGCTTCTCGATGGAGCGCTGCGCCGCGCCGGACTTATCGATGTCCCACGCCTTGAACGTGCCCTGGACGCGGAGGGAATCGTCCAGGGCACGGACTATCTCCGCATCATGCAACTCGTTGACGTCGAGGCCTGGATTGCGGGACAGTCTTAATGGTTCGCATCGGATTTCCGCTGGTCGCGCAGTTTTCGCCAGATACTATATTGATCGGCCTTGCGCGGATCGGGATCTTCCTTGTCCTGCAACCAGAAGCGGAACCAGTCGAGATTGCGTTCATAGACGGCCAGCCGGTGCAGCGGCTGCCATTTATTATGATATTCGTCGGGGAAGACATACATGTCGACAGGCTGGCCTTGCTCGCGCAGCGCCGTGAACACATCGATCGCGGTCAGATATTCACGATCGGCCAGTTGCATGAGCAGCGGCGTGTCGATCGCGGCGGCGTTGCGGATCATCGAGCCCACCTTCCAGAAAGCCCGGTCATCAGACGTGGCGGGAGGATAGCCTTGCTTTCGCATCATAGCGGCGAATGCCGGACCGATGGTGGAGTTGACCGACCATGGCTCAAGACAGCAGGTGCTCATGGCAGCCGCGGCGAAGCGCTTGCTGTTGATGAGGGCGAAGCCCACAGTGCTGGACCCGTCGCTGAGACCCGTGATACCGATCCGATCGGGATCGGCTACGCCCATGTCGATCACATGCTGCACGCCGACCATCACCGAGGATTGCATGCTCCAGCGCTCGGCCCAGTCGCGGTCATTGGCTTCCCGCAATTTGACCGGATCGCCTTCCGTTCGCTTCGCCGCGAAAACCGGCAATGGCCGGTCCAGCGCGAGCACTGCAAAGCCGTGCTCGGCAAACAGATGGATCGGATATTCATTGCCAGTCGCCCCGCGCAGAAAGCCGTTGCTTCTATAGGTGGTGATGATCAGCGGCAGGCGCTTGCCTCCGCCATAACCGGGCGGCAAGACCAGATCGCCCTTGACCTCCAAGCCACGATCGTTGCGCCATTCGAGCCGCTCGACTTTCCCGAAGCGGATCGACGCAAAGCCCGGATTGGGATCGTAAAGCAGATCCGAACGGCCCGAACCGGGATCGATCCGCACGATGCGCGCCGGAACCGTCGCACTCTCGCGCAGGCAGGTCAATCGCGCCACCGCAGCCACACAACCGCTGATGACATCGTTCGTCCCGAAGACTCGTTGCGGCGCGCCCGCGCCCGGCTGCCATCGATAGAGAACCATGGTGCCGAAATTCCAGCCCTCGCGGCGCAGGAACAGCAAGGGCCCGCCGTGCGGCATCCACCAAAGGCCGGTGAACCGCCCCTGGCAGGTCGGGCTGCTGCACGCGATTGTGCCGCCAACCGCGGTCGTTACCGAGATCTCCATCGGGCTGACAGGATTGGGCGTGCTGTTTTGGGCGATGGCGCGGCGGCCGTCATCGGCCTTCGCGATGATGGGTTCGACGTCATAATGGATCGGATCGGGCGGGAGCAGCGCGCGGTCCGCCGCATTTCCCGGCTGCACCTGCCCGTCCGCCAGTGTCAATCGCGTGACCGACAGGGGGATGGCGGCGATGGGCATCGGCTTGTCGCTCATCATCGGCACATAGCGATCATCATAGCGGAAGCCCGCCAGCGCCTCCTGCGCCGCAGATTCTCGTTCGGCGACCTGTCCCTGACGGCTGGAATAGATGAGCGCCGTACCATCGGCATTCCAGGCAAATTGCTCGATATCGACCGGCGATCGCGTAAGTGGGTGCGCCGCCTGTCCATCCGGCGCCACAAGCCATAATTGGGTCAAACCATGGTCGCGGCGGAGAAAGGCTATCCACTTCCCATCCGGCGACCAGGCCGGCGCGAGCAGGACCGGATAGCCGGTCGAGAGGATCACGCCCCGATAATCTCCGGCACCCAGGATGATGTCTCCGCCCTGATGGATGAGACGCGGCGAAGAACCAGGCTTTGCATCCATGGTGGCGAGGCCGATGCAATAGCCGTTGGTCGCGGGATCGGCGCGCATCATCATGAAGGCGATCCGCCTTCCGTCCGGCGAGGGGCTCAGCGGGCGCGCGTTTCCCACCAGGGCACCGTCAGGTCGCCCGATGTCGCGTAATTCCACCAGATCCCTGGCTGTGATCGCCCGCGCTTTACTATGCGGCGGCGCTTGCGCGAGGAGATCGGCGCAATCGGCCCGCGCTTCGCGGCAGAAAGCGAGCAGCGCCACGCTTCCACCCAGCAGGGCAAAATCTATGATGCGGCGCGCCCTCACCATTTCTTGACCCATTCGAGAGCGATGAAACGGCCGACCGGCGAATAGTTGGTCGAATCATAGGGCGCATAGGCATAGAGCGAGGTCGCCACCACCGATGGCAGATCGTTGAGGAGGTTCTGAACCGATAGGCCGATCTGCATGCCGCTGAGCCAACCCACACCGTCCGACCATTTATAGCGCGCGCTCAAATCGACGGTCATGGTTCCGTCAATCCGCCTGACGGCGGCTGTTCGGGCGTCGTCGACGCCACCGATCCGGCTGACCGTCGCGGCGACGCTGAAGGCATCGTCGCTCCAGCTTACCGTTCCTCGACCGCGCCAATGGGGCGGATTGAACAGCTGTCCTGCGAGCTGCGTGATCGGGCTATAGGCGGAAATCTGCTGTTCGCTGTCGAGATAGGTGACGTTCGCCGAGACATTGAGCTTGCCGGTGCCGAGGTCGCTTTGATAGCTCGCCTGCGCATCGATACCCTGGATGGTCTGGCGACCGGCATTGACGTTGGCAGCGTTAACAATGGCCGCGACCTTCGCCGGATCATAGGTCCCACTGGTGGCGTTGATGAACTGGTCCGAGCGCGCGATCGCACCGGCGAGCTGTGCGGCCGTCGGCGCATAGACGATCCAGTTCCGGTACATGGGATCGCTGAGCGCCCTGCCCGCTGTCGGAATCGGGTTGACGATCCGGTCAACATAGCGGGTGTGAAAATAGCTGAGTTCCAGCGAGGCGCCGGGCAGAGCGGGCGGATGGAGGGCGATGCTGGCCGACCAGCTGCGCGCCTTTTCGGGTTTGAGGCCGGTGTTACCGCCGCTCACCAGCAGCGCCGTGGTCCCGGCCGGATAACCGCTGCCGCCCAGCGTCGCGACAGGATAGAGCAGCGCCTGCTCGATCGAATAGAGCTGGATGAAGCTCGGCGCCTTGAAGGATTTGCCCCAGCTCGCCTTGATGTCGATGGAATCGGCCGGCGCATAGATCAACCCGAATTTTGGCGTCACCACCTCGGCGATGTCGCGATACCGTTCATAGCGCAGCGCACCGCTCAGGCTCAATTTGCGGATGAGCGGAACATGCTGTGCGGCGTCCACCAGCGGGAAGCTGGCTTCGCCAAAGGCATAGACACTGTCCTGCGACGGCTTGGCGTTGGTGATATTGCCGACGCCGCGATAAATCTCGAAGTCATTGGCACGGATGCCCGCGCCGATCGCCAGCTTCGCATCGCCGCCCGGCAGCCTGAAAAGCGGTCCGTCGCCGGCAATTTCGCCGGTGACCGTCTGGTTGTTGTAGCGCCCCCAGGCGCGGCTGGTGAAAATATTGTTGATGAAGGTGTCGCCCTGGAAATAGGTCCGACCTTTGCCGAAGGTGCCGGTGAAACTGAGTTGCCAGGGACCAAGGGACAGGCGAGCCGCGCCAGCGAGGGCCAGCGTATAGCTGTCGTAACTCTGGGTGATACGGTTCACGGCCAGATTGGCGGCAACACTCATCGGATAGGAGAATGTGCCGGTCCGGCTATTATAGAGCCCGTCCATCTCGACCGAGAGCGTATCGGTCAGGCCCTGATGGACGCTGCCAGCGACCGCATGCCTTTGGCTGGCAGGCAGGACGGTGATGTTCGGCCTTATCCGGCCGAACTTCTCCCGCTGGTTGGTCCATAACGCGCTGTTACGGCCATATTCATAGGTCAGAAAGCCGCCGCCGCCTGCCCAGCGCTTTCCCGCAAGTATGCTATATTGCTGCTGGAAATTGCCGCCATTGGGCGACCCTCCGATCCGCGCCCGGGTTTCGGCGCCATCATAGTCGCGGCGCAGGATCACGTTGACGACGCCGCCCACCGCATCGGACCCGTAGATCGCGGAAGCGCCATCGGCCACGACCTCGATCCGGTCGACTGCCGAAAGCGGGATGGCGGAAATATCAACGCCCTGCCGCGCGGAGTCATAAGGCACGCGGCGGCCATTGAGAACCGTCAGCGTTGCGTCGCTGCCCAGGCCGCGCAGGTTGACGGTGGATCCGCCGCCTACGTTGCCGCCGGTGCTGGACGGCACGTTGAACCCGACACCCGGATTTTGCCCGCCACCGAAGCTTTGTGGAAGGGATCGCGCCACGTCGCCCAGATCCGCCAGCCCACTATCCCTGATGCTCTGATTGTCCAGGATCAGGACCGGCGACGATACCGGTACACCGCGAATACGGCTGCCGGTGACGATGATGCCGCTGCCTGCATCGGCCCCCGATCCCCTTTCTGCTCCGGGCATTTTTCGAATGGCGACGCTTTCCCCCACCTGTTCATAGGTCAGCCCGGAATGGGCCAGCAGGCGGTCAAGCGCATCTTCGAGCGTGAAACTTCCTCGCAGCGCCTTGGCCCGCAATCCTTCCACCAGATCGGCATCGACAAGCACCGTCCTGCCCGAGCGCAATGCAAGATCGCGGATGGACGCGCCAAGCGGCTGCGCCGGCAAATCGACGGCGATGGGTTCCGATTGCTGCGCCAACACGGCCGGGGCCGTGACGGCGATGGCGACAGCGGCAATGCTGCCGGAAAGATAAAGCGTTGAGAGCGGTAGTCGGTGCATATGGCCTTCTCCCCCGTACCGCCAATGGGCGGGACAATGGGGAGACGACCGCTGGAAGAATCACCCTACAAATTTTTTTGAAAGGACCCGAAGGCGATCAACGGGCCTTGGATAGAGTGATGATCTCACCAGATTGATGCGCGGCAAGCCCCAAACTCTTCGACACGACTTTCACGAACCCCTTGGGATCACGAAAACGGAACGCGCCGCTTATGCGAAGATGCGCCAGCAACGGATCGGACAGCTGGATCTGGACCACATTATAGCGGTTCATGGAAGCGACGGCC
>Ga0207674_10001597_pt1 | contig 29174 bp, 25 predicted proteins | sample KBSCornC72_FD_184303 | JGI IMG/M metagenome (GOLD analysis project Ga0207674, IMG submission 184303) | Corn rhizosphere microbial communities from Kellogg Biological Station, Michigan, USA - KBS Corn C7-2 (SPAdes) (version 2) | ecosystem: Host-associated > Plants > Roots > Rhizosphere > Soil ...
GGCCTGGAACGAATCACCGCAGTGCTCGAGGCATTGGGGAATCCCGAGCGCGCGTATCGCGTGGTGCATGTCGCCGGGACCAACGGCAAAGGTTCCACCTGCGCCATGATCGACGCCGGCCTGCGGGCAGCGAATATTCGTACCGGTTTGTTTACGTCCCCGCACCTGATCGAACCCACTGAGCGTATCCAGATCGACGGCATTCCCGTCAGCCGCGCGGATTTCGAGCGCGCGTTCAATGTGGTGCATGACACCGCCGAAAAGCTCGACCTGGATTGCCACCCGACCTATTTCGAAACTGTCACGGCCATGGCCTTCTGGCTCTTTCGCGAGAAGAAAGTGGAGACTGCGGTGATTGAGGTCGGCCTGGGTGGAAGGCTTGATTCGACCAATGTCGTGCACCCCGTTCTCACCGTGATTACACCGATCGATTTCGATCACGAGGCGTATCTGGGTCACACCATCGAGGCCATCGCGAGCGAAAAAGCCGGGATCCTCAAGCCTGGCGTCCCCGCGGTGTTTGCGCGTCAGCGTCCGGAAGCCGCGAAGGTTCTGGAGATGCGAGCCGCAGCGCTGCACGTGCCAGTCACACACTTCGAAGATTTCGAAATCCGCGATCTGGTAATCGATGCCCGCGGCTCGCGATTCTCCGGCATTGTTTGCCCGCTGGCAGGCGAGCACCAGGTGGACAACGCCGTGACCGCTGCCTTGGCGCTTCGTGCTCTGGGTGTTTCTACCGACGGCATTGCCGAAGCGCGCTGGCCCGGACGCATCGAACATGTCTCGCCCAATCCCGACATCATCCTGGACGGCGCGCACAATCCAGCTGGAGCGCGTGCGCTGGCGAAATATCTCGAACGATTTTACGGAAGCCGGCGCATCTGGATGATCTACGCCGCCATGCGGGATAAAGCCATCGACGAGGTGGCCGGCATCTTGTTTCCCCTCGCGTCTGAGTTGGTCTTGACCGCGCCGGATACGCCCCGGGCACTACGTCCGGAAGCTATGGCCGAATTTGCCGGGCGTGGTCACGTCGAACCTAACGTCGAAGCGGCCATCGCTTACGCCCGATCGCACGCCGCCGAGGAAGACGTCATCGTGATCACAGGTTCGTTGTTCCTGGTAGGCGAAGCGCGCGGACTTTTTCTGGCGACCACCGGCGGGCGTTGGCAATAATGAAAGAATCGATGGCCGTCCTGTGGAGCTGGATCTATGTCATCCCTCTGATCATTCTCTCGACGGCCTGTTTCGGAGTCGTCAGCTTCCTCATCTCTCTGTTCGATCGCACGCCGCCCCGGCAGTTGAAAGTCGCCCGAGCTTGGGCGCGTTCGTTGGTTCGGATCGCGGGCGTAAAGGTGACGGTCGAAGGCCTGGACCGCATCCAGCCGGGAGGCAACTACGTGTTCGTCTCCAACCACGTCAGCTATATGGACATCCCGGTGGTCTTGGGAACACTTCCTGAAGATTTTTTGTTCCTGGCAAAGGCCGAGCTTTTCAAGATCCCGTTCCTGGGCACGCACCTGAAAACCGCAGGACACGTCCTGGTACCGCTAGAAGATCCGCGTTCCGCTATCAAGACTCTGAAACACACCGCGGCGCTGCTTCACGACGGCCGGAGCACGCTAGTTTTCCCCGAAGGTGGACGGTCAGAGTCTGGCGTGCTTCAAGAGTTTAAGGACGGTGCCGCGTTCCTCGCCATCCGCGCACAGATTCCGGTGGTGCCCATGGCGATGATCGGCCTGCGCGACATCTTAAAGATGCATACCCTCACGTTTCATCGAGGTCCGGTGACGCTGCGGATCGGCGAACCGATATCGACCGAAGGAATGACGACGCATCAACGCGCCGAGCTGACCGCTCAGATGCGGGAAAAGGTCGTCGAAATGCTCGGCTGAGAGTCAACAAAATGGGGACAGCCAATGGGTGTGCTGGCTGGAAGGATGCGGTTGGCAACAGAAAATTTGCGGGGGCTAGCGCTGGCTGTCCCCATTTTGTTTCCGGCTAGGCCAATTTCCAGAATCGCAGTATGACATCGGCAGGCTGCCGCTCGCCCGTGCCCACGAAGATCGATCGCATCAGCCAAGCCAGTTCCGGCGCCGACGTTTCAAACCTCGGAGCTGAGCGGAAATACACCAACGATGGATCGACTGGCTGCCCGGCCATCAGCCTCGCGGTCACTTCCGGCGGAGCGTGACGAATACCGGGATTCTGAACGTAGATCAGCTTGCCGTCATCGGTTTCAAGCGTGTAGCGCGTATCGAGCTCGGCAAGTCCGTCGGCCCGCACGATCTGCCAGTCGGCCCCGCCAGGAAGTACGTGCCCTTTCATGCCGGAGCCTTCGAACGTTCCGCCCAGGATCTGGATAATCCGACGTCTGCCTCCGGCAACAGGTCCGACGTCGAGAGGCGGGCCCACCTGCGCGCGAATTTCGAAGGCAAATTCCAGTTGGGGAGCAGTCATTTGGAAGTCTTGGAGAAGAGCCCGAACAATCCGCCCAGCGAAGAACCCTTCTTACCGGCGTCGCCCTCGCGAACGCCCAAACGCTCCACCACGTGGGTAAGGCTCTTGCCAAAAGGAGTGTTGGCAGGGACGGGCTTGCCTTCCATGAGCGCCTTCTGCACCGATTCGTAGTCGCTGGGGATGCTGTCGAACACTTCGGTATGGAGCGCCGTTCCGATCACCTCGCGGCTCAGGCCGATGTCTTTTTGATAACGATTGACGAGAAGGCGGATCTTCCATCTGCCGACTCGATTGGCGTCTAAGTAGGACAGAGCCCGCTGAGCGGCCTGCAGTGCGGGCAGTTCGTTGGTGGTCACCAGCAGCACTTCGTGCGCCGCGCGTGCCTGATTGAGATTCCAATCGCCGTAGACGCTCCCGGCATCGATGATCACGACGTCGTAGGCGTGCCGGGCGTATTCCAAGATGGGAGAAGGATCGTTCAGCTCGGGCGGATTCTCGGTAATCAACTCAGGCGCCAGCAGGACATCGACGCCGTTCACGTTTGTGACCATGGCGCGCCACAAATCGGCATCCAGCTCATGGGCTCGCTGCAGAGTATCCAGGAAGCTGTAAATCGATTTGATCTTCAGCAGGAAGGAAAGAGTGCCGGTGAGCGGATCCAGATCCGCCAGCAGGACTCGCTTGGCGCCCATGCGCTTCCAATAGAAGGCCAGGTTGCAGGCGATGGTGGTGGCGCCGCAGGCCCCCTTGGCGGGCATTACCGCGATGATCTTAGTCTGATCTCCCGCCGGCGTGTCCGCCGCGGGTTGCATTCGGGCGATTTTGCTTAGGACCGCTTCCAGCTGTTCGTGGGTGAACGGTTCCTGCAGAAAGTCCGCCGCGCCGGCGCGCAGGCAGCGCAGGATGAAATCGGGGTCGTTACCCGAAAGTAGCGCCAGTACCTGGATTTGGCCGCCGAGGCGTACCATCTCGCCAAGCAGCTGGAGGGCGCGTTCCGGATCGGAGGCCACATCCAGAAAAACCACCTGCATGGCTCCGCCTCCCAGCGCGCTGGCTATGTCGCGAGGTGACGGGTAACTGTTGACAAAATTGATGGAACTGCCGGCCAGATGCGATTCCAGCAGCGGAGCCAGCTCCCGAACCATGCGCGAATTTGGGCTGATGACGACGCCGCGCCTGAGCACATCAGCACGGGAATCAGGGTTCTGCATTTGGTCGCCCAGACCAGTTTGGAATGCGTTCCAAAGAAGTAAATCGACTAGAAGCGATCATAGCATGAGAGACTGCACGGCTTCCCTCAACTATGACAGTGATACAGAGAAGGCCGGCGTGGGACTGAACGCCGCGAAATATAAGACAGCATGGACACTACCGGCATCGACATCGGGAACCTGGCGGCGGCTACTGGAACGGGCTCTGCGCCCATTTCCGCGAAGTCCGTCGCGATTTGCGACACCCAGCCGGTAACGGCGGAGGGCGTCCGAAACCTCTTAAACGGGATCCCGGATCTCAAGTTTCTGCTTGCTTCGGAATCTCTCCCGGCCGCTGCCCAAGCCATGCGGAGCCAGGATCCGGACGTCATGATCCTGGACAAAGGATTCGGGATTCAGGCGATTCTGGACTGGTTGGCCGAGATCCATGCCAAGGACGGAACGCCCCTGCGTACCGGCATCGTGGTGTGGGGTGTATCGGTTACTGAAGCCGAAGCGCTGCGTTTCCTGCAAGCCGGTGCTCGGGGAATCCTCCGGAAATCGGCTGGGGTCCAATCGATCATCGCCTGCTTGCGGACCGTAGCGGCCGGGCGAAGCTGGATGGAGGATTGTGTGTTCCGCGATTCCTCCCGCTCAGACCGTTACCCTCGGAGCGAACTGACTTCCCGCGAACAGCAGGTGCTGGAGCTGGTCGAGCAGGGCTTCAAGAACAAGGAAATTGCGCACGAGCTGGGGATCCAGCCGGGAACCGTCAAAATCCACTTGAAGCACATCTTCGAAAAGACTGGCGTGCGCGGCCGCTATGGCCTGGCTCTGAATGGATTCAAGGATCGCGGCCTGGTTTCCCTACCAGCCTGACCTTTGCTATTCCAATGCACAGGCTGAAGGCCTGTGCCACAATGGCCGTGCATATGGCCTTCCGGCTGCTGGTTTTCTGCGCGCTGCTCGGACAGCTTTCGGCACAGAAGGTGGTAAGCGCGCGGGCCGGCCTGATTACGTTCGTTCAAGGTTTCGCCTCACTGGACAACCGGCGGGTAGCCATTAAAGCCACACGCTTCCCGCAAATGAAAGACGGAGAGGCTCTCTCTACCGTTCGAGGCCGAGCTGAACTTCTCCTGGCTCCCGGAGTCATTCTTCGGTTAGCCGAGAATTCCCGGGTCCGATTGACAGACACCCAGCTATCCGACACCCACGTCGAAATCGAGCGCGGCGATGCTTTGATCGAAGTTTTGCAGTTACCCGAAGGCAGCCGGATTCAGATACACCTCGCCGATACCGTTACGGAATTCACAAGGACGGGACTGTACCGCTTCGGGACAACACAAAAAACCCTGCGAGTTTATGGCGGCGAAGCCTCAGTCCGATCACAATCGACGCCTGTCCTTGTGAAACGCGGCGTGGCCGTGAGTCTCGACTCTGGACTTGCCGTCGAGAAATTTGACCGCAAACAGACAGATGCTCTGCATGCCTGGGCTGCCCGCAGATCCTTTGACTTGTTCATCAGCGACCCGGAAGCGCGACAGAAGCAGAATCATTGGCAATCTGCCGGCGCGGGGTATATGGAGAACAAGAACTTCGGTGTCGAGTTCCGTGCATACACCCGGCGCAGGCCAACTCTGCAAGGCGTGACTCCGCAGGTACCGCGAGCCGAGTCCCGCTAACTCCATCCTTGGTATGCTGAGGGGGTCGTGCGTTCACTAACAGCCTTATTCGCACTTATTTCCAGCTGCGCTTGCGCGCAGACTCCCCTGGTGAAGATTCTTTCCGATGAACTGGATCGTAACTTCACTATTTTGAAGCAGAAGGGCGATCCGCCGCCTTACTTCATGTCTTATGAAGTCACCAGCACGGATTCCTACGTGATGGTCGCCAGCCGCGGCTCGCTGGAAACCCAGCAGCATAATCAGAGCCGTTACCTGGATGTAACCGTGCGCGACGGCACCCAGCAATTCGACAACTACCATCTGGTGGCGAATGAGAACCGCCCGCGTTTCACCGTCGCGACTCCCATCGCGCTGGAGGATAACGCCGCGGCCATTCGACAGGCCGTGTGGCTGGCCACGGACCGCACCTATCGCGGCGCGTCACAACGGCTGATCCGGCTGAAAGGCGATGAAAAGCTTCGCACCGCAGCCGTGGACACTTCAGACGATTTCGCCAAGGAAGATCCGCAGGTGTTCTTCTCCTCGCCCGCGCCGCTCAAATTCAACGCAGCCGAATGGGCCACGCGCCTGCGAAAGCTCTCGGCGGAATTTTCCAAGTATCCCGGCGCGCTCGATTCCAGCGTGCAGTTCGAAACCAAAACCACCACCCAGATCATTGTGACCACCGACGGAACCCGTCTGGAGTTTGGCCGGCCGTTTACCCGCATGATCATCGTGGCCAACGGCAAAGCCCAGGACGGGATGGATCTCAGTACCATGGAGAGTTTCGAAACCGACGATCCTGCGAAACTTCCCAAGGATTCCGATATTCTGGCGGCCGTGCAAAAGGCTGGCGCGAATCTCACCGGGCTGCTGAAGGCGCCTCTATCCGATCCCTACGTCGGACCCGCGATACTTTCAGGACGCGCCGCCGGCGTGCTGTTCCACGAAATCTTCGGGCATCGCATCGAGGGTCACCGGCAGAAGGACGAGTCAGAAGGCCAGACGTTTACCAAGTCCGTCAACCTTCCCGTACTGCCGGATTTTCTCAGCGTGATCTTCGATCCAACCCGCAAACAGTTCGGCGACGTCATGTTGAACGGCTACTACCTCTATGACGATGAAGGCGTGAAGGCGCGCCCGGTCACGGTAGTGGACAAAGGGATTCTCAAGACCTTTCTGATGTCGCGCTCGCCCATCCAGGGCTTTGCTAATTCCAACGGCCACGGCCGGAAATCTCCCGGCAATGAAATTGTGTCCCGGCAATCCAATCTGATCGTCGAATCCACCAAGCAGGTGAGCGACGCCGATCTGCGAAAAATGCTGATCGACGAAGTAAAGCGCCAGAACAAACCTTACGGCCTGTACTTCGACGAAGTGAGCAGCGGATATACGACAACGGGCCGCCGCGGCCTGCAAGCCTTTACTGTGGTCCCGCTGGTGGTGTATCGCGTTTATCCTGACGGACGTCCCGATGAACTGGTGCGCGGCGTGGATATCGTGGGTACGCCTTTAGCGAGCTTCGCGAAAATCGTCGCGACGTCGGACAAAATGTCAGTATTCAACGGCATCTGCGGAGCCGAATCCGGCAACGTTCCAGTGTCTGCGATCGCCCCCGCACTGCTGGTTTCTGAAATCGAAGTGCAGCGTAAAGACAGCTCGCGCGATCGTCCGCCGTACCTGTCGGCTCCGCCTGCGAATCTCCGCTCAGAGTTCCGCTCAGAAATCGGAGAGTCCCGCCCGTGACCGCACATCGTTTGATCTTGCGCGGAGGAGCGCTGGCGGTTGGTCTGGCCGCATCGGCGGCCTGGCTAATTTCGCAGAGCACGACCCTGTCCATCCCCCCCGATGAAATCCTGCTGAAAGCGATGAGTGATGAGTTGGCGCGCTCCAAGCAGTTGGCCGTTGTGGCCGGTTCGGATGCTCCGTATTTCTTCAGTTACATGCTCACCGACGCCGAGACGCTGCGCATATCCGCCTCCATGGGTGCGGTGGTGAATGTCTCGCGCAGTCGCTTCCGTTCTCCCTCGACCGAAGTTCGGGTGGGCAGCTACGATTTCGACAATACCGGGCACGTGTTCAGCGGAATCTATTCGGGCTCCCGCTACGACGGCAACTGGCCCCTGGATGACGATTACGCTAACTTCCGCAGCGAATTGTGGCTCAGCACCGACCGTGCGTTCAAGGCAGCCGTGGAATCCATGGCCCGCAAGCGTGCGTCGATGAACAACTCCAACGCGTCCGCTGAATCCTTGCCGGATTTTTCCAAAGTTGCGCCGGTGGTGAGTATCGGGAAAGTAGTCCGCCCCAAAGTGGACGATCAGGAATGGACCGCGCGCACGTCGCGATTGGCTGCGATTTTTAACGGCACCAAAGAAGTCCTTTCCTCCGGTGTGGAGTTGCAACTGATCCAGGGACCCACCACGCTGATGAACTCGGAAGGCACGGCGGTTCGTTACAACGACGATATGTATTGGGTGTACGCCAAAGCCGAAGGACAGGCGCCCGACGGCATGCTGCTGCACGATGCAGTCTCGATTCAATCCCTGGAGCTGGATAAGTTCCCGAACGAAGCGGACATGCGCAAATCGATGGCAGAAGTAGCAGACAACGTTCGAGCCTTGGTCCACGCGCCCATGGCAGAAAGCTACAGCGGTCCGGTGCTGCTGGAGCCGCGCGCAGCAGCGCAATTAATGGCGCAGCTGGTGGGAGATAATCTTCGCGTTCCACGCCGCCCGATGTCCGATCCTGGACGCAATGTTCCTTTCGCACCCAGTGAGCTGGAAAATCGCCTGAACGCCCGTGTGCTGCCAGATTCTTTCGATGTAACCGACGACCCGACGCAAGCGACGTTCAACGGAAAAGCTCTGGCCGGATTTTATCCTTTCGATATCGAAGGCGTTGCCCCCAGGCCCGTCAACGTTGTCGAAAAGGGAGTGTTGAAAAGTTTCCTGACCACGCGCCAGCCGATCAAAGGATTCCCCGTCTCCAACGGCCACGCGCGCCTGCCGGGATCGTATGGCGCCTTCTCCGCCGCGATCGGAAATCTTTTCGTGAAGTCCAGCGAAACAACGCCGCTGGCGGATCTGAAGAAACGCCTGATTGAGATGACTACTTCGCGCGGGAAACCCTACGGAATGTTGGTACGCAAACTCGACTATCCGTATTCTGCGAGCGGTACTGAGCTGCAGTCTCTGGCTCAGGCCAGCGCCCAGTCGGGTGGTTCCTCTGCCCGGCCGGTGAGTCCGCCGATTCTGATCTACCGCGTTTATCCGGACGGCCGCGAAGAACTGGTCCGCGGCATGCGATTCCGCGGCCTGACCACCAGGGCGCTACGCGATATCCTGGCGGCTTCGTCTGAAACCGCCCAGTTCGATTATGTAAACGTCGCCGCTCCTTTGGCGATCCTGGGAGCGGGCGGATATCTGGCGCCGGCTTCGGTCGTTTCTCCGGGCCTGCTCTTCGAGGAACTGGAGTTTGAACCGCCCACGGACCAATTGCCCAAGGCGCCTACGGTTCCTCCGCCGAATGCGTCGAATTGAGCACGTGCTGAGACCTGTGGCACAGGCCTTCAGCCTGTGCTTCTGAACTATGCGCCTCTTAAGCCGCACGCTATTTCGCGAGATCTTCGCCAGCGCCGCGCTCGGCTGCATCCTGTTCACGTTCGTTCTGTTCCTGGAAAGCGCGCGCAAACTCTTCGAGTTTCTAGTGCGCGATTCCGGATCGCCACGTCTGGTCGGCAAGCTCTTCGCGCTGGTGCTGCCGCAGGCGCTCCCCTACGCGATTCCGCTAGGCGTTCTAGTCGGCACGCTCATCACCCTCAGCCGCAAATCGAGCGACGGCGAGATCACCGCCATGCGGGCCGCAGGGGTATCCGGCCGACGCGTAGCCGCGCCCATCATGGCCTTCGGATTTCTGGCCACACTGGTGGCCGCAGCCGCTTCATTGTGGCTGACGCCGTGGTCCATCCGTGAGCGCTACGCGATCCAGAATCAACTCATCGCCGGCCAGTTGACCGCCGAAGTCCAAGCGCGCGTGTTCCAGGAACAGTTCCCGAACACGATTATCTATATCAGCGACCTGCCGTCCGGTACCACCATGCGCTGGCGTCGCATTTTTCTGGCGGACGTTACTCCTTCCACTGAGCACGGCAATAGCCCGCGGGTCACGCTGGCGTCGGAAGCGATTGTGGTGCCCGATGCGGCCCAGAATCGCCTGCAGCTTTCCCTAACGAACCCCAGCATGTACGAGGCTGGTAAGGATCCGTCCGAATATAAAGTCACTTCATCGCCGGGCCGGGATGAGATCCTGCAAGCGCAGCGCCCCAGCGAAGTGCAGCCGTCCAAGCCCGTGATTGAGATGGACACGATCCCGCTCTACCGGCTCGCGTACGACGAAAACGAGGACCCCAAGCGCACGCTGGAGGCGCGGATCGAATTTCATCAGCGCCTGGCTCTGCCTCTGGCGTGCATGCTGCTGGCGCTAACCGGCATTCCGCTGGGAGTCGGATCCCGGCGCTCTGGAAAATCGTCGGCTTACGTGCTGACGGTGGGTCTCGCATTTCTGTACTTCATGGGCCTGATTACGGCGATCCATTTTGGCCGGGAGGGAATCTTACCAGCCGGTCTCGCGGTGTGGATGCCCAACATCGCCTTCGCCATCCTCGGCTTTACGATGCTGGCTCGCCTGGAAGCCCCCGGCGATCGCGATTATATCGGTCGCCTGACCCGCTTGTTCCGTTCGGCGAGCCGCGCACCGCAGGAAAACATCCCGCGCCTGCTGGATCGCATCCAGCCCAAGATGTGGTTCCCTCTGCTTCCGCAGGTGGTGGATACCTATCTTTTTTCCAGCTTTATCTTCTACTTCCTGTTGTGGCTGTTGAGCTTCCTGCTGATGACGCACGTCTTTACGTTCTTCGAATTGCTGAGCGACATCATCAAGAACCACATCTCCATGGGGCGGGTGTTCACCTATCTGTTCTTTCTCTCGCCCCGCCTGATCTACCGTTTCACTCCCATCAGCGTGATGACTGCGGTGCTGGTCGTGTTCGGTGTGCTCGCCAAGAACAATGAAGTCACCGCGTTCAAGGCATGCGGCGTCAGCGTGTACCGCCTGGCAGTGCCGATCCTGGTGGGCGGACTTCTGCTGAGCGGCGGCCTGTTCGCCTTCGATCATTACTGGGTTCCGGAAGCCGACCGCATTCAAGATGCGATTCGCGCCGAGATCAAGGGACGGCCCCCGCAGACATTTCTAAATCCTCTCCGGACATGGTTTTACGGCCAGGAAGATCGCATTTACTACTACAAGTACTTCGATCAGAACCAGCAGGTGATGTCGGGAGTGAACGTTTTCGAAATCGAACCGAAAACATTCCGGCTAAAGAAACACATCTGGGCGGAGCGGGCCCGTTGGGAACCAGCACTGTCCGCTTGGGTTTTCCAGAATGGCTGGAGCCGCGAGATGAAAGGGATGGAATCCGGCGCTGTGGTCGATTTCACGGGCGGCATCCGGGTCTTTCCCGAACTCAAAGAAATGCCGGATTACTTCGTCAAAGAAAAAAAACAAACTCCTCAGATGAACTTTCAGGAGCTGCGCGCCTACATCGATGAGCTGCAGCAGAGCGGATTCGAAACCGTCCCACTGCAAGTCCAGCTCTACAAGAAATTCTCGGTGCCGCTGTTTGCTTTCATTCTGGCTTTGGTTGCAGCGCCGTTCGCGTTCCAGGCGGGAACCCGCGGCGCGATGGCCGGCGTCGGTCTCAGCTTCGCGATTTACATCGCCTATTGGTCGGTGGACCAGGTTTTCGAGCAGCTCGGCAACTTGAGTGAATTGCCGCCGCAAGTGGCAGCGTGGTCGCCGGACGTCGTCTTCTCTCTTGTGGGACTATATTTTGTGTTCCGCATGCGGACGTAAAGGGGAAAGTCAAACCACATGGGTGAGTCAACTTCGGCCGGACGGACGCGGCCCTTCACCGGCCAGGAATACATCGAGAGTCTCCGCGACGGCCGTGAGATCTATATTTACGGCGAGCGCGTCAAAGACGTCACCACGCATCCGGCGTTCCGCAACACTGTCCGGATGATGGCTCGGTTGTACGACGCCTTGCATGACCAGCGCAAGAGCATTCTCTGCACCGAAACCGATACGGGCAGCGGCGGCTACACCCATAAGTTTTTCCGGGCCTCACATACGGCCGAAGAATTGGTAGGCTCGCGCGATGCGATTGCCGAATGGGCCCGCGTGTCCTATGGCTGGATGGGCCGCAGCCCGGACTACAAGGCAGCATTCCTCGCCACGCTCGGCGCGAACTCCGGATTCTATGCACCGTATGAAGACAACGCCAAGCGCTGGTACAAGAAAGTGCAGGAAGAAGTCACCTTCGTCAACCACGCCATCGTTAACCCTCCTGTCGATCGCAACAAGCAACTGGAGGAGGTCCGCGACGTCTACATGCACGTCGAGAAGGAAACCGACGCCGGATTGATTGTGAGCGGAGCGAAAGTTGTCGCCACCACATCCTCGCTGACGCATTACAACTTCATCGCCAATAACGGCGCGCTGCCCATTAAGACTAAGGATTTCGCCTTCGTCTGCATCGTGCCGACCGACGCTCCCGGCGTGAAACTCTTCTGCCGCCCGTCCTATGAGCTGGCCGCGGCCGCCACCGGCAGCCCGTTCGATTATCCTCTCTCCAGCCGCCTGGATGAGAACGATTCCATCATCGTTTTCGACAAAGTTTTCGTGCCGTTCGAGAATGTCTTCGCATACGGCGATATCGACAAGGTCAACAACTTCTTTCCGCGCTCGGGATTTCTGCCGCGCTTCATGTTTCACGGCTGCATACGCCTGGCCGTCAAGCTCGATTTCATCGCTGGCCTGCTTCTCAAAGCTGTGGAAGCTACCGGCACTAAGGATTTCCGCGGCGTGCAGGCTCAAGTGGGCGAAGTCTTGGCGTGGCGCAACCTATTCTGGGCGCTCACCGATGCGATGGCGCGTGCGACGGTTCCATGGACTCCCGGCTATGTGCTGCCCAACCTCGACGCAGGGCTGGCTTATCGCGTGGCCGCTAGCACGCTCTATCCGAAGCTGAAGGAAATCGTCGAGAACGTTCTGGCCAGCGCGCTGATCTATCTGCCGTCGCATTCGAGCGATCTCAAGAATCCGGAGATCCGCAAATATCTGGACCAGTACGCGCGCGGATCGAATAATTACTCAGCCGAGGAACGCATCAAGCTCATGAAGCTGATGTGGGATGCGATCGGCACTGAGTTCGGTGGGCGACACGAGCTTTACGAACGCAATTACTTCGGCAGCCACGAAAGCATTCGTTTTGAAGTGCTGATGGTGGCCGAGGCGCTCGGGCAGACTGCGAAATACAAGGGCTTCGCCGAGCAGTGCATGTCCGAATACAACTTGGACGGCTGGACTGTGCCGGATCTGATTAATCCGGACGACGTCAGTATCGTGATGAAGAAGGCTGCCGGTAAGAGCTAAGAATCACTAGTCTTCTATCAGATCCTGGATAGAATGAGGTTATATCCTCATGCACAGCTACCTGCTCCACAACGACGATATCCGCGATACCAGCGCGCAGGATCTCTCGGCCGGGCAGGTCGGCTTACTGAACGGCTGGGGAGTGTTCTCCACCATCCGCGTCTACGACGGCATCATGTTCGCCTGGGAACGCCATTGGCATCGGATGCAGATCGACGCTGCAAAACTGCGTGTTCCGTTTCCGCCGGAACAAGGATGGCTCGCCCAGGGGCTGTACCGCCTGATCGAAGCGAATCGAGCCTGGAACGCCACCTTGCGCGTCGCCATCGTCCGCAATCGCGGCGGAATGTTTGAAGGTCCCGGTCCGATGCGCCCCTTCGACGTGATTGCGTTCACTGCGGATGTGAATCGCTGGGGGGACAGCGTGAAGCTAGGACTGATTCCTAACGCGCGCCATGCAGCCAACGAATTCGCCGGCACCAAGAATCTCTCGTGGTCGGAAAATCTCACCTGGTACGAGCGCGCGCATGAGCAGGGCCTGGATGAAGTAGTGCTCTTGAACGAACGCGGGGAAGTTGCGGAATGCACCTCGGCCAATCTTTTCGCGTCGCAAGGCGATCAGGTATGGACGCCGCCACTTACTTCCGGCTGTTTGCCCGGAGTGACGCGCGCCCTACTGCTCGACGAGATCCGGATTCCCGGCTTGCGTATTACGGAGAAAACGCTCCTGCCGGCGGATCTGGAGACGGCCGATGAGGTTTTTATCACGTCCACTACGCGCGAACTGCTGCCTGTGATTTCCATCGAAGGTTTGTCTATTCGATTGGGTACAGGGTTGCGCCAACAGCTCCAGAAGGCCCTCTCGGAGTACATGGATTCCTATATTAGTGCCCGGAAAAAGGCCGATATAAAGGTCTAGTACGGCCTCCCATGCAACTTGCTTGCCCACAATGCGGGATACGCGATGCGCGGGTCTCGCGTCCGCGCGGGGCGGTCGAATATGTCAAGAGCCTGGTGGGGGTCACGCAGCTACGTTGCCGCCGCTGCCGAACCCGTTGGGAAACCAGCGTGTGGGCCAGACAAGCTTGGAGATACGCGCGTTGTCCTAAATGCTATCGCCAGGAATTGACCAGTTGGATCCCGAAGTATTACAACGCCCCGCGACGGACGCGAATCCTACTGCGCCTGGGGGCAGCCGCGATGCGCTGTGAAGCCTGCCGGTGCAACTTCGCCAGCTTCAAGGGCCGCAAGGAAAAATTCTCGCGCCGGCATCTGATTCGGGAGACTGCGGTGACCAGACAAACCCCGCCCGGGGAGGAATCTGCGAAAGAGATGCCATAACTGGCTACCCGCAAGCGGGCAGTGGGGCGGGCGGGATAAAAAATGGTTCCAAGTGACCCTCCGGCAGTTTGCTCCCCGACCGGCATGCGCGGTCTGAACGTGGCATCCGGATCTGACGAGACGTGAGCCCTTTGCTCCCCGCCGCTGGTTTTAGCCAGCTGCGGATCAGTGCGCAGGTGCGCGTCTGCTTCCATCACCGGTAGAAGCCCGCTTCTCGATGCGGCCTTTCGCTCAACAGTTTCGAGAACTGGCCTCGCGACCGATTCCCGTAACTGCGTCAACGCTCCTGGCCTACATCTTCGAAACGATCCTCAGACCTGACCAAGCCCGTTCGGTCGCCGCACTCCCGCCCCCGCTCGGCTTTTTAAGACCTCGCAGGGTACGATCTGCGCACGGAACCCGTTGCCTGGTTCAATCTAGGGACTCGTGATTCGTCTGTGAACTATTTGGCTCCCCTCCAGGACCTCTCAATCCTTCGGGATCAAAACCACAGCCCTACCGCGAACCACGAAGCTCGCCTTGCAAGTCGCCCGATCTTCTTTCGCTCCCCGCAGCGCCGCAAAAACTTTTAATGATCACTTGCGCTACGGATCATCGTTCCAGATCCGCTACTTCCTGCCAGGCTCACTGTCCTTCGAACCTCTTGGAACCACAATCATCATGCTCCCTGAGGACGTCCGCCGTCAATGACAAAATGCCAGTTTCCTCAGGAAATAACTGCTTCAGAATGTGTGATTTGCAAGGTGAATGCTGTGGATGGACTGTGAATAAAACGGCCCTGGATAATTCTGTTTAGAAGAATTATCCGCGCCGCGCCGGACTCATCACCAGATCCAGAAGCTGCGCTGTATCGAGAGCTTTCAAATCGCTTTGCGCCAACGCCACCAGGCATCCGATCTGTTCGCCGACAGTGGTAAGCAGTTCCATTTCACCGCCTGAATGGAAATGCGTTTCGCGATGCTGCACGTTGATGACGCCAGCCACACGATCGCGCACAATCACTGGAGCCGACAGAAATGCTTCGTAGGTGTCTTCGGGAAGATCCGTAAATAGCTTAAAACGCGGATCGCTAAAGGCTTCGCGTGAGATAGCCAGTAACCGCCGCTCACGCGCCACCCAGCCCGTGAGACCTTCGCCCAGGTGCAATTTTACGCGGCCGATGGTCGACGGGTGCGGATTGTTCGAAGCGCACAGGACCAGTTCTTTATCCTGCAAAAGATACAGCAGGCAAGAGTCGCACTCCATGAACTCCACCACCAGGGAAACCACTTCCTGCAGCGCGGCGCCCAACATCATCTCGCGGGAAATGAAGCGGCTGATCTTCTGAAGCAGGCGAAGTTGATGCTCGGTGTTCTCGAGCCGCGATTCCAGTTCTTTCGCGCGTGACACGGTGCCCTTATTATGCCAGATCCCAAAATGCGATCCCCCGCGTACCGAATCCGAATTCCCTGATCCCTCTTCGGCTTGGCGGTTTGAGTGGAATGCCTCTCCCCGAAGCCGTGGGACATACGTTGCCGAAGGAGAACTTTTCAAATGGATCCAGGAACTGTGGTTTGGCTGCCCGGCAGCGGGTTTACCCAGGACGACTACAACTCCGCGTGCGGCGGGTATGCGTGCGGCGCCGAGCAGTATGGCGACGGCGTACTTGTCTACTGTTGCCCGAACTAGGCTGACGTTGGTAGGAGCGGCGGTCCATCCGGGGCCGCCGCACCTTCGTGAGGATTATGGATTTCTACGAACAAGATTCAATCATTGTGGCCGGGTCGACTGCCAACGCAGAAGAAGCTTGCCAGGTATTCTTTGTGGGCGATTACCACTACTGCGGCGATGCCGGCGGAGGCTATGTGCTGTGCTGCCCGGGGAGTCCGTCATGAAACGCGCCCTGATCCTGGCTCTGGTTGGCGTTGAACTCTGGGGCCAGGGTGCGGTGCCGAGGCCGGCTCCGGAGTTAAAAATCGTGCAAAGCTCAGGCGAGATCGCGACGCTATCGAGTTATCGCGGGCGTGTGGTGCTGCTGGCGTTCATTTCCACCCAGTGCATCCACTGCCAAAAAGCATCTGCGATCTTCGAGCAATTAGGGCGCGAGTACGCGGGTAAATTGCAGGTCGCCGAAGTAGCCTTCGACGAAGGCGCGGATGTCGCGGCGTTCAAAAAGCGTTTTGGCTTGACGTTTCCGGTGGGCATCGGCGCCAGCGATGCAGTACACGCGTTTTTGGGAATCGCGCCGGGCGCGCGCTTGGGAACTCCCCAGGTGGTCGCGATCGATCGAGCTGGAGTGATTCGGGCGCAAAGCGAGCGAATGGGAACTCCTATGCTGCAGACGGCGGAATATCTCCGAAGCCTGTTGAACGCGATGTTGGGAAGCCGGAGCCAATGATCGACCACACGCTGGTCATCTCGCCCACGGGTGCGATTCTGTTCCATCTGAAGCAAGGATTCTGGCTGTACGCGTGGCCGATGATCATCGGATTCCTGACCATCCTCGGATATCAGGCGCTTGGCCGTGTGGTGGCGATGGGGACGCTGAAATGGCCGGTCGTTTTCGGGCTGGGCAGCGTAGTTTCGATGGTGTCGCTGGTGGGCTGGGTAATGATGGCGCGCGGCATGCACATGATCCCGTTCTATGGATGCGGCGTGGGTCTGGCCAGCGCCATGATGTCGCGGGTCTATGCGATCACGCTGCCCGTACATCCACGGATGAAAATTCGGATCCTGCGCATCACCTGGCGCGGCGACGCGGCCGGCATCGCGCAGTTACAGCAGGCGCTGAAAGCCCGTGCGGAGACTTTCCGGGAGAATTCCGCACGCTCCGGGGCACTGTAGAAGTGCTCCGATGATCCTCGCAAACGACTTCCAAAGACAGTGGCAAGAGATCCGCCGAGATGCGCTGGACGCTTTTGAAAGAGTAGGCGCGAGCGGTTGGTATGTGCTGGGCCAAGAGGTGCGCGCATTTGAAGAAGCCCTGGCTGCGCGCTGGGACATGGGGCACTGCGTCGGCGTCGCTAGCGGCCTGGATGCGATCGAAATCTCGCTGCGTGCGCTGGGATGCCAGCCCGGAGATCGTGTCCTGACTACGCCCGTATCGGCCTTCGCGACGACGCTGGCAATTCTGAAGCTGGGGGCCATCCCCGTATTCGCGGACACCGACCAGTGGGGTCTGCTGGATCTGGACCGGTGCTGCGAACTCTTGCGGCAAAGGCCGGAGATCCGATTTCTGGTTCCGGTGCACTTATTCGGGCACGCGCTGGACGTATTCAAGCTCCGGGCGATGCGAGAAGAATTCGGCCTGAAGATCGTGGAGGATTGCGCGCAATCGATTGACGCTCGTTTTCGCGGTGAATATACCGGTTCTGCCGGCCAGATGGCCGCGACCAGTTTTTATCCAACCAAGAACTTGGGGGCAATGGGGGACGGCGGCGCGATACTAACGCGCGATCCGGACCTGGCGGCGCACGCCCGGGCACTACGCGACTACGGTCAGAGTTCCAAGTACTGTCACCAATACTCCGGCTATAACAGCCGCCTGGATGAACTGCAGGCTGCTTTTCTTCGCCAAGCCTGCCTGCCTCGCCTGGAACAATGGACCCGACGCAGGCGCGAGATCGCTGCGGCATATCTGGCTGGAATCCGGCACGAGAACGTGAGCGTCGTTTCCGCGCAGGAGGTTTCGGAATCCTGCTGGCATCTTTTTCCTGTTCGCGTCGTGGCCGGGGAGCGGAGTGGCCTTCTGGGGCACCTGAAAGCCTCCGGAATCAGCGCGGGGATCCATTACCCGATTGCCATCCCGGATCAGCCGGCGCTAGCAAACGTCGCCTTCGAGCTGGCAGACGACTGTAATATAGCCCGCCGTTTTTGCGCAATCGAAGTGAGCCTACCGATTCACCCTTATCTAACTGACACCGAAGTAGATCAGGTCGTCCGCACAGTGAATGCCTGGTGAGGGGTATAATCCCCAATTGAATCCGTTGCGCGGACGAAAGACGTACTTGTTATCAGAAGCGCTATGTTGGCCCGATTAATCCCGGTTTCCCTGGCCTTTGCGCTGTTGCAGGTAGCGCTGCGCTTTAGGGATGATGCTGACCTGGCTCGCCGCCTCCGGGAACGCGATGCCGGAGCCATGCGGGAACTGTACGATCACTATGGCCGATTGATTTATTCGCTGATTCAGCGCATGGTGCGGAACTCGGCCGCGGCGGAAGACTTGGTGCAAGAAACCTTCCTGCGAATCTGGAACCGCATACCCGCCTTTGATCAAGAGCGGGGAGCCCTGGGACCCTGGGTGCTGACCGTGGCGCGCAATCGAGCGATCGATTATCTGCGCTCCAGCGATGGCCGCATGTCGGCAGGCGCCCTGGATTTGGACCGCCTGGAGCATCCCGGGCAGTTCTGCGATTTCGACAATCGGGCACTTTCACTGGACCGGGCGCGGATGCTCAAAGAAGCTTTCGAGAAGCTAACTCCGAATCAAAAGACAGTTATCGAGCTGGCCTACTACGAAGGACTCTCACAAACGGAGATGGCCGACCGCATGCAGCAGCCACTGGGAACCATCAAGACCTGGGTCCGTTCGGCCCTTAAGGTCTTGCGGGAACAACTCACGGAGGCCGCCACCGTATGACCTGCCAAGATCTGCGTGACAGTTACGAGCTGTACGCATTGGGCCTCCTGGATGGTGAGGAAAAGCGGGAAATAGACGAGCACTTGGCCCGGAATTGCGTAGACTGCCAGAAGCAACTGAAGAACGCTCTGGCAGTGAACGCACTGCTGCTGAGCCAGGCTCCACAGGTGGTGCCTCCATCCCGGCTCAAGAGGCGTGTGATGGCGTCGGTGGGAAGAGAGCGAAGTGGCTTCGCCTGGATCGCGGCGCTAGCAGCGGCCGCAGCCGTGATCGTGGCGTTATGGCTGGGGATCCAGCAGCGGACAACGGACCGGGAATTGTCGAAAGCTCGCCTGGATCTGCAACAATCCGCTGGAGAACGCGACCGTCTGGAACAAGCGCTTACCTTCTTGAACCAGCCCGAAACGCGGCAGGTGAACTTCGGCCTGGATAAGCCGGCTCCGCCTCGAGGGAACTTCTTCTTGAATCCGCGCCTGGGAGTTCTATTGATCGCTTCCAACTTGCCGGCTCTGCCCGCAGGTAAAGCGTATGAACTGTGGGTGATCCCGAAAGGCGACGCTCCCCGTCCCGCGGGAACGTTTCAAGCGGATCCGCAGGGTACGGCGATGCATATTCTGAATGGAACGGTGGATTCCAGCGTGACGCTGGCCGTTACCGTAGAACCCGAAGCCGGTTCGCCAGCCCCTACTTCGGGCATCCTGTTCTCAGCGGGTTTCTAGCGAGACTGCCTTTTTTTGTGTCCCATTTTATGACGCACCTGGCCTTTGCGCCGATAAATAATCATTTCGGGATCGACATTTCAGATATTCCCTTTGATATTTGACCTTGGCGGCTCTCTAGATTCCTGGTAGTATCAGTACGCACCTAGAGAGTAAGGGAAGAGGTTGCACTGGCCAGTTTTATCCGAGGCCTTTGCCTTGTCCTCACCGTTAGCATGGCTGCTACGCGTCCGTCGTCAGCCATACGGGCTGGTTCGTCTGACTCCAGCTCCTGGTGGGAGACCAAAGAGTTCGCCCGCTTTACCGATACCGCCCACACGCTACGGGAGGCTGGTGATTTTGCGCGTCTGGAATCGATCTACGTCGAGGGTTACCAGCGAGCGAAGGCGTTGGGTCATACACCGGCGCAGATCAACTATTTGACGAACCTGGGGACTGCGCGAATGTTCTCACTGCGGTATGCATCGGCGTTGGAGGCCTATCTGGCGGCAAATCTATTGGCTGAACAGTCGGGGGACTGGTCCGCGTCTGGAGCGATCGCCGTGAACCTATCCCTGATTTATCAGCAGGTGGGCGATGCGGAGTCCGCTTTGAGCGCGCTGGAGCGTGGGAAGGCGGCAGTGGATCGTTTGCCTGTTCCGCCACGCTATACGGCGCAACTGCTGATGCGACTCCGGAGCGTACGTACAGCTTTACAGGAGGGCTCTGGGGGACCCCGGTATGAGGACGCAATCGACGCAGCGCGGCAGATCGAGGATCCCGAAGCAGAGGCTGCGGCGTGGGATTTACTGGCCGAGGAGAGAATGGCTGCGGGAAAGCTTGAAGAAACAGAATCCGCGTTTGGCCAGGCGTTGCGACTGCGGTCTAAGTATTCCAGGAAAACTCTTAACTTCACCTATGCCGGGATAGGCGAGCTACGGCGACGCCAAGCTGATCAAGCAATCGGCGATCAACGGCGGGCTCGGGCTCGTGAAGCACTCGCCCTTACGGAACGTGCGTTATTGGCGAGCCCTTCCGATCCGGCACGCTACATGCTGATTCATCAGCGAGGACAGATCCGGGAAATGCTGGGCGAGCCTCAACGAGCCCTTGAGGACTTCAGTGCGGCTGTAGACAAGGCCAGTCAGTGGAGCGGAAGAGTGCCCCCAGGACAATCTGTCATGACCGGTGTGCACGTGGGACTACAGCGCCAGGTATACGATTCTTTCATCGAAGCAGCCTCGCGCGAGGCTCTGCGCACTAGCCACCCTTCGATAGCTGCTGATGCCTTCCTGGCCCTGGAGGCCAATCGGGCGGCGAGCCTGCGGGAAAGCCGGGTTCTTGCGCCGGTATGGAAGAAAAAGCTACCGATGGAGTACTGGGAAACGCTGGCCAAGCTCAGCCAGGAAGATGCCCAGGGGCTGGGCACGAGTACTGTAAGTCCTGAATCCAAGCGTCTCCGTTTGGTACTTACCGAAATGGAATCAATTGCCGGGCTGGGAGTTTCACTGAATTCGGGCGAGAATTTTCGAACTCGGAGTTCACTTACTCATATTCAACATGGCCTAAGTGAATCGGAATTGCTATTGAGCTTCTACCTGGGCAGGCAGGAATCCTATGTTTGGGCCGTAACGAACAGCAGTTTGGAGATACATCGGCTGCCGTCGGCGGGCGAGCTGGGTGAGGAAATAAGGCGCTTTCGCCAAGCGCTGCTGGCGGAGGCAGAATCATCCGCAAGGGAACAATTGGCCGCGGATCTTTATCAACGCTTGCTCGGCTGGGTCGATTCGAAAGGAGCGGCCAAAACGTCATGGTTGTTGTCCTTGGACGGTCCCCTGTTCGATCTTCCATTCGCGGCCCTGGTAAGCGGGTATGAAAATGGCCGGCCGGTATACGCCGTGGAACAGCATTCGATACAAGAGCTTCCAGGCGCGATGTTCCGGAGCGCCACCTCCGCTGGGGATGGAACTTCGAGAGGATTCCTGGGCGTGGGCGATGCCGTGTACAACTCAGCCGATCCACGATGGAGATCGGGGAGCTCGTGGAGGCTGGCGATAAGCGGGCCTCTGGCGGAAGCTCTATCGCCCTCTGCTCTGTCGCCCTCTGCAGCATCCTCAGGACAGCAGAACCGGCTGGTAAGCACATCGCGCGAATTGAGCCGTAGTTCTCGAAACTGGCAGTCCGATGTGGGATCGGCACGGCAGATTCAGATCCTGGAGGGAACGGCGGCCTCGCGCTCCGCGTTTCTTGCGGGAATCAACGCTTTCGGGACCCAGCACGTGACATTGACGATCCATTTGGCGACGCATGTTCTGGCGTCAGCAATGCAGCCGGAACAGGCTTTCCTGGCTTTCTCGCTGGACGCGAGCGGTAACCCGGGCCTGCTATCAACCTCCGACGTGGGCCTGCTCCACGTGCCCGACGCCCTGGTGGTGATGACCGGATGCGCTACGGCCGCCGGGGACGTGCGGCCAGGGGTTGGATTGCTAGGGCTTTCGCAGGCCTGGATGATGGCCGGCGCTAAAACCGTAGTAGCAACGAACTGGCCCGTTCCGGATGCGGACGGCGATCTGATACCGACTTTCTACCGGAATCTGCGAGGCACGTCCGCTGCCGAAGCTTTGCGCCGCAGTCAAGTTCAACTTATTCATTCAGGCACCTGGCAGTCCTCGCCGTCCTACTGGGCAGCGTTCCAGGTGATGGGAGGTGGACGATGATCCGTCCGCGACGTCGAATATTGTCCCTGGCGGTGAGGCCGCCCCCGCCGGAGGCAACGACAGTAGTCTTTGAATCTTCCGTCTATTCGCCGGGGCCTACAGACGACACCGAAGAGCTGAGCGATCCGCCGCTGGAAGAAGATGAAAGCGACGGGGCGCTGGGCGAGCCGGTGGAGGGAACTGCTGATGTGCACGCCGGCTGGGTTGCGCTGGTGGACCGGATCCGCAGCGGGAAAATCGACGGGATGGAGGAGTTGTATCAGCTCTTCTCGCGGGGAATCCGCTTCTACCTCTGCCGCCAGCTGGGTCCCCAGGAGCTGGACGACAAGGTTCACGATACTTTTGTTGTCGTTGTGCTCGCGATCCGGCGTGGAGAACTGCGGGAACCTGAGCGATTAATGGGATTTGTGCGGACCATCGTCCGCCGCCAGGTGGCCGCGCATATCGACAAGGTGGTGCATAGCCGGAGGGAGCAGGCGGAGTTCGATACAACCATCCGTGTGCCGGACCCTCGTGGAAATCCTGAAGAGACCGCGATTTTCCACCAACGGATCGGCCTGATCCGGCAGGTGCTGGCGGAGTTGTCCGATCGCGACCGGGAGATTCTGACGCGATTCTATGTGGACGAGCAGGGTCAGGATCAGATCTGTTCGGAAATGGCCCTTACGGAGACCCAGTTTCGCCTGCTCAAGTCCCGGGCAAAGGCCCGTTTCGGTGAATTGGGCAAGAAGAAGCTGGTTAACAAGAGTCTTCACGCGCTTTTTTTGAGAACATCGGGGAGCGTGTCCCACTAAGACACAGAGTCCAATTTGGAACGGAGTCTCTTGTTTGATGCTCCGTTGTGGGAAATTCAGTGACGAAACGCTTCCCGACCCATCCTAGCGACGAGTTCCTCGAAGAGTACGTGTTCCATCGCCTGCCAGAGGCGCGGGTCGCCGAGGTCGAAGAGCATCTGTTGACCTGCGAAGGCTGTAGGATCGCGGTTCAAGATCTCGACGCGTTCATCCTGAGCATGAAGGCCGAAGCCGCCCGCCCAACTGAGAGCCAGCACCGAAGCTTGCCGATTGCTAATAGGATCGGCGTGGCATCTACAGTGGCCTTACTGCTTGTAGCTCTGGTAGTGTTCCGGACGCGCCCGCTCGACCACCCGGCGCCAGCCGAGGTAATTCTCTCATCCATTCGCGGCCTCGAATCCCGCTCGGAAGCTCCTGCCGGGAAGCCGCTTCAGCTCAACATTGAAGCTCCGGATCTAGTGAGCGGGAAGGCGTACCGGATCGCAGTGGTGGATGCGGCAGGCGGGCCGGTCTGGACAGGAACAGCAACGGATTCCGGCGGCAAAATTATGGCGCAGATCCCGAAGCGGCTGGTGAACGGAGTGTATTGGATCCGGCTGTACGACGCGCAAGAGCGGCAGCTACGGGAATTCGGGATGTCGGTGAGGTGAACTCAGACCTTGAGTTCGTAACCCGCTGCACGCATTCCATCGATAATCCGTGCGCGAATCGCGCCGACTTCGTCCGCTGAAAGTGTCCGATCGGGAGCGCCTACGGTGAGCCGGTACGAAAGGCTCCGGGCTTTTTCTCCCGATGGTGCGGGGAGCGCGAACTCCCGCAAGAAGACGATTGAGAGGAGCGGCTCGCCGGCCAGTTTCGCCATAGCAGACTCCACATCGGCGATCAGAGCTCGGGAGCCGGCGAGAACCGACAGATCGAAGGCGCTCTCCGGGAATCTTCGCAGCGGCCGATAGCGCATCGAACCGGGCTGTAGCTCGAACAGACGGCTGAGGTCCAGGTCCAGTACGGCGGCGCGACCGCCTTCGATTCGTGATTCGATCATGCGCGGATGGAATTCGAACAGGCGGCCCAGGTGGATATCGCCATGCATGACGCTGGCGGCACGTCGGGGATGCTCGTAGGGGTGAGCTGTTTCCGTTGGGCGCACGGTAACGCCTGGCAGAAGACACTCAGCCAGACGCTTGAGCTCAAAGAGGCCGGCGGCCCCGTCGTCTTTCGCATAGAGCGCGGCGGCGAAACGCGGAACCTCGCGGTCGGGATAGATCGCGCGGCCGATTTCGAACAGACGGAACTGCTCGAAGTGGCGCGCATTGTCGTTAATGTTCTTCCAGATTCCCGGCAGCAGGCTGGTGCGCAGCAGGTTCTGATCGGAGGCGATGGGACTGACCACTTGAACGTGCTCGGCCGGATCCAGCGAAAACACCCGAGTCATTTCCTCGCTGACGAAAGAATAGTTGTGGACCTCGGTGAAGCCTTGGGCGGCGGCCATCTTCCGCACGTTGTGATGAAATTCGCGTTCCGGACTGGCCGGTGGCACGGCTGCCGGCGTGAGTGGAGCCACCGGGGGAATCGAATCGTAGCCGATCATCCGGCCGACTTCTTCTACCAGATCTTCCTTGATCGCGACGTCCTTGGTGGCGCGCCAGGTCGGCACGAACACAGAGAAAATACGCGGCTCGATTTCTTCGACGCGGAATTCCAGCGACTCCAGTATCCGGCGCACTTCTTCAGCGGGGATCGCTCGGCCGAGTTTGCGATCCAGCCAGTCGAGCGGCAGCACGATTGGAGGCTGCGGAGCCGGCAGGCGCGCATTGTCAGCCAGGCCGCCGACCAAGCGGATGCCGGGGGAAACTTCCTGCAACAGTTCGAAAGCTCGCTCCAATCCCCGGATCGTATTCACCGGATCCTGCGCCTTCTCAAAACGCATGGATGCGTCCGTGCGCAGCCTGAGCTTCGCCGACGTTTTCCGTACACTCGACGCGTTGAAGTTTGCGCTTTCGAGAACGATGCGGGTGGTGGAATCCGAAATGGCGCTGTCGGCGCCGCCGATAATGCCGGCGATAGCCACGGGACCGCTCGCGTCGGCGATTACAAGATTCGATGCGTCGAGCGTGTAACTCTCGTCGTTCAGGGCTTTGATACTTTCACCGGCCCGCGCCGAACGGACGATGATCTCACCGCCGGTGAGTTTATCCGCGTCGAAGGCGTGCATTGGCTGGGCGATTTCCGCCAGCACGAAGTTGGTTACATCGACGATGTTGTTGATCGGATTCAAGCCGACCGCTTCCAGACGCTGTGCGAGCCACTGCGGTGAAGGCTTCACCGTGACGTTCTCGAATACCAGCGCCGAATAGCGCGGCGACAGGCCGTAGTCTTCGATGCTCACCTTTATCGGCGCGGCGCCTTGAAACTTGACGTGCTTGACGGGATCGATAAGAGTTCTGTGGCGAATCGCCGCGACCTCGCGGGCCATGCCGTAATGACCCCACAAGTCGGGCCGGTGCGTGAGCGATTTGTTGTCGATTTCGATGATGTGATCGTTGTCGTGGGTTTCGACGCCTTCGGATTCGGCGGTCTTCAACGTAATGAGTTGGGCAAGCTCACGCGGAGGCGTATCGAGTCTCTCGACCAAGTCGCGAAGCCAGTTGTAAGAGAATTTCATTGGCGTTCGGTGCGGGAAAATGGGGACAGCCAGTCGATTTCGGGGCGCTGTCGCGGACAAACCAGGGATGCCACTTCGAAATCGGAGGCTGTCCCCATTTTCCCGGTTCTCATCAAAACTGCCTCAGGAAACGCAGATCGCCGCCGGCGAACAGGCGGATATCGTCCACCCCGTAGCGCATCATTGCGAGACGCGTGAGCCCCAACCCGAATGCGAAACCGTTCCATTGATCCGGATCCACGCCGCCAGCGCGCAGCACCGCAGGATTCACGAGGCCGCATGGCAGCAACTCCACCCAGCCGGAATGTTTACAGACCGGGCAGCCCTTGCCGCCGCAGATCAGGCACTGAATATCGAGCTCGAAACCGGGCTCAACGAAGGGGAAAAATCCGGGCCGCAGGCGCACAGTGACGTCGCGATGGAAGATCGCCGAAAGCAGCGTCTTCATGAAGTACAGAAGATGCGCGACGGAGACATCGCGATCGACCATCATGCCTTCCAGCTGATAAAACGTGTGCTCGTGCGAAGCATCCACTTCTTCATTGCGGAAGACGCGTCCGGGTGCGATCACCCTGAGCGGCGGGCCAAGCTTCTCGAGCGCGTGTATCTGAACCGGCGAAGTATGCGTGCGCAGCAGCCGGCCATCCTTCAGCCAGAAAGTGTCCTGCGCATCGCGCGCCGGATGATCGGCAGGAATGTTCAGCGCATCGAAATTGTAGTGTTCGGTCTCGACTTCGGGTCCGTCCAATACGGCGAATCCCAGCGAGACGAATAGTTCTTCCAGTTCGCGCTGGACCTGTGTAATCGGATGCAGGCTGCCGGGACGCACACCAGGAGCGGGCGCGGTGAGATCGATCCATTCCGATTCCAGCCGCGCGTCACGTTCCACGGAGGCTAGCGCCTCGCGACGTTGTTCCAAACGTACTTCCAGATCCTGCTTAACGCTGTTCAGCAACTTGCCGACGCTGGCGCGTTCTTCCGGCGTCAGTTTTCCGAAGGTCTTGCTGACCTCAGCCAGCTTTCCCTTGCGGCCGAGCGCTTCGACGCGGATGGCTTCGATCGCCTCGAGAGTAGTGGCGCGCTCCAGTGAGGAAAGTGCCGCCGCGTGCAATTCGGAAATAATCTGTTCCGGCCCCACGCTACAGCTTCGCTCCAACGGCTTCCAGGAATTCGACCATGGCCTGACGCCCCTGAGTCAGTGCGAGATCCAGCGGCTTCTGCTGATTATCGGCTCGAGCGGAGGCATCGGCGCCGCCTGCCAGCAATGCGCGGGCGCTTTCGAGATCGCCGTTCTGTGCCGCCGAGTGCAGCGGAGTCCAGCCGCCGCTCTGCTGCGCATTGGCGTTGGCGCCGTGCTCCAGAAGCAGCGTCACGATTTCGGCGTGTTTGCCCGCGGCCGCGGCGTGCAGAGGCGTATTGGTCATGGGATTCGTGGATCGAGCCTTCACCGAAGCACCTTTGTTCAGCAACAGCCGTACCGCATCCTCTTTTCCGAAGAATGCAGCCAAATGCAGCGGCGTCCAACCGTCCGAACTAATGGCCGATACCAGCGATCGATTCGTCGTAAGCAATTCTTCCAGGCGCGGAATATCGCCCAGGATCGACGCGGCGAAGATGGCCAGCGTCGGGTCGGCTTCGACAAGAGTTTGGACGCGCGCGAGATCCCCGGCGCGCACCGCCTCGAAAAGTTCTTTCATGCTGCGGGCTGGAATACCTGGGTGCTTTTGGCAATTTCCCAATCCAGGTGATTGATATAGAATAACAGCGCCGGCGGCGGATACACCCCGTGAAACTTGTCCCACACCTGCTGCTGCCAGCCTTCCTGCAGGTGCCCGGCCACGTCGGCATCCTTGGCGAAAAACCCATCCTCGTGCGGAATTCCCTGGTGATCCAGAACCGCGCGGATCATATCCAGGTGCGATATCAGAACGGCCTGGGCGACATCGGAAGCGAACTCGTCGTCACGCTCAGCCATGCGCGTCCAGATGCGCGGCGTGGCCTTCCGCAGGGTTTCCGAATTCAGTTTCGTGAGATACAGCCGGGTCTTAACGCGATCAAATAGCTGGTAGGTCTTCAGGCGTCCCATGGAGATGCCACGGAGCAATTGTGCGAAGTTCTCCTCGCCCAGCTGAAGGAAGATATCGGAAAGCTGCATCAGAGCTATTGTAACGGTTCTCGAACATTTCACTGATACAATAGTGCGCTGGGAGCACGCGGGCTAGGTCCGACGCGCGCTAGAAAAAAGGGAGCGCACAGACGAAGTCCGTCGCGCGCGCAAAAAGAGATGAATAATGTGATCGTCCTGGGCGCCCAGTGGGGTGACGAGGGCAAAGGTAAAGTAGTCGATCTTCTCGCTGAGAGATTCGACATCGTCGCGCGGTATCAGGGCGGGCACAATGCCGGCCACACCGTCTTTATCGGCGAAAAGAAGTTCATTCTCAAGCTGATTCCCAGCGGGATTCTGCGGCCGGGCGTGACCGCCGTGATCGGTAACGGCGTAGTGGTGGATCTGGCGGCGCTGGCCGAGGAAATGGCCATGCTGGAAGCCGCGGGAATCGACGTCAAGTCGCAGCTTCGCATCAGCAATCGCGCGCACGTAATCTTTCCGTTCCATCGCTTGGTCGAGAAAATGTCGGAAGCCCGCGAGAATCGTATTCCGCTGGGCACGACGGCGCGCGGCATCGGGCCGTGCTACGAAGACAAGATCGGCCGCCGCGGGATCCGAATCGCGGATCTGTACGATCCGGCCAGTTTCCGCGAGCTTTACGACACTCTGGCGGAAGACAAGCAGACGCTGGCAGATACGTTCAAGCTGGAGGGTCCCATCGATTACACCGCGATTCGCTGCCAGACCGAGTTATTGGCCGCGCAGATTCGTCCACTGGTGTGCGATACGTCGAAGCTGCTCGCCGACGCGATGGCCGCGGGAAAACGCGTGTTGTTCGAAGGCGCGCAGGGCACCATGCTCGATATCGACCACGGAACGTATCCGTTCGTCACGTCATCGAGTGCGGCGGCCGGCGGAGCTTGCACTGGCCTGGGCGTCCCCCCTACTCGGATTCAGGGAGTGATCGGAGTTTCCAAGGCGTACATCACGCGCGTAGGCACCGGACCGTTTCCGAGCGAAAGCGACGATGCGGCGGGCGATCTGCTGCGCCGTGAAGGGAACGAATTCGGATCGGTTACGGGCCGACCCCGGCGATGCGGATGGTTCGACGCCCCGCTGCTGCGCTACACCGCGATCGTCAACGGCTTCGACTCGCTATTCATCACCAAGCTGGATGTACTCGACCAGCTTGCTGAAATCCCCGTATGCGTCGGATACCAGTTGGACGGGAAAACCGTCGAGGACATGCCGGCGACTTACCGGGCTCTGGAAAGCATCCAGCCGCTGTACCAGAAGATGCCGGGTTGGCAGAAGACGACGCGCGGCATCACCCGTTACGAAGATCTTCCCCAGAAGGCGCAAGCCTACCTGAAGTTTCTGGAAGATCGCGCGGGCGTGGAAATCGGAGCCATTTCCACGGGTCCGGAGC
>Ga0207674_10001601_pt1 | contig 29155 bp, 31 predicted proteins | sample KBSCornC72_FD_184303 | JGI IMG/M metagenome (GOLD analysis project Ga0207674, IMG submission 184303) | Corn rhizosphere microbial communities from Kellogg Biological Station, Michigan, USA - KBS Corn C7-2 (SPAdes) (version 2) | ecosystem: Host-associated > Plants > Roots > Rhizosphere > Soil ...
CCCCGGGCCTGATTCGAACAGGCGACCATTCGATTAACAGTCGAACGCTCTACCGCTGAGCTACCGGGGAATGCCTTTTCGGAAGGTGGCGGCTAGATAGCGAAGCTTGCTGGCAAAGCAAGGCGTTTTCAGGTCGCAAACTGCTCCATCGCGATGCGCTCGTCGAGCGCGTGCTCGGGATCGAACAGCAGAGTGAGGGAGCGCTCGCGGTCGAGCCGCACCTCGACACGAGCGACGTCACGGACCTCGATTTGATCGGCGACCGCGGAAACGGGCCGGTTTTCGGCTTCGAGGATCCGGAAGCAGACGGCGGTGTCGTCGGGCAGGATCGCTCCGGACCAGCGGCGCGGGCGGAACGGGCTGATTGGGGTCAGCGCCAGCATCTTGGCAGCCAGCGGCAGGATCGGTCCATGCGCGGACAAGTTATAGGCCGTTGAGCCGGCCGGCGTTGCGACGAGGACTCCGTCACAGGCGAGCTCGGGCAAGGCGACGCGGCCGTTGACGGAAATTTCGATCTTCGCCGTCTGGCGCGTTTCGCGCAGAAGCGAGACTTCGTTCATCGCCGAATGAGTGGATTCCTCGCCACCAACGGTGGTCGCACGCATTTCAAGCGGCGCGACACGGATCGCCTTTGCGCCGGCAATCCGTTCGGGCAGGCGGTCGATGCGCCAGTCGTTCATCAGAAACCCGACGGTACCGCGGTTGATCCCGAACACCGGCTTTGGCGACCCTGCCTCAAGCATGCCGTGCAGGGTCTGAAGCATGAAGCCGTCACCGCCGAGCGCGACCAGCGTCTCGGCTTCTTCGACATCGGCAAAATCATAGCGCCGGCGCATCAGCGCTTCCGCCGCCTGCGCGACATCCGTGTGCGAGGAGAGGAGCCCGATCCTGCTGCTCTTCAGGTCCTCCGGCGCATGATCGCCGGTGTGTGGCGCGTCCGCGTTCAACCAGTCGCTCCTCGTCAGCGTTGATTGCGGCGTAAGATAGGGGCTCCGGGCGGTAAAATCACTGTCCCGTTTCGGATCGCGGCGCGAGCAGCCGGTTCCGGCCTGCGCGCCCGCTCGTTACCTCGGCCCATGTGGACCAGGGACGCATCAGTTACGCGGGGGTAAGAGCGATCTATGTTGACCTGGGACATTAGTAAGTGGGGGAGGCGGGCATCGGACACAGGGGCAACGCCACCCGCCCCCCCACAGCGTGACTCCCTGCTCGAAGCTGCAATAGCGCACGAGCAGATCGACGTTCTGTTTCAGCCCTTGATCGAGCCGATGTCGGGCCGCGTCGTAGGCGCGGAAGCGCTTGCCCGCTCCGTCGTCACGCCAGACGCCACCCTGCTTTTCCAGCGCGCCCAAGCCGGCGGCCTCGCGGAGAGGCTGTCGCGGCTCGTTCAGCGGAAGGCGCTGCGCTGTGGCTCCGTTTGGGAGGGGCCACTCAAGGACCTTGGTCTGTCGATCAACATACTGCCTGCGGACATCTCGCGCGACGGCTATGAAAATTGGCTCCTCGACGAGATTGATGGCGCAGGGATCGATCCGAACCGAGTGACGGCCGAAATTACCGAAAGCGCCTTACTGATCGATCAGGAGGCGGTCGCGACGCGGCTGGCCGTGCTGCGCGAGGCGGGCGTGCGAATTGCGGTCGATGATTTCGGCACCGGTTACACCAGCCTCGCTTATCTCACCTCACTGCCGCTCGACGCGATCAAGATCGACCGGGGGCTGGTCGCCGATATCGTCGGCGGCGAACGCGACCGCATTGTGGTCAAGGCCATGATCCACCTCGCGCGTGAGCTCGATCTCAAGGTGGTGGTCGAAGGCGTGGAGACTACCGGGCAGCTCGCGCTGCTCGCCGAATGGGGCTGCGACCTTTACCAGGGGTTCCTAGGCGCCGGTGCGCTGACTCACGAGGAGCTGACCCGTTTCGTCACTGCGGCCAACGCCGAAGCAGCCTAGCCCTTCGTCGAAAACTGGTCGCTATTGTGCCAACGTGGGCCTCACCCTGTTTTCAGGAGGCGGGCATGAGGCACATTGGCTTGGTGGTAGCGGTCACCGCATTATTTCTTGGCAGCTGCCAGAAGGCTGAGCAGCCGCGGCAGTTTTCGCAGGCCGCGCTGGAAACGGCACTCGCCGATCCTGCACGCAGGCAGGATCACGACACTGCCGACGCCCGCCGCAAACCCGGCCCGCTCATCGAGCTCGCCGGGGTGAAGCCCGGCGACAAGGTCTTGGACCTCATCCCAGGGTCCGGATACTGGACGCGGATCTTCAGCAAGACAGTCGGCCCGCAAGGCAAGATCTATGCGGTGTGGCCGCAGGCTTATGCGCGTATGGCCATGGGCAATGTGCAAACTCTGCGGCAGCTCTCGGCCGACAAATATTATGGGAACATCGTAACGGAAGTTCAGCCGACGACGACACTAACGGCGCCCGAGCCGCTCGACGTCGTTTGGACGTCCCAGAATTTCCATGACTATCCCGACGAATTCATGGGCAAGGGTGATCCTTCCGCGCTGGCAAAAGATGCATTCAAGCTTTTGAAGCCGGGCGGCACGTTCATGGTGATCGACCATCGCTCAAAGGCAGCCAGGGGCTTGGCCGACACCGACACGCTGCATCGGATCGATCCGGCCAAGGTCCGCGAGATCGCCGAGGCCGCTGGATTCCGCTTCGCTGGCGAGAGCAAGGCGCTCGAAAATCCCGCCGATCCGTTGGATATACCGGTATTCGACAAATCGATCCGTGGGCACACCAGCCAATTCGCCTATAAGTTCGTGAAGCCGGTGAGCTAGGCCGCCGCAAGCTCCTTCTTCTCGCCCGCGGCCGCAACGCGCGCCAAACCGCGCGCGAGTTGTAACGCTCCGTTGAGCCTGGCTTCGGCGTTCGGCCAGTCGCGCGCAACGGTCATCTTGCTGTCGGGCCTTAGCTTGGCTGCGCCCTTGAGCCGTTCGATGTAGCCAAGCAGGCCGGCAAGATCGGGGAATCCGCTTGGCGCAAAAGTGACGACGGCACCGCGGGCGCCGATGTCGAGCTTGGCGACCATCGCCTGTTTCAGATTCAGCTTGACCTCGACAATCTTCAACAGGTTCGCTGTCTCGTCGGGCAGTGGGCCGAAGCGGTCGATTAGCTCTGCGGCAAAGGAGTCGATCGCTTGCCGGTCGTCGAGATCGCCGAGCCGCCGGTAGAGGCCCATGCGTAGATCGAGATCGGGGACATAGGTCTCCGGGATCATGATCGGCGCGTCGACGCTGATCTGCGGCGTGAACTCTTCGCGTTGAGGGATGCCGCCCGCCTTCAGCTCGATAATCGCGTCCTCGAGCATCGACTGGTAGAGCTCGAACCCAACCTCCTTGATGTGCCCCGATTGCTCGTCGCCGAGCAGATTGCCGGCGCCGCGAATGTCTAGGTCGTGGCTGGCGAGCTGGAAACCGGCGCCGAGGCTGTCGAGGTCGGCCAGTACCTGCAGCCGCTTCTGCGCGCCTTCTGTGATCGCTCGATCGGCAGCCATGGTCAGGTAGGCGTAGGCGCGCGTCTTGGATCGGCCGACGCGGCCGCGCAGCTGGTAAAGTTGAGCGAGGCCGAAGCGGTCTGCTCGGTGCACGATCAGCGTGTTCGCATTCGGAATGTCGAGTCCGCTCTCAACGATCGTGGTTGACAGAAGCACGTCATATTTTCGATCGTAGAAGGCGCTCATCCGCTCCTCGACCTGGCCGGCGCTCATCTGCCCGTGGGCGGTGACGAATTTAACCTCCGGAACCTGCTCGCGCAGCCACTCCTCCATGTTCGGAAGATCGGCGATGCGCGGCACAACGAAGAAGCTCTGCCCGCCGCGATAATGCTCGCGCAGCAGCGCTTCGCGCAGCACCACGCCGTCCCATGGGGTGACGTAGGTCCGCACTGCCAAACGGTCGACCGGCGGGGTCTGAATCACCGACAGCTCGCGCAGCCCGCTCATTGCCATCTGTAGGGTGCGCGGGATCGGCGTCGCTGTCAGCGTCAGCACATGGACGTCCGCGCGCAGCGACTTGAGCCGCTCCTTATGCGTCACTCCGAAATGCTGCTCCTCATCGACGATGACAAGGCCGAGACGCTTGAAGTCGATGCCCTTCGCAAGCAGCGCATGGGTGCCGATCACGATGTCGATCGTCCCCGCGGCGATACCTTCCTTCGTCTTCTTCACCTCGGCCGCCGGCACCAGCCGCGACAGTCGGCCTACGTTCAGCGGGAACCCCTGAAGACGTTCGACAAAGTTCTTGTAATGCTGGCGCGCGAGGAGCGTTGTCGGACAGATCAGCGCAACCTGCTTGCCGGTCATTGCCATGACGAACGCGGCGCGCAGTGCGACTTCGGTTTTGCCGAAACCGACATCGCCGCACACCAGCCGGTCCATCGGCTTGCCGGCTTCGAGGTCCTGAAGAACATCCGCGATGGCGCGGTCTTGGTCATCGGTTTCTTCGTAAGGGAAGCGGTCGACGAAGGCGGGGTAGCTCGAGTCCGGCTCCGCGACGATGCCTGGCCGCATCGCCCGCAGCGCGGCGGTTTTGATCAGCTCGCCCGCAATCTCGCGGATGCGCTCCTTCATCCGCGCCTTGCGCCGCTGCCAGCCTTCGCCGCCGAGACTGTCGAGCGTCACGCCTTCGCTCTCGCTGCCGTAGCGGCTCAGCAGCTCGATATTCTCGACGGGAACGTAGAGCTTGTTGCCGCGCGCATATTCGAGCGCGACGCAGTCATGCGGCACCTTGCTGACGGGGATTTGGGTCAGCCCCTCATAGCGACCGATGCCGTGATCGGCGTGGACGACCAGATCGCCGGGCGAAAGCGCCGCCAGCTCCTCAAGAAAAGCCGCCGCTCCCTTGCGCTTCTTGCGACGCCGCACCAGGCGGTCGCCGAGCATGTCCTGCTCGGTTAGCACCGCGACGTCGGGCGTGGTGAAGCCATGGTCGAGGGGAAGGACGAGGAGTGCGGGCTGGGTCTTGGAGCCGAGCGCTTCCTGCCAGCTGTCGGCGAGCTTCTGCGTCTTGAGGCCATGCTCATCGAGGAGGCCTGACAGGCGCTCGCGGGCGCCGCGTGTGTAACTCGCAAGCACGACCTTGTGGCCGCTCCGGCGCAGGTCCGCGGCGTGTTTCACAACCGCTTCGTAGATATTTGCCTGCTGGGCGCGCTCAGGAGCGAAGTCGCGGGCCTGTGTGACTCCGAAATCGATAACCCAGTCCGAGTCCGGTTCCGGAAAAGGCGAGGCGAGGTGGATCGGTCGATTGGCTTCCACGCCCGCCCATTCCTCCTTCGAGAAATAGAGCGTTCGCGGCTCGAGTGGCCGATAATTGCCAGGCTCGGCCTCCATAGCCCGGACACGGTTTTGATAATAATCCTCGATCGCGTCGGAGCGTGCCTGCAGCGCCTGGTCGGCGGCTGCGTCGCGGATGACCAGGTCATTCTCGCCTAGGTGATCGCACAAGGTTTCGAGCCGCTCTTCGACTAGCGGCAGCCAATGCTCCATGCCCGACATTCGGCGGCCTTCTGAGAGCGCTTGGTAGAGCGGATCCTGCGTCGCGGTCGCGCCGAACGTCTCCCGATAGCGCGAGCGGAAGCGCTTGATGCTGTCGGCGTCGAGCAGCGCCTCTGATGCGGGAATCAAGGTGAACGAGTCGACCTTGTCGGTGGAGCGTTGGTCGGCGGGATCAAAGCGCCGCAGGCTGTCGATCTCGTCTCCGAAGAAGTCGAGCCGCAGCGCCAGTTCTTCACCGGCCGGGAACAGGTCGATGAGTGAGCCGCGCACGGCATATTCGCCATGCTCGGCCACAGTGTCCGCGCGCTGATAGCCGAGGGCGTTGAGCTGCGCGACCAAAGCCTCTCGCTCGATCCGCTCGCCTTCGGCGATTCGCCGAGTCAATTGGCGCACGCGGAACGGCGTCAGCAACCGCTGCGTCGCCGCGCTGACGGTCGTGATCACCAGTTGCGGCTTCGTCTGCTTGATCTGGAGAGCGTTCAGCGTCGCAAGCCGCTCCGCCATCACCGCTAGCGCGGGCGAGACACGATCGTAGGGCAGGCAGTCCCAACCGGGCAGGGTCAGGACCCCGACTTCAGGCGCAAACAATGGAATCGTCTCGGCCATCGCTCGCATCGCAGCTTCATCGGCCACGATCGCGACCGCACGGCCGTCTTTGCTGCTCCCATGCGCTGCGCGCGCAAGGTCGGCGGCGAGCCAGGGGAGGAAGCCCGTCGGAACGCCTGCCAGAGTGAGTGGCTGGTTGGCGCGAAGTACACGCTGCAGCGGCTCGCTCATTTCGCAATCCGAATGTAGTTAAGCTGCTTCAGCGCCTCGATCATTGGACCGGCGAAGCGCTCGGGCGGCTCGGCGGTTCCGAGCGCCCAGGCCATGATGTCGACGTCCTGTTCTTCAAGCATTGCCGCGAAACGATCGCGGTCGTCCGCGTCCCACGACTCGTGATGTGCGTCGAAAAAGCCGCCGATCAGCAAATCGGCCTCTTTTGTGCCACGATGATGGGCGCGCCAGTGGAGGCGTCTCAAATCCAAGCCGGAAGGCATGGGGAGGCATGTAGGAGGGTAAGTCCGTTATTGCGAGGCCTCGAAGAGGCCGCGGCAATCCAGCTGTTTCACTGGATTGCTTCGCTGCGCTCGCAATGACAACAACAGGTATGCGGCCCGAAATCCTCAATCCGCTCTTCACCGAAGTGGAGGCGCTGAAAGGTGTCGGGCCGCAGCTCGCCAAGCTTCTGAAGAAGCTCGGCATCAGCCGCGTCGTCGACCTGATTTACCACCTACCGACAGGCGCAATCGAGCGGGTCCGCGCACCAGCCGCTTCCGCGGCGCTGCTTGGCCGCAATGTCATCCTAGACCTAAAGCCGTTCGAGACGCGCGAGAGCCGATCGGGACGTGGTCCGATGCGTGTCTTCGCCGCGGACGGCGGCGGCAACACGATCAGCCTCATCTATTTCAACAACCCGGGCTGGGCGAAGCGGAGTCTGCCGATGGGTCAGGTGCGCACGATCTCGGGCAAGCTCGAGCAATATGGTGACGAGTGGCAAATCATTCATCCCGAGGTGAGCGAGCCGGGAAAGGGGCCGCAGCCAGCGGTGCGCGAACCGGTCTATCCGCTGACCGAGGGCCTGACGAACCGTCGCCTCGGGGAGCAGGTTCGCGAAGCACTCGAGCGCGCGCCAGAGCTGCCCGAGTGGATTGAGCCGAGTCTGCTGACGCGTGAAGGCTGGAGCGCATGGCGCGGCTCGCTCGCCCTGGTCCACCGCGAACCGGGTGCAGAAGAAGCGCGCAAACGGCTCGCTTATGACGAAGTATTCGCCAACCAGCTCGCGTTGCTCCTCCTCCGTCAATCTCAACGGCGTCGCCGCACTGCGCCCCTCGCAGGCACGGGTGAGTTAACAGCGAAGCTTCGACTGCCGTATCAACTGACCGGTGCTCAGCGGCGTGTGATCGAAGAAATTCGGGGTGACATGGCGCAATCGGCGCCGATGCTCCGCCTGCTGCAGGGTGACGTGGGATCCGGAAAAACGCTGGTCGCAGTGATGGCCATGCTCGCCGCTGTCGAATCGGGCGCCCAGGCAGCCTTGCTCGCGCCGACTGAGATCCTCGCCCGCCAACACCATGCGACACTGCTCAACCAACTCGATAGTATTGGTGTTCGCGTCGCGATCCTCACAGGGCGGGAAAAGGGTCGCGCGAGGGACAGCGTGCTGATGGGCCTCGGCGAAGGCTCGATCGATATCCTCGTCGGCACGCACGCGATCTTCCAGGAGAAGGTCGCCTACAAGAAGCTCGGCCTCGCAGTGATCGACGAGCAGCACCGCTTCGGCGTGTCGCAGCGGCTATTGCTAGCATCGAAGGCGGAGCATCCGCCGCACCTGCTGGTGATGACGGCGACTCCGATCCCGCGCACGCTAACGCTGACCCAATATGGCGAAATGGACGTCAGCCGCATCGATGAGATGCCGCCCGGAAGGACACCCGTCGAAACTCGGGTGATCAGCGAGGAGCGGCTGCCGGAAGTAGTCGACGGACTTGGGCGACATGTCGGTGGCGGCGGGCAGGCCTACTGGGTCTGCCCCCTGGTCGAGGAAAGCGAAAAATCCGATGCCGCAGCGGCCGAAGAGCGCGCGCGCGTGCTCAAGCTCCGCTTCGGCGAGGACAACGTCGGGCTCGTCCACGGCCGTATGAAGGGGCCGGAGAAGGACGCGGTGATGGGGCGCTTCGCTTCGGGCGAGCTCGCCGTCCTGGTCGCGACTACCGTGATCGAGGTCGGGGTCGACGTACCAAACTCCACCCTGATGATCGTCGAAGGCGCCGAACGCTTCGGCCTCGCACAGCTGCACCAGCTGCGCGGCCGCGTTGGCCGCGGCACAGGTAAGAGCGTCTGCCTGCTGATCCGCGGCCAGACGCTGACCGATGTAGGCCGCGCACGCCTCGGCCTTATGCGCGAAACCAACGATGGTTTCCGCATCGCCGAAGAGGATCTGCGCCTGCGCGGGCCCGGCGAGATCCTCGGCACGCGCCAGTCGGGCGAGGAGGGCTTCCGCGCTGCGACGCCGGAGCTGGTTGCCGAATTGGCGCCGATTGCCCAGAGCGACGCTCTGCTCCTGCTTGACCGCGACGGCGGCCTCGCTGGTCCCCGAGGTCAGGCTGCGCGCGTCTGTCTCTATCTCTTCGAGCGCGACCAGGCTGTCGGTCTGATCCGCTCCGGCTGAACGAAAGGCTCATCTGAATGAACCCGGCAATCGCTTTGCCAATGCTTCTGGTGCTGTTCGCTGGAGGAATGATCGCGCTCCAGGCGCCGACCAATGCGATGCTTGCGCGCGCCGGTGGATCGCCCGTCCTTGCGGCCCTGATTTCCTTCGCCGTCGGGACAGCAGCGCTGCTCGTCGTTTGGCTGGTCAGCGGGAGTCGGCCAGGAACTGCGGCCTTTGCTGGCCTTCGTTGGTACGCGTGGATCGGCGGCCTGTACGGCGCGATCTACGTGGCCGTCGCGGCTTTTGCGGCGCCGCGGATCGGTCTCGCTTCGCTGATCACTGTCGGCATTGCCGGACAGATCGCAATGGCGATGTGGCTCGACCATGTCGGAGCACTCGGTTTGCCGCGCGATCCGATCAGCCTGGGTCGGGTCGCCGGTGCGACGCTTGTCGTGGTCGGCGTGGTGCTCGTCCGCCGGGGCTAGCGGACCAGGAGCCCGTGGCGCTTTTTGCCGAGGCTGAGTTTCAACGGCTCATCGGCGGGGGCCAGAATTAGTCCCGGATCGGTCACCGGCACATCATCCAGGCGCACCGCACCCTCCGCAATCTTGCGTTTGGCTTCCTTGTTCGACGGAGTGAAGCCGAGCGCTGTCAGCGCGTGGGCGATGTTCATGCCCTCGCCAAGTGAAAGCGTCGGCAGATCCTCTCCTGCGCCGCCACCCTCGAATGTCTCTTTCGCGGTAGCCGCAGCAGCTTCGGCAGCCTCCCGCCCGTGAAGCATCGCCGTGGCCTCGGTCGCGAGCACGATCTTCGCCTGGTTGATCTCGGCTCCCGATAAGGACTCCAGCCGTGTGACCTCCTCAAGCGGCAAATCGGTGAACAGCCGCAGGAAACGCCCGACGTCTGCATCCTGCGTGTTCCGCCAGAACTGCCAGTAATCGTAGTGGCTGAGCAGCGCCTCATCGAGCCACACCGCGCCTTGGGCAGTCTTGCCCATCTTGACGCCGTCCGCGGTGGTGATCAGCGGCGTCGTGACCCCATAAAGCTCGATGCTGTCGATCCGCCGCGCCAGCTCGATCCCGTTGACAATATTGCCCCACTGGTCCGATCCGCCGAACTGTGCCCGGCAACCGACGCGGCGAGACAGTTCCAGGAAATCGTAGGCCTGGAGGATCATGTAGTTGAACTCGAGGAAGGTCAGCGGCTGCTCGCGGTCGAGGCGAATCTTCACGCTGTCGAAGGTCAGCATGCGGTTGATGGTAAAGTGCCGCCCGACCTCGCGCAGGAACGGGATGTAGGCGAGCGTGTCGAGCCAGTCGGCATTGTTGACCATGATCGCGTCCGAGGGACCGTCGCCGAACGTGAGGAAATGTTCGAACACGCGCCGGATACCGGCGATGTTCGCGTCGATTTGCTCGTGAGTTAAGAGCTGCCGACCCTCGTCCTTGCCGCTCGGGTCGCCGACCTTGGTCGTTCCGCCGCCCATCAGCACGATCGGCCTATGGCCCGCTTGCTGCAGCCTTCGGAGCAGCATTATCTGGACAAGGCTGCCGACGTGGAGACTCGGCGCAGTCGCATCGAAGCCGATGTAGGCGCTCACAGTTTCCTTTTTCGCCAGCGCATCGAGCGCCGCGGCGTCCGTCACCTGATGGATGTAGCCGCGCTCGTCGAGGAGACGAAGGAGTGAGGAACCGTAGGTCATGCCGTCGCGGTTAGACTCGGCTGGCGCGAGCCACAACCGTCCCGGTGGTTCAGTGCGCTTCCGCCTGCTTCGGATCGATCAGCCTCATGTCCACCAGGAACGCACCCATATCGGGGCTGACGTCAATCGGTGGCTTGCGAGAGATTTCCTGACCGATTTCCCACAGCACGGGCACCATCTTGCGCGCCAGAGCTCCCTGAGCGACCGCCGTCATCCAGCGCAGGCGTGAATCGGGGTTCTTTCTGACGTCCACTCCGAACTCACCAATGAACACCGGAATGTCGTTCTTGGTTGAGTAAGCCTGCAACTTGTCGAGCAGCCCGTTCAACTCGGCAAAATCGGCCGCGGTACCCCAGGTCTGCCGCATCTTCCCCCAGCTCGCGTCCTCTGTCATTCCGGCGAACTGCCAGGGCGTGTAATAATGCACGGAAAGCAATATCTTGTGGGGAATTGTGTCTTTGGGAATGACGAAGTTGCCGCTCGTCGTCTTGACGATGTCGGTGTTGTAGCCGGCGATGATTAGCAGACGTTTGGCATTGTTGCCGCCGGTGCCGCGGACGATGTCGATGAAGAGCTGATTGACGTGCCCCAACATCGCCTGGGCTTGTTTCTCCGACCCGGCGCCATCGAAGTTCGACTCTTCGTTGAGCGCTTCGAAGACCAGATGCTCGTCCCGGTTCGCGAAATAGGTGGCGATCTGGCTCCAGTAGTTCCGGTACTTGCGCTCGGCCTCGGGGCTGAACGTGTGGAAAGTCTTGGCGAAGCGTTTCTTGTCGTCGGAATCGATCCAGCCGCCATCCCAATGGATGTTGAGGACGCAGAACATGCCGGCCGACGTGATCCAGTCAACGACTTCGGCCACATGCTCCATTTTCTTGGCGTCGATGCGCCCGTCATGCGCATAGGTGTCCCACGCAACGGGCAGGCGCACGACTTTGAAGCCAAGCCCGGCGAGTAGCTGGATATGGTCCTTGGTGATCGGCGGATTGCCCCAACCCGTTTCCCACGCCGTCGTATTCTCGAGCGTATTGCCGATGTTGATGCCGACGCCCATGCGCTTGGCCGCGGTCCAGGCGTCGAGATCGGTCGCGGGCTGCTGCGCGGTCGGTTGCGCTTCCGGTGCGGCAGCCCGGAGCGGAGCGGCGGGCATGACGATGATGGCTGCAAAGAAGGCGATCGCCAAGAGGAAGTGCCGTCGCATCAGTGAGTGCTCGTCGTTCATCATGGCGGCGGTTGCTAACGACCGACGTGCCACTCGTCACCCAGGCGAAATGAAATCGCGAAAGTTTCAACAGATCGCCGGTTCGAAAGCGCCAAGCGCCGCCCAGATGCTGAATTGGTTTTGGCTCAGCGCAAATGACGATAGGGTGTGGCATGCAGTTCAACCTCGTGCCGCACTCAGCAACGCCGCCCTCCAGTTCACCGCCCAAGGTGTGGGTGAATGTCGAGCATGTCGGCGCGCTCGGGGTCACAGCCTCCACCAACATCTGGTTCGGCATAGGTGCGCCGGCGAGCAGGTTCGTCATTCCGGCAGCGGTAGAAGAACCCGCCCGCGCAGAAGACCTTTGGGAGACTACCTGTTTCGAAGTCTTCCTGCGGGGTGAAGAGGGGCAGACGTATCGCGAGTGGAATTTCGCTCCGTCGGGCGAGTGGGCGGCCTACGATTTCACCGGCTACCGCGACGGGAGAACCGATGCGGACGTCACGCCACCTTATGTGCGCTTCGAGGACAACATGACCTGGTGGGCACTAGGTGCGACCATCGCCGTCGATGCTGAGACACACTGGACTCTTGGCCTCTCGGCCATCCTCGAAGAGAAGGACGGCACCAAATCCTTTTGGGCGATTGCGCATCCGCCGGGCGACAAGCCCGACTTCCACGACCCGGCTTGCTTCGCCGCGCACCTGCCTTAAGCAGCGCCAAATGACCCTGTTCGGTATCGATCGGCTCCTCGCCGAGCCGGAGCTTCGCCGCCCGCTGGAAGGGAAACGCGTCGCCATTCTCGCGCACCCAGCGTCCGTCACCCGCGACCTCACGCACAGCGTCGATGCACTCGCGGCCGCAGGCCTCAGACTTACCGCCGCCTTCGGGCCGCAGCACGGCCTGCGCGGCGACAAGCAGGACAATATGGTTGAGTCCGACGACTTCACCGATCCAGTCCACCAGATCCCGGTCTTCAGCCTCTACGGCGAAGTCCGACGCCCCACCGGTCAGTCGATGGGCACGTTCGACACGATCCTCATCGACCTCCAGGATCTCGGCTGCCGCATCTACACCTTCATCACGACGCTGCTGTATGTGCTCGAAGCGGCGGCGGAGCACGGCAAGAGGGTGTGGGTGCTCGACCGCCCCAATCCCGCCGGGCGGCCGATCGAAGGACTCACCCTTCGTCCAGGCTGGGAGAGCTTTGTCGGCGCCGGGCCTATCCCGATGCGCCACGGCCTGACTCTAGGCGAGCTCGGCAAATGGTTCGTCGACCATTTCAATCTAAACGTCGATTACCGCGTAATCGAGATGCACGGTTGGAAGGCGGGCGAGGCGCCAGGCTTCGGCTGGCCGCCAGAGCGGGTCTGGATCAATCCGAGCCCGAACGCTGCGAACGTCAACATGGGTCGCGCCTACGCCGGTACCGTGATGCTCGAGGGAACGACACTGAGCGAGGGCAGGGGGACGACACGCCCGCTGGAGATGTTCGGCGCGCCCGACCTCGAGCCGCGCAAGCTCATGGCGGAGATGCAGCGCTTAGCGCCCGAATGGCTCGCCGGCTGCAAGCTGCGCGAAGTGACCTTCCAGCCGACCTTTCACAAGCACGTCGCCGCGATGTGCCGTGGCCTCTTCATCCACGCCGAAGGTCCTTTCTACGACCATGAGGCATTCAAGCCGTGGCGACTGCAGTCGCTCGCGTTCAAGGCGATCCGGCGGCTCTATCCCGACTATCCGCTGTGGCGCGACTTCCCGTACGAATATGTGTTCGACAAGCTGGCGATCGACGTGATCAATGGCTCGGAGCTGCTACGTGAATGGGTCGACAACCCAGACGCTACGCCCGCCGATCTCGAAATGCTGGCCAGCCCCGACGAGCGCGCGTGGGAAAAAGAACGCAAACCATACTTGCTCTATTGATCCACCGCCTCGAGCTCTAGCCAATCGGCCATCAGTCGAAGCTCGGCATGGAGCCTTTCTCGCGCGTCGCTCGGCGCATTGGGCTCCCATGTGATCTGCCGCACCAGAAGCCGTGAGCTCTTGCGATCGGCTTTCAGGTCGACGCGCGCCACCAGCCGCTCGTCCAACAAGAAAGGGAGGACGTAATAGCCGTGCACACGCTTGTGTGAGGGCGTGTAGATCTCAATTCGGTAGCGGAAGCCGAACAATCGCTCGGTCCGGGCGCGTTCCCAGACCAGCGGATCGAACGGTGCAAGCAAGGCCGCGGTGGTGACGCGGCGAGGCCGTCGCGCGTGGCGATGGAGAAATGCGGGTGCCTTCAAACCCTCCACCGTCACCGGAATGAGCATTCCCGCGTCGACCAATTCGGCGATTGCGGCTCGGGATGACTCAGGATCCAGCCGGAAATAGTCCCGCAGGTCGGTCGCCGTTGCGATTCCGAGCGCTCGGGCTGAGCGTTCGATAAGCGAGCGCTTGGCTTCGGCAGGAGAGGGAGTGGGCAGCGCAAGTACCGCGGCCGGAAACACGCGCTCGGGAATGTCATACACCCGCTCGAAGCTCGGCTTCCGCGTCGCCATGGTGATCAGCCCGGCCCAGAACAACCATTCGAGCGCTTGTTTGGCTTCGCCCCAACCCCACCAGCCGCCTTGGCCTCGGCCATTCTCGAAGTCGGACGCGGCGAGCGGCCCGTCGGCGTGGATTCGTTCGAGTATCGCGTCTGCCTCCTTGCGGCGCTCGCGGGCATAGGCTCGCAGACTCTTCCAGCCGATCTCCCCGCGCTCCGCTTTTTCCATTCGCCAGCGCAGCAGGGGCTGGAGGTCGAGCGGGAGAAGCGAGGCTTCGTGCGCCCAATATTCGAAGAGTGTTAGCTTGCTCTTCGGCCCCCAAGCGGCGCGATCGAGCAGTGTACGATTATACGGGCCAAGCCGTGAAAAGGCGGGCAGATAATGAGCTCGAACGAGCACGTTGACGCTGTCGATCTGGTGGAGCGAAAGGCGGTCGATCGTGCGAGCGAGGTGGCGGCTGTTGACCACTTCGGGGCGAGGAGAGCCGAATCCCTGCGCCGCGAGCGCAATTCGTCGAGCAGTTTTCAGACTGATCTTTTCTGGCGAAGACATCGGGTCGCACTAACTGAGCAGCCGCTCATAGTTAACGAAGAAGTAGGAGGTTGATGGCTATCCACTTCTCACGTCTTTGAGTGGGAGTTTGGGCTTCGATGGCCACGCACGGGATCGAACAAGTCACGGAAAATGCGATCCGTACGGTCGCGCGCGATTGCGGTTCGCTGTCGATGGAATGCAGCGACGTCGCTGGCTACGTGAAGGGCGTCGCCGAGCGCATCGACGAGCATATGAAAGTGCTTGACGCGCTCGAGGAGGTCACCACGCGGCTGATGGGCGACCAAGCCCGCGTCAGCGATTCGACCGATGAGGCGCGCCTGCTTTCCGAGCAGGCCAAGTCCAAGCTCGAAGCAGGCCGCGAGGCGATCGAAGGCACGATCGAGAGCTTTAAGGGCCTGACGGAGCTGGTCGTGCAGCTTGGCGAGCGCATGGCTGGTTTCGCCGCCGCCATGAACCAGGTGCAGACTGTCTCCTCAACAATCGAAACAATTGCCCGAAAGACCAACATGCTCGCGCTCAACGCGACTATCGAGGCTGCGCGTGCCGGCGATGCCGGACGCAGCTTCGCCGTCGTCGCCGCCGAGGTGAAGAAGCTTGCGCACGATACGCGTGCAGCGACCAGCCAGATCGCCTCGACGCTCGGCGAACTGACGCGCGAGGCTACCGCCGTGACGACCGAGATCAAGACTGGTGTCGAGCGCAGCCGGGCCGCTCAAGGTGGCTTCGGAACCATCAGCGACACTGTGCGCGAGGTTAGCGAGATTGTCGGCATGGTCGATCGCCAGACCGAAGGCATCGCCCACTCGACCAGCATGATTCAGACCAGCGTCGATCGCGTGAAAGCGGGCCTCACCGACTTCGCTGCCGATGCGCGCGCGAACGGCAATGAGCTGCTGACTGCCGAGAAGCGTCTGGCGCATCTCGAGCTGCTGTCGAACACGATGCTCGACACGCTTGCGAATTCGGGCGCTGAGATCGACGACACGCCATTCATTCTCAAGGCACAGGAGACTTGCCGGCAGATCAAGACCGCGATCGAAAATGCGATCGATGAGGGGGAGATCACCCTGGATGACGTGTTCGACCAGGATTACGAGGTCATCGAGGGTTCGAACCCGGTCCAGTACAACGTCCGCTTCAACGATCCCGCCGACCGGCTCGTTCGCCCCATCCTCGATCAAACCAAAGGCGCAGACGGACGCATCATCGGCTCGGCGATCGGCGACATGAACGGCTATTTGCCGACCCATCTCACCGAGCGCAGCCACCCGCAGGGCCCGGATCCCGTGTGGAACGACGAGCATTGCCGCAACAAGCGGATGCTCATCGACGACACGACGCGGATGGCGCTTGCCAGCGACAGGCCGGCGACACTCGCCACTTACCGGATGGAGCTCGGCGACAAATATATCCCGGTGAAGAATGTCTTCGTGCCGCTGTGGATCAAGGGTCGCCGCTGGGGCAATTTCGAGCTCGCGTACCGCGACGACTGATTTGCGTCAGCAACGGCTGATTACGGTTCCCGAAAGGTTACGTGACCGTAAACCTCGTCTTTACGCCGTTGCGTTACGACCAGCTCAATAGGGCATTGCCCGAAGCTCAGGAACGCGGGGAGACGAATGGCAGTCAATCGGTCAGTCGGCCTAAAGGGCTCCCATGCCGTCAGCGTTGCCGAGGCCCAGCTCGCGCGCGTCACGGGCGAGGGCTCTACTCGCCATTCGTACCTAAGTTCGCTGCTCGAAGCATCCGGGCGCCATTCCGGCCGCGACCTCGCCGATGCCGTGCATCTGCTGTGCAGCCTCCACGGCCGCTATCCCGGGCTGATTGAGCTCGCTCTTCAGCGTTGCCCGAAGGGCCCGATTCAGGATTGGTTGGCGCGCGCTTCCGAGGGGTTCGAGCGCGAGCGGCTTTATCTCGTCCGGCTCACTTCCGCCGTTGGTCCGCTCCCAAGCACGCCTGGCTCTGCCGAAACCGAGTCGAGCCTCGTCGCTGCCCGCCACGCGCTCGAGACTCTGGCGATGTCGGAACGCAACGGCTGCGCTTTGGGTGCGGCAACGGCCTTGGTCGGCGACTGGTGGCCGGTTCGCCGACTTCTCGACCGCGCCGCAACGCGCGTTGGCATCGAGGCGCCAGCGCCGTCGCTTCCCGATGAATCGTCCGTCATTGCGATCATTGACAGCGGCGCTGACACTCCGGCCAGCGCCCGGGCGCTGGCATTTGGCGGGGAGCAGCTGCTCCTCCAGCACCGAGCTTTGTTTGATCTTCTCGAAGCCCGCGCCGAAGCCCGCGGCGAATATTAAGCCGCTTTAGCCAGTTCGCGCTGCTCGTTCGCAGGAGCGGGCTCAGACTTCACCGTCTCGGCATCAATGGCCTTAGCCTTCGGGAACAGGAGGCGCGACGCCAGCACGACCGCTCCAAGCGCGAAATAAGCGCCGATCGCGATCGTCGGGCTCCACAGCACGATGGCCGCGAAGGGGACGCGCAGGAAAATCGGGTTGAAGCCGAAATCCTCGCCGATGGCTTCACACACGCCGAGAATAGTGTGCGACCGCAGCGGCAGGGCGACCTCAGTTTCATGCGCTTCCATTGCTTCACTCCGTTGGCAAATCTTTGTGCCGTATGCTGAGCAAGAGCCGTGCCAGTTAGAAAAATGCAGCGTTTCCAGTGAGTTGCGGAACTCTCCAAGCCGAGGTTCGCAATCCTCACCACCTTCCGGGGCCATCAGTTGGGAATTTGCACCTGATGCTGCAAGTGCGATACTGCAGCGCAGCATTGATTATCGACGAATGGATGCAAATCTAGTAGTGGCGCGCCCGCGTGAGAGGGCGTTAGGAGGCCGATCCCCGTGATGCGGATCATGATGAAGTCGAAGATCCACCGCGCGACGGTGACCCAGGCCGACCTCGATTATGTCGGGTCGGTCACGCTCGACTCTGCGCTGATGGAAGCGGCCGACCTTCTGGAAGGCGAGCAGGTGGCGATCGTCGACATCACCAATGGCGCGCGGATCGAGACATATGTCATTCCTGGCGAGCGTGGCAGCGGCGTCATCGGAATCAACGGCGCCGCAGCCCATCTCGTCCATCCCGGCGATCTGGTCATTATCATGAGCTATGCCGTCGTGAGCGACACAGAGGCGCGGCAGCTGAAGCCGTTGGTGGTCCACGTCGATGAGAATAACCGGATCGTGAAGCTCGGCAATGACGCCGCCGAGCCTGTGCCGGGCTCCAATCAGAAGCGCGGCGACCTTATCGCCGCTGAGTAGGCGCGGCGACGAGCAGTCGCCACGGCGGCGGCAAATAATCCGTCGACATATAATAATAGAAGAGGCAGCGCCCGTCAGAGGTGCGGTTCACGCCCTTGGCGATGCCGAAGGCAATTCCTCCGCTAAACACTGGACCGCCGCTGTCTCCGGGAATGCAGCTCGGTCCCCTGACCGTCACCCAGGTCGGCGAGCAGGGGCCGCCGCACAGCGCACCGGGCGGAGCATAATCGGTGAGCTCGACCGTTGAGCAGCTGTAGCCAGAACTCTCGCCATAGTGGCAGACGAAGTCCCCGGCGCGCGTGCCCGCAACGTTGCGCCAACTGACCAGCCGTCGGAGCGCTCCGGCGCCGCGATTGGAATAGAAGAGCGGCTCGGGCGAATTCGGGCTGCCGTTGACCTGGACGTCCTGATACCCGGCGCCCCACGATCCGATCATCGGCAAGGCCGCAGTGGTTCCGTCGAGATCCTGGTACGTGAGATCGTTCGGACAGTGCGCCGCCGTGGTAATTGCATTGCTCTCCCCATTGGTGACGACGAAGGCTGTCGTGCAGACATTCCGCCGTCCGGTGATGCTGTTGACTCCTTCGACCCGGCCCCCGCCATCGACCGACAGGTTCTGTTCGATAAGCTCGTTGACGACGACGCGGACCGGAACCCCGCTGACCTGCTCGGCTCGCGCGCTGATCGCTTCAATGCCGTAGCGCTGGGCATCGGCGCTGGTCACCAGCAGCACCACCTGGCCAGTGCGTTGGTCGTAACCGGCACCGCGCGCATTCGGCAGATCGGTGTGCAGGTCGATCAGGTGTTTGCGCAACGCCATGATCGCTTGCGCGTGGGACGACTTCGCGCCGACTTTGAAGACGATCGGGACGCCCGCCGCGCTCCGATTGGCGACCGGGTCATTCCCGGTAAGAAGCACCACGATCCGAAAATTGGGTGCGTGCTCGACCGAGATCCCGGCAAGCCGTTCGGCGAATTCGGCGGCAATCGCATCCGTCGCAGCAACGCTCGCCTGCTGCTCCCTTAACCTGCGCAGCGCCTCGTCGGGCGCGACACCGAACTGCGCCGCATATTGGACGGCGTCATCGGCGAGCGCTTCGTTCTGGGTCTGGACCTGCTGCGAAGGGGCAGCGGCGGGGAACGCCAGGAGCAGCAGAGCGGCAAGCCATCGCATCGCGTTCCACTCATCCCCATGTTAGGGGCGCACCGCAAGGAGGACCTATGGCTACGATCGCCGCAACCACCTTCGATCTGACCCCGCCCACCGAGGATCAGTTCCAGCACCTCGTCGCCGAGCTCACCGACGAGGAGAAGCATGTCCTGCTAGAACATGGAACCGAGGCGCCCTTCTGCGGCGTCTTCCTAAACGAGAAACGCCCGGGCACCTTCACCTGCCGCCTCTGCGGCTTGCCCTTGTTCCACGGTGGCACCAAGTTCGAGAGCGGGACCGGCTGGCCGAGCTTCACCCAGCCCTTTGCCAAGAGTCATCTCAAGTACATCCGCGACGCCAGCTACGGAATGGTCCGGACGGAGATCGTCTGCGTCCGGTGCGGATCGCACCAAGGCCACGTGTTCAACGATGGCCCGCCGCCAACCGGTCAGCGCTATTGCATCAATTCGGTCAGCCTCGACTTCACTCCCGCCGGCGAGCCGCTCCCCGACAAGCTCGACCGCGGCGCACCAGAAGGCGAAGTAGCGGAGGGCTGATGGCCGATCCTCACTCGCCAGCATCGCGCTTTTCGTTTGTCCTTCTGTTCCTGCTCATGGCGCTGTCGGCGTTGATCGGCGGCGTCGTCGCGCGGATGCTGCCGATCGACAGTGATGAGGCGCCAGCGCCGCGAGTGCTTGCGGAACCATCGGACGACAGCCTTGCGCCACTGGTTCGCAAGACAGCACCCGCGGTGGTCAGCATCTCGACTCTGCTTCCTTCGCCTGCGGAGCAAAATCCGCTGCTCCAGGATCCATTCTTCCGCCGTTATTTCGGGGTGCCTGATGGCGCCCTTCAGCCGGCCATGTCCGCAGGATCCGGCGTTATCGTTGACGGCGAGCGCGGATTCGTCATCACCAACTTCCATGTCGTCCGCAATGCGACTGCTATCCAGGTTACGCTTAAGGATGGGCACAAATATCCGGCCGAGCCGCTCGGCGTGGCGCCTGACCTTGATCTTGCGGTGCTGCGGATCGGGGCGAGGGGCCTGCCGACTCTGCCGCTCGGCGATAGCCGCAAACTTGAAGTCGGCGACTATGTGGTCGCCATCGGCAATCCATTCGGTCTCGGTCAAACGGTGACAAGCGGGATCGTAAGCGCCACCGAGCGCCCGCTTGGCGAGGGCGATTCGCGGCGCTTCATCCAGACCGACGCGCCGATCAATCCTGGCAATTCGGGCGGCGCGCTCCTCAACCTCCATGGGGAGCTGATCGGCATCAATTCCGCTTTATTTAGCCCGAGCACGAGCGAGAGCAGCGCTGGAAATGTCGGCATCGGCTTCGCCATCCCGAGCAATGTGGTAAAGCAGGTGCTGGCCGAGGCGGAGAAAGCGAAGCTCCGATAGACTTCATCGGCCGCTCGCGCTGTCGCGCCGGTTGAAGCTGTAATCGATGTGGATGAGGATCCACTCGCCGATCATTGGACGGCCGTTCTTGCGCGGCGGCTTGACTCGGAATTGCCAGGCTGCCTGGCGAACCGCGCTTGCAAGGTGCGAACCGCGCGGAGACTGACCGATCTCGATGCAGTCGTCGACGCGGTTGCCTGGGATGGTCTTGCACGCGATCTCGCCCCAGCCATCCTGCGGGTTATGTGGCAGATAGCCGCCCAGCTCGGCATCGGTTGGCTCGCGTGCCCAGTCGGCCGCGTAAAGCGTCTCACCATTCGGGCCTTTTCCGGCCACTTCGCTATCACCCGCTCCGCCCGAGCCCGCGGATGGTAGCTTCGAGATGTCCGACGCCGCCATTTCCTCGCTGCTCATCTCAATCCACGACTGGGATTTGGTCGACGGTTTCGGCGGCAACGCGATAGTCGGCTTGACCGGCAGCACGATAGGCGGCTTCGGCTCCGGTCGATTTCTATCAACGCGCTGACGGTGAGCCTCGGCCTTGGTCGACTGAGTTTGCGAGGCGCTACGGCTTTCGGGCACTAGATCGACGACGATTCCTCGAATGGCCTTCTGGCCTTCCGGCGTCGGGATGATCCCGAGCGTCATCAATACGAGCAGCAGCCCAATGTTGATCGCCAGCGCGAGCGCAAGGCTCGACGCGCGCCGTCGCAACGGCTGCCGGTCAAAAGGCGAGGGGGTGCGGTAAACTGGCAAGGTTCAAGGGGATTTGCGTCGCGTGTTGGGGCCCTCTAGCCGGTCCGCGGGTGAACTGGGAGTGAAGTCTTGGCGAGGTGTTCGGCGACCGCTTATGAAGCGGGCGTGCAACGCTTTATGCAAGACGAGGATCGTCTGATTCACGGGGGCGCCCAGGCGCTGCGACAGGGCGCCCTGCGGGTCAATCAATGACCGCGGCGAATTCGGCTGACAAAGACGAGGCAGGCCTGAGCCGCCTTCTCGAGGCGCGGCCGAACTCGATTGAAGCGCACGTCGGCATGGCCGATTTGCACGAACAGGCCGGGCGTGAAGATCTTGCCATTTACTTCTATCGCAGAGCCCTCGATCTCGCTGAACGCCAGGATAATCAGCAAGGCGCCTTAGGTGAGCTGACGCCGGCGAAGGACGTGCTCCGGTTCCTCGAAAGCCGTGATTATGCGCGACGAGAGGCGCGGCTCGCCGCCCGCGGACTTCCACAGGAGCGCTGGAGCCCGAGGCTGCGCGAAGCGCTCGATATCGCCGGCGGCCGCCGCAAGCTTTACCACCAGCAGCCGACGGCATTCACTTATCCGGGTCTGGCCGCCGTCCAGTTTTTCGATCCAAGCGGCTTCGACTGGGTTCCCGCTATTGAGGCGGCGGCTGAGGCGATCGGGAAGGAGTTGGTAGAGCTGCTGCAGACTCACGCCGACGAATTCCGGGGATATGTCCAGCACAACACCGTGGCTCCGGAGGCTAATCGCGCGCTGCTCGGAAGCAAGGATTGGAGCATTTTGCCTCTGTGCGAGAACGGATGGCTTGCACCCAAGATCGTCGAGCACTGCCCGCAGACTTGGAAAGCCGTGCTGCAGGCGCCATTGCCGCGCATTTCCGGCTGGGGGCCGACGGTGGTTTTCTCTTTGCTCAGGGCCGGCGCTCGGATCGCTCCACACAGCGGCATGTATAACACTCGGCTCATTTGCCACCTGCCGCTGGTCGTTCCGCCGGGCTGCCGCTTTCGCGTCGGGAATGAAGTTCGGGAGTGGGAGGAGGGCAAGCTCCTCATCTTCGACGATACGATCGAGCACGAGGCGTGGAATGACAGCGCTGAAGATCGGCTCGTGCTGATCTTCGATATCTGGCGGCCGGAGCTTAGCGAACAGGAGCGGTACGAGCTGACGGCGCTCTTTTCAGACTGAAACCGGGGCGGCTATGACTGACGACATGTTCGAAGGCTGGCACGAATTCTACCTCCTCGCGGGTTCCGCGGCGGCGGTGCTCATCGGCCTCATTTTCGTGGTCATCAGCCTGATGCAGGACCGCTCGCGCTCCAGCGTGCTGGCGGGATCCAAGCTTTACATGGGTCCGATCGTGCTCGGCGTGAGTTTCGTTCTGGTGCTGAGCGCGGCTGCGCTGACGCCGGGCATCGGACGTTGCGGCTTCGCGGGCATCACCGCGATTGTCGCGCTGTGGGGACTCGTGCGCGGCGTGATGTCGATTGTCGGGATCCGCAAGCTGCTCGGTGATGGCGAGGTGCACTGGACCGACTCCTGGTTCTATGGCGCAGTCCCTAGCGCGCTCTACCTCGCCCTCGGCCTGGTGGCGTTGGCCTTCTGGCAGGGCTGGTGGTGGGGCCATTATGGCGTCGCAACGCTTTCGGTTGCGCTCCTCCTTTCGGCGATCCGCAATGAATGGGATCTCATCACCTGGATCGCTCCCAGGAGGGATTAGTCGCAGTGGTTGCGTAAATTCCTCACCTTGCCCGTCACCTGAAGGCGGGCAACTGAACCGCCATGGAAGCCGAGCTCGTCATCCGAGACGCGAATGAAGCCGACGCCGAGGAGGTGCAGGCGATCTATGCGCATCATGTGCTGAACGGCACCGCATCTTACGACATCGAGCCGCCGTCGGTGGACCATATCCGCGACAAGATCCGCCAAATCCGCGAAGCGGGCTGGCCGTTCGTCATTGGCGAGTTAGAGGGCGAGGTCGCCGGCTATGCCTACGCCACCCAGTTCCGCGACCGCGAGGCTTACCGCTTCACCGCGGAAGACTCGATCTACGTCCACCCGCAGATGACCGGTCGCGGGGTTGGCAAACGGCTTTTGAAGTCATTGCTCGAACGCTCCGCTGAGTCCGACTTCAGGACCATCGTCGCGGTGATTGGCGGCGCCGAGCCGGCTTCGGTCGCGGTCCATTCGGCACTCGGGTTTGAAGAGGTGGGGCGGCTGAAGGCGGTTGGGTGGAAGAAGGAGCGCTGGCTCGACAGCGTATACATGCAGCGCACGATTGGCAGCGAAGGAACGGGTGTAGGCTAGGCTGCAACGTTGCGACGAGAGACATGGACGTGGAATAAATCGAGCGGCAGATCGAACGCTGCCGCCTAGCGAGCATAATGGTGCACGATGACGCCCGCCACGCGCTGGAAACGCTTGTAGAAGAATATGAGGCCAAGCTGCCGCGAAGGCACCACAGTTTCATGCTAAGGCCGAGCGCAGGTGGTTCCTGGCGAGCCGCTACGCGCGCTCATCCTCGATCTTGTCGAGCGCAACAACCTCTGGTTCATTGGAGTTGGCAGCGAACAGCTGGGCGCGGTAATCATCTACTATAGCGTGGCACCGGCGGAGGCTTTCCGTTAGCTCCGCGTTTACCCGTTCCAGATATGAAACGTCTTTCTTATCTCGTTGATCATACACGGAAAAATTCCGATCCGACCCAAGGGTTGGAAGCGCCAACGCGGGGCCGTCGGCGATGTTCCGGGGGAGCGGTTTGAACTCTTCACCTATGGCTCGCGAGGAACCAGCTGGTGAGCCCGGCCTTACAATTCGGCCTAAGAAGGCGCATATAACCCTCGCTACTAGTCGCAAACTGACGGTCTACAGGCGCTTTGCGGCTCCTTTTTCCTTCTCTTGTCGCTCCTAGCACGAAGCGGACCGGCACTTCGGTCCCGCACTAGAAGGAAAATCGATATGACCACCGGAACTGTGAAGTTCTTCAACGAAACGAAGGGCTATGGCTTCATCGCGCCGGATGGCGGCGGAAACGACGCCTTTGTCCACATCAGCGCTGTCGAGCGTGCCGGGATGCGCAGCCTCCGTCAGGATCAGCGCATCGCCTATGACCTCCAGCAAGACAATCGCGGCAAGATGAGTGCGGTGAACATCCGCGCTGCCGAGGATTCGACCCAACCTGAGTCCGAGGCGCCGGCAAACGACAGCGAAGTCGAGTAAGCTTGGCCGGGCCGATCATCCGGAGCTCAAACCTCCAATTCTTCCTCGCCCGGGCCGAACAAGCGCGGGTCGAGGGGGAAGCGGCGACGCTCGAGCATGTGCGCGAGCGTTGCCGCCGGTCCGAAGCCGCCTGGCAGGCGCTCGCCGATCGTGCCGAGCGCTCCGAAGCGATGCGCGCGGCGGAGGCCGAGAGGAAGGCCGAGCAGCTGCCGCAATAGGTTCGCTTGTGCCACCCGAAGGTGGTACAGAGGCATATCGCGTGGCACAGTCGAATGTAGGCACCCGCGCGGCTGAGAGACCAGCTTGTGCTCCCGCTTACCCGAACGGAGCACTGCCCTTTGAACCGCCCAGAATTCGATCCACGTAGTCTGAACCCCGAAATTCCGCCCGCCGAAGACGCGGACGTCGAACGCAGGACCCAGGCTGATGGGCTGCGCGACCAGGCTGCAGCCTGCCGCCGCCTCGCCGCCGCCGCACGGACCCGCAGCGGCATGACGTCGCTGGAAGCGCTCGGCGACCATTTCGACGAGCAGGCGCGCAAGATCGATCCCTCGAGCCAGCGCCGATGAGCACTCTCACAAAGACAAAGGAAGCCGCCCCAATGACCGACAATGACCAGCCGAGCCCGAAAGAGCTCGACCGCTACGGGATCGTCCGCGTCCCCGCCGACACATTCACATGGAACGGCTACAAATATACTCACTTCCGTGACGCGCTAGCCGCCGCCAAGCGGGCAGAGCCCAAATGAGCCGCGTCATCCATCTCGATCTCGACGAAGGCGTGGTCGTGATCCGCTGCATGTCCGAGAAGGTCGGAGTTTCGGCGATCGAGAGCCTGCCCAGCGGCGGTGTCCGCCTAGTGTGCATGAGCAGCGAAGGCGCGGAGCTCATCCGCCGCAAGCTCAAGCGTTACCTGATCCAGGGTGAGGTCACGCGCGAGCGGCACCGGCCATTGACGCCGAGCCCCTATGAAACCGCCATGCAGCAACGATCGAAGCGCAGCCCGCAAGGCTGAGCGGAGGGTGCGCAGGCGCGAGATGCAGCGATGCATCGAGCCTACGCGTACGCCCGTGGGGCCTGCGGTCGGAGTGCCGGCGAGAGGCGGGAAGGCCTGGCGGTGCATCGGCCAGCTTGGATCACAATCCACGGGCTGTAAGACAGTGAAGAAGCGAGCCGCCTAACGAAGCCCGGCGCTGCGACCGGCGCTAAACATGAGCCGCGCAGCCGTCACCGAATACTCAAGCGTCGGAAGCAGGCCGATCGTACAATGACGAAAGGCTGCGCGCGAGCGGGGGCGTGTTGCGCTTGATGAAGGCTTCGGCCTCGCGCATCGTCGCGAACGCATGTTCGGTGGCTTCGCTCTCGTGGTGCGAGAGGATTGCGACGTACGGCAGCTCGGCGCCCGACACGCGTGTGACCCGGCCCGCGGTCGAGCTCATGTGCCCGCCTTCATTGGACCAGTTCTGCTCTCCGTGTTCCATCATGCCTCCAGGCTCATTTGCTTGAGCAGCTTTTCCACGCGCTCCAGCCCTTCATCGCTCTCGATCGCCAGATGGAGCGGCTGAGCTTCGAGCGCATCGTGGCGGGTGTTGAGGAAAGCGATCATCGGCTCCGCGCCGCGGAAATGGCGCCAGGCTGACTGAACGAGATCGCTCTGCCGCCGCGCTTGCTCGGCGGGCATCGGAGGACTGCGGCGGCGCTTGTTGAAGGCCATGGATCGAGGGCGCGCTGGCTGTGGCGCCGATTCGATCGGGGGCTCGACGGCGGGATCAGGCGCACCGCTCACGTGACCGATCCCGGCAGCGCCCGCCCGGCGCCCAGCGCTGCGCGGGTGCGGGCGATCTGTTCGGAAATTTCGCGGGCGAACTGCTCATGCGCGCGCTTCTCGCGCGGGGTCATGGAGCGGTCGGCGACCATCAGCGATAGTTGGTGCCGGCGAAGCAGGGTGTTGAGGTCGATGACGATGCTCCTTGGTGCGGTAAGCGGGAGACCGTCGCTGTCTCTCAGCCGCCGGCGCCTACAAATGCCATTCCGGCGATGCACTTGATATGGGTAGCCGAGCGCTGGATTACCAGCGCGCGGGTTTCGCGCACGACCGGTTTGGACCGCTGAAGGGGTGCGCTAGGAAGCGTCCGTGCGTGTCTGGGCATCGCCGGGCTGCGCGGGGGGCGAGGAACTTGTGTCGGACAGCCGGCGTTCCCAGCAGCCATGGACGACAAGAGCATCAACCTGTGGCGCCAGATCGAAGAATCGCGCCGTGCCGGTAGGCGCCAGGCGGTCGACCCCCGTGAAGGCCAGAGTGAGCCGGCCCGGCAGCGCGCCGGCGGCTGAGGAAGATCGAACAGCTGATACTCTTCTTGGTCCCCGCGGCGGCCACCGGCAAAAGAAGCGGCCCGACAGTTGCCCCATCTGTCGGGCCGCCAACTGAGCGAGTCCCCGCAATCATTCAAATTTGTCGGGGAACGAGGCGCCAGTCTCTAACCCAGTTTAGCGCTCACAGCTCCCTCAGAATCAGGGCGGTCCCCGCGCTCCCCACAAGGACCGCTTTCTACGCGCGCATCCCGATTGCTGCGCAATCGCGCATCTGCGCTCGGTGACTTAGCGTCAAGCCACCAGGTCCTGCGAGTCCAGTCGCGCGACCAAGCGGTTGCCGTCCCAGACTTCGCACTTCTGCGCGTCCTGCTTCAGCGTCTGTGCCCGGCGGATCGCGTCTTGATCGTCCGCAGCGTCGATCCATTCGGCCATGCTGATTTGGCCGCCGGCGTCGAGGCAATAGAGCCGGTATCTCCCACTCATGACTCACCCCTTACGCAACTGGTGTGACCCGCCAGTTACGCGGCGGGTCACTTTACGACCCCGAAACTACTTTCGTGGCAGCCGGTTCCAGTAAAAAATTCAGCGCCCGACCGGGCTAAATCCGGTCAATGTACCGCCTTGCGAAATCGGTTTGAAACCGCGGACCAGCCGCCGCTTCGCCTTACTGTCCAGCCAGAGCCAGATATTGCGCTGCCGTCACCGGCCCGATCACGAAGGTGTCGGTGTGCACGGAGACATATTTGCGGAACTCAAGCGACGAGGCCGGTCCGATCGGCATACCCAGTTTCTTCGCTTCCGCGTCGAGCGCCTTGTCCTGCGCCGGGGTCGTCACCGGGTCGATCGCCAGATAATCCCAGCTGTCACCGTCAGTATGGGCATAGAGCTGCGACCGCGCGACTCCGGCCGCCTGAGCGACCTTGTCCTGCTGGGCCAACCATTTGAGCAAGGCGACATGTTGTCCTGGAGCGGCGCGGTAGAGCGCGATCCTGGCTTTCGGCGGCTCGGGTGCCGAGGCCTGAGCATAGACGACGGTGCCGGACGCAATTGCGCCAATGGCCGCGGCTGCGGCCAGTTTCATCAGCTGATTCATACAGTCCCCCTAGGTTCACATTACGGAACACGCGGAGATACTCGCGGCGCGACCTTGGAAGGTCCCCTCGCGCCGGCGGCTGAACTGCGCCTTTAACTTATGTGAGTCAAACCCGGGCGCTGGCCCGCCTGAGCATTGGCGAGTCTAGAGCAGAAAAGGGGTGCTGTAGGACAGCTAGGTGCGTGCACGGGCGTCGCGGGGCGGCATGGGTAGAGAGGAACTTGTGCCGGAGGGCCCGACGTTCCCAGCAGCCATGATCGACAAGAGCATCAATCTTTGGCGCCAGATCGAAGACTCCCGCCGTGCCAGCAAAGGCCAAGCGGCGGTCGATCCCGCGAAGGCGCGAGCGGAGCCGGCGCGACAGGGCGCCAGCGGCTAAACCGCAAGTGAGATACTACGGACCTCATGGGATTTAGGCCGTAACGGCCATCGAGGCGCGCAGTCACCCAGCCGAGCTGTAATGGAAATGTCGCGCAAGCGCTTCCTGATCATTCCGGCATCCAAAGAGCTTGGCTCAACAAGAAGCCCTGCGGGGGCGAAGGGGAAGACGTCCGGGCAGGGCTTCACACGCACTGGTCCGGCGCCGCCCGAGCTCGCTAAAGATGGAGCGGCGCCGGTGAGCCGAGGTTTACGCCTGCGCGGTTAGCGGCGAGTCACCGGATAAGGTTAATGCGCAAGCCGGTGAACGCAGCGCCGCCGACGCGATTACGTCGCCAAAGCAGTGCGTAGATCCAGCGAGCGACGGCCAGCCTGCCGCAAGGCGGACAGGACCGACGTCACGGGTTCACGTCGAGAATTGTCGAGATCATGTCACCGGCGAGAAGCAGCTGAGAGCGTTCAGGCTATTACTGATCGAGGAAGGAGCGCATCTTCCGGCTCCGGCTCGGATGCTTGAGCTTCCGCAGAGCCTTCGCCTCAATCTGCCGAATACGCTCACGCGTTACGCTGAACTGCTGCCCGACCTCTTCCAGCGTATGATCGGTGTTCATCCCGATCCCGAAGCGCATGCGCAGCACGCGTTCCTCGCGCGGGGTTAGCGAGGCCAGAACCCGCGTGACCGTCTCTTTCAGATTCGACTGGATCGCGGCGTCGACCGGGATCACCGCATTCTTGTCCTCGATGAAGTCGCCAAGGTGGCTGTCTTCCTCGTCGCCGATCGGAGTTTCGAGGCTGATCGGCTCCTTGGCGATTTTGAGGACCTTGCGGACCTTTTCGAGCGGCATGGAGAGGCGCTCGGCGAGCTCCTCGGGGGTCGCTTCGCGGCCGGTCTCGTGGAGGAACTGGCGGCCG
>Ga0207674_10001602_pt1 | contig 29140 bp, 21 predicted proteins | sample KBSCornC72_FD_184303 | JGI IMG/M metagenome (GOLD analysis project Ga0207674, IMG submission 184303) | Corn rhizosphere microbial communities from Kellogg Biological Station, Michigan, USA - KBS Corn C7-2 (SPAdes) (version 2) | ecosystem: Host-associated > Plants > Roots > Rhizosphere > Soil ...
CATCCTGATCGGCAAACTCAGTTCCGCCATTCTCGCCGGACACCAGATCGCGCTAACTGTGGTCTCGACCACCTTCATGATGCCGCTGGGTATTAGCTCTGCTGCAGCCGTGCGCGTGGGACACGCCATTGGAAGACGTGATCCGGAAGGTGCGTCGCGAGCCGGCTGGACGGCGCTAGCGTTCGGGGCGGGCGTGATGTCTTTAGGCGCCCTGGCGATGCTGGTCATCCCACAAGCCATCGCACGCTTGTTCACTCCCGAAGCCGCGATCATTGCCGCCGCCGCGCCTTTGCTGCAAGTCGCCGCTTTCTTTCAACTCTTTGACGGATTGCAAGTGACCGCCACGGGGGCACTGCGCGGCGCCGGAGACACGCGCACACCCATGCTGTGCCATTTTGTTGGGTATTGGATTCTGGGTTTGCCGCTGGGCGCATTCTTGTGTTTCCGCGAATCGCTGGGCGCGGTGGGATTGTGGATGGGGCTATCAGCGGGGCTGATCGTGATCGGCATGGTGCTGGTGTGGTTCTGGCGGCGCACCGCGCGCGGGCTCCGCGGAGGGAATTGAGTTCCTTACATTCGCTGGTGTTACAATGAAGGAACTCACCGTAAGATCCAAGGCCAGGTAGCTCAGTTGGTAGAGCGCAGCCCTGAAAAGGCTGGCGTCGGCGGTTCAAGTCCGTCCCTGGCCACCACTCCTAAAGTTTCCACTTGCATTAATGACCTGCCCGATGTTTTGTACCGGTCCGACAGAGAGAGTATCCCCGCCGCGAGCTATACTCTCTCTGTCGGACTGGTACAAAACATCGGGCAGGTCAACACAGCCGGGCGATTTTCTGCGAGATTCACATGAAGATGTCTGGCGCAAGGTTGTAAAGTGCGAAGCCGAGCCGTTTACTGGTCGAGTTTGACGCTGATACTCGCTCGGGTCATGCGGACTAACTGGCAGAAATGGGCCGCGCGCAAACGCTTAGTGACGGTGCAAGCGATCGCGAAACATGAAGGGCAGGAATCGGTGCCGGGTTCTCGCCTGTAAGAACGCGCACACGTTTCCCAACAGAAAAGTAGGGTTATTTCCTATCTAGTGTCGTGCGAGCGGCGCGACTGAGTGGAACCTGCTCTAAGCGGTTGGCATTCTGGAAGGGAAGCATCCAGCCCGGGTACTCAGGCGACAGCGCGCTTACTTCATCAAGACGCGCAATCTCGTCACCGGAGAGTCCAAGGTCTGAAGCAGCCAGATTGTCCTCAAGTTGATCAAGGCGCTTGGCTCCGATTATGACGGAAGTGACGACCGGCTTCCCTAGCAGCCATGCCAAGGAGACGCGCGCCGGGGTGCAGCCGTGCGCCTTGGCGATAGGAGCAATCGTGTCTAGAATCTTCCAAGCGCGTTCTTTATCGACAACCGGGAAGTCAAACTCGGAGCGCCGGGAACCTTCCGGCTTTTGATTTTCGCGGGAAAATTTGCCCGAAAGCAAGCCACCGGCAAGGGGACTCCAAACCAATAGGCCAACCTTTTCGGTTTCGAGGAGAGAGACGATTTCCCGTTCCAGATCACGCCCCGCGATTGAATAATATGCCTGAAGGGTGTCAAAACGTGAGAGGTTCTTAAACTCGGAGATTCCTAGTGCTTTGGCTATCTTCCACGCCTGCCAGTTGGAACAACCGATGTAGCGGACCTTGCCCTGCGCAACCAGAGCGTCGAGTGCTCGAAGTGTCTCTTCGACAGGCGTAACCGTGTCGTTGCCGTGAATCTGGTAGAGATCAATATGATCGGTCTGTAGGCGGCAGAGACTTGCATCAATAGCGTCCATGATGTGACCGCGCGAAGCGCCGACGTCATTACGGCCCGCGCCCACACGGGCGAAGACCTTCGTAGCGATCACCACGTCCTTACGCGCGATCTGAAGGTTCTTGAGCGACTGGCCTAACATCCTCTCGCTTTCACCTTCCGAATACACGTCCGCAGTGTCGAAGAAGTTGATACCGGAATCGATGGATGTTTTGATGAGTTCATCCGCTCCCTTTTGATCGACACTTCCGATCGCCCTCCAAAAGGCGCCTTCCCCGCTGAACGTCATGGTGCCTAAACAAAGTTTTGAAACCAGCAGGCCGGTGTTGCCCAGGGTTTTGTATTGCATTCCGCTCCTTCCGTCAGGTCTGCCGCCTCGGTGTTGCCATACCGGGGCACACCTAATATTTGACCTTACCAGTGTCGCATTGAGTTTGGGGACATCAGCAGTGAAGAGGCAAGGCTGTAAGGTTAGTGGAGTTGCTGATGATAATTTTGTATGAGCCTTGGTAGGAGCGCCCGCAGCATACTACTTTTTGACCGCGGCGGTGAGGCTCTTGTAGATCGCGCTAATGAAGTTGTCGGCAGTTCCGAAGCCTTCCTTCGCGCTCCAGCGCGCATCGTAGTCTTTGGTCAGACCCATGGTCTTGATGCGATCAAGCGTAACGCCTTTTTTTATCGCATTTTGAACTCGGTCGCGGATGATGGTCACCATGTCGCGATATTCCAGCACATCGAACTCGTCGCAAATGCGGCCGTGCCCAGGAACTATATGGGTACCGCCCTCCTCCTCGTGTTTGGAGATGGCGATGTCCAGAAGATTATTCAGCGCGTCAAGTTCACCCTGAATGCTGCCGCCCCTCTCCAAATCGATGAACGGATAGCTGATCGTAACGAAGATATCACCGGTGGCTACGACGTCGGAGCGGCGGAACACCACAAAGCTGTCGCCGTCGGTACGTGCCGCCGGCTGCCAGCGGGTTTCAATGGCTTCGTCGTTGAAATATAGCTCGTTTTGGCCGGTAACGTAGGTGATTGGTCGGCCACCGCGCCGAACGGGGCCGCGGGCTGCTTCCCGGTAGGCACTCAAACGATTCAGAACATTCTCGTGCCCGATGATGGCGGCGCCACTGCTGGCATCCGTGAGGTTGCCCGCCACGTTCGCGCCGGTAATGGTGATGCCGGCCCGCCGAACAGTATCGTTACCTCCGGTATGGTCCGGATGCATGTGGGTATTGATAATGTATTGAATCGGCCTATTGAAAAGCCTGCGAATCGCAGCAATCAGCCTGTCGGCGTTTTGGGCGAGTCCTGTCTACGACCACCACGCCCATATCGCCAATTTGAACCACGACGTTTCCGCCAGTTCCTTGCAGCATATAGACGCCGCCCTGGGCATGGATGGTGGTAATGCCGCTCTCTTCTTTGTAGGAATCGTAGGGAAACTGATTCTGTTGAGCCTTCAAGGATCCGGCCAAACCTAGCGCCATCATCGCGATGAAACCTGTTCTCGTCATCATGAGTCTGTTGGTATCTCCAGAACGATGGTTTCCGTGCAATTGCTCTTAGTTTGGTTTGATACTCGGGGTACATCGTTTCCGCACCACCCTGGGCCGCCTCCAGCGGAATTCTAAAGGCATCGGCGTATTCACGCAGAAACGGATTCTCGCCAGGTAAGTAGTGCGGCACAGTGCCTCGCGGACGAGGGATCTCTATCACGGGTGCGCAGGGATAGACCCAATTCTGCCCTTCAGGAATGATCAGATTGAAAGTCTGACTCTTGATCAACGGTTCGGTCAGATAAACAGGATCGGTCAAAATCGTCACATGAAAAACCATCCAAGTGTGCGCCGCGCCTTCCGGCGGATGCGGACGGCCATCCTCCAGATGGTCCGGTTCTGCTCGAAATTTTGAATATAGTGGCGGATCGCAAATACGCGCTGCGACTGGAGGTCCCGCTCTTCCCAGATGTGAAGTTGGAGAGGACCACGATAAATGTACGAGACCACATGCACCTGACATTGATGCTCCTGCACTGTCAGGCGGGAGGCGTCCCAGCTTAGAGCCCATTGGCGAGCGCCATCGCTAATGGGCAGCCCTGCATAGTCGACCAGGGCTGGGCCGGGGCCGCGCTCAGGCTGATCTTCGTGCACTACAGGCGCCCAGTTTCCAGAGAGATCGAGTCCTGGGGCGGCGACAAAGGCGCCTGCAGTTTGCCCCATTCCCGAGACGTCCGTAAATATAAACGCAAAAAAAATCCACGCGCCCGATCGCATCACCATCCCATCCCTCGCCCTGGTTCCACGATTTATCAGCATGCCAGTGGTCTAGAAAACGTACTTCAGCGCAAGCTGGATAAGCCTTGGGTTTACTGAAGTAGTCGTGATCTGACCGAAAGTGGCAATGCCGACGACGGTGGCCGGATTTCCAAATTGCGAATGGTTGAAAGCATTGAAGAACTCAGCGCGAAATTCCAGCCGCGCATCCTCATGCAATCCGCCCACCTTGGTTGACTTGAGAAGGGCAGTGTCAAAATTTAACTGACCCGGACCGAGAATCGTGCCTATTCCCATGTTGCCGAACCCAGTCCCATTCCCGATTTGCGGTATCGCGCAGAAAGCCGATTTATTGAAATAACCCGCGCCCCCAGCTACACCGCCCAAGCGGCTCCAGAGATCGCCAGGACTTGCCTGGTCGGCATAGGTCAGGCCCGGGCATAACTGTGCAGTGCTAGAGCTTAGCCCGTAGATCGTCCCTCCCAAGGCACTCGTAATGGTCAGCGGCGTCCCGTTCTGAATCGTAGTCACGCCCGACAAGACCCAGCCGTTGAGCAGCTTTCCGGCGAATCCAGCCCGGTTGCCGAGGGGCAACTGCCAGTTGTAGCTAATTACTAAACGCTGCGAATGATAAGCAGCGTTGGGTCCATAGTTCGACGCCAGAATGTTAGGATCATTCTGAACATTTGAGTCAGTCAGAGCCTTGCTCCAAGTGTAAGCGGTCTGGAATTGCAGTCCACGCGACATTTGCTTGCGCAGCGTTACCTGAAGACTATTGAACTTCGAGTCGAACGCAGTCTGCCAGCTAGACAAGTTGGTGCCGGAGCCGTACCCAAGAAACGGCACACGAAGAGTTACATTGGTTACTGTGTTGGCGGTCACGTCGTTGATCGGATTGGTAGGACTGGCCAGCCCTGCGTCGTTAACGGCGCGCGCGCCAAAGAGATGGATCCCGTGGGAGCCCACGTAAGCAAGCTCAAGCACCCAGGACGGTCGCACTTCGTACTGGATGCTCATGTTATAGGACTGTATGCGGGGCGTTTGAAAGTTCTCGGTGGTTCCGAGTTGGAATAGATTCGAAGACTGTGCGGTGGTGAAGTTCACCCACCGGGGCGGGAACGTGCCGAAAGGCAGCGAAACATAGGGCTTCGCTAGAGTGGAAAAATAGTTATTCGTTCCACTGGTGTCGGTTCTGGTGGCATAGGGCGGCGATGCCAAGTGAAGTCCCAAGCCACTTCCCGACACGCGGTCGAAAAACCAGCCGTAGCCGCCACGCACAACGAACTTGCTGCCTCCCAACGGCTTCCAGGCGAAGCCGAAGCGCGGAGCAAAGTTGTCCTTTCCGGGGCCGTTGGGGGTTTCGTCGCCCCGAGGACCGCGCGTCAGACCCGCCAACAGAGGACCTTGGTAGTTGACCGGTACCACGTAGCCTGCCAGTGAACCCGTCGCGGGAGTGCTTCCGGGAACCGGCACTTTGAGGATCGCGCTGGGCCAGAAGTTGGTTTGGTTTCCATACTTGTCATTCAACAGGCCCCCGTACTCCCAGCGTAGACCCAGGTTGAGAGTCAAGCGTGAGCTCACTTTAATGTCGTCATTCACGAAGCTACTAATGTCAGTTATCCGGAACGCGTGCGGCAAGCCCGCGGCCGATAGAACGCCCGCTTGAGTAGTTGCGGCGACGTTACTGAATGGAGTGCCGTTCGTGCTGCCGGGATTTGTAGCACTACAAGAGGCATCGCCCGGGGTGCAACCGGGTAGCCCCAGCAGGAAATCATCGAACGTAGAGAACATTAGATTTCCAACTCCTAGCCCGGGAAAATTCCAGTTCCAGCGAGTCCTTCCGTACTCAAAACCTCCGCGAACCGTATGCTTCCCGTGTGTCCAGGAGATTTGGTCGGCGAACTGGTAGGCGGTTGAAACGGCGATCGTAATGTCGTTGCCAGTAGGGACTCCCAACTTAGGCCCTCCTGTGATTGCAATCCGTGCCAGAAAGCCCGGAGGGTCCAGTGCGGGATTAAGCGGCGTGATCCCAAACTGGTGATCGGTGAAAGTTTCACCCGTCTGGGAATTGTCCACGTTCCGCTGCAGGGAGAATCGCGCTTCGTTCACAAGCGAGGCGGTCAGCACCGAGGTCAACTTGAGTAGGGATGTAGTATTCTCGCCAAGAAAGCTTGTCGGTGTGCCCGGCAGTATACCCGCTGCCTGAAAGCTTAAATCACTTGGATTATGCCCGCGGAAATAGCGGGCTGTCACAGTATGTTTACTCGAGAGAAGATAGTCGACGTTAACCATGACCTGGTCCTCCCGGTAAATCGCCGGAATACTGAAGTTCACATTCTGGAAGCTGCCGTTGCTAGAGCCCTTAACGAAATAAGAGCCGTCGGGCAGCTTCGCTTGCAATAGGGCGATCGCGATTGGATTGATGTTGGACCCGTCACAAGCAACCTGCACACCACCGCGAAACGTGTTATATAGGGTGCTTCCAGGATGGTTAGTCGGGCAAAAATTTGCCCCAAGAGCCCTCTGGAAGGCAACCGTGTTCGAGCGATCTCCCCCGGGAATAGGGGTCAGAGTCACCACGCTGTTTCCCTGAGTTGCGATTCCATTCTTCTGCCTCGTGCCTTGGTAGGATCCGAAAAAGAATAGTTTGTCCTTCTTGACGGGACCACCCAGCGTACCGCCGTACTGGTTCTGATTCAGGACCCCCTTGCCTCTGCCACCCACGTTCAAAAAGAAGTCGTTGGCGTTGAGAACCGTATTACGGAAGAACTCAAAAGCGGTCCCGTGGAATACATTCGTGCCAGACTTGGTAATGATGCTAACGTTTGCTCCACCGTTGCGGCCGTAACCTGCATCGTAGAGAGACGTCTGAACTTTGAATTCCTGGATAGTGTCCGGATTGGGGACCGCTTGACCGCCCCAGACAACAAAATCGGTGGCGTTATCCCCGGGGCCCGCGAAATTGCTTATAGAGACACCGTCCATCAACGTGTTGTTGGAGCCCGTGCCGCCCCCATTCACGGCCATACTCATTCCGGCCTTGCCTAAGGTCGAAGCGTTGGTTACGCCCGCACTGACTCCCGCCGAGAGAGCGAGTATATTGGTGAAATTCCGTGTGGTCAGCGGCAAATTTGTTACTTGGGATCCGGCTAGTACCCCTCCGAGGGCAGCATTTGTCGTTTGGATCGTTTCCACGCTCGCTTCGACTGTGATCTGCTCCGATTGCGTGCCGACCTCGAGAGCCCGGTCCAAGACTGGTGTCTCCGTGACATTGATTGTTACCGACGGAATCTCAACACTCTTGAAACCGTTAGCGTTAAACTTAACGCGGTAGGTGCCTGGAGGGAGCAAAGCTACTTTGTAAGTACCATCGACACCAGTCGTGACAGTCCGCTGTTGGCCAGTACTGGTATTGGTTGCTTCGATCGTCGCATTCGGCACGAGCGCGCCGGAGCTGTCGGTGACCGTCCCCGCCAGTGCACCCGTGCCCGCCGTCTGCGCCGGTAGCAACGATACGCACGTTACCAGCAGGAAAACGATCCCCTGGTGTTGCGATGTTCTTAGACTCATAGCGAATCCCCTTTCAAGTGCGGCGCTCCGCCGCCATCACGGCGGAAGGCGCACGCTCACCCGAATGCCGAAGTATCTTCCGCACGACGTCCACAGGAGGCTGAGTTGGAGGATTATGGGATCAACGACGATCCCTTGTCAACGGGGTGCCCAATATGTTGGACCGATGCAAATCGGCATCTCACGAGCGATTATCCGTAATTTTCTAACGGGCGATGTCCGCTCGGAGCCGCAACGCCTCGATTCTGCAGACGACTAACGCAACAACAACTCTGGGACGTCGGTTTTTGCTTGCGGGCTATCAGGCAGAGTGAACAGTAATGCCATGGATGCCCAGTTTGAAGCCTCTCCCGAGATGAATTGGCTCCAGCCACCCGGAAAGCCTAACTCGAACGTATGAGGCTGAACCGGGAGCGCTCGGGTTTGCACAAACCAAGATCCGTCCGGAAGCTGATTTTGCAATAGCCATCTCACACCCTTCTGATACACCGGGTCGGATGTTGGCACTTCGCCCGCGATATGTAGAGCGTAAAGAACCTCGCCGGTCGCAAAAGCCTCCCCACGAATGGTTGGGAGCTGGCTCCAACTACCGTCCGCATTCTGCAGGCCTTTCAACGTTTTGACGAAAGGCTCGCGCTCGCTCTTACTGGCGCCCGCTGCCGCCAACCCGATTAACTGCATGGTGTATTCTTCCATGGACATGGCCTTTGCCTTGAGCAGCCATCGTTTTGCGCGCAGGAGCCGCTCCTCGAATTCCTGGCGGCGTCCGGGTATGGGGTAGAGCTTGATCGACATCAGGGCCAGGGCGGTCGACGTAAATGGCCCGTATTCCGTCGGCGTCCGGTAACTCGTCGTATTCCAGTAGCCGTCCGGAAACTGATAAACCGCAAGATAGTGCACGTGCGAATCCGTCAAAGGATCACCAGGGTAACCTGCGGCTGCCATTCCCATGAGGGTGTATCCCAGGGTGTCTCCGCCGCCACCGATCGTGGAGCCGTTCCGCATCGGTTCGAGAAACGGCACTTCCGTCGCTACCGCAAAGCCTAATTCCTTTTTAGCCTGCTCCTCGTTTACAACGAAGCCTTTTTTCCGCGCGAGCGCTACCGTCATGGCGGTGGTCGAGTTGTTATGGCAAGAGACGCAACCCCGCGCCTTGAAGACAGGTTCTCCGGCCATTTCGAGCACGGGGAGAATTTTCTTTACGGCTTCCGCCGCGGTGCGGGGCACATCAATGGGTTTCGGAGACTCCTCCGTCACGACTTTGGCGCCCGCTTTAGTAAGAAGATCCAGTGTGGATTGAATTCCCAAGCGCGCTGCGAGCTGATAGGCGGTTTCGCCGCGATCGTTTTTGGCGTTGGGATCCACACCCTTCGAAAGCAACCATTGCACCATTCGGTCGTGCTCCGCGGTGGGCTCCATTGAGAGCACCGCTTGCATCAGAAGAGTAAACCCTTCCCGATCCTTAGCCTCGAGAGACGCCCCGTGGCTCAGTAAATACTGGGCGGCGTCGGTCATTGACCGTTTCGCGGCTTCGTTCAACACGCCTGCTCCGGTATTTCGTAATCCGCTGACGGGGGCGCCTTTTTCCACCAGCAATCGAACGCAAGCTTCACAGCGTGCGATCAAGGACTGGGACACTGCTCCCCCGTTCGCATCACCAGGGCTGACCCCGAGACTGAGCAGGTATTGGATTGCTTCCAGATCGCCTTTTTGCGCGACCGAGACCATCATCGCCGCTTCAGGCTCGGCACCCTTCGCCGCCAGAAGTTTCAGAACCGGAGTTGCCCCGAAAGTCTTCACCGCAACGTTCATGGGAGTGGCGCCGCGTTTGTTCTTGACTTTGACATCGGCGCCCGCATCCAGCAAGAGACGCGTTTTAGCCAAATTCGTCGATGCATACATCAACGCCGTTGAATCGGCTGCGTTTTTTGCGTTTACGTTGGCGCCATCATCCAGCAACAATTTCATCATCGCTGGATCGGATTCGATTACGGAATGCATCAACGCGGTTGTCCCCTCCGCGTCCATGCTATTCACGTCCGCCCCGGCACGGAGAAGCTTCTGAACCTGGGCATGGTCTCCGTCGTGAACCGCCATCAGTAAATCGGAGGCGCCGGCGGCCATCAGGGTGCAAGTTGTCAGTAAAACTAGAAATAAGCCCTTCATTCGTGGATCTCCATTTGGCAGCATAGGGACTACTCAGCAAAATCGCAAGCGCTAGTCCAATGTATTGAGCCGAGCCGTTCGCCTACAGCGTCTTCAAGTAAGCGATCAGGTTTTCCTTGTCCTCTCCCGTAAGTACGCCACCCATGGCCGGCATTGTACTTCCGCCCATTTCGATGATTTCTAGGACGTTCGCTTCGTTAACGGGTTTCGCGTTTAGAAGTTTTTCCCTCTTAAAGAGGTTCTTTAATCCAGGCCCAACCTTAGTATCGGTGGAGTCCGCATTGTGGCACACCGCGCAATTGTCGAATGCCGCTTGCCCCTTGCCGGCATCCGCCGCCGACAACGGCAATACGACGGAAACAAGCGCGCCTAAAAACGCAATTGCGAACAACGCTTTTATCATGGCATTTAGTCTACAATCAGGACGCGCCGCAACACTCATGGTAGCCAATAGATTGGACGCTATCCTTAAATCCCTCCTCGTGGATCGATAGGGCGTTGTTCCGGATACTGCGCTTGCCAAAGCCGTGGCTTCTCGATACCCTACTCACACTGGTGGCCAATATTCGGAAAGTAACGAACTCATTCGAGCGTGCTCTCATGCTGCTCGATCTGCTCGAGAAGACTCCCGGTGGTCTCAAAACCATTGAGATCGCCAAACGGCTCGCCATTCCAAAGAGTAGCTGCTTCTACATTACGTCCAAGCTGGTAGAGCGCGGATACATCCAGCGGGATGACGAAACCGCCTGCTATAAGATCGGTCTTACTCCCTTGGCCCTGGCACACGCTAGCCTGCGGGAAATCGGATTCCGGTCACTCGCTGAGCCAATCCTCTACAAACTCGCCTTGCAAAGCGGTGCGTCCGCCGCCATTGGTATGATCGAGCGCGGCCGCGTTCTGATTGTCGATAGGGTAGAGGGTCCTGAGTTCGTTCAGGATGCGCTGCAGATTGCGGAGGGGAATAGAGTACGCCTGCAAAGGAGACGCGGCGACAGCCGAATTCGCCAGGACCGCGATATCGGTAGGGAGTTGGCGATTCACTCGACCGCCCTCGGCAAGGTGCTTTTAGCCTATAAGCAAGAGCAACAAGCGAATGATCTGATTGGCGCACTTCATCTGACTAAGTTCACTTCGCACACGATCATCTCTAAGGCAGAATTGAAAAATCAACTTTCTGAAATACGGGATCAAGGATATGCGACTGCTGACAGCGAGCAAGACCTGGGGATTCGCGCTATAGCAGCTCCGCTGTTCTTCCGTGATAACAATGCCGTGCATGCCGCAGTAACGATAAACGGGCACATTCCCGACGATGTTTGGGTTGACCGCGACGCCCTGGTAGCGGCTGTCATCAATGGCGCCAGACAAATTTCGAAGCGAATTTGGCAACTCTCCTTTTCGTAATCGAAACTTCCGTACTAGTTGTTCTTTCCAGCCGCCTTATACAATTCCGCCGTCGTCAATTTGCGGCCGTCCTGAGGAAGGTGGATGGGAATGATCCGCTCCACATCCAGCCGCAGCCTCTCGATGTTTGCGAGCAAATTGGTGTGGTATGGATTAATATCGGGCGGCACAGCAGTGTTGATTCCATCGAGATTGAACTCATCCGCCTCGAAGAGCACCTTCTGTTTTGGTAAGTACGCAATCAGCATCCCCTCGTTGTGAGTGCTGTTTTGGACGTGGTGGAGTTCGATCGTGTGCTCCCCGTCCGTGAGCACTCTTTTCTCCGCGACATATTCGACTCTTGTCTTCGGCGCAGGCTTCATCTGCGATAGCTTGTCGGGGGCTAGCGTGCGCGGATATTTGAAGATTTTTTCGTAATACCCCTTGTTCACTTGACTCGTGACGATGGTCGAGCCTTCCGCCACAAATTCCCGTAGCCCCCCGACATGGTCAAAATGGGAGTGCGTATTCACCACGTATTTGATCGGCTTGTTGGGCGTTAGTTTCTTGGCTTCAGTAATAATCTGTGCTGCTCGCCCATCGTTTTGCGGTCCTTCCACTACCACGACGTAATCCTTGAAATTAGCCACGATGGCCCCGTAGCCTCCCGTGATGAGCCAGAAGCCGGCGCCAAGATCCTCGGAGCCAGCGGGGGGCGTGCCACCACGGCCTCCACCGCCTCGACCTGCTGTCGCCGTCGTCAGGCTCACGGGAGCATTGGGTTTTACATCCGTGACAGTCAGTTCAAAATATTTTGGTTCTCCCTGGTGTTGCACGATGTGGGTGGGGAACTTCACACCGTTGAAATCCTTCCAGTCTGTGTATGTGGCATCCCAAACGATATCGCCGAGCACGTTGTTGGCAATGGTCGTCTCGACTCGCTCCACACAGCCCAGGGCATTGATGTAACCATTTACCGCGGCCTTGTTGTCTCCCAGGAACGACAGACGGTATATTTCCTGCCCCGAATCGTCAAGGATTTGACGGTTGCGTTTCGCTCTAACGCGACTCTAAGGAAGCCTTCTGGCAGCAATACGAATTCAACTTTGCGCATTCAAGTTTCCAGAAGGGGCCATGACTACCAAGTTCTGCGTTACTTCCGAGATCGGCCCAGGATTACAGCCGCCTCGCGGAGGCACTTCCCCGTCGCCACGAACTCTCTGCAGTCTCCAGCCCCGCGCGTCGAAGTCAATGGAGCGGACATAGCTCTTGTTGTAATATTTGCGCCACCACGAGGAATTTGGATTATAGGTTTGGCCCACACAGCTATCGAAGCCCTCGCCCGAAATCACAATCGTTTTCAAGTGTTACGCACCCATCGCCCTCCTGGACTTCTCGACGACCGCTCTCAGATCAGAGGGCGCGTCGGCCGAAAACGCCGTTGCCGCCAGTGCAACAGCCAGGAGCGTCGACGCTGCGACGTATCGTTTTAGCATATTCACCGTAAGCTTTTTGGATTCGTGATCCGATCAGCACCTTGCTGTTTTCCACGCACACAACGTAGCGGTCCAGTGGCCGCGCCGCCGGTCCCCCCAGCACTTTTCCATCAATGGAAAATCTGGATGCGTGGCAGGGGCACACAAATTGGTTCGTTTCATCTTCCCAGTGGTAGGCGCACCCCAGGTGGGTGCACTGCGGCGAATAGGCCACCACCTTTTCATCGCGGCCGCGTACCACCCAGGCAATGGCTTTTTCTTGGAACGTCCGCCATCCATCGATCCGCGTTCGCTCGAAGGTAACTCTCTGTGGACGGCCGACTTGCAGATGCGTAAGATCGCTAGCCTGGATAAAGGTTTCCTTCTTCTTTTTCGTACGCGGATCAGCTAACAGATAGATCGCGGCCGGTGCGCCCAATGCAGCTCCCAGCAGCGACCCGAGTCCGAAAGTCAACGCGGAATAAAACGAGCGGCGCGTCGGAGTTTGCGCTTGACGTCCACTGCGATGCTTCACGGCCACGAAAGAACAATAGGCGTCATGCGGCCGATCGTCAATAGATGCGCCCAATCTATTGACCGAAATGGCGGCGGAACACGTCTAAGATCCGTTCCTGTCTCCGGTCCAATAGGTTGACCCGACTCTTGAAAGACCTCCAATTTGCCCTTACCCTATACCGAAGTCTGATCGGCTCAGAACCTTTTTGGGGCCCGGATGCCGCGTTGCAAACTCCGGGGTATGGCATCCTCGCTGTTCATGGCTGAAATCGCGCGTCCAAATTCGTAAGGGGGCTTATGAGCTCAAAAATTCTTTGCTTCCATCTATCGTTACTGTTGGCGGCGGCTCGTTTGTCCGCGCAGACGGCGGGTACCGGAGCCGTCACGGGGACGGTCACGGATTCGAGCGGAGCGGTGATTCCCAACACAACCGTTACCGCAACGCAAACCGAAACCGGGCAGGAGCGCACGGCGACCACCGGCGCGGACGGAACTTACCGCTTCTCCCTACTGCCCCCGGGAACGTATAAAGTGTCCTTTACCGCCAGTGGATTCAAACCCGTGGAGGTACCGAACTTTAATGTCAACGTGACCGAGGCGCCGGTTCTAAATCGTAGCCTCGAAGTCGGTGCGCAGACCGATCAAGTTACCGTTCAGTCTGAGGTGGAGACGGTCCAGACCAACACGTCCACGCTGGGAACAGTGGTCGGATCGCAGTCGGTGGTCGGTTTACCTCTCACCACTCGCAACTACACAAATCTTCTGGGCTTGTCCGCAGGCGCCGCAGCGGCCGTTCCCAATGCCACCGCGCTGGGGCGAGGCAATATGGAAATCGCGGTCAATGGGGCTTCCACGGGTCAGAATACGTTTCAAATGGACGGTGTTTCAGTGGTCAATTTCGCCAGCAACGGAATTCTCACCGAAGGCGGCACCTACGCAACATTTGGCATTCCCAACCCGGATGCCCTTGCGGAATTCAAAATCCAGACCTCGCTGTATGACGCGGGATATGGCCGGAACCCTGGCGCCAACGTAAACGTGATCACTAGATCGGGGACCAATGTGTTCCATGGAACAGCATTTGAGTTTTTTCGCAATACCGTCCTTAACGCCAATGACTTTTTCAGGAATCGGTTTTGCGGGCTGTCTCCTCAACAATGCGCGATCGCTGGCGGCAACAAACTGGTTTTGAATCAAAACCAGTATGGCGGCGTGATCGGCGGGCCGGTGAAGAAGGATAAACTGTTCTTCTTCACTTCGTATCAGCAAACTTGGCAGAAGAACGGGATTGCCTCACAAGGCTTCTCCAGCGCCAACCTGCCACCGCTGCCGCTCGGTGACCGGGGCACTTGCGCCGGTTTCACCCTTTCCACGTGCGACGCGGCCGGACAACAGTTCATCAAGGGCCTCGGAGCAATTTACAGCAAGACCGCGACCAGCGTGGGCGGCACGCAGGTGGCCGCGGATGGGTCGAATATTAATCCCATCGCCGTGCGGTTCCTGCAGGCCAAACTGGCCAATGGTTCCTATTTCCTGCCGGGATCGACTACGGGCTCGCAGCAGGCGGTAAACTACAGCAATCCCGCATACCAGCGGGAGTATCAGGGCTTGATTAATATGGATTACGTTATTTCGCCCAAACACACTTTAATCAGCCGATACTTCCGCTCGATGGAACCGCAAGATCAGGGTATTGTTGGCACGGGGACCGCCATTGTAAGCGGAACCACCGGCTCGGACGTATTTGGCTACCACGACGGTGTTCTCAAGCTCACCTCGATCGTTTCGAATAGTTTTGTGAATGAACTGCGCGGCTCTTTCCAGCGGGCCACCACGGATTTCTTTCAGAGTCCGCCTCCCAGTACCTTCGCGAGCAAAATCTATCCCAGTTCCAGCATCGCGTGCCCGGGAGGAAATCTGATCATATGCTCTCTTCCATCTAGCCCGGTTCTGAGTTTTACTGGACTCTACGCCGCAGGCGGCAGCTCTTCCGCCGACGAGATTGTGCATAACACGCAAAAACAAATTTCAGACCAGATTTCTTGGACCAAAGGCAAACACACGGTCCGCGCCGGTTTTGAGTTCGACCGTTCTCACTGGGTGTTTAATTATCCAGGGCTAGGGCATGGCATTAATGCCTTCCAGACATTCCAGGATTTCTTGATCGGTCTGCCCGGCAATTGCGGCGCGGCCGTCCCCGGCGTCTGCAATGGCGGGAACGGAAGCAGCATTCTGAATACCACGAACTTCGACGTACAGTCCGACGGCTTCATCCACGGATTCCCCGTCAACAACGCCAGTTGGTTTGTCCAGGACGATATCAAAGTTAGCCAGCGCCTGACCGTAAACGTAGGTCTGCGGTGGGAGTACGATGGACAACTCTCTGAAAAATACGGAATGATGAGTACCGTTTGGACATCCTTGGTCCAGGCGGGGCCGGTACCGGCGACGACGCAAGTGCCGGTTCCTGGACAGTATCTAGTGCCGGCGGGAGGCAGTTACGCTGGTTGGATCGTAGCCTCCAACTACGACACCCGCACCTACGGTCCACTTCCCAATGGCGTTGCGCGCAGCGACCAAAAAATCCCCACGAGAAACTCCGTTCCTCTCACCAATTACGCTCCCCGTTTGGGATTTGCGTGGCAACCGTTTGGAGGGAGCAAGTTCGTTGTACGGGGCGGCGGCGGCATCTTCTACGACCGCGTGCCGGCAAATACAATCGTCCACGGCGTTGGCCAGAACGCGCCCTACGCGATTACGCTCGATCAGTCGGGAGTTGGAAACTCATTTGCCTCACTGGCGGCTCCCTTTCAGAACATCCCTAAAACTTTCCCTATCCGCTGGGTCAACTTTACTCCAGGACTCACTCCCTTTCAACAATCATCGGGGATAACCGTAACCGGCCTTCAGGACTTCTTCACGCCAGTTTCTTACTCGTGGAATCTAAATATGCAGTATGAGATTCTGCCCCGCTTGGTCCTGGAGGTCGGCTACGTCGGTTCGCATGGGATTCGCCAGGGCGAAGTCGCGCACCTTTTGAATGAGGCCGGACTGGCAACTGCAACGAATCCAGTTAATGGCATCAGCACCAACACCACCAGCAACGTAGCGCTGCGGGTTCCCTATCTTGGTTTTTCCGCCACGGGAATTCAGTACTCGATGAGCGATACAGATTATAAGTTCAACAGCCTGCAGACAACTTTGCGTAAACAGCTTTCGCATGGCTTAACGTTCCAAGCCGCTTACACATTTTCCAGAGCATTTACCACGGCGCAACAAAGTGGCCAGAACAGCGGAGATCCTCTCAATACCCGGCAACAATACGGCTTGAATAATCAATACCGGCCGCACCGGTTCGTGCTGAACTATAGCTGGGAAATTCCAGGAAGCAGCCTCAAAGGTTTCGTCGGTAAAGCGCTTGGCGGATGGAATCTCTCGGGCGTGACCACCATTCAAGACGGTACGCCCATGAATATCACCGACAACCGCGGCGGCTCCATCTTTGGCATGTCGGGATCGGGTCAGGTCATCTCGCGTGCTCAAATGGCTCCCGGTGCCACCTACGCGAATATCGTCAATCCCGGCGACGTCAAGACTCTTCTCGGTGGCGCCAGCGGCGGGCTAGGGTATTTTAACGCCACAGCGTTTACTGCGATTCCTCTGGCTGTTGCTCCAGATGGCAAGGTCACCAACGGCACTGGCTGGGGGAACTCCGGCGTCGGGATCGCCTTCGGACCCGGCCAATTTAACTTCGATGCCACGCTGGCGAAAGTTACGCGGGTGGGAGGTATTCACGAGAATGCGAACCTTCACTTCCGCGCTGAATTCTTCAATATCTTTAATCATCCGCAGTTCAGCAATCCGGCCACAGCTTTTAACAATTTGGGCAGTTTCGGACAAATCAGTGGTACTTCGGTGAATCCCCGTCTGGTTCAACTCGCTTTGAAATATGTATTCTAGGGCATTCGATAAGGAGAACGACAACACAATGACGAACCGAGCCATCGAGACCACCAACCAGACTGCCCACCCGGGTTCGGCACGCAGGAGAATCATGGCCCGCGTTTCCGCGGCGTTGTTGTTCCTATTGATCGCGGTGGTTGCCTACACACAGAATCAGTCAAACCAGCCACCGAAAATGACGGTGACCAAGGTCAAAGGCGATCTCTATGAAATCGAGGGCGGCGGCGGTAATGTGGCATTGTATGTCACCAGCGCCGGCGCCATCTTAGTCGATGCGAAGAACCCCGGTGATCCCACGTACGATGCCCTGATGGCGCAGATCAAGAGCATCACGAATCTTCCGGTGAAGTACGTTTTCAACACGCACTATCATGAAGACCACACCGGAGCGAACGTCAAATTCATCGCCGGCGCCGAGGTTATCTCCACGGAGAATTCGCGGCTCAACACTCTGGGCCAGGCTTGGCGCGACGCTTATGGAGAGCATCGTGTCCCGCCCATGACCCCGTCGCAGCCCTCAGCAACGGCGACGACCGTGTTCACGCAGCAGGCGTCCATATTTTTGGGAGGCAAGGAAGTGCGCGCACGGTTTTTCGGCCGGGGCCATACCAACGGGGATGCCGTCATCTATTTTCCGGCAGAACGCGCCATTCACACGGGCGATATGGTGACCAGACTTGGAAACGCTTATGGCCCCATGGTCGACTACGATGGCGGCGGCAGCATCGTGGAACTAACCAAGACGCTCTACTCAGTCGTGGCGCAGCTCGATTTCGACACAGTCATCCCGGGCCATGGCCCGGTGATCGACAGGCCTGGCATGATCACCTACATCAAGAGCGTCGAGGATTTTCGGACGCGCGCCGCCGGGCTGATTCGTGGGGGCAAGAGTCAGGAAGAGGTCGCTAAGGTCCTGGGTGACGAGTACAATTGGACCTCCCCGCGCAACTTGAACTTTCAGTGGACCTTGCCGGGTTTGATGAAGGAACTGAAGTAGCCCAGACTCTTCGTCCGCTTCACATCGACCCTAAACATTCGCCATCTGCTGCACAATTCCGAAATATTGGAGCAGTGGATTGACAAGACAATAGGCTCACCCTAACATTGCTCGCCTAGTGAATTATCGAGGCGAGGGTTTATTCCCGCGAAGCCCCGCGCCACTGCCTGCGAAAGGGAGAGTTCTTCAATATGCATGTAGGAAAACAACTTCGGCGGAGAACCAATTTCGTGGCGTACTCCGTATTGTTGCTGTTACCGTTGGTGTTCAGTAGACTAGCAGTAGCTCAAGGGACTACCGCGACGGTCTCGGGCAATGTAACTGATGTGAGCGGGGCGGCGATTCCTGAGACGTCCGTGCAGGTGAAGAATCTCGACACGGGCGCGAATCAATCGACAATCAGCGATGGGCAGGGAAGGTACACTGTGCCCAGCCTGGTAGTTGGAAACTATGAAGTCCAAGCTTCTAAGATGGGCTTCCAAACCAGCGTGACTAAGGGCATCGTGCTGACTGTTGGTGGGCAGACCGTGGTGGATTTTTCGTTGCCCGTCGGACAGTCTCAGCAAACAGTGACAGTCGAGGCGAACGCCGCGCAAGTGGAGACTACGTCGGCGGCGGTGTCGAATCTGGTGGAGCAGACTCAAATGCGCGAACTGCCCTTGAATGGGCGGAATTTCCAGCAACTCATCACGCTCGCGCCTGGAGTACAGGTGGCGCAGACCAGCACCAGTCAGTTCTATGGGAAAGGCGATACTTATTCAATCGCGGGAGGCCGGCCCGAAGGCCAGGCTTTTCTGCTGGACGGCACCGACCAAACTAACTTCTTTAACCACGGGACCGGCTCGGGCGTTCTCGGTACGTCACTGGGTATCGACGCCATTAGCGAATTTCAAACCCTCACCAACACGTACAGCGCCCAATTTGGTGGAGGCGGAGCGGTTATCAATGCGGTCAGCCGCTCGGGAACCAACGGTTTCCACGGCACGGCATTCGAGTTCCTCCGGAATAACGCGCTGGATGCCAGAAACTTTTTCGACAGCTCGACGGTCCCTGCATTTCGCAGAAACCAGTTTGGCGGGGCGATCGGCGGTCCGATCAAAAAGGATAAAGCATTTTTCTTCTTCAATTATGAGGGTCTGCGGCAGTCCCTGGGCCTGACTCAAATTGCAAGCGTTCCAGACGCCAACGCCCGAAACGGGATTGTTGGAGGCGTAAATGTGGGCCCCCTCAGTTCCGGCGTCGTAGCGGCACTCGCTCTGTATCCCGCCACCACGCTCACTTCCTCGAGCGGTGTTGTTCGCGTTCCCCAGGTGGGCAGTCAAGTAGGGAACGAGAATTTTATGTTGGGCCGCTTCGATTACAATTTTTCGGAAAAAGATTCGCTCTTTGCACGCGTCACATCGGACCGTGCGGATTTGCACAATCCGTTCCCCAACGGCCCGGTTCCGCTCTGGCGCGATGACGAAGCAACCCCTAACTTCTTCGTCGTCGCTGAAGAAAGGCACGTCTTTTCGCCGGCGTTGCTCAACGTCGTGCGGGCTAGTTATGTCCGGACAGACAGTAACGCCGTTACTTTGACCTCCACGCCGATATTGAACCCATTCCCGGCTTCAGGCCACGAAGACGGTCAGTTGACGGTGACGGGCATGTCCACATTGGGCCCGCAGGCCTTAGATCCTTTCCGCCTTCTGCAGAACAAGTGGACCGCTTACGACGATGTCTACTGGACCAAGGGAGGCCACAGTATCAAGTTGGGGATGACATTCATGCGCATGCAGACCCTTCAATTTTCTGCTTTCCGTGGGGGCGGCCAGTACACGTTCACCAGTCTGACGGCTTTCTTGCAAAATAAACCGTTCAGTTGGGCGGGCGCTTTGCCGAACGCCGGCGTTTCCTATACCTGGTACCGCGAAAATCAAATCATGCCCTACATCAATGACGACTGGAAAGTGACGCCAAAACTCACTTTAAATCTTGGACTGCGTTACAGTTTCGAGAGTAATCCTGTGAATTCCTCGAACAATCTATTTACCGTAACCGATGTCTATACCAGTACCGGCTACTCACAAGTTCGTAACGTTTACCGGACCAGTCCCAACGCCGGGAACTGGGACCCACGATTTGGTTTCGCCTATGATCCCTTTAGCGATCATAAGACCTCCCTCCGTGGAGGATTCGGGATCTTTCGAAATGTGGTTCAGCCGCGCGTCTACACGTCTGGACCCGGTACCCATCAGCCTTTTATCAGCGTGACCCAGCTGAATCCGATATTCCCGGTACCGAACTTGACTGGCGTGAATCTGCCAAAGCCCAGCGACAACCAGTCTTATGACTACAACATGTCGCAGGCCCCATACCTGATGGAGTGGAACCTCAACATACAACGGGAACTGCCGGGCGCGGTCCTTCTCACGGCTGGCTATGTGGGCTCGCGCGGTGTCCATTTGTTGGGCTACATCGATCAGAACCCTCCCATCAATACCGGCACGAATGGAAAGTTGGTTCTCGGCACGGTGAACCCCACCGCTCTCACCGCAATTGGGAATGCGAGACTGAATCCGAATTTTACCCAACTGGTGCAGGGCACTTCAGCGGCCGAATCTTGGTACCACTCATTGCAGATCAATGCCGCCCACCGTTTCAGCCGTAACTTCCAGTTGCAGGGTGTCTACACTTGGTCGCACAGCATCGATACCACATCCGGCACGAGCGGCCTCGAAACCGGAGGTGGGACCATTTCCAACCCCTACAGTTGGGCGTTCGATCGCGGGAATAGTGCGTTCGATATCCGTCACGCCGTCCGTATCAACGGTGTCTACGTGCTGCCGATCAAAGGAAATGCTTTCGTCAAGGGTTGGCAGATCAGCGGAGTCATGAGCAAGACCACGGGCGCTCCCTTGAATGTCATCGACGGATTTGACCGGGTGGGTATTTTGACGGGAAATCCCAGGCCCAACTTGAATCCGGCATTCACCGGAAACATGATCCAGGGAAGCCCGACCCAATGGATCAATCCTGCGGCCTTTACGCTCGAACCAGTGGGCACTTACGGCAGCTTCGGTAGAAACATATTGCGGAATCCGGGACTAATCGATACCGACTTCGCTCTTATGAAAGAGACGACGATCCCGAAGATCTCCGAGCAACTCGGAATTCAGATCCGGGTGGAATTCTTCAACATCTTTAATCACACGAATTTCACCGGACTTTCGAATGTCGCCGCGTTCACTGGGACCGGGGCGCCGAATCCGACTAGCGCGGCTTTTTTGAGTACCGCCACCACTTCGCGCCAGATCCAATTTGGCTTGAAGATCAATTTTTGATCCGACATCGTCGACGTTGATCCGGTTGAGATTTGGGTGGGTGGGGTTTGGTTAAGATAAATTTGAAACCACTGGTGTGTCCACATGATCGATCAAGTGATCCGCTTCACCAGTGCCTCCGAGGCCTGCGGAGGCGGGCATTCCGTCGGCGTGGTAACCGCGTATATAGAGATATAAATGTTGTCTCTGCGTTCGTGAGCGACATTTAAAAGCCGATTTCGACCGCGCGCGTAAGAGCAACGGCAGTTCCAAAGATGAGGTAAATCTGGTCGTGTGTTGGAGTCCGCGTGGAGTCCAAACGCTCTGGCGCCCAAATTGTCTTCGCGTAAGTCTTGTGTTTTCATGGATGTTGGTCTGTAAGTGATTGATCTGACAGCCCTGAAAAGGCTGGCGTTGGCGGTTCAAGTCCGTCCCTGGCCACCATCCTAACCTTTCTATTTTCAACACGTACGGGCCTCCTTTTGTGGCTGTGCCAAATGTGTGCCGTGAATTTTCCGAATTAGGTCGTCCTGAAGGGTCTGAAACTCCGGCGTCCACTTCGCGTAGTAACGGCGGATTGTCGCCGGACTGTCGCCAAGAATTCCCGCGACCTTTTCGATCGAGCCGTCCTTAGCGAGAAGTTCGCTCGCCAGCGTGTGGCGAAAACGGTGCGGGTGCGCTCCGATGACGCCAGAGCGCTTGAACACCGCGTTCATGGTGCGCCAGGCCCCTTTTACGAGGCTGCGGAGGCCGGTTGCATCGCTCGCAAAGTACCGTTGGTTGTCCTTGGCCGCCGCTTTCGGGATCGGCAAGACCTCCAAGGCTTCCAGCACGGACGACGGCAACTCCACCCGGATGAGCTTGTTGTTCTTGACTGCGCGCTTCACGAGGTATTGCCCCTGGATGTGGTCTCGCGCTAGCGTGACCACATCGCTGATACGCAGGCCGGCGTAGCGCATCAAAAGCGTCATAGCCTTGGCGCGCCGGCGCTCGTAGTTGTACTTGCCAAACTCATCACATGCAGCGATTATTTTGACGATCTCATCGTGCGTGTAAGGGACGACGTCGTTTGCTTGCTGCAATCGTGGGAGCTTGAGAGCTTTCGCGGGGTTGCGGTGGACCCACTCACGGTCCCGGCAGAACTCAAAGAACTGTCGCAGCAGCTCGACGTCTTTAGTCCACGACTTGATGGTGTTTCGGGATTGAGCATACAGATCCATTGCTTCGAGATTCATCTGGTCCACGTAGGTCAGCGTCTCTCGTGCGCAGAACTCCGTGAAGTACCGTAAGATCCGTTTGTACCGGCGTTTGGTTTCGTCCGCGTTCCCCTCGTGCTGAGCGCGGAAGGAGGCCACCGCATCGACAATCTTCTTTCGTGGTTTACCAGACATCCGATCCTCGATTTCCGTCAGCTTCCGAGCCGCCCGCTGTAAGTCCCGCGTCTTGAGAGAAAGTCGCATTCGCCGGCCGTCTTCGGTTGTCCCGTATGCGCGCAGTACGCAGCCACCGCGGCATTTGAGATGATCGGGGCCCTTATCCCGGTCAGGACATTTTGGAGAGTGCCGTCTTTGAAGAGTTAGCATGGCACACACATTACCTCTGACCCGTCCGGCTGCGGTACTCGCGCATCGCCAAAGAAAAAGGAATTCTCAACTCGACCCGAGTTCGCTTGCCATTCTTCGACGGCGGGCTTAGCTTGAGCACCCCGTCGGTGTCCTGGAACCACCGCACCACCGTGGACGGGCTAGTGCCCCACAACTCAGCGTAAAACTGGGGCGAGTAGTGTGGGTCAATCACAATTGGTTGAGGCTCCGAGAGAACACGGTTCAAGTTTGGGCCTCCAACAGCTCCGGCCCTTGATGGTTCTCGCCGGCTGATCATAGTCGGACCCCGGTTAAAGATAGGCCAGCATCGGAGGCGAGCTTCGCAAGGTGCTGCCGAGTGTAGATGATTTGCTCGATGGCCTTGTCGATCCGCTGCAGATTCTCCGGTGACGCGGTTACATATCCACGTTCAACATCGGAAAGCTTTGCTCGTGATATGCCAGCGACCTGGCAAACGGCGTAACCTGGGATGCCCGCTGCCGCCCGCTTTGTCTTGAGCTCCATTGCTGTCATTGTCATGTCCCGAAAGATTTTCTTCTTGCGAAAATAGTTTCTCACCGCTGCAAGGTGAAAAAACCGCTCGCAAAAGGGGAAACAGGGTGAAAACCAAAAGGGGAAAGCGAAACAAAGAGCACCTATACGGACATGCCCGCGGCTCTAAGCGCTTTACGGTAGTTCTTCAGGGTTCGATCATCTTTCTCTCGGAGGTTGTTCAAGCGTTTAATCAAGGACCAAGCAAAACGTCCCGGATTGAAATCCCCGCTGGCGATATCACTCTCATCGTCCTTGTCTAGCGCCCCCCACAGATCGAGGTCAGGGAACCGCTGTTTCAGCTGGGCTTGCGTCTGGTATTTCTTGCTAGCGACTTTGAGCGAGCGGAGTTCCTTCATATACCATTCGTATCGAATAACAGCCTCGTACATCTTTCTTAGTTTGGGATCCGAAACCTTTTCTGCTTCTTTCAAGCGCGTCGCAAGACTAAGCTTTGCATCGGGTGGCGTACCAGCTGGCTCGCCTTCCGCGTTGGTGGGGATAGTGCGCGGACCGGTAACGAAATCAATCAGTTCGGACGGCGAAAGAGGTGTCCACGTTTTCTGCCGGACAGACTCCTGGGCCATTTGTTCAACGTGTTTCAGCCTTTCGTCTGGAGTGTTCTCATTGATGCGACGAATCGCTTCAACGGCTGCGGGTGTGCCACGCGAGATAAGTGCGTTCATCACTGCTACGCTCAACCAGTACCAACCTCTATTTGAGGAATTCAACTCGAAGGCGTCGGCACCCAGGTATTGTCTTCCGGTCTCCTCGCTTACCCCCAGCGTAGTGGCAAATTGCGAGAGCCATATATACAATTCCGCCAGCTCGCTTTCTTGAAGCCCGTCACGCAAACGAGCGGCATCAGAACTGTATGGATCAATTGCGTAATGAGTGAGCAGTCGTTGGGCAAACTCGGTGTTTTTCTGAACAACCGGCCAGACGACTTTCCACGCCGCGGACGCACCGTGATTCAGAAGTGCCAGCGCCGCCTCGATCGCCTTGTCGATTTCGTTTGCTGGGGCGCTGCTCGCTCCGGTCACGCGATCGGTTGCGATCTGAATCGCGGCGGCATCTCCAGCATTCAGCAAAGCAGCAAGAATGCGACGGAAAACGCGGGACCTGAGTTTATTGTCTGCGAGCTTGGTACGCAACAAATCTGCTATCTCGCGATCCCAGACAGGCGTGCTCGCGTTGACTACGAAGGCATCCTCGAAACATTTGTTCTGAGCATCGATTAAACGACCGAACAACTTCCTAAATTGAGACGGCGCCCGTTGATATGCAGTCTTCAGAATTTTCGCCTCTACCTCGCCGAGATCCTCAGACTGGTTATGCTCGGCAAATGCGCTGGGCATCCAGGCATGCCACACCTCATCAGTTAGGTTCTCGAAAACTTGCGACGCCGTCTGAGCCAACAAGCTCAGGGCCCAGTAGCCACAGGTGACGGGATACCAAACCTCACCAGCCTCGATCCACGAGGTGTTCACGACGCAACAACCATTCAAATATATCTCCGCGGCCCGGATTATCTGAGTCTTTTTTTCAGGTTGCAGCTGGTCCCATCCCGGAAGCAGTTCCTCATCCTGGTACTCAGCATCGCCAGCCAACCGGCGGCAGATCTTCTCGAAAGCAGTTTTCTCGCCTCGGTCAATAAGTAGAAGCAGTTCATCGAGATTGGGGGCAGGTGTCGACGGTAGTGGTTGAGCTGGACTGCTCTGAACGGGTTCGTAGCAGTCCTTTTGGAGCCTTGCGTCGTGCGAATCGAATTCGATGTAGCCTAGGATGGGATTTAACGCCGCAGATAAAACAGGGTTAACGCGGGCTGCAGGCAGAACCGCCTGAACCAATTCTGAATCGATCGAGGCTCCGTAAATCAAGTTCACGAGTAGATCTCCGATGGTTGAACTCGTCCAGCGCCATGTTGTACACGCGCTTCGTAATCGGCGAAGAGACGCTGTCGAGCACCAGCGTCTTCAACTTCTGCCACTGCGCTATCTTTTCTAGGCTAATCAATTCGTTCATCCAGGCTCCTGTTATTGGGCATTATCGGAAGCTACGTCATGAAGACACTACCTCTGTGTGGCAGGAACATCAAGTGAATCTGCCAGGTGATTCAGGGAACTCACTGCGAAGCGTCGGGGGAATTCATGATGCGAATCGTGGCGTGAACCGTCCGAGCCAAGCTCTCGCGCGCTGCTCCGGCAATGACAGGACGAGCAATCCAGCCCAATATGAACGGCGTTGGGCGTGATAAAACCAGCGCTTCACATTCGACGTATAGCCCCCCGTCCATTTGAAGGATGCGCCAGTAATGATTTAGCGCCCACAACAGTCCTTGGTCTTTGCCAGCCGAGCCTACGGGAGCGGAAGCGTTCGCTACTGGAACTACGCTGACGCTTCGGGATTCGATCGCAAGCCGGCTAGTCCCCTCGGTTTGATACACCACCCGGAGATCCAAGTCGAAAATACCAGAGAGAATCGCCTTCTCGGCCAGCCGCAGGTATACCTGAAAGACATCCCCTTGACGGTACATCAAATGGGACGCGATGATCTCCGGCATCATGTACCGGCTGCGGTTGTTATAGTTGCGCAAGCGCGGCAGGACGCCGTCAATAGTCGCATCTTGCAGAAAGGCCGCACCCACCCAGTGCTGAATCTGACCGTTGGGTACCGCAATGTTCGGCCTCACGCCCAAATTCTGCGCACTCTCCACAAAAACCTCGCCCTTGCGAACTCGTGCCCTCTTGGACTCATCAGGCAAAACACGAAGAAAGTTCGCCGTCGAGAAGTCCGAGTGGATCCGATTCTCCACAACAGCAGCGTACCGATCGAAAGCGTTAAGCGTTGCAGTGGATGGCGCGGCGCCTGCCGGCAAGTTGCACAACGCCGCGCAGAACGCGGTTATCAACGTCCTGGATGTCATGAAGCCTCCCCGTCGACTCTATAAGCCGGATCTGGCATCAGCTACGTCTCCCGCAAGCTCCGCACCTGTTCTTCTAGAAGCGCGGTCGCCGAGCCGGGATCTGTTTCAGGTTTAAGGGTGATCATTCTCCCGACGTGCGTGGAGATCTCACCTGAACGAAACCATTTTGCATGCGCGGCTTTCGATACCCACAGACCGTCCAAATACACGAGGAGAGCTTCGCATTGAAGTTCCTTCCATAACAGTCCGGAGCCGCGTTGGAACGCGTGCATCTGCCCATCCGGCGTGCGCCTCCCTTCCGGGAACACCAGCACATGGAAACCGCGGTCCATGGCTCTCGCCGCGTGCTCGAAGCTCGCGCGAAAATCTCCCGACTGCGGCAAAGGAAAAACGTTGAACAACGCCGTAACCAGGTAATAAGCTGCCGGCGCGAACAGATTCAGAAACCAGTTTCCTTGGCCGCGCGCCCGGCGCCAATCGAGCAACATCTCGCCCGCCATCGCTACCGCTACGTGCCGTCGCGTTCGCCTCCCCAGTCCGTATAGGAGAATCGGCACGTCGTAGAGCGTGACGTGGTTTGAAACAATCAACACCGGCACATCCGGCTCGCGCGTCCAATCCCGCCTTGCCTTTGGCGCCGCCAACAGCGCGACCAGCGGCATCGCGACCCCTTCCAGAAACATGGTGCGGACCACCATCGCCAAACGTGTCCACGGCCATCTTGGGTAGATGTGTTGATCCTGAATCAGGGCGGGCGTTGTTGCCGGCTCCGTTGCCGGACTGGAACCTCTCAGCAACGTTCTGAGCTCTCCGAGTGTCTGAATTTCCCGGAAGCCCGCGTCATCGATAGGAACCCCGAAGCGCGTCTCCAATGCCGACTGCAGCTCTACCCGTCCCAGGCTGTCCAAATGCACATCTTCCGAAAGCCGAGCGCTATCCGGGAGCGTGGAGGGACCCTCTCCGGTGATCCGCTGGATTATGTCCCCCAATCCGCCGCTCGCTGGCATTTCGGTCTGCTTCCCTCCTGTTGTCGTTGCAAGGACCGCCGCGATTTCGCGCCGCAGAACCTTGCCCGTCGAGGTACGCGGCAAGTCGGGCTCCGCCCAGATCTTCCAATGCCGGATTTGTTGGAACTCGGCAAGCTCCCGGTTCGCGGCCCGCACGGTTTCTGCCGCATCATCCCCAGTTCCGCGCATCACCAGTACCGCCAGCGGATGCGGACCGCGTGGTCCGAGCCCTTCGATGATTGCCGCCGCCCGGACCTGTGGCTGCCGCAGCAGAGCAGCCTCCAAGTCTTCCGGATAGATATTCAGTCCCGAAGCGGTTACAATCACATCCTTCTTACGGCCGCGAAAGCTCAGCGCTCCCGCCGCGTCCAGCTCCCCGAGGTCTCCCGTCGCCAGCCACTCCGATTCCCGCGGCAGCAACGCGCCTCCGGCCCACGTGGCGCCCGAGACGGTTTCCCCTTTCACGAGAATTTCGCCCTCCGCGCTTAGCCGAACCTCTCGCCCGGGCAGCACCTGCCCGAGCGTTCCACGAGCCGGATGGAAAGGATGGTTCAGGCTGACCAAGGCGGCGGTTTCGGTCATCCCGTAGCCTTGCACCACTACGAAACCCAAAGTGGTCCAGAAATGTTCCACCTCGGCCGCGAGTGTTGCGCCGCCTAAAACCAGCGCCCAGAACTTCCAACCCAAAGCCCGATGTACGTCCCGGAAGATCCACCATCGCCGCCAGGCCGAGTGGCCCTCGGCTTCCTTGAACCGCACTGGAAGGTCAGGGAAACTCTCCATGAGGTGAGATCCGATCATTTCCACAACGCGGGGTACCGCAGCCAGGACCGATATCCGCTCGCCGTGTATCACGCTGACAAGATCTCGACCGATCAGACGCGAGTCAAAGCGGACCACCGCGCCCAGTAGTGGCGGAATCCAGATCCCCATGAACTGGCCGAATACATGGCTGAGTGGCAGCGTGTTCAGGATCCGGAGAGGATGAACGATGCGCTCAAACTTGAGATACTTCTGCATCTCGCGTTCTATAGGGCGCAGGCTCGCCAACACGTTGTGATGCGTATGGACCACCCCTTTGGGCTCGCCGGTGGTGCCCGAGGTAAAGATGATCTGCAGCGTGTCATCTTCGTGGAGACTGGCGACCGGCTCGAGCAACGGCTCGCGCGGGAGCGCCATTCGAAAATTCTCGAAGGCGATCTGCGGCACACGACCGTTTAGAGCCCGAAGCTGTTCTTGACTGCCGGTCACAAGCTGGGGGCTCACCTCTGCGATGACTCTTCTAATAAAATCCGGCGAGCCGGCGATGTCCAACGGAACCGGCACCACGCCGCGCAAGATACACCCGAAAAATGATCCGATCCACTCACTTCCGCTTGCGCCCCAAATCACCGCGCGTTGGCCCTTTGTGATGCCGCGTGATTCGAGTTCACGAGCGTAACGTCCGGCCAGACGCGCAAGCTGTCCGTAGGAAGTCCGCTCAATTCGAAGGCCGCGCCTTACAACAACCGCTGGCTCCTCCCTAAGCCGCTCGAAATCCTTGAGCAAAGAAGCCAGATGCGGCCGGTTAGGTGGCAGGGGCATAGGTAGGAGTGCACGGACTCGATCTCGACCTCATTTAACCAAACCGCTGCTGAT
>Ga0207674_10001603_pt1 | contig 29134 bp, 21 predicted proteins | sample KBSCornC72_FD_184303 | JGI IMG/M metagenome (GOLD analysis project Ga0207674, IMG submission 184303) | Corn rhizosphere microbial communities from Kellogg Biological Station, Michigan, USA - KBS Corn C7-2 (SPAdes) (version 2) | ecosystem: Host-associated > Plants > Roots > Rhizosphere > Soil ...
GGCGAGGTCCGAAGCGGCGAGGCCATCGACATGCTGCAGGCCATGAACACCGGCCACGATGGATCGCTCACGACAATTCACGCCAATACTCCCAGAGATGCTCTGGCACGTCTCGAGACAATGATCCAGATGACCGGAATGAGACTTTCCGATCGGGCCATGCGCCAACAGATCGCCTCGGCTGTAAATGTGGTCATCCAGGTTGCACGACTGACGGACGGTACTCGTCGAATCGTATCCATCTCAGAGATCACCGGTATGGAAGGTGACACGATCGCGATGCAGGAGATCTTCATGTTTGAACGGACTGGAGTCGATCCAACCGGCAAGGTCATGGGTCGTTTCAAGACAACCGGAATCAGACCCAGGTTCGCAGAACGCTTCAAGCAATACGGTATGCAACTGCCGGCGTTCTTTTAGGAGGCTATTCACAGATGTTGATATCGACCCTTATTTTCCTGTTCTTCCTATTCCTGACTTACGCGCTCTTCTTAATGGTATCGCGCAAGACCGATGCTCGTCAGGAGCGATTACAGAAGCGTGTTGCTGAGGCTTTAGAAGAGTCGAACTCTCTTTCGATTGATGAGGCTGTCCAAATAACCCGTGATTCCTCAATCAGCCGTAACCCCACGGTGAATCGAATTCTGTCTTCTGTCGATTTCGTCAGGAAGCTGGACAGCACCATCGCACAGGCTGATTTGCATATTACGGTGAGTCGCTTGTTAACGTTTTGCCTCGTCGCAGGTTTGATGGGTGGCCTGGCGGCTGTCACGGTGTTGAATATCATCGCCGCGGTCGCAATCGGACTAGCTGCAGCTAGCGCCCCAGTAATCTACGTTAGTTGGAAGCGACGTAAACGACTTCACAAATTTAATGCCCAACTTCCCGATACCCTTGATTTGCTGAGTCGATCACTTTCAGTTGGTCACGCATTTACTGAGTCACTGAATCAAGTGGCCAGCGAAATGCCTGAACCCATTTCAGGAGAGTTTCGGATAACGTTTGAAGAACAGAAGCTGGGTTTGTCCACCAAGATCGCTTTGGACCGTTTAGCAGAACGCGTACCGCTTCCCGATCTGCAACTGTGTGTTACGGCAATGCACATCCAGCGAGAGACGGGCGGCAATCTTGCTGAAATTCTAGAACGTGTAGCGCAAACCATTCGCGAACGATTCAAACTCATGGAAGATTTTCGAACCATGACAACGAGTGCCAGAGGATCGGCGCTTGTCTTGTGTGGCTTGCCCATCGCACTCGTGTTTGTGCTGACTGCAATTAATCCAGAATACATGGCAGTTCTGATTCATGATTCGCGAGGTCATGTGGTTATCGCAGTGGCGATCGTGTTTCAGATAATCGGCATGTTGATGATCAAGAAAATTCTAGCGATTAAGGTTTAGCGAAACGCTACCTCATGTTGAGGAAGGAACCGGATTTATGATGTTGCTATTCATTATTGTACTGACGTTCTTCTCACTTGCTCTGATGGTGATGAGCGTGTACTGGCTATTTGCACGTCCCCAGAGCACGGTGAGTGCCCGCCTGGACACGATTGATCCGTCGCTGGTCCTCGTCGAAAACAACCCGATGACGACGATGGCGGAACGAGTCGCTGAGCCTATTAATCGAATCGTGCCACTTTCGGCCGTAGAGGCACAGAAGCTACAAAAGAAGATGCTAATGGCAGGTTATCGCTCCCCGGATGCCGCCATGGCTTTTCGTGCCATCCAGCTCAGCCTTGTAGTAGCTTTCCCGAGCATCGTATTGACGATCTGCTTCTTGCTCGATCGTGAATTGAACAGCTTTTTGGTCTGGAGTCTCCTGGCATCGGGAATCGGTTTCTATTTACCCAGGCTGATCCTGGGAAGCATAATCAAAAACCGACAACAAAGAATCGTCTGGGGACTAGCCGATGCGTTGGACCTCATGGTTGTCGCCGTTGAAGCCGGTCTGGGCCTCAACGCAGCATTGAATCGTGTCGGCGATGAATTGAAAAACTCACATCCCGATCTCCATTACGAACTGGAGATGGTCAACCTGGAAATTCGAGTCGGCCGCAGTCGTGAAGAAGCTCTTCGTAACCTCGCCGAAAGAACCGGCGTCGACGACATTCGCAGCTTCGTCGCACTCCTGGTCCAGGCTGACCGTTACGGATCATCCATCGCTAAAGCAGTTCGTATATTCTCGGAATCACTGAGAACCAAACGTCGCCAAAAAGCTGAGCAGTCAGCGCAGAAAGCAGCCTTGAAACTGATCTTCCCGCTTACTGCTTTCCTGTTCCCGGTAATCATCATGGTGATTCTTGCGCCCGCAGTCTTGAACATCATCGATCTGCTTTTTAAATAGACGCGTTTAGAGGAGGGCTCATATGCGTAAAGGTACACTTCTTTCTTCAGGTCTCATCGCGGTCTTGCTGCTGGTACTGATCCCAAATTGCAGTATCGTGGTTGCCGATGCTTTTGATTGGGCCTCCGGCGCCGTAGCAAGCTCAACCTCATCAACCGATGCCCCCGACACCACAACCGAAGACTCTGGCAGTAAGAAAAAGGGCGGCTTCATGCGTGCCCTCGGCGCTCCGTTTCGAGCGCTCGGACGTATTTTCGGCGGTAACAACAAAAATAAGAGTGACAATGGTCAGCTGCAGGCTCGCCGCATCAGCAGTAAGGAAATGAAGAAGTTCGAGGCCAATAACGTAACTCGCATCAAAGACTCCAACTCGGAAACTCCGGCTTCTTCCAACACTGCAACTGCAAGTCCTATCCTGCGACCCGATCTCACAGCTGCTGTTCTCCATTTGCAACAAGGACGAGCGCTGCTCCAGAGCGGAAATGTCGACCAGGCAATCTCTGAGTTAACGACTGCTCTCACACTCAACCCAAAACTCGCTGAAGCTAACAGCCTCCTCGGAGTCGCTTACGAGAGCAAAGGCTTTCGCAATCAGGCCCTGAAATCACTCGAAGCTGCCGTCCAGGCCGACAAGAACAACACCCAGTATCTGAACAATCTTGGCTACCTCCTCTTCAAGAACAATGATTTTGAGGCGGCAACGAAATACCTGAAACGTGCCGGCAAACTAGCTCCCAACAATCCGCGGATCTGGAACAACCTTGGCCTGGTCCAATGCGAGCGAGGAAAGTTTGACGATGCTTTCGCTAGCTTTACAAAAGCTGTCGGTGAATTTAAGGCTCACCTGAGTGTCGCCGCTCAACTTTCAGCAAAAGGATACGGTCAAGATGCAATCCAGCATCTTGAAAAAGCCCTTGCTATGAACCCACAATCGATCGACGCCCTGGAAAAATTAGCTCCGCTGTATGCAATGGCTGGTCGAAACACCGACGCCGAAAATGCTCGCCGATCTTTACTGGCGTTACGCACTTTTGCCGACGCCAACAAGAACAAGTAGGGACTCTTGCACTAAGGCCGCAAAGAGAATCCAAGTGTGGTGGAGAGAGCTATGGGGCCCCTAAATTTGCTAACGAGGACCGAACTTGAAAAGTACGGTCCTCCAACGCCGGAAGAACTCGAAGAAGTTGGACTGTCCCTGCCGCTTTTACGTGATCTCGCGTTAAAACAACTCGCCGCTTTACATATCTCTACAGCCCAGCGTGTCGCTGACGAGCTGCGCTTGCCGTGCGCCCTCATCGACGAACTTCTCTATCAACTCTATCAGGAAGAATTGATCGAGATGCGCGTCCCAACCGGCAATAACGAATCGCAATACTTGATGCGTAAGCCAGGCTGGAAGCGAGTCACACAACTTCGAGCTAACAACGGCTATCTTGGACCAGCACCCGTCTCACTCGCAGATTACTCTTACATGATGAGACTGCAGGCGATCCCAACTCGGCCGGCAACTCTCGAGACAGTCAGGGACGCTTACAAAGACCTCGTACTTCCCGATTCCCTGCTCTACACAATCGGCTGCGCGATCAACTCGCGTTCGTCGTTGTTTCTGAGTGGCCTGCCGGGAATGGGAAAGACCGCGGTCTCCGAACGAATAAACGGCAGTCTCTTCGGATCGATCTGGATCCCCTATGCAGTTGCGGTCGAAGGCGTCATTATTCGTATCTTCGATGAACACTGTCACCGGCCCTTGCGCGAACCATCTGAAATTGGCGAGCGCGATCATCGCTGGATCGCCATTGAACGGCCGCTGGTTATGGCCGGCACTGAGCTGACGTTGGACCATACAGATCTCGCCTGGTCCGAGTCGGGCCGCTTCTATGAAGCTCCGGTCCAATTAAAGGCAAATTGCGGTACCCTCGTCATCGACGACTTTGGCAGGCAGCGCTCCCAGACTCGCGAGCTTTTCAACCGCTGGATCATGCCGCTCGAGCGAAGAATGGATTCTCTGACGCTCCGGAGCGGCAAAAAGATTGAAGTTCCCTTCGAAGAGTTGGTATTGTTTGCAACCAACCTGGATGAAGAGTGGCCCATCGACGAGGCGTTTCTGAGACGGATGGGATATCGGGCACATCTCGAACCGCCGACGAATGAGGCCTATATCGAGATATTTAATCGCGTCGCGAACGAGCGGCAGATGAGGGTCAATCAAACAAGCTTGAACCATCTGCTCAAGAAATACGCCGGCGAGAAGCGTTCATTGAGATCATGCGAGCCACGAGATCTCGCAAACCGGATAGTCGATATTTGTAAATTCCGCGGCGGTGTACCGGAACTGACGCCCGAACTGATTGATTTGGCCTGGAATCACTATTTCGGCAAAGTCCATGGGCGCTCGCATCGCACCGACACTGCTGCCGTCGCCGAAAGCGCCGCCGCCACCTCCTAACTCAACCTCTTCTGCCGGACCGCGCGCGTCCTCGCGGGCCCCTTCGGCGGAATGGAGCTTGAATCTTAGGGCTCGGGTTTTAAGAGAGGCCCGCGAGGACGCGCGCGGTCCGGCAGAAGAGGTTGAATTTTAGTCGCTCGGGTTTTAATAGAGGCCCGCGAGGACGCGTGCGGTCCGGCAGAAGAGGTTGAGTGTGCGGGAATTAGGGTAGATTGGTAATTTATTAAGATATGACGAAGATTTTTTCCATCGTGCTCATCGCCTTCCTGTCCGTATCTGCGTTCGGGCAGAAACGCCACAAACGCTCTAAATCAGCGCCAAAAGAGCAGACCCCCGCTGTTGCACCAAGCCCCCAAAACGTCACCATCGTCGGAAAGCGAATCACGCTCCCTGATGGCCGCACACTCGAAGTTGACGAAGTCTGGAAACAGGGCGATGTCTACTGGTATAAGCGTGGTGGAGTCATTCAAAGCCTCGACGACGTAACCAGGACCGAAAACATTGTCGTTGCTGCCAAGCCAACACCAACCGGCTCCGCCGAGACTCCCAAGGCTGCCGTTTCGACTCCAGAAAAAGCGACCATCATCTACCTTGTCGACGGAGCTCACTTCAAGGTTGATAACGTTCGCGAGACGGATACAGGCACCTGGTACAACCGCGGCAGTGTTGCCGCATTCATCGATAAAGAGCGCATAGCGAGGATCGAAGTCGATGCGCCTCGCCCTGGCGGCGGTGGCGGTCGCAGAATTGCCGACTGGACCTCAGGAAATTCGTCGATCGACCAACTAATTCGCCAGAACGCCAACCAATTTGGGCTCGATCCCTACCTGGTGTTTCTGGTGATTGAGCAGGAATCGCACTTTCATGTAAGAGCACTAAGTCCGAAGGGAGCTCGGGGCCTGATGCAATTGATGCCCGGCACCGCACGGCGTTTAGGCGTCAGACGGCCCTTCGATGCAGCGGAAAATATCAAGGGAGGTACACAATACCTCAAAGAATTGATGGATATGTTCCGCGGTAACGTAAATCTCGTCCTGGCCAGCTATAATGCCGGCGAAGGGGCAGTTCTTAAATACGGACGAAACGTCCCCCCTTACAGAGAAACGCGAGACTACGTGAACAAAATTAGTAAGCGATACGGGCTTGCCGCACGTGAAGCGACCGAGAATAATGAGGTGCCCGTTCCGAGGAGGTAATCAATGAAGTATCTACGGCGCGGTTTTCTCCTTATCGTCTCCCTTTCGTTTCTTACGACTGTTGCTTTTGCGCAACAAAAAGAAGCAGCTCTCACGAACCAGGCCGTGGTCAAACTTGCCCGCGCCGGCTTCAAAGAAAAAACCATCATCTCGATCATTTCGGCACGCCTGCCAGCCTTCGACTTATCACCGGACCGCATGATTGAACTCAAGCGTAACGGTGTAAGCGAAAAGATTATTGTCGCGATGCTCGCTCGCCAGGAAGGCGCCGAGTTCGATGATTCATCGTGGGGTGATGACGAGCCTTTCGGAATCAACATGGATTCAGGCGGCAAATCGTCCCTTCCGGGTGGTGGTAATTCGACCTCTTCAGATCCAAACGGCTCGAGCACAAATATTTTCGGGTCCAGTACTGGCTCAAGATCAGCTACACGTACTCGCGGAGGACAAAACGCTGGCTCCACGGGCGATACTCAAACTGTAGGTAGCGCAACCGTTCGCATTCTTAGACCACCAACCGAAGCCGGCGGTGCAGCGGCCGCGCCCAAGCTCGAAAAAGTAAAGACTCTAACAAACGACTCGATTGTCGAGTTAGTTGAAGCGGGTTTTTCAGAAGGAACCATCATTCGCCGGATTGAGCAGTCGCCAGTTGAGTTTGACCTGGCAGCGAATAAACTCGACGACCTCCGTAAACATCGCGTCAGTGAAAAAATCCTGACGGCGATGCGTACCGCAATGGGCGACGACTCAAGCAATAAGCCTGGTTCCTAAAACACACGGCATCTCATCTGCCGCACCGCGCTCGTCCAGCGCGGGCCCCAATCAGTGGACAGGAATATATGTCTGTGTGGCTAGTGATGAGTACAGCACCGCGAGCGCAGCTACCGGATGGTAGTCTCAGCTGTTGCTCCTGGATCGTGAAGAGAAAATTAGATCGTTGAATGTACCATCCGGTCGCTTCGCTCGCGGTACTGTACAGGCGGAGAAAATCCTATGCGCGTCAATAATTTTAGGGAACGTTCGAACAAGAAAAGGTTGTTGCTGGTTACAGGTCTGGTCACCGTAGCGTTCGTAGCACTGTCGCTCCAAACTGATCTATTCACTGCTGCGGCCCAAAGAAAATCTCGACCCGCAACGCGACCTGCAGCCAAACCTACTCCCACGCCGACTGCAACTGAAAGTCTCGGAGCTCCGCCGCCAGTTCCCAAACTACGCCAGAAACCAACGGTCCAACAACCCGAGCAGGATGTAGCTCCGGGCGACGTCATCTCGGTCATGACAACTGAAGTGATGTTGCCGGTGACCGTGCGCGATTACACCGGGCGCCTTGTAAAAGACCTGACGCGCAAGGACTTCAACGTATACGAGGATGATCAACAGCAGCCATTGAGTGATCTCGCGCTCCGGCAGGTTCCGGTCGACGCGATCCTGATGGTTGATGCTTCGTCTTCGGTCGCGAGTAATCTCGATGACTTTCGCCGGGCCGCAGAAGGATTTGCTGCTCGGTTGAATGCTGAGGATCGAGTTAGCTTGTTGAAGTTTGATGACCGTATTGAGCTCTTGCAGGATTGGACCAAGAGCCGTTTTCAATTGCGCCGGGCTTTGAATCGCATTGAGCCGGGAATGTTTACCAGGTTCTACGACGCGTTGTCGCTTTCGTCGCGCGAGTTATTCAAGAACAATAGTTCACGACATGCGGTGATAGTGCTCACGGATGGCATTGATAGTGGCCGAGGCTCGAATCTCGAAACGGCGCTACAGGCTTTGATAAAGGCGCAGGTTACTGTGTACGTGGTTAGTAACTCTGAGATTTCACGGGCGGCCAAGAAGGCAGAACTGGATACGCTCGTGAGTGGCACTGATGCGACCGTCAAATTCAATCAGTTGCATATCGAAGATCTTCGTGAAGGATTGCGAGTGCTTGATATTAGTGAGCAGCGGATGGAGCAGCTGACTGATGCCACGGGTGGCCGGTTGTTTTTGCCGAAGAGTTTTGACGCGCTCGATTCGACATATGCTGAAGTTGCGGACGAGTTGCGCAGTCAGTACGCGATCTACTACACACCTACAAATCGTAATCGCGATGGCAGTTTCCGTCGGGTGCGTGTCCAGACTAACAACTCAAACTATCAAAGCCGCACCCGCGTCGGCTACTTCGCTCCAAAGAGTTAGACGATCCACTCACCAGAATCATGCAGCTGGGAAGGGTGGCAAAGCGGCCCACATCAACACTCCCCAGAATCATGCAGTTAGGAAGGGTGGCAAAGCGGCCCACATCAACACTCACTAGAATCCCGCAGTTAGGAAGGGTGGCAAAGCGGCCCACATCAACACTCTCTTTGCTCGAACCCAGCGACGCCCCCGCTCTTCCTTTCCTGCATAATGCTCAAACTTCCAGAATCATGCAGTTGGGAAGGATGGCAAAGCGACCCACATCAACGCTCTCTTTGCTCGAACCCAGCGACGCCCCCGCTCTAAACAAATACTCAACGATCCTTATCTCTCTTCCACCAACTATGCCAGCCCATCTTCTTCATAGCCTTCGACAGCTTCTCAGCATCATCCGGCCACCACCAATCACCATCCACCTTCAACGGCCCATCTCCCAGACCATAAAAAGATCTAAAGCTGGACCAATAATGATCTCGAGCTGACTTCACCAGCTTGGCTTTCACCGGGTTGGCATGAATGTAGTTGATCTTTTGCTTGATCATCCAGCCACTCCAAAGCGGCACGGCTTTAAAGCTCTCTTGCCAAACCTGGCGACCCTCCTTGTTAAGAGGAAATTGAAAACGGCGAGATACTTCTATAATAGCTTTTGCTGCTTTGCTTTTGAGTTCTCCGCAGAATTCAATGATGCGACCATCCTGAGGGTTCGAGATGAAATGAAAGTGATCAGGCATCAAGACATACACGATTAGCTTGGCTGGCCATTTACCATTTAGCTTCCCCAGCTGTTCCAGAAAAGCCGTGCAGCATGCTGGTTCAGAGAAGACAGGAAGTCTATTAATCAAGTTGCCAGTAACATAGTGCAATGCACCGGGAAGATTGAGGTTGGACCACTTGCGAGCCATGTGAGGAGCTCCTTTCATGAGGGTTAGTTTCTGGGGATGTTAACCTAACAGTTTGAGAGGCTCAAGATTTGATAGGTTTTAAGTTGAGAGGGAAGGAAGAGCGGGGGCGTCGCTGGGTTCGAGCAAAGAGAGTGTTGATGTTTGCCGCTTTGCCACCCTTCCCAACTGCGGGATTCTGGTGAGTGTTGATTGTTACCGCTTTGCCACCCTTCCTAACTGCGGGATTCTGGTTAGTTGAGCAATGGATACTCAACTGCCTGATTCTGGAGAGTTTTGGGAAAGGAAGAGCGGGGGCGTCGCTAGGTTCGAGCAAAGAGAGTGTTGATGTTTGCCGCTTTGCCACCCTTCCCAACTTGCATGATTCTGGTGAGTGTTGATGTTTGCCGCTTTGCCACCCTTCCCAACTTGCATGATTCTGGTGAGTGTTGATGTGGGTCCCTTCCCAACTGCATGATTCTGGGGAGTGTTGATGTGGGCCGCTTTGCCACCCTTCCTAACTGCGGGATTCTGGTGAGTGTTGATGTGGGCCGCTTTGCAATCCTTCCTGACTGCGGGATTCTGGTGAGTTGTTATTAACTACCCTCGCTCTTGGGCTTGCTGGCGATCTTGTTTGCGAAAGCATAGATCACCAACTCCAACCGATCTGCCACTCCCAGCTTCGAATAGATTGAACTCAGATGATGAGTCACTGTCGTCTCACTGATAAACAGTCGCTCGGCAATCTGCTTATTCTTTAACCCTTCCGCAATAAGAGTAATCACTTCCCTCTCTCGCTGAGTCAGGCTCGCTATCTTGGCGATCTCCGGATCCACAGTCTGTTCCTGCCGCGTCATCTCGCGCAGCATTCGCCCCATGGTGGGCCGATCCAACCAGAGTTCACCTGCATGAACTTTCTCGATCGCCTTGATCAAAACCTCGGCCGCATGTTCCTTCAGCACAACTCCCATCGCTCCAAGTCGCACCGCTTCCTGATGAGCTTCCGTGTCGCGCAGCCCAGTCAAAACCAGGATCCGAGCGGTCTTCGAAGCATCTCGCAGCTCAGGCAGAAAACTCAGCGCACTTTGGCCGCCAAGATCGAGATCGAGAATGATCAGATCAGGCGATTCTCTCGTCGCAAGTTCAAGCGCTTCACCACTGTTCCCGGCCATCGCGACAACTCGCATGCCTGGCTCGTTCTCAATCAGCATGTGAAGACCTGCTCGCACAACGAGGTGATCATCAACTATCAGGATTCGTATTGTTTCGGGGGCTCTCTCTGTCATCGAACTCACTTAGATCTCCACCTTCTCGTCGCATTAGAGGTAAAGGCAATAATCATAACGTCGCCGGCTTCTTTAAGTTCACCTCTCCGAGTCCGGTAGCATCACAGGGGGATTTCAATATCTACAACAGTCTTGTTTTCAGGATCCACCTCGACTATTAGTTTCCCACCCAACGCGGCCGCTCTTTCGGCCAGGGAAAGGGGATGAAACTTTGGTGGTCTTGATCCATTTGGATTCTCATTCTTTATCCGCAGATTGAAGAGCCCATCGCGATACACCAACTCAGCCTCGGCTCGAACCGAATGAGTGTGTCTGCGAATATTGCTAAATCCTTCAGTTATCATCTGGAAAATTTCTGCCGCAAATCGATCCTTAACGCTGATGTCGTCCGCCGCTTTAACCTCTACGGCAATTCCTGTAGCGGTTGAGAACTTCGTCGCGAAACGCCTGACTGCCGGCACTAACATCGTGTCGTGTCGCTCGCTCTTCTTCAGTCCACGAATGTAATGACGCAACTCTTCAATCTCGTTGACGGTCATCGCGGCCAGCGTTCGTACATCCTCGCCAACATCGTCGTCGCCCCGATCGATCTTTTGGCGGATTGCAGTCAACCCTAACTGCAAACCGATGTATGGCTGAATCACGCTGTCGTGAATGTCGCGGGCAATCTTTAGTCGCTCGTATTCAGCAGCTTCCGAGGCTAAACGGTCTGCAAGTCGAATGTTATCCAGCACCGGTGTTATGTGTTCAATCAACTGCAATACGAAAGCGATATCCGAATCATTAAAACTCTGAGTTGAACTAATTACGTAGAAACGACCGGCTGGCCGGTTGTGATAGTAAACCGGCAGTGAAACGAACGAATCAGCCTCGAGAGTGTTACTGATTGCCGAAAAACTCTCGGGAACCTGCTTGGACGACGATCCTGTTTTCACGTCGTATACGAGTCTTCCGGAGGCACGCTTTTGAAATACCAAAGCAGCCGGAGGTGATGGCGATAAAAGCAGGGATGCCATCTCTTTAGGAATGTCCTTGGCAATGTCCTCGCCACTGCTTGTTACTTTTCGTAGATGAAACTTCCCTTCACCAATCGCCAGGACCAGCAAACATGACTCGGCATTATAGAAACGACGCAAGCGCTCCATCATCCACTGCACTGTTTGTTCGATACCGACTCGAGGATCCGAAAAACTCGAGATGTCGTTGAGCAGCGCGAGCCGGCTCTTCAACTTAACTTCATAACCACCCCAGTGCGCGATCATGTAACCCAGCGCCAGGAGGAAAATAGGGCGCAGCATGAATCGGCTCATCTCGAAGTTTTCCCGGCTGGGTGAAACTATAGCCGCAAGCGTGAACAATCCTGCGGTCGCCATGGTCATTCGCAATCCGGACGAGAAGCCCCACCCAAATGAAGCGACCATGATTGAGAAAAACAGAAAGAAAAAGAAGATGCTATTGGTTGCGCTGCTAAGAGAGAGGAACGGCAAATACCAGATGAGGTCAAGCCAATGCAACCATACCTGCGGAATAAACGTGTTACGACGTAAGGTGAGAATGTAGATCGCCAGGCTGTAGATCGTGTAAAGAATCAGCGAGGGATAGATCACCCAGACAAGACGTTGCTGACTCGGAGCGTCAATCAGGATGACCAAAGTCGCTGCCGCAGCAAGTACAACCCTCATTGCCGACACCAGGCGTAAATCGACCCAGCGGTCGGAAGATACACCGGCGGTACTTACCAGGTTTTCCTGAGAATCTTGCTGCAAAAAGGATGCTCCGTTCGAGCTGCCGAGCCCCCGAGGAACAAACCACTACTCTATTTGCGTTTTCCTGCGGGCGAAAAGTGACCGTTCGTGGCGCCCGGTCGATTGGCCGAAGTAAATACGGTGAGGCGACTTATTGTCAAGATGCTGAGCCGTACCGACCCCGATACATACTAACAGACTATGATCGATCATCAACCGACAAGTGCAATACCATCAGCGCAGCGACGGGATTGTACATTCACTTTCGGATTCTGGTCGCTATCGTTTGACGGTACCATCCGTTCGCTGAACTCACGGTACTGTACACCAGACGATTCCCAGTGCCGAAGTCAGACGAGGGACTCACAACCAGGAGAGAATGAACTATTCCTAAGCTCCCTTGCAATAACAGGAACCAACCAAAATGTGTCGTTTTGGTCTGGCAATTTCCTGCCATTGATCGCGCTCTAAATAGGCAGGAGAGTGCCATTCAAATAGGCAAACACCTCCATTGCTAGTCTATCGATGGAATTCTATTATCCGTCTGGGAAACCAAGAGTGACTGGCCACGATTGTGGGCGAAACTGGATGCAGGCATCGCGTGAAAGCGGACAATTCAAGTCCTGGATGATCAACCAAGGCTCCTGTCGCCCGGCGTCTCCCCAAGACGATCATTGATAGTGATCACGAACGCATAACCTGGGTCCTACTAAGTTTCAAAAGTGGGCGGCAACGGCTGAGTTGGCACTTGCCCCGCCCAAACTCGGCTGGTTTGGCTCCTCTGTTTTACCCGAACGGATCGAAATGGTGGCTCCCAATTGTACCCGCTTCGCATTTGTTTCCGTCATCAGCTCACCGATAAAAAGGTAAGTGCACTTTTATCGTTCTTCACAAGAGAGGAGTACCGAGATAGCTCAGTTGACTGTCTTACGGAAAGTCGCTGTTTCACCAGGTCGTGTTCACTTTTACTGTTAGTGGAAATTTTGGTCTCAACTCGATCACTAGTGCGTTCTTCCAATACGGAACAGCGCTCTCTAACCCGACGCCACCTCCAGGGGTTCCGGAGCCTACAAGTATGCTCCTCTTGGGGACCGGACTTCTTGGAGTCGCTGCCGGCTTGAGACGGAGATTTAGCAGTTAACAATGTTGGGGAGGTTTGACTGTTGCTTATCAGCGGCTAGTCGACTTCGTGAAGGGGACCAACAACAACGCCGCCGCGAACAATCTACGGCTAGTGATCGTAATTTTCTAACGGGGAGCGAGTTGAAAGATCACTCGCTCCCTGACATCAAGGTGAGTCGGGCAAAACCGCAATTTTGACTTTACTCTCCTGTTACTGGGTTGAAGTTGCGAGCCTCGACAATGTTACTGTTTGCGTATCCGACACACGTAAGACGCCCCATCTATTTATCTCAATTCCATTTTTCTACCCCGACTGAATCACCGGGCCTTTACCGCACATCCGTCAACGTTCTCAAAAGAGTCTCAGGTAAACTGAGTCGATTGCTTCATCGTTCAGAAGACCCTGAGCCGATTGATGACAAGCCTCAGATTCACCTACTTGTGGTTGACGATGAAGAGTCGATCTGCTTTTCGATGAGCGAGTACTTTAGTCAGCACGGATTCGAAGTCGACACGGCTAAAGAGATCGAAGAGGCTGAGCATCTCGTGAGGTCTAAGAAGTACGAGGTGATCATTCAGGACTTGCGCCTGGGTAGCAGCGATCAAGATGGGCTACAGGTTGTGAAGCTGGTCCGCGATCTTAGTCCCGAGACTCGCATCGTTGTGCTGACAGCTTATGGCTCGATTGAAGTTGAAACTGAGACAATGAAGAATGGCGCGGATGCATTTCTGAGGAAGCCGAAACCGCTGTCACAAGTAGCGCAAGTTATCCAGGGATTGATCGACTCACCAAGAAAACTCGTGCCTCAAACACGACGCGCCGGATCGCGCTGATTTCGCAGCGCGGCTCACGCCGCAACCAACGATCAATTTGCGAGACCGGGGTCAGTACCGACACGCGGTAGCGTCGGGGGCGCGTCGTGTTATGTATCTGCTTGACGTTAACTAAAGGCACACCCGACGCTACCGCGTGTCGGTACTGACCCCGGTCCACTGCCATCTGAAATGTCCTCGCGTAAAAACATCGTCAGAAAAAGCATCTTAGTCATTCTTGAGGTGGTCCATCGTTTGTTATCCGCGAGCTGCTCCACGCTTTCGTCATATCCGAGGTGACTTTCCTTCCCTCTTTAAGCGAAAAAAATCTGTGGAATCTGTGAAATCTGTGGATGTCGTCTGTGCAGTATCCAGACAAGTTTTTGAGCATTTTTTGGTATCTGGGACACGCAGTCTGGAATCTGGAACTTGTGCCTCAAAACGGTCAAAACCGGCAGTATCCTGCTACAAAATCAATCCTTGTAATGGCAGGATAATGCCAATCGGCTGGTGTATTTCCCCACGGAAATCTGCCAAAAAAATGGGCACAGACCTCCGTTGCAGCAACTCATTTCGACCCCTATTATCCTTGCCCTAACTTGAATTTGTCTCTTCCTTTAGGGTCATGGCTCACCGACCGCGACGGGCTTCTTCGTCGAAAAGTCTGACAGCCCAGATCGAAAAACGAAGGACCTGCCATCAAGGAGGAGACTTTGCTAGAGAGGTTGCGGCAGTCTCGGATCTCCAAAGAGATCACGAGACCTCTAAACCACCGTAGCGACAGATTTTGCTCACTGGCGCTGCGGTGATTTAGTCATTGCGATTTCTTTCTTCGGAGCCCCGGATCTCCGAATTGACAACAATGGAGTGGTTGGCCCACGTACGATCCCGGGAAGTCGTCCCTAACCACTGCGAACCAAGGGTCTTGAAGACACTGATTTAACACGAAGCCCTTCCAATTCAAAGTGTCTTCATCTGGAAAGGAGTTAGTCTAAATGTTCCACTATGGATCTATTAAAAAATTTGTACTAACGTTGGCGGTTTTTGGAATCGTCAGCGTTGTAGCAGGCACGGCAAAAGCCGATATTGTTGTCACCAGTGGTGTTAACAACCAGGGCACCGATAATGTGCTGCTGAACCCTGCCACAGATCTTCTCACCGTTACGGGAGTCGTTGGCCAGAATCAACTTGTGGTCAACTTCACTTCTACGAGCGGTAGCGGATTGTTAAACGCTAATCCATCGGGCCAGGCAACGGTTAGCGGAGGAACCGGCAACACCGACCTTACGCAACTGACTTTTGCTTTGGCTAACAACGACACCTTTACCCGAGCAGTATTCAACATTAACGCTGCAACGGATGGGTCAGTTGTAATCCACGTTGAAGGTATCAACATTAATGGCGGTTTCTTTGAAGATGATTTCACCGTAGATGCAAACGGCCAGAACTTCTTCACTGTCGATGCCATAAACGGGCAACTAATTCAGTCGATCAGTTTAACCGGCATTAATGGTGCGATCTTTCAGGACGTCAGGCAGGTTCGCTTAGGCGGAAGCGAAATCGTCCAGATTCCCGTTCCTGAACCAGCTAGCATGTTTTTGCTTGGATCAGGTCTAGTCGGCTTTGCCGCTACTTTGCGCAGGCGTTTCCGCAAGTAAGATTGGGGACACAGAGCGGAATCAGCGGGTAACCGCTTTAACACTCAAAAGACCGGCGTTAAGCGCTCGGTCTGAATAACGCTGACGCTAATTGCCCAGCGAGAATTTATCTCGAGTGCTCTGGTCAATAAGCATCGGCAGAATTACGGTCGATTTAGTGCGGACGGGTACCACGGACCAACATTCTCCTCTCTTGCCCGATACATGAGAGTCTGCCCATTCAGCGGCAGGATTGTTGGTTCGTGATTCGTCGGCGGTTAGCCAGGGCAAGGTTTTTAATTGTGTGCAGAACTAAACATTCAGCACACTACTTGGGTGAGTGTAGTTGGGCACTTTTTCGACTTGGTTTCACTCACCTGTAATCTCAGTTTCAAAGTGCGGACCCCCCGACATGGTTTCGAACACTGGTTTGGTATCCGATAGCCGAAGTATGGATCTTCGGCGACAGACTGTTGTTGCAGCAAGGCCTCACAACAAAGGCTCAGTCCTTTATCGGGCCTCGGTGACAGCCCTAAAAAAGGTTTCCGGCCGCCTGAGCAAAATACTTCAGCGCCTGGAAGAACCTGCCACTCCTACTCCCGAGCCAATCGTACATCTACTGATCGTAGACGACGAGGAAGCGATTCGCTTCTCGATGAGTGAATACTTCACTCATCACGGATTCAATGTGGACACAGCGCAAGAGCTTGAAGAGGCAGAAGAGCTCCTCGGGAAAAATACTTACGAGGTCGTTATCCAGGATCTCAGGATTGGACCAAGGCATCGGGAGGGGTTGGAGATCATTAAACTCATCAGGGAGCGTAATCCCGAAACCAGGATAGTGGTCCTAACGGCTTACGGTTCAAGCGAAGTTGAGGACGAAGTGCGTAGGTCGGGCGCTGATGCAATTCTGCGCAAGCCTAAACCTCTGTCACAGGTGGCGCAGGTCATCCAGGGGCTCGTCGAATCCCGCCGCCCCCAACAAGCCTAGCCGACTTTATTCTCCCCAATCTGCCCACGATTACCCAAAGCTCTCCTCTACACTGCACAACCTCTTCTGCCGGACCGCGCGCGTCCTCGCGGGCTAACTTTATTCACCACTCAACTGAGCCCGCGAGGACGCGCGCGGTCCGGCAGAAGAGGTTGAGTGAAGCCAATTTGAGGCTCGTTCAGGCACTTTGACTAAACAGCAAAGTCTGTTGCTAAAACTACTGTTAAAAGTCGGCAGAATCCTGCCTGATATTTGGCAGTTTCCTGCGATTGACACCCAATTTATCGAGGTATAAATTCACACCCAAATTGTCCTGCAGAGCCAAATCAACGAGGACCGCAAACCTCCTCTTGATCTCAGGCATGGAGAGCATATATGGCCCCCATTAATGTCCCGACGCTACCTTCGTCCAGACAATACTCAGGAACAATTCCGTCGAACATAACTCGACGCCCAAAGGTCGAGGGGTCCTAAATAATGAACCCCACTTCACTGGCGAGTGAAGCAGGGTTCAGACAACGCAACCTCCGGCTTGCGCCAGAGGTGCATCGCTTGGTCCCCCGCATCATAGCGCATCGCATGGAGGCTGCTCAACGTATGCATGAGGAATGCCTGTGATGCCGTGTCCGTGCCTTCGTTTAATAACCCAGAAACCTTCGGGTCCACCCATCGATTTGCACCACCGCTAATTGTCTTTGCTTGAAACGTAGTTCACGGGGTGAGAATTCGTGGCATTCGCACTCTGAGGCTATCGTTTCAATGAAGGAGGGCCAGCCTCGTCACACGAGGTCTGGCCCTTCAATTTTTTGAAAACCTAGGCTGGATTCAAATGGGCTTCCTTCGCCCCACTCAACCTCTTCTGCCGGACCGCGCGCGTCCTCGCGGGCCAACTCTAAACTCACGCCACCCGAGCCCGCGAGGACGCGCGCGGTCCGGCAGAAGAGGTTGTGCAGTGTAGAGGAGAGCTTCAGATAACCGTGGCCAGATTGGGAAAATAGACTGCATGATTCGGGTGAGTTTGAGAGTGGGCCACGCTGCCCACCTCCTAACTGCATGATTCTGGCCCGCCGTTCTGCCCTCACATACGGGCTCTGTATATCAATGTTATGCACTCTCATCTCTTAAACTTGTTTTCACCACAACTGCTCGCTGGTGAGCAGGTGGGGCGGGATCGGACCTTCAACACAATTTCGATTACTCCGCCATAAGTTCCGCCGAGTAAATAACTTACTTGTCCCAGAAACAACTGCCAGGCTCTGGCTCACCAGTTGCACATGGCTCCCCTGCACGAATGTCTGTTTCGATAAAGTGTCCTCTCGCGGTGAAGGGTTCGAACTTGGACAATCGTGGCCCAGGGTTTTGTTGATAACTCTCAAGACACTGCAAGCTTTCCTTACGCGTGCGGGAATCGCGCTCAAAACTGATTCTGCGATTCAGCGATAAGGCGAAAAATTTAAAGTCTGATCCGCGCTCTCAAGGTTTATTGCGACTCCGAGCTCAGCTCGACGACTGTCGCTTGAAGCGCACTCGAGAAGACTTGTTTAGAAACCGCGTACATCTTTTACCAACTTGTTAGGAGCCTCGATGAGAATGTTTTCCTCCACTCGCCCGACCGCTACATCTTCCAACTCCAAGCGATCACTCTTTAGAAAATCTCGCACTCGACTAATTGCAATCACCAGCCTGACTGCAATGGCAGCGATGATTTTTGCTTCAACATCATTTGCAACACGATCGCTGACGCAGAGTTGGTTCGAAAACGTCGCCTCGTTAATCAAAGGTGGAACCACATCTTCATCCAGCCCGGCGCACGCGAACGAATCGATGTCGCTCGAAAGTCCTTTGAGTCCATTGCCGGCAATGGCGACGGAACGCCGCGGCCACACAGCGACACGCCTGGCGGACGGCAGAGTCCTGATCGCAGGTGGCGAGAGTGCTTCTGGCGCGCTCAACGAGACCGAAATCTATGACCCAACGAGTGCAACTTTTTCTGTAAGTGGCAACATGTCGACGGCTCGCGTCGACCACTCGGCGACGCTCCTTGCAGATGGACGCGTCCTGATTGCTGGGGGGCGCAATGGCGCCGGATCGATCCCGACAACAGAAATGTTCGATCCCAGTACCGGCACCTTTTCGAGTGGTCCGGTGATGAGCGTCGCGCGTGCAGGGCACAGCGCGACGCTTTTCGCCGATGGACGCATTTTGATTGTTGGTGGTGATGCAACCGGCAGCGCTGAAGTGTTCGACGCAGCGGCAAACACCTTTACCGCACTCGACTCACACCTGACTGATCCCCGCTCGATGCATTCGGCGGCGCTGTTGTTGGACGGTCGCGTGGTTGTAGTTGGTGGACGTAATTCTGGCGGCGAGGATCTGAAGTCAGTAGAAATCTTCGATACTCCTGCATCAACTTTCTCAACCGTTGACGATTCGCTCACGGTTGCTCGTTCGCGAGCGCTCCTACGCGTGTTGTTTGATGGCAAGGTTCAGATCATCGGCGGCAACAATGATGGGTCGATGGAAATCTACGATCCAATGAGCGAGTCGATTGGGGCTTACGCGCACGTCCTTCCTGAGACTGATACCTGTACAGGATTGAAGCCGGGAGTAATGGCATCACAGACTCGCGCTGCGCTCTTTCATAACGGACAGACCGACGCACTTCTGGATCGATCGGGCCACACAATTACTGAGATCAATGGTCAGGCGTTGATTGTTGGTGGCGCTAACAGTAGTGGAGCGATTTTGAGTTCGACCGAGGTTCTGACGAGCTACTCGGCGTCGATCACTACGGACAAATTGGATTATGCGCCAGGCGAAACTGCGACTTTTACAGGTCGCGGATTCTTAGCGGGTGAGACGGTCAGGATTGCCATTCACGAAGATCCCCACACACCTCAGGAAAGAAGTATTCAAGTTGTCGCCGACGCCGACGGAAATATTTCCGGTGGATACTTGGTCCAGGAATATGACCTGAGCATGAAGTTTATTGCCAGTGCCAAGGGACTAAGTTCTGGAACTACTGCCCAAACTACCTTCACCGACGACCGCACAATTATTGCAGCGACTGTCAATGGAGGTGCAACAACTACAGTCTCGCCAGGCGCAACGATAAACGCCACTGTGACTGTAACGACCACAAGCACCGGGGGGGGTGGTGAAAACTGGTTGTCAACGGCTTGGTTATACTCATCGGCGGCTTCAGTCGCAAACTTTTCAACGCCATGCGCAGACACGGCGGACCATACAACAGTTGGAACTTTCACTGAACCATTCTCTACCACAGCACCCACAACTCCTGGAACCTATAATGCTTATTTCATTGCTTATCGAACGGCCGGATGCGGCAACAATCCCAGTAACATCTTTAAACTTACGAATGCAGTTGTCGTAACGGGCACAAACTCAGTCACATTCGATGCAACACCGATCACTGATGTACCGGCCGGTACAACCGTACTTTCAGTCACAATCGGTGCAGGCGCGCCAGTCGCGGTAACCCGCGGCGAACTGCCAAAGACTTTCACCGGCATCGCATCCGGCACCAACGTCGCCTATTCGTACGTCTCCCCGATAACGCAATCAGCCACCAAGCAATATCGCTGGCTCTCAACCACGGGCCCTGTAACAACCCAATCGGGTAACTTCACGTTGTCATCAAACACCAACGTAAGTGCAACTTATCAAGCCCAATTCCTACAAACATTTACGCATTCCGGCTTAACTGCTGACGCCACCGGCACGGTCGTCACAGTAGACACCGCAGCCAAGACATTCACCGATCTCGCCTTCACAAAATTCGTAGACTCAGGCGCGACTGTCACCTACAGCTACAACGATCCAGTAACGAGCAGCGTCACCGGTAAACAATATCGACGCAGCTCCGTGACTGGACCAGCCAGCGGTTACACAGTCGCCGGCGCCAACACGATCACCGGAAACTACGTCGCCCAATTCTTACAGACGTTCCAGCAAACCGGCCTGACTGCTGACGCCTCCGGAACCGTCGCCACCGTCGACGCTGTTGCCAAGACTTTCGCCGACCTAGCGTTCAGCAAGTACGTCGACTCCGGCTCGACCGTCTCGTACAGCTTTACAAACCCGGTCACTAGCAGCGTCACAGGCAAACAATATCGCCTCGACTCAACGACTGGACCAGCCACCGGCTACACCGTCTCCGCCGCTAACACCATCACCGGAAACTATGTCGCCCAGTACAAACTGACCCTCGCGGTCACTGCCGGCGTTCCGGGTGGCACTACTAACATCACCGGCGGAACGAACAACACCTTCTATGATGACGGCACCGTTCTCAACTTAACGGCGACAACACCAGTCGCCGATGGTCCAGGCAAACAATGGCGCTTCGACAATTGGACCGGAGATGTGCCGTCGCCACCAAATGCTAACAATCCCGTTTCAGTAACAATGAGCGCGGCCCGCTCAGTCACGGCAAACTACGTCGCCCAGTATCAACTGACGCTCGCAGTCACCGCCGGAGTTCCGGGTGGCACAACCAACATCACAGGCGGAACCAGCGGAACCTTCTACGATTCAGGTACCGTGCTCAATTTAACCGCGACGAGCCCCGTGGCCGATGGCCCCGGCAAGCAATGGCGCTTCGACAACTGGACCGGAGATGTACCGACTCCACCAAATACGTCGAATCCTGTAGCGGTGACAATGAACGTCGCGAGGTCGATCACGGCGAACTACGTGGCCCAGTACCAGTTAACCCTGGCTGTTACGGCTGGAGTTCCAGGAGGACTCGGCAACATTACCGGAGGAACCAGCGGCAACTTCTACGATAGCGGAACAGTTTTGAATTTAACCGCAGCGTCTCCCGTCGCTGATGGTCCAACCAAGCAATGGCGCTTCGATAATTGGACCGGCGATGTAACCAGTCCGCCAAACACCTCCAACCCTGTTTCAGTAACAATGAACCAGGCGCGTTCAATAACAGCCAATTACGTGGCTCAATATCTACAAACCTTTACTCACTCAGGACTGCTAGCAGACGCAACAGGCACGGTCGTTTCTGTGGATAGTGTCAACAAGTCGTTCGGCGATTTGCCGTTCACCAAGTTTGTCGATACGGGAGCGACTGTCAGCTACACGTTCTCGAACCCGGTGACCAGCAGCGTCAGCGGCAAACAGTACCGTCTCGCCTCGGTCACTGGAGCGGCAACCGGATATACGGTGTCAGGGGCCAACACCATCACCGGTAACTACGCGGCCCAATACCAGCTAACTCTTGCAATTACAGTTGGTGTTCCAGGTGGGCTTTCGAACATTACGGGCGGAACAAGCGGGAATTTCTACGACGACGGAACTGCCTTGAACCTTACGGCAGCCACACCAGTGGCCGATGGCGCCGACAAACAGTGGCGCTTTGACAACTGGACCGGCGACGTTCCAACACCACCGAACACTTCGAACCCGGTAGGCGTGACCATGAACCAGGCGCGTTCAGTTACTGCGAATTACGTTGCCCAGTACCGGCAAACGTTTACGGCAACCGGACTCGGTGGTGACGCAACTGGAACAGTTGTGACTGTCGATGCCAGCGCGAAGACAAGTGGCGACTTGCCTTTCAGCAAGTTCGTCGATGCGGGCGCAACTGTGAGCTACAGCTTTACAGATCCCGTTACAAGCAGCGTTAGCGGCAAACAGTACCGCCTCAACGGCGTTACTGGTCCAGCTACTGGATTCACAGTATCAGCCGCTAACACAATCACCGGAGCGTACGTGGCCCAGTTCCTGCAAACGTTCACGTCTTCGGGTTTGGCGGCAGACGCTACTGGAACCGTTGTTACCGTAGACGGAGATGCCAAGACTCTGGCTATGTTGCCGTTCAACAAGTACGTGGACGACGGTGCAACAGTTACTTACGCGTTTAATAATCCAGTAAGTAGCTCCATCACCGGCAAGCGTTATCGTCTCGATTCCGTAAGCGGACCAACAACGGGTTATACGGTGTCAGGCGCAAGTACTGTCACTGGTAACTATGTGATCCAGTATCAGTTGTCACTCTTCATCACAGCGGGAGTGCCGGCCGGACTGGCAAATATTACCGGCGGCAGCGATGGAACGTTCTACGACAGTGGCACCAACCTGAATCTCTCAGCGGCAACACCGGTAACTGAGACAGCTACGAAGCGTTGGCGCTTTGACAATTGGACCGGCGACGTCACGACACCTCCGAATACTTCGAATCCGGTGGCAGTGACCATGAATCAACCGCGGTCCATCACAGCAAACTACGTTGCTCAATACTTGCAGACATTCAATCACTCTGGATTGACGAGCGACGCGACTAATACTGTAGTAACGGTGGATGGCGATGCCCAGGAATTCGGCGACCTGCCCTTCAGCAAGTTTGTCGACCAGGGGGCAACTATCAGCTATACGTTTACCAATCCGGTAACGAGCAACGTGACCGACAAGCAGTATCGACTCGATTCAGTGACTGGACCAGCATCCGGTTACTCAGTGTCGGCTGCGAACACGGTCGTGGGCAACTACGTCGCGCAGTTTGCGCAGCACTTCAAACAGACTGGACTCACATCTGATGCGACCTTAACAGTGGTGACTGTTGACGGAAGCGATAAGACATACGCGGATCTCGAGTTCACCAAGTATGTCGATGCCGGCGTGACGGTCACATACTCATACAACGATCCGGTAGCCAGCACCATCACCGGCAAGCGTTATCGTCGTACGTCGGTAACTGGTCCAGCATCGGGTTACACAGTTTCCGGTGCAAACACGATCACTGGAAACTACGTCGCTCAGTATCAACTGACACTCGCCATCACGGCAGGTGTCCCAGGTGGGTTGTCGAACATTAGTGGCGGCACTAACGGCACGTATTACGACGATGGCACCAATTTGAACCTGACGGCTGCGAGTCCAGTGGTCGAAACCGCAACCAAACGTTGGCGCTTTACCAACTGGACAGGTGACGTTTCTGGTTCGCCAAACAGTGCTAATCCAGTCGCGGTCACGATGGACCAGGCCCGGTCTATCACTGCGAATTATGTAATCCAGTGGCTGCTTACCTTCGCTCAAACTGGTATCGGTTCGGACACTGTTGCGAACACCGTGGTCACGGTAAGCGGGAATGCTAAAGCGAAGGGCGTGCTTCCCTATACCGAGTGGTTCGACGACGGCAGCAACGTCAGCTACAGCTATGAGACCAATGTTGATACCAGTCCGGCTTCGACCAAGCGTTACCGTCGCGATTCAGTTAGCGGGATCGCATCAGGCGCTGCCGTCACAGCGGCCAGCACCATCACAGGCAACTACGTTACTCAGTGGCAGCTGACCTTCGCCCAATCGGGAATAGGCGGCGACACTGGGACCAACACAGTTGCTACGGTAGGTGCTTCTGCCAAACAGGCGACCGACCTACCCTACACGGATTGGTTCGATGATGGCGCGACCGTTAACTATAGTTATGAGGCTTTTGTTAACAGTTCGTCATCAACTAAACGCTACAAACGAACTTCGGTCAGTGGAATCCCGACCGGAACAAGTGTTACAGCAGCCAGCACGATCACCGGCAACTACGTGGTCCAATGGCAGCTGACCTTCACAGCAACTGGTCTACCCATCGGTGGATCCAGTGCTACCGGAGCCAACACTGTCGTAACAGTCGGAGGTAACGCAAAGACTGCCCCGAACCTGCCATTTAGTGATTGGTACGACAACGGGACCAGCCTGGCGTATGTTTACTCGACGCCAGTTTCGACGGACCCGGTAAGCTCAACACAGTACGAACTGACCAACGGTGGTAGCTTGCCGTCGAGTCCAATCAACGTAACGAGCGCCCAGACTATTACGGGTAATTACTCGGTAAACAACTACACCATTCATTACTTGATGCCGATCGATGAGTCGACTCTTTCGACCTATCGACTCAACACCGGCAAGAATGGACGAGTGATTCCAGTGAAGGTCCAGATCTACAAGAATGGCGTTCCAGTGGAAGCTGGCACCGTTCTAATGCGAGTGATGGGCTCTAACTGCACTGCGGATGATGGTAACTCACTGGTTGAAGAGTATGCGGATGCCGGCAATGCGAATGGCAACACGAATCTCTTCCGCTGGAACGCAGGTACTCCAGGCTTCTGGATTTATAACCTGGATACGAAAGCTCTCGGGTTGGCGACGAATAATTGTTACAGGCTTGATGTGTACCTGAACAGTTACACTGGACCAACCGCGATCAAGCTTTCGACCTCCATCTTCGCCCTCTTCAAACCCGTCAAATAAGTTGTAAGGGCGTCCCTCCGTGGACGCCCCTCTTCTTTATCGGGCAATGCGACACCAGGTCAGTACCGCCGGCTGAGCTCGCGGTCTACAGGTCAGTCACACAAATGAAAACTGCCGCCGACTTGAGGGTCGACGGCAGTTTTAGTGTTAGTGGGGTGACGGAGCCTTAGATAAACATCCTGATTACTACCCACCCGATCACAAGACTCGCAAAACCGCCCGAGAAGGTAAACGCCCATTCTGCAGGCTGACTCTTGCGCTGAATTAAAGCTCGCATCAACACGACGCCACATTTCCATCCGTCATGCTGGTAAAGCGGCAAGAGATTACCGGCCGCTATTAGCAGGTTGATCCAGCAGAAAACTGTTCCGAAAGTCGCGAACCCAACCGCGAGATTGAACAGAATTCCCGCCAGATGCACAAATAGTTGTTGATGGACTGACCTCGTTTTCAATACTGAACTATCCAGCATCACAAACGAGCCGAGAGGAATAGCTCGCACACTAAATCGAATCGAGCCGATCTTGAATGCGAGCAGCTTTGGTCCAAGTCCCAATCCAAGTTCTGAACAAGGAACTTTACAGCTTCTTGCGGCCGCGAGGTGACCTAGCTCGTGAATCACGAGCGCTAGACAAGTTAATAAGAATAAAGAAGCAACAAACATTTCAGGTTACAACAGTCAAAGGTTCAAAACGAGCAATGAGCCATGCAGGGCTCACCGCGTTAACATCAACCGCTGTACCGTGAATTAATGGTCACTTTTGTTGGTATTTACTGTCCGCGGCACTTGAACTGACGAAATTTGTTAGCGATTTCCGGACAAAAATTGTCCGCGAATGATGCGTTCACCGAAACCGCGACTCAATTATCTTGCCTTTCGAAGTACCGTACTTTTTCGCCAGCTGTGGATAAGTCTGTTTCTCTGGGCGTACACCGTTTAGGTTTAATTCTTTCTCGATCCGGCGGATTTCAGCAGCCGTTCCCTCAATCTCCATGAAGAGTCCGAAAGGTAATTCATCTATCACCAACTCAGCAGCACCCATTCGCCATGTCTGCCGACGCTTTTCGTAGACAACTGACGGAGTCAGACCAAGATGTTGAAGAATAACCTGGACCGCCTCGGCATTTGAAACGTCCGTCTCTTCTTCAAGTTGTCGTTTGATTGCCGATGCGGAGGCAAACCTCTTCTTGTAAGTGAGAGTAGTTCGCTCACCTACTTTTCGCAGACGAACAACAGCCGAACGGATGTTGAGGTTGGGTCCAGTGTAGAGGATGTTTTCTTCGAACTCTTTTTTGATGCGCCGCAACCCAAGGGAGCGGAGGCGGGAGAGAATCGCTTTTTTCTGGTCCGGAGTGAGGCGGTATTTTTTCTCAATTTCGATCATGGGCTATGGGTTTTACTTGACCTATGGAGAATAGGACCTATGCGACCTATTAGACCGATAGAAAGAATAGGACCTATCAGACCTATTCCCTCAACCATCTCACTATCTCTGGAATCGAGGCTCTCTTTCCATACATCAACATCCCAATTCGATAGATCTTCGACGCCAACCAGGTAAATAAAACGATCGTTGAAAATCCAATGAACAACGACAACGCAATCTGCCAGAACGGCGGGGTCTGCGTGATTATCCGCATCAACATCGTGATCGGCGCGAAGAATGGGACCAGCGATACCCAGAACGCGAAATTCGAATCCGGATTCCGACTCACCGGCAAGAACAGATAAAAACCGACCGCTAGCAGCAAAATGATCGGCATCGCCAGCTGACCACCCTCTTGCGCAGTCGTCACGATCGAGCCAACCAATGCATAGAGGGTCGAGTAAACGTAGTAACCCAACAGGAAGAACAGAACAAAATAGATGTAGAAGACAAACGGGAGACTCGGAATACTTGTCGGCACCCCTCTCGAAGCGAGCACAGAAATTCCGTACGCCCCGAGTCCCCCGATCGCAATTCCCCAGATAGCCAATTGAGTGAGCGCAAGAAAAGACACTCCAACCAACTTCCCGATCATGAGCGTGAAGGGTTTGACTGACGAAAAAAGAACCTCGGCAATACGCGTCTCCTTTTCTTCAATGACCGCGCCCAACACCACCTGCCCGTACAACAGGACCGAGATATACATGATCAAACCAATCCCGAAAACAAAGGCAAGGCCCGCTGCCGAATCGCGCACCTCACCGGAAGTACTGACCCTCGTGGCAACCAGGCCAACGGGTCGATCGAGCTCCCTCACGGTTCGTGGATCTACATTCGCGTCGAGGAGTCGTTGTTCGCGCACGACCCTGGTTAGAGCAGTCCGAAGGCGACGTGAAATAAAAAAGTCACTCGAGTTTCCCCGAAAGAATCTGGCGCCTCCATTTTCCATTATGTCGGCCGGGATTAAGATGTAACCATCGATCTGTTTCGCACTTAACTCTTTATCCAGATCAGCTTTCAGGTCGTCGATCGGTCGCGTGTTGTCCGTCACGTTTCGCAGAATGATGTTGTTCGCGGTATTAGTGCTGGGTGATGTGTTGGACGGGATCCTTATTGGATTATCCACTCCCGTCGCAGCTTCAACGCCTTGCTCCTCAACTAGCACACTCTGGAGTCTGTCGAACAGCTTTCCCGTTTGATCTACAACTGCAATTCGTGACGCGTCCCCTGCATTAATCGATAAAACGAGAGCCGGTACAATTCCAAACAACGCCATCATCAATGGCAAGAGAATAGTCGTGACTATGAACATGCGACTGCGCACGCGTTGAAAATATTCACGTTTAACGACGGCCACAAACTTTTTCATCGGGTCTCGCTGACTTTCTCGATGAAGATGTTATGCAAGCTTGGTTCAATCATCTCAAACTTTGTGATCACAGCTCCTGAGTCAATCAGTTGCTTCAGCAACTCCTGCGGATCCGCATTTTCGTTTAGCAACACTTCCGTTTCATCACTGTGGTGTTCGACTTTGCTTATTAACCTCGACTGCGTTAACAAACCGTTCCCACCCTCAACCCGAAGCGCTATCGTGTTCTTGCCAAAACTACTCTTTACCTGGCGGAGGCTACCGTCGAGGACTTTTCTGGATCTATTCAGTAAACATATGTCGTCGCAAAGCTTTTCTGCAGTCTCCATCAAATGCGTCGAGAAAATAATTGTTTTCCCCGCTTTCTTGAGATCTGCGACTACCTCCTTGAGTAGCGAAACATTCACAGGATCGAGACCGGAAAACGGCTCGTCGAGAATCAGAAGATCGGGATCGTGTATCACCGCAGTTATGAACTGGATCTTTTGCTGCATACCCTTTGAGAGTTCCCTCGACCGTTTGTGTTTCCACTCGGTTAGTTTCAAACGGTCCAGCCACTCATCGATTCGCTTTTCAATAACCGCTCGAGGCACGTTTTTCAGTTCGGCAAAGAACCGTATTTGGTCAACCACCTTCATCCGTTTGTAGAGGCCACGTTCTTCTGGAAGATAACCAATTCGATCCTGCAACTGTGGATCAATTCGCTGACCAAAGAGGTGGATGGTTCCGGAGTCGGGAGCGGTGATATTGACGATCATGCGAATGGTGGTGCTCTTGCCCGCTCCGTTTGGTCCGAGCAGACCGAACACACGACCAGCGCGGACCTCGAGACTAAGATCATCGACAGCAGTGAAGTCGCCAAATCTTTTACTGACGCGGTCTAGTTGTACCGTTATTTGTTTTTCCACCATTCAGACAATACCAAAAATATCCCAGCCATGGACGATAAATGCCATTACAGAAACCATAACCGACGACTGTACTCCTGGAACGGTCGACGTTCCAGGATCTCAGCGACGCATTACCGATCCAGCTCTGCGCCACTCTCCGTCTCTCTGCGTCTTTCTGAGTCCAATATAGAATTCATCCTGGTTGTGTACACCGAAGCATCGCAGAGTAACGCCAGAGGATCGCAGAGTGACGCAGAGAAAGATACAAATAGGCGAATTGTGTGGTCATGAAATCCCGGTACGCGATCGATATGACAAATGGCCGATGATTCATGAGAAATAAACGTTCTGCCTGCACTTTTTTCCATTGCCACAAGGCTTTGCACAAAAACTCTAATCTTGGTGAGTGTCGAGCGATCAGTACAGTACCGCGAGCGAAGCGCGGCGGTGGCACACTCGAGATTAAGCCTAAAATCTGATGGTTGGTTAGTTGAGTGTGCCACCGCCGCGCTTCGCTCGCGGTACTGTACTGTTGGCAT
>Ga0207674_10001604_pt1 | contig 29124 bp, 26 predicted proteins | sample KBSCornC72_FD_184303 | JGI IMG/M metagenome (GOLD analysis project Ga0207674, IMG submission 184303) | Corn rhizosphere microbial communities from Kellogg Biological Station, Michigan, USA - KBS Corn C7-2 (SPAdes) (version 2) | ecosystem: Host-associated > Plants > Roots > Rhizosphere > Soil ...
GTGAAGCTGGTATTCTGCGGGACGCCTCAGTTTGCCGTGCCGAGTTTGCAGGCGTTAATTGCGGCGGGGCATGAAATCGCGCTGGTGGTTTCCCAGCCGGACCGGCCGGCGGGGCGTTCGCAGCAGATGACTGCGCCTCCGGTGAAGCAGACCGCGCTGGAAGCAGGGCTGGAGATCATGCAGCCCGAAAAGATCAAGAACAACTCAGATTTTCGCGCGCGGCTGGAGGCCATTGCGCCGGACGCGATCGTTGTGGTGGCATACGGACGCATCATCCCTGCATGGATGCTGAATCTGCCGCGATTGGGATGCATCAATCTGCATGGTTCATTGCTGCCGAAATATCGTGGGGCTGCGCCGATCCAGTGGGCCGTTGCTTTGGGGGAGACCGTTACCGGGAATACGACGATGCTGCTGGAAGAGGGGCTGGATACGGGGCCGATTCTGCTGCAACAGGAGATACCGATTGCGCCGGGGCAGACTGCTTCGGAGTTGTTTGATGTGATGGCGAAGGCGGGTGCGCCGCTGGTGGTGAAGACGCTGGCTGGGCTTGATGATGGGACAATTACGCCGAAGCAGCAGGACGATTCACTCGCGACACTGGCGCCGATCCTGACGAGAGATGATGGGCGCATGGATTTTGGAAAGTACACGGCGAGAGAGCTTTGGAATCGGTGGCGGGGATTTCAGCCCTGGCCGGGGGCGTACGCGAGACTGGATGGGAAGAAGCTGATTGTGCACCGGATGCAAGCCGCGCAGAAGCACGCTGCTGCTGAGCCGGGCGTGGTTGAGATCGTGGACGGTGCGATGCTGGTGGCGTGTGCGCAGGAAACGTGGCTTGATATTACGGAGCTGCAGCTTGAGGGCAAAAAGCGGATGACGATTTCGGAGTTTCTGCGTGGTGCTGGGCTGCGTTCCGGCGTACGGCTGGAATAGCAGATGAGTACGGTCTCGCCAGCGCGTAAGGCTGCGTTCTCGATTCTGAAGACGATGGAGAAGTACGGGCACTCGGACACGCTGCTGCGGAGCCGAACTGTTGAGGTCCTGTCAGAACCGGACCGAAAGCTGACGACGGCTCTGGTACTCGGAGTGCTACGCTGGCAGATTGAATTGGACCGGCAGGTTCGGGCGCTATTGAAACACCCCAACGCGAAGCTGGATGCTGAGGTGCTGATCGCACTGCGGATCGGCGCGTTTCAGCTGGTGCATATGAACAGGATTCCGGCGCGGGCGGCGATCGACGAAAGCGTGGAGCTGACGAAGGGGGCCGGGCACCGGTTTGCATCGGGAATGGTGAATGCGGTGTTACGGAAGCTAGCGAATTTGCGTGAGGAGCGCACGGTAGCAGAAGGGCCGGACGAGTGCAACGGTGGATATCCAACGTGGATGGTGAAGAGGTGGACTGAAGCGTACGGTGAAAAAGCGGCGTGCACAATCTGCAGGTACGGTCAGGAGCAGCCTCAATTGTTTGCGCGATTGAGCAGTGCTGATGTTGAGAGAGAGCTTGCGAAAGAAGGTATCGAACTCGGGCCAGGCGAGCTTCTGAGGGCTGCTCGGCGGGTGGTCTCGGGAGATGTGACAAAGACACCTCTATTTCGCGATGGGCGAGTGCGCATCCAGGATGAGGGATCGCAGCTGATAGCGGAGCTTGTGCCGCGGGGTCAGAAAATTCTGGACTGCTGCGCGGCGCCGGGTGGAAAGACGCTGATTTTAGGCGAGCGGAATCCTGAAGCGGAAATTGTGGCTTGCGATGGCAGCCACCAGAGGCTTAGGTATCTGCGGAGCCGACTCAGGGTGATGGGTGAGCGGGTGGAGTGCCGGTTGGCGGACGTGACACACCTGAAGGAAGAAAACGCGTTCGACGTAGTGCTTGCAGATGTGCCGTGCAGCGGGACGGGAACGCTGGGGCGAAATCCGGAGATTCGGCATCGGCTGCGGGCGGAGGATCTAGCGCGGCAAGCGGAACGGCAGAGGGCGATTCTGAGGGCAGCTTTGCGGGCGGTGCGGCCGGGTGGGTTCGTGCTCTATTCGACGTGTTCTCTGGAGCCGGAGGAGAATGAGCAAGTGATTGAGGGGGTGATCGGCGAGCAGAGGGGAGCCGAGCTGGTTTCGCTGCAAGACAGGATCGAGGAGCTGCGAGCAGAGGGAGTTTTGACGGATTCAGGTGCGGAGCGGCTGGCGAGGTGTGTATTGCCGCAGGGATCGTTGAGACTTCTGCCGGGAGAGTTCGAGACCGACGGGTTCTTTGCGGCGCTGATTCAAAAAAGCGCGCTGATCGGCTATTCGGGCGGGAGCTTGAGGTCGTCGTAGTTGCGGCCCAGGACGGCGCAAAGCGCTTCAATCACGAGCTCGTGATCCTGTCGCATGGGGAGACCTGAGACTGTGATGCTGCCGATGATTCCGACGTTGATGACACAGAGCGGGAATGAACCGCCGTGTGTTGCATAATCGGCGATCGGAAGGCCCTGGCTCTCGTAGACGGTTTTTTCTTTAAGTTTCTCGTTGAGAGCGGCGATGTAGGAGCTGTGATGGAAGCGGGCGACGACGTTCCCTTTGCGACGCACCCATTCAGGATTGTCGGGCGTGGTGCCGTCCATGGCTGCGTAGAAGAGCGGGTGACCGAAGCGGCGGACGTCGATGACGATGGGCAGGCGTCGCTCGGCGGCGATGCTGCGGAGCCTTGAACCGATCTGCCATGCGATTTCGGAGTCCAGTTTAGGCAGGACGAGTTCGCGCTCCTGCAGTGCGATGCGATCAAGATCTTCCTGTAGTCCCATGGTTCAGGCTCCTCGCTTCGCAATGATAACGGATCAGCTTTCGGTGGCTTCTTCGAGGGGAGGCTGCGGGATGATGCCGAGGCGCTGGTAAATGGGCCGCATATCTTTGCGGATGGCAGGTAGCTGTGACGCGAACCAGATGCCACCGAGAATGCAGGCGACGCCGCTGAAGAGGACGGTGCGAGGGGCTCCGATGGAGTCGGCCATTGCGCCTGCGAGAAGGCTGCCGAAGGGGGCCATGCCAACGAAGGCCATGGTGTAGTAGCTCATCACGCGACCACGCATATTCTCGTCGACGAGCGTCTGGATGATGGTGTTGCTGCCGGTGAGCCCCTGCATCATTCCGAGACCCGTGACGAGCATCATCAGTATCGAGAGCCAGAGGTAGTGCGAGAAGCCGAAGGCGATCAGGCCGATACCGAAGATGACGGCAGCTACAGGGATGACTCTGGTGAGACCGCGAACGGAGCGACGCATCACGAGAGAAAGCGCAGAGGCAAGCGATCCGACGCCGACAGCACCCATGAGGAAGCCAAGTGTGTGCGGGCCTCCGTGAAGAATCTTAGCCGCGAAGATCGGCATGAGCACCATGAAGGGCCATCCCATAAGGCTGAGCAAAGCAAAAAGAAGGAGGATCGAGCGGATGGGCACGAATCCTGCGACATAGGTCCAGCCTTCCTTAAGTTGCGTCAGCATAGAGGCGCGCGCTCGCTGCTCCTCAATACGCGGTACACGCATCATGAGAAGCGAGATGATGACGGCTATGTAGCTGATACCGTCGACGAGAAAACACCAACCTTCGTTCTTCACTGCGATGAGCAAACCGGCGAGAGAAGGGCCAACAAGCCTGGCCATGTTGACCATAGACGAGTTGATGGCAATGGCGTTGGACAGGTCGGCGCGATCTTCGACCATCTGGATCATGAATGATTGCCGCGCCGGCATGTCGAAGGCGTTGATTAATCCCTGGAAGACGCTGAGGGCAAGCACTTCGCTGATGGTGATTCGATGGGAAAGCGTAAGCAATGCGAGTGCGAGCGACTGAACCATCGCGAGCGCCTGAGTCCAAATCAGGACTTTGCGACGGTCGATGCGATCGACGATGACACCAGCAATGGGCGCGAGGAGAAACGTAGGGATCTGCCCGGCGAATCCGACGGTGCCGAGGAGGAGTGCGGAACCGGTGAGGCGGTAGACAAGCCAGGATGTTGCCACTCGCGTCATCCATGTGCCGATGACGGAGATGCTCTGGCCGCCGAAGAAGAGGCGGAAATTGCGATGGCGGAGGGCACGCCACGCGTGGGAGAACTGGCGAGCAGGCAGAGATTGATCAGGAGGATTTTTAGATTCTGACTCCATTTTTCATTTTGTTAGATGATCGGGCGAGCGGGATGGCTTTATTTTGCAGCGACGAGCTTGATGGCGGTGTTCTGGTCGACCCGTGCGCCAGCCAGAGGCTGCTGTGTGATTACGGATCCGGGCGGGGTCGGCGGAGCGGGCGCGGCGCCTGTGGCATCCACGGGCGGGATGTTCACGTCAACGTAGGTAGGGGGATCAACCTTGAGACCGATGCGTGTAAGCTGGTCAATCGCCGTGGTGACAGGAAGTCCCGCGAGGTCGGGCATAACGTAGCCGTCGGGGGCGGAGCTGTCCGGTGCGGCGACGAGGATGTTCACGCTGGGCTGTGCGATTCCATGAGAGTGAGCGGGAGGATCCTGCGCGAGAACCAAGTTGTCCTGTGCATTGGTCCAGGGCAACTTCGCTGTAACTCCAACCTGAAGGCCAGCTCGCCGCAGACGCAAGGCGGCAACACGCGCGTCAGTGCCGACGGTATCAGGTACGTCGACCTTTTGAGGGCCAAGGCTCTCAGAGACACGGACATGCCACTCCCGGCGAACGACGGTGCCAGGTGTTGGAGACTGGGAAAGGATATGCCCAGCTGCGACGTCGGAGGAGTAGTAACGATTGTCGACATCCAGGTTGAGGCCCATGCCAGCTGCCTGGCTGCGCGCATCGGCAACTGTCATGCCCTTCAACGCGGGAACTTGCACTTCCGCGCCGTGAATCGCAAAGTGCATGGTGGTGATGGCGGAGACCATTGCAACAGCGACGAGCAGCATGACGACAGAAGCCATGCGGAAAACCCGGAGGAGCAGGCTGCCTCTCATGGCTCGGGCTCTCCGTCGGGATAGACAATTTCGTAATCGATTGGGGTGGACTTCTCGAGCAATTTGGAGACGGAGCAGTATTTGTTCTTGGAAAGAGATACGGCGTCTTCGACGGCTTTGCGGCTGAGGTGTCCGCCCCGCACAGCGTATGTCAGCTTGATGTGCGTGAAGACTCTGGGAGGGGTTTCGGCCTGAATGGCGTTGGCCGTGACGCGCAGGGCAGTTAAATTCTGGCGCTTCTTCTTGAGGATGCTGACAACGTCGACGGAAGTGCAGGAACAGAGTGCCATGAGAACGATTTGTAGCGGGCTTGGTCCGTAGGTGTGGGCCGAATCGCCATCGATTGTGATGGATTTGCCGTCTTCTGTAGAGCCCTGAAAAACCTCGCCGTGCTTCCAATCGGAGTGCGCGATCAAGAATTGTCCTCCCCTGCGCCGGTGACCCTATTATCGAACATTGCGCGCAGGATCAGCGGGTGTTGTCAGTGACTGGTTCGGGATGAATGGTGACGCGATGGACTTCTGGGCACTCTAGCTTGAATCGATCTTCAAGAGATGTGATGACCTCGTGGACATGGTGCATCGAGAGTTCATCTGGAAGTGTGCAGTGGCAAGAGAGTGCTATGTGTTCTCCGGTGCGGCCAACCTTGATCTGATGGACGTCGATGATCTCCTGGTCGACGGCCGCGGCTGCGCGGAGAGCTTTTTCGATGCGGCGGTCTGATTCGACGATCTCTTCGGGCTGCTCGATAGTGGCGGGCTCACTCTCGATGTGGGTGAGGATCGAGTCGATCTCGGGGGTTTCGCGCATGATTTCGGCTTCGAGGCCGCTGACGAAGCTGTGAGCCGCGATAAGAGGAAGGTTCTCGTCGAGTTCGACATGCAACTCGACATGAAGCTTACCGTGATGGGACTGGACGCTGAGATCGTGTACGGGAACATTGTTACGGGCTGCGACGGCGCGCACGCGATCGAAGATGCTTTCGGCGCGCGACTGGCGGGGAACGGTGTGGATGACAACGTCTGCTTGAGGAAGAACGTGGTGCACGGCTTCAGTGGCAGCGCGGACTAGTTCGCCGGTGTGCTCGAAGGTGGTGCGAGAGGGCATTGCGAGGGTGAGGTCGGCGAAATAGTTGGGGCCGGAACGACGGACGCGGGCTTGTTCGACAGCGAGAACGCCTGGAACCTTTGCCGCTTCGTGGATGACCTTGAGTCGCGTTTCTGCGGGAATCTGATCCATCAGTACGCCGACGGTTTCGCGCGTGAGAGTGGCTGTGATGCGAAGGATCATGAGGGAAACGAAGATGGCAGCGACGGGGTCGGCATAACGGAGCCAGTCAATGTGCCAGTAGACACCCGCCCATGTTGCAAGAAGTCCAGCGAGAACAGCAACAGAGGCCCAGATGTCAGAGGAGAAATGAAAGGCGTCTGTCGCAAGAGCGGGCGAGCCCGTTCGCTCAGCTACGCGACGAAGTGCACGAGAGCGCCAGAAATCGACACCGATGGAACTGAGGACAACGAGGACAGGCCAGATGGAGAACCTGAGCTCGTAGGTGTTTAGGCGAATGCGTTGGATCGCTTCCCAGATGATCCAAACGCAGGAGATAGCCATGAGGCCGGCTTCGAGGAATGCAGAGAGGTTCTCAACTTTGCCGTGTCCGTAGGTATGGTCTTCATCGGCGGGCTTGTCGGAGACACGAACAGAGAAGAAGGTGAGGGTCGCGCCTGCGAGATCGAGGCCGGAGTGAGCGGCGTCTGAGAGAACGCCCAACGACCCGGAAATAATGCCGGCCGCGAGTTTAAGGGCCGTCATGCAGGTAGCCGCCAGCATGGAATTGAGCGCGACACGGCGCTTCAAGGCCGAGTTCTCCGCGGGAGTTAATGCGGAAGGATTCGTGGCGGCGAGAGTCATCGCGTACCTAGAGTACAGGCGGGCGCGCGGCCATGTACAACCCGGCGATGCCGAAGGTGTATGGCTGCCAATTGCAATTGGAATAACCAACCCGGCGCATCATTTCGATCATTTCGAAAGGAGACGGGAAAGCGCCGACTGATGAGGGCAGGTAGTTATAAGGGCCGTTCTTGCCGCAGATGAGCCGACCAATGATGGGCAGGATGCGATGGAAGTAGAGCGCGTAGGCTTTGCCGGCCAGGCCGCCGGGTTGGCTAAATTCGAGAATGCCGAGACGACCACCGGGTTTGAGTACGCGATGAAATTCGCGTAGGCCCGCTTCATAGTTGGCGAGATTGCGGAAGCCGAAGGCGGTTATGACGAGGTCGACTGATTGCGATCGGAGAGGCAGTTGGAGAGCGTCTGCCTCGAGAGCGATGGCGTGGGAGTTGTTTCTCGGATGAGGGCCGAATTTCTGCAATCCGCGGCTCAACATGGCGTGCGCGAAGTCGGCTGCGAGGATGGGACGCGCGTTCGCGCGACGATGCTTTAGAAGGGCGAGGGTGAGGTCGCCAGTGCCGCAGCAGATGTCCAGGACAGCGGCATTGGGATCGGCGAGGGTGGAACGGAACGCGAAAGCTGCACGACGCCACCAGAGGCGGTCGATATTCGCGGAGAGAACGTGATTGAGGAGGTCGTAGCGCGGCGCGATGGTGTTGAACATCTGCTGCACAGCCTGGGCCGCGTGCGACTCATCCTGCGCGCCCATGGGCTTTGCACCTGAAGCGATCATGATGCGCGTGCTTCCTTTGCCTGCGAGAGCATGTAGGTGACGGCCGCGAGAAGCTCGGGATGAGTGAGGTCTTCGATCACCCCTGCGTCGCCAATGCCGATGGGGACAACGAAGCGGCGGACTCCGCCGACGTTCTTCTTGTCGCTGCCGGTGGCGGCGATGAGGCGGGCGGCGCGGAGATCCAGTGCCGGTAGCGGGCCATAAAGGTGAATGAGTTTTTCAATGCGGGCGGCCTGTGCGCCAGTGATGCTGCGCCGGCGGTGAGCGACGTAGAGGGAGACGATCATGCCCCATCCGACAGCTTCGCCATGGAGGAGAACTTTGTATTTTGTGACCTGCTCGATGGCGTGTCCCACTGTGTGCCCAAGATTGAGGATCATGCGAAGGCCGTTTTCGCGCTCGTCCTGGTTGACGACCGAGGCCTTCATGCGGATGGAGGCCGCGATCACTTTCTCCAGCGCTTTAGGGTCGCGCGAGAGGATCTCGTTGACGTGCTCTTCCATGAAGCGGACTAAGGAGCGATCACGAATAATGCCGGCCTTAACGCTTTCCATAAGGCCCGCGCGGAGTTCGCGGTCGGGCAGAGTGCCGAGGACGTCGATATCGGCGAAGACGGCGGCGGGATGATGGAAGCTGCCGACGAGATTCTTGCCTTCAGGGAGGTTGACGCCTGTCTTGCCACCGACGGAGGAGTCTACCTGGGCAAGGAAAGTTGTGGGGACCTGTACGTAACGGATACCGCGCATGAAGATGGCAGCGACAAATCCGCCGACGTCGCCGACGATGCCGCCGCCGAACGCGATGAGCAGTGAGCCGCGATCGGCTCCGGCACGAAGCATCTGACGCAAGATGCTTTCAACGCTCTTGATGGTTTTGTGCTTCTCGCCTGGAGCAAGGAAGAGGAGAGTGGGCGATTCGTCGAATGATGTGAGGAAAGTGTCGCCCCAGAGTGCCCAGATTTCGGGAGAGGTAAGGATGAAGACGCGACGGGGCAACTTGCCGGTTGCGCGCTCAATGCGGGTTGCGAGCGAAGCGATTAGGCCGCTGCCCGCGTATACATCGTATTTAGCGGAAGGGGTTTCGACCCGGATGGTATGCACGTTGATTCCATCCTATCGGAACGGGGCGGGACGAAAATCCGCAGCGAAATGACTGCCCCACAGCCATAGGCACTCAGCTTTCCCATTGGAGAGAAGGGAGTGTTTTCGCATGGTGAACTTGATCGGGCTTGGGATGTATTTTCGAGGTATCCAGTTAGAGCGCATTTACATCAGAGTTAATGTGGTAGGGCTCTCGCAAAGATCTCATTCACCTAGGGTTTTCCCTAGTCACCTTATTTCGATTTGCAGATGGATTGGAGTGCACGATGCAGTTCTTCTGCGTTTCCCGAGTTGTTAACTATGAATTCTCATGCTCGTGTGCTGGTAGTAAGTCGTGACGAGATGCTGCTGAGATCGAGAGAGATGATTTTAGGTGCATTTTTCGCCGTAAGGGGTGCCGGCCGATTTGTTGAGGCCAAGTCCCTTTTAACAAGCTACGACTTCGATTTGGTTGTGCTGTGTCATTCTCTGACTACGGATGAGTGCGAACGCCTGGCGATGATGGCGCGTGAACGGTCTCCGCGGTGTCAGGTTCTGGCGATGAGCCCATCATCCCGGGGGAATATGAAAGCGTGGGCAGACAAGCAACTCGGCGTGGATGCCGGGCCGTACGGACTATTGAAGAAGTGCGCGGAAATGCTGGGTTTCGTACTAAAAAGCAAGGCTCGCGCCTCACACGCAGCATAGATGCGTTTCATTGGTGAGTCGAGGCGAGTGATAGCCTCGAAGAGATGGCATTTCTTTCTCCGGTTCACTTCATTGTGATGGGCGCGGGAGTCGCAGGACTGCGTGCGGCTATCGAGCTTGCGGATGGAGGCGACGTCCTCGTTGTCACGAAGGAGTCTCTGGGCGAGTCGAATACGTTCTATGCGCAAGGTGGGATTGCCGTAGCTTCCTGGGAAGAGACGGAAGATCTCACCTTGCACCTGACCGACACTCTTTCTGCAGGAGACGGCCTTGTATTTCAGCCAGCCGCCGAGGTGCTGGTATCGGAGGGACCGGAGCGCGTAGCCGAACTCATTGAATGGGGAACGCGGTTCGACTGCGAGGCTGGCAAACTACTGCGCACGCGCGAAGGAGCGCATTCTCGACCGCGAATTCTGCATGCGAACGGAGATGCCACCGGAGCGGAGATCAGTCGGTCGCTGGTGGCGCAGGCTCATGCGCATCCTCGGATCAGGTTTGCGGAGTGGACGATGGTTAGCCGGCTACTCGTTCGCGATGGGCGAGTGATAGGGGCGGAACTCGTGCCTGCCGGGCCTCAGAGCGATTGCAATGTCGGACGAGAGCTAGTCAGTGCGCGTGCGGTGCTTGTCGCGTCGGGTGGCGCGGGGCAGGTTTACAGCGACACCACAAATCCGCCTGTTGCGACCGGTGATGGCATAGCGCTGGCGTTGGAGGCTGGTGCGGAGCTCGCGGATATGGAGTTCTACCAGTTCCATCCGACTGCGTTTTCATTTCCTGGCGCGCCGCGGTTCCTGATATCGGAAGCGCTGCGGGGGGAAGGCGCTTTTCTCCGCAACGACCGGGGCGAGCGATTCATGGAGCGGTACCATGCTCTGCTGGAATTGGCTCCGCGAGACGTGGTGGCGCGAGCAATTATCCGCGAGGGAATGAGCGAAGACGGTGAGTTGCGGCAAGTGTTTCTCGATATGCGGCACGTGAAGAACATCGATCTGCAGAAGCGATTCCCGGGCATCAGCGCATTTCTTGCGCGGTATTCGCTGGACCTGCATTGCGATCTGATTCCGGTGCGTCCTGCGGCGCATTACCTTATGGGCGGGGTTCGGACCGACCTGATGGGGCGGACGAGTGTGAAAGGGCTGTACGCAGCGGGAGAGGTGGCGTGTACGGGCGTGCATGGAGCGAACCGGCTCGCTTCCAATTCGTTGCTGGAAGGGCTGGTGTTTGGGGCGCGGGCGGCGAAGGCGATGCTCCAGGATGGTCTACCTCTGGTTGATGATGTTCGTGCCGGTGCGGAGCTTTCAGGTGACGGCGGCGCGAAACAGATCGAAGATTGCGTTGAAGCGCTGCAACGAGGCATGTGGGCGGACGGCGGGCTTTTGCGTTCTGCATCGTTGCTGGAGGAAGGTCTTCGATTGCAGGCGCAGATCGAAGCGGGGATAGCTTCTGAGGGCAGAGCGATGGAGTGCCGTCCGCAGTTGGAGGCCCAATCGCTTTGCAGTGTTGCGCGGGCTATCTTGTGTTCGGCGCTGGCGCGCAAGGAGAGCCGGGGAGCGCATTTTCGGAACGATTTTTCTAAGCGCAACGATGCGGAGTTTCAGAAACATTCGATCTACACCGCGGATGGACGGGTCAGGTTCGAGCAACTGTGATCAATGGCTGGAGCTGTGTTCGGGTTTAGGTCCGGCAAGCACAGACCAAACTGCGCAGATGGCCAGGATGGCTCCCATCACTGCAAGAGACAGAGTGATGGAGATGTCGAGCCAGTGTTCTGAGAGCATTTTGAAGGCGATGAAAGCGAGCAGTGCGCCGAGGCCGTAGTGGAGGTAGCGCAGCCGATCGAGCAGCGAGGCAAGCGCGAAGTACAGCGATCGCAGGCCGAGGATCGCGGCGATGTTCGACGTGTAGACGACGAAGGGATCGTGCGAGACGGCGAGCACTGCGGGGATGGAGTCCACGGCGAACAATACGTCTGTCAGTTCCACGGCCAGGATTACCGGCAGCAGGGAGTCCTTCTTCGGGCGCATGTTCCGAAGCCAGTGGGGGACGACGTCGCGCGTCGACTTCTGGCTGATCAAGCGCCATGCGGCATAGAGCAGGAAAGCGCCGAAGACGTAGTTGACCCATGCGAAGTGTTCGATGAGGGTCACGCCAAGCGCTATGAAGAGGGCGCGCATGATGATTGCTCCGCCGACGCCCCATGCGAGCGCTTTATGCTGCTGACCGCCAGTGAGCCTGAATCCTTGGAAGATCACAAGAAAGACGAAGAGATTGTCCACGCTCAGGGAGGTCTCGATGGTGTAGCCAGCGATGAATTCCATCGCCGTAACGTGACCTTGTCTGAGGGCAATGAAACCGGCAAATCCGAATGCAAGTAGCGCTAGAACGACTGTCCAGAGCCACGCTGTCCTTCGCGAGGGCCCGGACTCTTTTTTATGGCTCGGGAGCAGTAGATCGACGAGAAGCAGTGCACCCGTCACCATGTGGAAACCAATCCACCAAGACCAGGTTGCGCCACCAATCATGCCTGGATGTTACTAGACGGCAGCTTGCAGGAACCAGCGGTCGAGTGGCTATCTCTGGTTAATGAGACGGATAGTTTCGAGGAAGACGTCACCAACCATAGCGAGGCTGCGAGCACTTACTTTGTCCATGGTGTCCTGCGCTGTGTGGTGGTAGCCGTTGTTGGGCCCATAGTCGAGATCGATGACGTCGATGGAGGGAACGCCGCGCTTAACGAAGGGAAGATGGTCATCTTCGACAGGTTCGTCAGACTGGAAGAAGTGGCGTTCATCGCCGCATTTTTTGGCAGCCTGGCGGACGAGATCGACGAGCCAACCCGTGGAGTTGCTTTCGCGCTGGATGTCGAGGTCTTTGTCGCCAATCATGTCGGCGAGTATGAAGGCTCTTATCTTGCCGAGTGTGCCGTCGCCGCCCCATTTCGCGGCGAGGTGTCGACTGCCGTAGGTGGAGTCGGAAGCGGACCAGTGCTGGATAGCCTCTTCGCCGTCGAAGAAGACGAGCCAGACAGAGTAGCCCTCGAGTTTTTTGGCGCGTAGCTGGTCGGCGACGGCCATGAGAAGGCCGGTGGTGGCGGCGCCGTCGTTTGCGCCCACGAAGTTAATATTTCTCAGCGGGTAATTGGTCTCGTAGTGGGTGCCGAGGACAATGGCGCCGTCCTTCTTGCCCGGGAAGCGCACGATGAAGTTATGCAGCAAGACCGGACCAATCGGCGTGTTGGCGGTGAAGGTGTCTTCTTCAAGCTGGTCGTGCTTGAACTGATTGCGGATGAAGGCTTCGGCTTTGACGTGCCCCGGACCTGTGGGCCAGCGCGGGCCGATGGCCGAGAAGGACTTCGCGTACTCGTACGCCTTGGCGCCGTTGAAGCGGGCTTGCGCGGATGCATGTTGAAAAACCAGGGCAAGGATCGTCAGGCAGAGGCAAGATGCGATCCGACCGTGAGAGACCACGGTCATTGTGCGGCCGCCTCTTTCGCGCGTTTGCGATCGGGATGGACCCACCAGGCTACGAGGATGCCGACTACGTACAGCGCGAGCATGGGGATGGCATAAATGCACATCGTCCATGGATCGGGACTGGGGCAGATGACTGCGGCCACGATGAAGACGGCGAGGATGGCGTACCGGATGTTCTTCCAGAGGAATCGAGGGCTCACGATGCCGAACAAGGCGAGGAAGAAGATGAGGATCGGTAATTCGAAACTGATGCCCAGGCCGAGAATGATGGAGAGGAAGAAGCTCGAATAGTCCTCGATGGTGATCATCGGGGTGAAGTCATGCCCGAACTGGATCACCAGGATCTTGATGGCCCCGGGCAGAACGTAGTAATAACCGAAGGCCGCGCCAAGCAGGAAAAGGCTGACGGTGGCGGCCATGAACGGAATGACGAAGCGTTTTTCCTTTTGATACAGGCCTGGAGCGATGAAAAGCCACACCTGATACAGAATGAAGGGGCTTGCGATGATGGCGCCTGCGAGCAACGCGACGTAGAGATATAGATTAAGGGCATCCATGGGATGCGTGAAGACCAGGGACTTGCCGATTTTGAGCAACGGGGCTTGAAGAAAATGGAGAAGCTGGATGCGGAAGATCCAAGCAACGGCGAATCCCGCAATGAGATAGGCAGCGGAGTGGATGATGCGCCGCCTTAGTTCATCCAAATGCTCCATCAGGCTCATGCCTGGAAGCTCTGCGCGTTCTGAAACGGCTGCGCGCGCTTTATCGATTGCGTCCGCGGCATCAACCATGCGGGTTCACTGCCTCCGCGGCCTCCGAAGAATGGGGAGTAGATTCGGCTTCCTCAATTCCGGTGGATTGCTGCTGGGAAGAGCTGGGCTCTTCCATGGCAGGGGAGTCGTCAGGAGAGCCGTAGGCGCGATTGGGGCGGGAAGCGGCGACCGTTTCGCCGAGGGTGGGAGGCATAATACGAGGCGCAGAATCGTCCATTTTCAGCTCATCTGAGCTCGTCTCGGCAGGGTACTGCTCAGGATAGGCAGTTTCCCCTGAATAGGGGGAATCGGCGGGCTTTGAAGTGAGTGGATCAGCAGAGACGGAGGCCTGTTCAGAGGCGGCCTGGGCTGCGAGGGTGCGCTGGCGCTCCTCTTCCTTTCTCCGGCGCTCGGCCTCTTCAGACTGGCGCAACTCCTCTTCCATCTGGAACTTGAAGTCGTTTGAGGCCTTGCGGAATTCGTACATGAGCTTACCGATTTGACGGCCGATTTGCGGCAAGCGGCGTGGCCCGAACACCACCAGTGCCATGACCATGAGGATCACGGAGTCGACCATCGATATGGTTCCGAGCAGGATTGGCGGGTGCGGACTCATGAAGGGTAATGATAACTGTCGGCGCGGTTCGCTCACAAACCCACACGTCACTTCGGATTGCGGTTGGCGGAAAGAGGGGAGCCGCCTGTGAACGCTTTGGTAAAATTGAGTTAACGGAAGCGTTTCAGATCGGTTCAGGATTCTTGAGTCCGCCGCGTTTGAGGCGCATCCAGTTAATGGGGCTGCAACATCCCCGAGGGTGGGGTCGGAAACGACAGCGCATTCTCTGCAGCCGCTGAGTGCTTTCAACATCCCCGTTCGCCGGTTCTCAAAGAGCTGGGCGGACTGAAGGCGGCAAAAGGTGGATCTGGTTCTTGACGAAGTGACGGCGGTCTCGCCGGAGATCGGTGTTTCGTGCAGCCTGGAAAATTACCTGGCTCTTCCTGACAACAGCATGGACGACCGCATTGCGGCAGCGCGCGAGCGGCTCGGCTCTACAACCGTTCTGCTAGGGCACCATTACCAGCGGGATGAGGTGATTCGGTTCGCCGATTTCACGGGTGACAGTTACAAGCTTTCGAAGATTGCCGCGGAGACTGAGGCAAAATACATCGTGTTCTGCGGTGTGCATTTCATGGCTGAGAGCGCAGATGTTCTGGGTCGCGATGATCAGAAAGTTGTCCTTCCGGATCTGAATGCAGGCTGCTCGATGGCCGATATGGCGGAGATCTCGCAGGTGGAGGCGTGCTGGGAGGTGCTGGAGCGCCTGGGCCTGGCGGAGGACACGATCCCGCTGACCTACATGAACTCCACCGCTGCGATCAAGGCATTTTGCGGAGAGCGCGGCGGGCTGGTATGTACGTCATCGAATGCGCAGGCAGCATTCAAATGGGCATTTGCGCGCGGGAAGCGGATTTTGTTTTTGCCGGATCAGCATCTTGGCCGCAATACGGGTTACGCGATGGGCATTCCGATGGAGGAGATGCAGATTTGGGATCCGTGGGGATTGCAGGGCGGCCAGACGGCTGCTGCTTTGAAGGCGAGCCGGATTCTGCTTTGGAAGGGACACTGCTCCGTGCATCAGCGTTTTCTGCCAAGCCACGTAGATGAAGTGCGGGCGAAATACCCGGGCATCCAGGTGATTGTGCATCCTGAGTGCCGGTGGGAAGTCTGCCAGAAGGCCGATGCGCTGGGCTCGACGGAGCGAATCATCAAGGTGGTGGAGGATGCGCCTGCTGGAACTACGTTTGCGATAGGGACTGAGATCCATCTGGTCAACCGGCTGGCCAAGCGATTCGCGCCAGAGGGAAAGAAGATTGTCAGTCTTGAAAGCAATGGGTGCCTGTGCACGACGATGTACCGCATCAGCCCGCAGCATCTTGCTTGGGCTCTGGAGAACCTGATTGAAGGGCGTGTGGTGAACCAGATCAAGGTGCGGACCAACGTGAAGGACTGGGCTCGGGTGGCTCTGGATCGGATGCTGGAGATCAAGTAGACCCCGAACGTGCTTCGACTGGCAACCTGCCGATAGCTCTTCTGCTCATAGCGGGTGGCGGTCGGCACGGACGGATTATCACCCCGTCCAAGCAGAGCTAGGGCGGGGCACTCGCTGCCCGACGTTTGTGGCTTCTAGGCTGATGAAAACTGGGTACATAAGTGCCTGTTCTCGCTTGTGCATCCGTCGTATGCTAGTTCTAGAGAAATCCGAATGAGAACATTCACCCTGGATGAGGCACAATCCCTGCTTCCGGTCCTCGAGTCGCTGCTGAAAAGAGCGATCGAGGGCAAGCGTGCTGCGCAAGAGGTGGAGGAGCGGATTGCAGAACTTGGACGTCGCATTTATCTGAGCGGCGGGATGCGAGTGGATGTCGCGGCGGTGGCAAAAGAACGGGCGGAAATGGAAGGGCATCTGCTGCGCGTCCGCGAAAGCATCTCGGAGATCGATTCGATTGGCGTGCAGGTGAAGGACATGGATACCGGCCTGCTCGATTTCCCGTGCAAAGTAGATGATCGAGTGGTTTTGCTCTGCTGGCGGATGGGCGAAAGCGCAATCGAGCACTGGCACACGATGGAAGACGGGTTCAAGGGCCGCAAACCCTTGGATGAGCGGTTCCGGCGGCGATCGAACTCGAGCAATCGACCCAATTGACGAAATCGCGACCCTCGCGTCCGAGACTGACGCAATTCGCGGCTGCCGCTGTACACTAGCAGCCTTCATGTACATCTCTGAGCATGAGGTTCGTTCTGTCCTCACCTACGAGGCGCTGATTCCGGCGATCCGGCAGGCGCTGATCGACTTCTCCGGAGGGCTTGTTCATCAACCTCCGCGGATGATTATGCGTGCAGGCAACGCGGAAGACCATCGGAACGGATGGTTCGCCGTGATGCCGGTTGTGGCCGGCGAGTTCATGGGGGTGAAGACCGTCACGTGGTATCCGGGAAACGACGAAGTTGGGCTGCATACGCACATGGCGATAGTGGAACTGCTTAGCCGTGCGACCGGAGAGCCCCTGGCAGTGATGGATGGTCGACTGATCACGGAGATGCGTACGGCAGCGGTTTCGGCCGTAGCGTATGCTGCCTTGGCACCGGCTCACTTTGAATCGGCACCGAAGAGCTTCGGGATCCTTGGTTCGGGGGTACAGGCGCGAGCACATGTTGCTGCGCTGAAGCACATATGGCCGGAGATGAGCGAGATTCGTGTCTGGAGCCGCACTGCAGCGAACGCGAAGAGACTGGCGGAGGAGATCGGTGCGACGGCGGTGTCGATTGAAGACGCATCCTCAGCGGACGTCGTACTCGCGGCGACGTCGGCGCAGGTTCCTGTACTGCAGGGAAAGATGTTGAAGCCGAACGCGCTTGTGCTTGCGGTGGGTGCAACTGGAGCGAACATTCGCGAGATGGACGATGAGGCAATGCTGTCGAGCTTCATCGTGGCGGAGTCGAGGTCGTGCGTGGAACGCGAATCGGGCGATGTGCTGCTTTCGGGCGCGAAGGTTCATGCGGATCTAGGTGAATTCCTTGCTGACCCCAGTGAGGCGAAGATTCCGCGGGATCAGCGGATCATCTCGAAATCGGTGGGAATGGCGATTGAAGATATAACGGCTGCGCGGCTGGTGTGGCAGGCTCGACAAGACGCTTCCTCTCGTCACAATGCTGATAGCTGAGCGCTTGCTGGACATGCCGCGTCATTGCTGCAGATGAGAAAACAAGGAGATCCCTGTCACTCTGCTTGAGGGGACAGATGCACCGGGAAGGCGTTACGCTTAGAACGGTATGCAGTATCAGCGTGGAAAAGGAGCAGCCATGAGGACGCGTTATTGGATGTGCCTGGCGCTGGCGGCGCTGAGTCTGACGGGCTGCAGCGGATTCTGGAAAGCACCGTCGAATGGCGGAGGCGGTGGTGGCGGCGGCACGACGCTGAGCAGCGGCGACTTCTATGTGATCAATTCAGCCACGAACGAAATCGCCGGCCTGTATGTCAAAGCGGGTACGATGACAGCGCTGGGTACTTCGCAGAAGCTTTCTGCGTCGCCGATTGCGATTACGATCGCCCCAAACAACGCGTTTCTGTACGTGAGCACGCTAAGTGGAATTTTTGTTTACACGATCGACAGTTCATCGGGGCAATTGACGTCAGGGAATTCAGGTCAGCCGATTTCTTCTGACCCTGCGACAAGTATGCAGGTGGACTCGACCAACTCATGGCTTGTAGAGGGATTCTCCGGCACGTCTAGCCTTTTTGCTATTCACATAAACCCGAGCAGCGGCCTGCTGCAATCGAACCAGGAGCAGCCCGTTACTCTGTCCAGTTCGGGACTGAGGCAGGTGGCGATATCGCCCGACAACACGACGGTTCTTGTCGCGATGGGAACGGGAGGGACCGCAACGATTCCTTTTAATGCAGGAAACGCAAACCCGTTTGGGAGTGTGGGGACTCTTGGGGTGAAGGGTTCTGGTGGAGCGGCGCTTTCTGTTGCGTTCGATCCGATTCCATCGGGCGGCACAGCTCCGCGCCTGTTCTATATCGGAGAGACGGTGGCGGTTTCGGCCAATGGCACCGACACGAACACGGGCGGTTTGCGAGCCTTCACTTACAGCACGAAGCAGGAGATAACAGGTTCGCCATTCCGGATCAGCGGACTGGCCCCGTACTCGATTCTGCCGTTTTCAGATGACAACTACGTCTACGTCGTGAACCGGCAGACGGCAAGCGGGAGTACGGGCGTGATCGCCGGCTTCTCCATCTCTACAACCAACAATGCGCTTGCCCTGACGGCGCTGGGGAGTACCTTCAATGCGGGAACCAATCCGCAGATGCTGGTGGAAGACAACACGAAACAGTTTGTATTCGTGGTGAATTTCGGAGGCAATCCGGACTTGCTGGGTTACACGATCGACGCGACGAACGCTGGCTATCTGGATCAAGTAACCTCAAATTCAACGGGAACTGATCCGGTGCAGGCGAGCGCGATCGCTGCTGTCCACTAAAGCGGTTCAGTCAGGACTTGGCTCTATTGAGGGGGCGAGGGTTGCTGCTATCCTCAGATAGACTCCCTTGGCTGTGTTGACTCGATTTTCAAATTTGCTCGCCTCGTCTTTTCGGCACCATGTTGCCAGATTCCCCGCCCTGTTTCTAATGGCTTCCCTTGTCTTGACGGTGGGCTGCAGGCATCTACGAAAAGACAAACGGGAAATGGTCTACGTTGTTGCCCGGCAGATGTACCTCAAGGACCGCGTCGCGGCGGTTTCGAATCGCGTCGGGCAGGTCTCCAATGGACAAGCGCTAGAGGTACTCGAGCACGGACGGCGTTTTCTGAAAGTCAAGACAGAGAAGAACGAGATTGGCTGGCTCGAAGAGCGCGCGGTAATCGATGCAGACGAGTACAAGGTGTTTCAGGATCTCACAGAACAGCACAAGCAAGACTATGTTGTTGCGACTGGCACGCTGCGCGATGACGCATATCTGCATGTGAGTCCGGGACGGAATACGGACCGTTTCTACCTGCTGCCAGAGGCAGACAAACTCCAGCTTCTGGTGAGGGCTTCAGTGCCGAAGGTTGCGCCAGGTACGCCGGCGGCTCCTGCGAAGAAGCTTTCCGCGCCGTCGACTGTTGCTCCCATGAAGAGCTCAGCGCAGCAAGACGCGAAGGTCGCAAAGGAAAAGCCTGCCAAGGACGAAGACGAAAGCAAGGTCGTGGAGCAACAGCCAGCTCAGCCGGAAGTTCCGATGGAAGATTGGTGGCTGATTCGCGATGCGCAAGGACGCGTCGGATGGTTGTCCGCCGGACGAGTGGATGTGGATGTCCCGGATGAGGTGGGACAATACGCCGAAGGCCAGAGGATTGTAGGTGCGTATGTGCTGATGAAGGTGACGGACCCTGAAGCGGACGTTCCCAATCACCAGGTGTCGGAATATGTGACAGCAATGAGCCCACCGAAATCTGGGTTGCCTTTCGACTTCGATCAGATTCGTGTATTCACCTGGAGTGTGAAAAGGCACCGGTACGAGACGGCCTTTCGCGTTCGGCCGATTCAGGGTTTTCTTCCAGTGCGGGTGAGTACGCAGCCGACATCCAACGGAACGGAGCCGGTGTTCAGCTTCCAGATCGCGAGTACGCCGGATATAGCGATCGACCCGAACACTGGGATTGCGAAACCTGCGAATCTGCGGACCATCTCCTACGCGATGCGAGACAACATGGTGCGGCGTGTCGGGCCAGATATGGCGCCGATTCCTATAACGCGTGTGCCTGGCGAGAAGGCCAAAGCCAGGGCGGCGAAAAAGAAAAGAAAGTAGAGCGCGGCTCACGCCGCAGAAACAGGCATGTGAGCTGTCGGCGCACTTCGGGTGAGGTCTGCTGCTCGCAGTACGCGCGCTGGGATGCGCGTGTGTTCCGCGATCCAGCTTAGCGCCCCGGGTAGTGCAGAGAGGACAGCGGGCGCGAGCAGGCGGCCTGTTGTGGTGACCATGATGCGGGATAGGGTTGTAGCGAAGCTCATTCCCGACTTGAGATGGGTTTGGAGACACGCGAGGTATGTGTCCGGTGTCTTGCCAGCGAGGAACATTTCTGACGCGAGTTCTGCGCTGTGAAGGGCGATGGACATGCCATCGCCGGTGAACGAAGGAATAACGGCAGCCTGGTCGCCGATGCGCCAGATGCCATTTGAGCTTCTGGCAATGTAGCCGTAAGGAATTGGCGAAATGGCAAGGGGTTTCGGCCAGCATGGAGTCGCATCACTCAATATCTGGTTGATTGCGGGAGACTCCTTGCGGATAGCGGAGAGCAGTTCGGGCCAGCCTCCGAGTTCTCGCATGCGGCGTTGATGAACGGCGAAGCAGAGATTCGCGATGTCATTCTCGATTAACGCTAGTCCGCCATAGCCACCGCGAAAGAGGAATAGCTCCATCGCCTGCCGGATGTTTTCGGTTGATTGCGGGCTTAGTTTCCAGTGCATCTTGAAGCCGACGAGATCGGGTTGAGCGCCGCGGTTGCGAGGCGTGTCCGTCAGGTCGTGTTTGCCAGTGGCGAGGAAGACGTTATTCGTTCGGATCACCTGGTTATCGCGAAGACGAATAGAGAAGCCGCCAGAACCGGGAATAAGCTTTTCAACAAAGATGCCTCGACGGACGTCGCATCCGGCTGACTGAGCCTTTTCGAGGAGAGCCTCATCGAGAACGCGGCGTGAAAGGGAGAGGGCGGGGAACGGTAGAGCCGCGTGAACGGATTTGCGGCCGGTATGGAGGCGAATGTACTGGATGGGTTCAGCTCCGAGGGCTCGCGCGTCAATGCCGATGCGCTTCAGATAGCCCAGAGCTTCCGCACTGAGGAATTCGCCGCATACCTTGTGATGTGGGCCGCGCTGCTTTTCGAGCAGGATTACTTCACGTCCAGCGGCAGCGAGGCGCAGAGCAAGCATGGAGCCCGCTGGACCACCACCGACAATCACGTTGTCGAAGGAGCTGCTCATTAGCTGTTCCCTTGCTTCCGGCGGCTTACGCAAAGACGGGCGGGCGTGAAGCCTTGAATGTTGACGTCGCACTGATTGAGTCCGGCAGCCGTGCACATTCTCAGCCAATCACCTGGAACGAAAGCGCGGGCTATCGATACGGGGCCGTCGTGCTGCACGAAGGGATGCAGGTTGGCCACTTTGGCGAAAGCTTTGAACAGGCGGTACGGAATGGAAGCGCGAGAGAGATCGTTGACGAACCACCCGATTCGCGCCGTACCTTCCATCCAACCGAGGAATCGAATGATCTCGTTTTCGCTCAGGTGATGCGTGAACAGGGAGCTGAGAATCACGTCGATCGGCCTGCTAGTTTCGAGCGCGAAGACGTTCGAGGCGATCCAGCGAATGCGGCTACGGGCCGGAGTGGCTTCACGGGCGATCGCGATGGAGTCGGAATTCAAATCGCATCCGGTCAATGCAACCGGAAGGTTGCACTCGATGGCCCATTGCTCGATGCGACGCAGGGTATCGCCGTAGCCGCAGCCTACGTCAAGGATGTGAAACGGTCGGTTGTTCGAGAGATTAAGGGAATCGAGCCAATGGAGAATGGGCCTGTAGGCGAAAAACCATCGGTTCACACGTGCGAGATCGCGAAGGCAGTGGCGCAGGACTTCGCGCGAGCAGGGCTGGTCCATAAGCTCAGAGAGCTCGGCGCGTCGGCTGAAGTCGAGCACGTCAGGCGGCATGGAAAAGCATCGTTTCGGCCGTCACGCCGGGACCGAAGGACATGGCGCACCCGCGCTGGCCCGAACCTGCGGCGCGAAGCACATTTTCGAGAACAAACATCACAGTTGCGGAAGACATGTTTCCAAAGCGTGCGAGAATGTCGCGGGAGTGGGAGAGCGCGTCATCGGAAAGGCCGAGTCCCTTTTCGACAGAATCGAGCACAGTGCGGCCACCAGGATGCACGGCCCAGAGATCGAAGTGAAGAGGGTCTTCTCCGCGAGTGATGTGCCGCCCCACCTCTTTCATGGCGCGGGAGATCTCGCCCGGCACCTGACCGGAGAGATACATATCGAATCCAAGTTCGCGAATCTTCCAAGTAATCAGATGGCTGGTTTCAGGAATGCGCAGTGCGAGGAAGCTGTCGATACCGAGGCCCGTCGGCTTGGCGCTGACGAGGCATGCGGCGCACCCGTCCGCGAAGAGCAGGTAGGACAGCATTTGCTCGAGGTTCTTGGTTTCCTGCAGATGAAGAGTGCAGAGCTCGAGGCTGAGGATCAAGACGACCGAATCCGGCTCGGAACGGACGATGTGGTGCGCTGACTTGAGAGCGTTGATCGCGGCATAACAGCCCATGAAACCGATCATGGTGCGTTCAACGGATGGATTGAGGCCGAGGTGGTTGACGATGTCGAAATCGAGCCCCGGCGCATATAGGCCGGTGCAGGAAGTGACAATGACGTGAGTGATCGATTTGCGTTCTTCCATCGAGAAAGAGAGTTTGTTAAGCGCGCAGGCCGCGAGCTGAGGCGCGAACTTCTCGAAAGCCTCCATGCGGCGTGCTGTATCGGGGAAGTTGCCGGTGGCGTAGAGATCTTCGGCGTCGCGCCACTGGCCGTTCTCACAGGCGATGGGTTGCAGGAACGAGTAGCGATGCTCGATAGCCGACATGCGGACCATACGGCGGAAGAGAGAGCGCTGGGTACCCTCCGGCATCATGCCCTCGGCGAACGCAACGAACGAGCGATGGACATCGTGGGGCGGGACCGAACTGGCGATGCGATTGATATATGCAGTGGTCACATGCACCTCGTTGCGATGGGATAGCACTCTTAAGAATTGTTAGATTCGTGCGGGGCCGGTTGTGTCATCCGAATGTAATTCTCATTTCAGCAGATCGTCGGAAGCCTATCCTGCTGTTCAGCAAGTGAATACGATCGTCATTTCCCCGCAGGAGTTGTTCCGGTTTTCTGGCGTGCGGATCAGGCCTTTTTCGCGCGACCGTTAGAGGGAGCCGGTTCTTTCGGGGAAGACTCGGCGCGCTTGCGGAGTTCGTGCTCGACGACCTTGAGCATTTCAGATTCAGGGGCGGGTTTGCCCGTCCAGATTTCAAATTGACGCGCACCTTGCTGCACGAACATCTCGAGGCCGGTGATGACGGGGATTCCTCGTGACCTCGCGAGCTTCAGCAGCGGAGTTTCGAGCGGGTTGTAGACCATGTCGAAGACGAGGCCGGCGTTGAGCTCGTTTTCGGCGATCGGCATAGCCTGCTTCGTTCCAGCCATGCCGCACGGGGTGGCGTTGATGATCACGTCGAAGCGCTGCTTGGCGAGCAGTTCGTGTTTGAGGGACTTGGCTTTGGCTTGGCGGGCTAGCGTGACGGCGTGCTCGTGGGTGCGATTGATGACAAGGACTTCGGCTCCTTCTTCGACGAGTCCGAATACGGCCGCGCGGGCTGCACCGCCGGCGCCCAGAACAGCAACGCGGGCTCCTTTCAGGCGGAGCCGGCGCTGGAGCGGGCGGACTATTCCAGCCACATCGGTGTTGAAACCGTAGAGTTTGCCGTCGGCGCCCATGCGGAGGGTGTTGCAGGCGCCGATCTTTGAGGTTAGCGGGTCCATGTTGGCGAGATGCGGCAAGACCTCGGTTTTAAGCGGCATGGTAACGGCGCATCCGGCAAGAGGTAGTTCGAGCGCCAGAGTGAGCAGGTCCTGGACGGACTTGGCCTTGAGGGGGAGGAGAATGGCGTTGACGATCTCACGACGGAAGGCGGCGTTCTGGAGCAGGGGCGAGAGGGAGTGGCTGATAGGGTTGCCGGCGACTCCGAAGATGCGCGTGGCGGGATCGAGGTGCTCGAGCCGGTAGAGGTCGCGGAGAGCTTCGGCGGTGACCTGACCGGGGGCGGTCTCGGTGTCGGCGGACCAGGAGGCGAAGGTGAAGGCGGCTCCGGCGCGGGGACCGAGGATGCGGCTGACGAGGCCCTCTTCGCCCATGGCGATCCCAACTACGCGCGAGCCGAGCGAGCGATCTTCGATAAGGCGGAGGACGGAGAGGTTGTCGGCGAGGGTTCGGGCAGTGGAGACGACTTTTACGAAGTCGGGTTTGAAGGCCTCGATGCGATCCGCTGCCTGCTCCAGGCCCTTGGTGCGGGTGAAGTCGTGGAAGCTGACGAGAAGCGCAGCCCCGGCGGAGCGGAGCTTGGCGATCTGAGCGGACTTGGCTTCTTCGGCGGATTCGACTTCGAGGTCGAGGATCTGGCAGCCGCACTGGGCGGCCTTGGCGAGAATCTCGAGTTCGGCTGCGAGGGGCCCGTCGAAGGACCCGCCGTGAGCCTTGCGGCGGCAGGTGGCGATCACGGTGACGTCTTTGTGCTCGGCCAGGAACTGCTTGACATAGGGCAGGGCGTTGGCCGGCTTGGAGAGCGAGTCGAGCCTTAACTCAAGAAATTTAAAGTCTTTGCAGGCTGCCTCCGCGCGGTCCATCAACTCGGCGGGAGAGCCGCCCTGGATCGCTACGCAGAGCTTACCCAGCCGCAGCCTGGGAGGTACAGGTGCGGTGGGGGTAGGCGATTCTGCGACAGGGTGCGCCATATCCGTTCAATTGACGCATCTTAGTTGCACTGGGTTTCGTATGCAACAGGAACATAAGACCTTCGTAACGGGGAGCTTTTAGCTTTTGCCCGTCAGCCCCCAACAGAACCAGCCGTCCGTCCTGTGGTAGGACTCCATCATGCAGTGGAGTTCTCCGGCAAGTCTGGCAGAGACCCGGTTTTTACGCGCTGAGTACCCCCCCATATCTCTGGGAATAAAGATGCTGCTTTCTTAGCGTTAGCGGTGGGGGTGCGCTGCAAAAACCTCTCATCATTGGACTTAGCCGTAGAGATAGGCAAATAAAAGAGCTTATGGACCGTGAGGACGAGGAAACGGTCCGGCAAGAGGTCAGAAGGAAGATAGGCGGCGGATGCGATATTCGAAGGAAGATAGGCGGCGGATGCGATATTCGATTTAGAAGTCTGACCGTTCCGCATGCTTTTATTCTGCGCTATTTGGGGAAATAACCTGCAAAAGGCAGTCTTTGAGGTGCGAGGGTGCCTGCTTCTAAGTCAGGAGCCCCTTGACCCGTCCTGCGAGGGCTGCCTGGGTCTGCTTGGAGAGAAACAGTTTTTCTAGCCAGCCGAGATCCGCGTCCACCGTTACGTCCTTATCGGTGACATCGATGAAGCCCTTGACCGGCGCGCTGACGATTCCCATTTTCGCCTGGAAAGAAAAATTCATTCTGCTGCCACTCCAGTTCCTGCTTTCGTTCGCGATCTGTATGGGAACCGCTCCGAAGCCTTTGAACAGGTCGTCGAATGAGCGGTCGACGGACTGCACGATTTCTTCTTTGGGACGGTTATGCGATACGGTGACGCGCATGCTGCTCCAGTTTGTGTCCTGCGGGCGACAGAGTAAGCCGACGCGGCGCGGAGATTCACTGCTTGGATGCAGCGCTGGATGCGCCGAGCCGTCTCAGCCTAGTTCAGGGGTCTTGCGGCCCGACCCTTTCGAGACTCGCTGAACCGGGAGTACTTCAATTGTGGTTGCTCCGATCATTCCTCGCGGAGGGTTCGGGCGGGGTCGATGTAGGCGATTCTCAGGGCGGGGACTGTGGCCGCGATCAGGGAGACTATGGCGAGAGTCGCCAAAACGGCGGCGAGGCTGGGGATGTCGTAGACGCGGACTCCGTAGAGTACGCTGCGCATGATGGGAAGGACGATGGCGCAGAGGGCGAGGCCGATGAGGAGTCCGGCGGCGGTGGCGTCTACACCGGATGCGGAGATCTGCGTGATGGCCTGGCGGATGGTGGATCCGAGTGCGATGCGAATGCCGATGTCACGAGTGCGCTGCGTGACGAGGCTCGCGACGAGGGCGAAGATTCCGATGGCGCTGAGAAGTAGGGCGAGACCGGCCATGGCGCCGAGCAGGGCAACTTCGATGCGCTGCATGGAGAGGGCTTTCGCCTGGAGATCGCTCATACGATAGAAGCCCGAGAAGGGAAGGCCGGGAGCGACGGATGAGAGCGCGCGCTGCATCTGCTCGGTGAGGCCGTCGACGGGGGCGGATGTGCGGACGATCCAGCTGGGCTGGAACCAGACGTGGACGCCGAGCATCCGCGCCTCAGCCTGAGCTGCGGGGACATATACGGTTTCCTGGCTCTGGATGGGAGCGGTTGCCTGGAGGCCTGAAACGAGCTGGATGTCGGAGACGACGCCGACGATGAGGGCGCCTTTGTCGACGGTGAGGCCGACTGGGTTGAGGCCGGGGAAGAACTTGCGCGCGAAGGTTTCGTTAATGATGATGACGGATCGTGCGTCGGGGCCGTCGGCGTCGGTGAATGCGCGGCCACGGCTGAGCGGCATTTGGAGGACGTCGAAAAACCGCGGTGTGACGTAAACGAAATCTGCGCCAACGCGTTTGGTGGCTTGCGGGCCGTCGTGAAGTACTACGCCGCTGTTGAGGGTGCGCTCATAGGGAAGCGTTAGTCCGACGGCGGCGGATTGCACGCCGGGGATATGCTGCATGGCATCGAGACTGGCCTTTATCAGCTGACGGAAGGGTACGGGGTCCTTGTAGCGCGCATCGTCGAGGGACGCTTTGGCGGTCATGACGCCATCGGGGTTGAAGCCGGGCGGCAGTGTCTGGAGATGGATGAGGGTGCGCAGAAGGAGGCCTGATCCGGCGAGGAGAACGACGGTGAGGGCGACTTCACCAGCGATAAGGGCCTGGCGGAGGCGAACGGAGTGGCCGGAGGCGGTTGCACGGCTAGCGAGTGAGGAGCGGAGGTCGACGCGGCGGGCGGAGAGTGCAGGCAGCATTCCGAAGAGAACGCTGGTGAAGAGCGTGACCGCAGTTGTGAATGCGAGGACACGCCTGTCCAGCGCGACGCCGGAGACGGGAAGGAAGTTCTGCGGCAGCAACGAAAGCAGGCCACGGAGGGCGAGGAGGCCGATGCCGATTCCGGCAATGCCTCCGATGCAGGAGAGGAGCAGGTTCTCGATCCAGAGCTGGCGCAAGATCTGCCAGCGGGATGCGCCGACGGCGAGACGGGTTGCAAGTTCAGGAAGTCGACGCGCCATGCGAACCAGGGTGAGTCCAGCGAGATTGGCGCAGGCGATGAGAAGGATGAATCCGGCGGCGGCCATGAGGCCGATGGCTTGTGGGCGCAGCTGGGAGGTGACGCCTTTCTGGAAGGGGACTGTATAGAACCGGATCTTTGCGCCGGGGTTGCGTGATTCAATTTGCGAAATGCGGGCGGCCCAGGCGCGATTGATTTCAGCGTCGGCCTGTTGCCAAGTTGCGCCGTTGTTGAGGCGGAAGATGACGCCGAAGTTCGTGCCGTTGCCCTCGCCCTGAGGGCTGGGCTGGAGGGAGGTGTAGACGTCGGCATTGAGAGGTGTAATGGCGTTTTGCGGGAGGACGCCGATGACGGTGTAGGGCGCGCCCTTTAGGCGGATCGCGCTGCCGATGAGGTTGCGATCGACATTGAAGGTGGAGCGCCAGAAGTCATAGCTGAGGATGACGGCTTTGGGGCCGTTGGGGGCGTCTTCTGCCAGGGAGAAGTTGCGGCCTATGGCGGGGTGAAGGCCAAGGACGTCGAAGTAATGCTGCGAGACGCGGCCATTGCGAATGTATGCGACCTGCTTCGAGCTGGATTCGAGATTGGCGCCGCTGGCGAGCGCGGCGCAGACGGCGGAGGTAAGCGAAGGAACGTTGTCGCGGAGCTGCTCCCACTGCGTGCCGTCGATCCAGCGCTGTCCGTCTTCGGGGTCGGGGCCCTGCGTGCGCTGGAAGAGGGTGCCCATCCGTTCCGGCTGCGGGTAGGGCAGGCTCTTGAGGATGAGCGCATTGACGATGGAGAAGATGGCGGTGTTGGCTCCAATGGAGAGGGCGAGAGTGAGCACGACAGTGGCGGTGAAGCCGGGATTGCGAAGAAGCTGGCGAACTGCGAAGCGAAGATTCTGCCGGATGGGGTTCATCGATGCGCCTCCGTGCGGGAGTGGGGAAGACAGGATAGAGCAATCAGGGGGCCAGAGGGGGTGGGGTGGATTGTGAGTAGATTGTGTGGTCGTCGGTCGAAGGTGGCGGGTTGGAGGTGTCCGGTGGTGAACTGGGCGTTCGGGAACGGACAGGGTTCTTGTTCCCACCCTTGCTGCGCAAGGATGGGGCACCCGGTAGCCCAGCCCTGATGTATCCCAGGTCTCAAAATCGAGACCCTTCGACTCCGCTCAGGGCAGGCTCTGGGGCACCCGACCTGAAAAAATCCCGACAGCTAGGATTGGGTGGCGATTCTTGAGATTTCGCGGTGCTGCCATTTGCCGCGGGTGAAGTCGGGGATTTCGATGGGGGCGCTGCCTTGCGCGACGGACTCGACGCTGAGGGGGCCGATGGAGGACCAGGCGGCTGCGTCGTAGACGTCCATGTCGGGCGGAAGGCCCTCGCGGAGGCACTGGAGGAGGCGGTAGATCATGATGAAGTCCATGCCGCCGTGGCCGCCGATCTTTTGCGCGATTTCGCCTTCGCGGGCCCAGAGGGGATGCTGGTGTTGCTTGAAGTTGTCGATGGTACCCCAGAACTCGTCTTTGTTCATGCCGTCGATGTAGATGCGCGGAGGGTAGTCCTCGAAGATGGCCTTGGTGCCGGCGATCTGGTTGATGCGGCTATAGGGATGCGGCGTGGAGACGGCGTGCTTGACGGTGATGGTGAGTCCGGCGGCGGTTTTGATGAGCGTGGTGTTGAGGTCTCCGCAGATGTAGCGCTCGCACTGGCGCGCTTCGTCGGACTGCGGGTGCTGCTTGCGGTATAAGTCCAGGCCACGTTGCGGAGAACTCATGGAGACGAGGTGGGCGAAGCGGTCGCCACGCTGGATGCGCATGTAGTTGGCGACGGGGCCGAGGCCGTGCGTGGGGTAGAGGTTGCCGTCGGCGCGGGTGTGTTC
>Ga0207674_10001605_pt1 | contig 29115 bp, 38 predicted proteins | sample KBSCornC72_FD_184303 | JGI IMG/M metagenome (GOLD analysis project Ga0207674, IMG submission 184303) | Corn rhizosphere microbial communities from Kellogg Biological Station, Michigan, USA - KBS Corn C7-2 (SPAdes) (version 2) | ecosystem: Host-associated > Plants > Roots > Rhizosphere > Soil ...
CAGCCTGTTCAATCGAGCATCCTCTCATACGATGCGGCCTTCTTCGCGAATTCGCGGCCCAACACCGCTTTCGACATGATCGGCCGCCTTCCGGGATTTACTTTCGAGGAAGGCGCAACCGCGCGCGGCTTCGCGGGAACCGCGGGCAACGTGCTGATAGACGGTCAGAGACCCACGTCCAAGACTGACTCGCTGCAGTCGATGCTCGCGCGCATTCCCGCCGCAAACGTCGAGCGCATCGAGCTGATCCGCGGTGCCGCACCTGGGATCGACATGCAAGGGCTCACGGTCATCGCCAACGTCATCCTGAAGAAAGAGGACTCGACCCACGTCGTCGTGACTGCCGAGAACCTGGTCTTCACCGACGGTCACATGATTCCGAACGGGTCGGTCGAGTTCACCCGCCACTCCGGCGCGTCCATCTACGAGGGCTCAATTTTCGTTATTCAGAACTACGACGACTCGGTCGGTCACGGCATCCACAATGTCTTCGATGGCGCCGGCAATCTGTTGACGCACGATCTGGCGATTTCTCACGGCCTCGGCGTCGGCTTCGGGGCAAGCGGCGCGGCGACGCTTCCCCTGTGGGGCGGCGAGTTCAAGGCAAACGTCCTGTTCCGCGACAGTCCTTTCGTCGACCGTTTGAGTTATTCGCGCCCGGGCTTCCTGCAGCTTTTCAAGGACGATTCGCGCAACAGCAACGGCGAACTGGGTCTGCACTGGAAAGGTCCGGTCGGACCGGTCGAACTGGAGACCCTCGTCCTCCAGAGGCTTGGCCACAACCCTTCCACGAGCGATTCCGATGACGGCGTGACGGCCGAACACTTCATGTCGCTTGCCGACACGGGCGAAACCATTGCACGCACTACGGTGACCTATCTTCCGACCGATGCGCTGACACTGGAGAGCGGCGGCGAAGGCGCCTTCAATTTTCTCGACGGCAAGACCGCGTTCCTGATCAACGGAGTCAATCAGCCCTTGCCCTCCGCCAATGCGCGTGTCGAGGAACGGCGCGGCGAACTCTTCGGCCAGGCTACATGGCGGATTTCCGATGCGTGGCTCCTGGAAACCGAGGTTCGCGCGGAGGTCTCGAATATCAGCGAAAGCGGCTCTGTCCAGCTTAGCCGCTCGTTCTTCTATCCCAAGCCGCGTGTCGTTCTGACCTGGTCGCCGGACAAGGACACGCAAATCCGGTTGCGCTTCGAGAGAGTGGTCGGGCAGCTTGATTTCAACAACTTCATCGCCTCGGCCAATCTCTCGGCGACCGGCGTGACCGCCGGCAACGAGAATTTGCGCCCCGATCAGCGCACCCAATATGCCATCTCGTTCGAGCGCCACTTCTGGGACAAGGGTGCCGTCGTGCTGAGCTACATGCACGAGGAGATCAAGGACGTCGTCGATCTGATCCCGGTGACCAGCCCCGCCGGCACATTCGACGAGCCCGGCAATATCGGCAACGGGAAGAACGACGAGATCAAGCTGGAGGCGACATTGCCGCTCGACCGGCTCTACATTCCGGGCGGACTTTTGACGACGACCAGCATCTTCGATTTGACATCGGTGCGCGATCCAGTGACCGGTGTCGAACGCGTGATCTCCGCGCAGCGGCCGCAGAATATCAGGATCAATTTTTCGCAGGATATCGACAGTCTCAAATCGACCTGGGGAATCTTTTACTACCACGCCTGGGACGAGCACTATTTCCGCCTGGAACAGGTTCGCCACCGCAAGGTCTCGCCGCCTTATTTCCAGGCCTATTGGGATTACAAGCCGAGCCCGGAATGGACCTTCCACCTCGAAGTGGACGACATCACGAGCTTCGTCTACCACGACGACAAATTCAATTTCGCCGGTCCGCGCAACACGGCGCCGCTCGACAACATCGACGAATTCATCGCCCATTCGAACCCGCAAATCGATTTTCGGGTCAGATGGACGTTCTAGTGGTCCGATTCCGACATTCGCTACCCATTTGCGCCACGCGTTTTGCGAATGTCGGACTAGTGGAGCTTTGGATTTGACATTCGCGTCACGTGCTCGCGCTCGACAGGATAGCGAATGTCAAATCCGCTCCACTAGTCAGGCGAATTCGAGGATCACGTCGTCGACCGCCAGGCTGTCGCCTTTCGCGGCATTGATCTTCTTGATCGTGCCGTCGCGCTCCGCAAGGAGCACATTCTCCATCTTCATCGCCTCGACGACCGCGAGAGCGTCGCCTGCCTTGACGTCCTGACCGACAGCGACGTTGACGGAGACCACAAGGCCCGGCATCGGGCAGATCAGCATCTTGGACGTGTCCGCAGCAACTTTCTTGGGCATCAGCGCGGCAAACGCGGCGGCCTGCGGCGAGCGGACCATCGCCGTCACCGTGCGCCCGCCCTGCCCGAGCTTGTAGCCGCCCTGCACGCGCGTGAGTTGGATCGTGTAGTCGCCCGAGGTCGTCGACAGAACCATGATGGGCTGACCGGGCTGCCATTCGGTGATGGCGCGAAACGGCTTGCCGTCGATCAGGACATGCAGATTGCCGGCGGCAAGATTTGCGCCGGTCACGGCGAAATCCTGGCCATCGAGCGACACGACGAACTCGCTCGCCACGCGGTAGGCGCCGTTCAACGTGCCCGAAATGCCGCTGGCGCGCAGCGCCCGCGCCAGCCTCGCTGCGACGGCTGCGGCAACGAAGGATCGCCGCGAACCATTGTCGAGCGGCTGGCCGTGAAAGCCGTCGGGAAACTCTTCGGCGATGAAGGCCGTCGTCAGACGCCCTTCGCGAAACCGCTTGTTGTGCATGATCGCGGTCAGGAAGGCGATGTTGTGGTTGATGCCCTCGATGCGGAAACGGTCGAGCGCCACGGCCATGGCGTCGATCGCGGCAAGCCTCGTCGGCGCGTGCGTGCAGAGTTTGGCGATCATCGGATCGTAGAACATCGAAATCTCGCCGCCTTCGTACACGCCGGTGTCGTTGCGGATCGTCACGTCGCCGCGCGTGCCTTCGGCCGGCGGGCGATAGCGGACCAGGCGCCCGATCGAGGGGACGAAACCGCGATAGGGATCTTCGGCATAGATGCGCGCCTCGACCGCCCAGCCGTTGATGCCGATGTCGCTTTGCTTCAGCGCCAGCTTTTCGCCGGCCGCGGAGCGGATCATCAACTCGACGAGATCGACGCCGGTGATCAGCTCCGTCACCGGGTGCTCGACCTGCAAGCGCGTGTTCATTTCCAGGAAATAGAATTTGCGATCCTTGTCGACGATGAATTCGACCGTTCCAGCGCTGTCGTAGCCCACGGCTTTGGCGAGCGCGACCGCCTGCTCGCCCATCGCCTTGCGCGTCGCCGCATCGAGAAATGGCGAGGGCGCTTCTTCGATCACCTTCTGGTGGCGGCGCTGGATCGAACACTCGCGTTCGTTCAGATAAAGCACGTTGCCGTGCTTGTCGCCGATGAGCTGAATTTCGATGTGGCGCGGTTCGGTCACGAATTTCTCGATGAAGAGGCGGTCGTCGCCGAAACTCGCCTTCGCTTCGTGCTGCGACGACTTGATCGCCTGAACGAGTTCGTCCTCCTTGTGGACGATGCGAAGCCCCTTGCCGCCGCCGCCGGCCGACGCCTTCACCATCACGGGATAGCCGATCTCCTTGGCAATCTTGCGCGCGTGCTGATCGTCCTTGATTTCGCCGATGAAGCCGGGAACCGTGTTGACCTTGGCGGCCAGCGCCAGCTTCTTGGATTCGATCTTGTCGCCCATCGCGGCAATGGCTTTGACATTCGGGCCGATGAAGACAACGCCGACTTTCGCAAGCGCCTCGGCGAACGCTTCGCGCTCGGAGAGAAAGCCGTAGCCTGGATGAACCGCCTCGGCGCCGGTATCGCGGCAAGCCTGAACGATCCGATCGATCACGAGATAGGATTGAGCCGAGGGCGCCGGCCCGATATTGACCGCCTCGTCCGCCATCTCGACGTGGAGCGCATTGCTGTCCGCGTCGGAATAGACGGCAACCGTCTTGATGCCCATGCGGCGGGCCGTTTTGATCACGCGGCAGGCGATCTCGCCGCGGTTGGCAATCAAAATCTTCTGAAACACTCGACCCCCGGCCGCCCTGAAACGCCTGATTGGGCTAGGTTTTAGGGCGTCGACGCGCATCCGTAAACCGGGCAGGGGTTAACGCAGAGGCGGGCGGCTATTTCCGCGCCGCGATCTCCTTGTCGCGGATAGCGCGGAATTCGCTGTCCTTGTACCAGTTCGGCCAGCGTTCGGAGTTCGCCAGCGTGTCGCCGAGCGTGTAGAGCGCCAGAAGATCGTCGATCGGTCCCGACACGTCCCAGTGGGGATCGAACTCGTCCGACGGCTGGTGATAGTGCTTGGTACGATATTCGTCGCGCGCCGCCATTCCGGCCTTGGTTCCGCCTTTGACAAGATCGAAGCCGCCGCCCGGATCGAGCATGGGCACGCCGACGCGTGACAGGCTGATGTGATCGGAGCGGTAGAAGCCGCCCTTCTCAGGTTCCGGATCCGGCGTGATCGTACGGTTTTGCGTCTTCAAGACGTCGGCCAGAAGGTCTTCCATTTCCGACGAACCATTGCCGATCAGAACGAGGTCGTGCGCATGTCCTTCGGGCAGATTGGCATCGAGATTGACGCCGCCGACAATGTGCGAGAGCGGCCACACTGGATGCGCGGCGAAATAGGCCGAACCCAGCAGTCCCTGCTCTTCCAGCGTCCAACAGATAATGGCGATCGAGCGTTGCGGCTTGGCGTGCGCGAAAGCTTCGCCCAATTCGAGCACGCTCGAGACGCCCATCCCGTTGTCGACGGCACCGTTGTAGATCTTGTCGGGGCCCGCCACGTCCGGTTTGATGCCCAGATGGTCCCAATGCGCCGTGAAGAGGACGTAGTCATCGGCATGCACTGTTCCCGGCACGACGCCCACGACATTGCGGGTGTTCAGGTGCGCGAAGTCGGAATGCACGTGGACATCCAGCGTCGCGCCGTTCATCGCGATCGCCTTGAACCCCGGCTTGTTCGCCGCCGCCTTCAACGCATCATAGTCGAGACCTGATCGCTTGAAGAGATCGCGCGCGGTTTCGAGCGTGATCCAGCCTTGGACCGGAACCATGTCGAGATTGCGCGATGGGGTGTCGAGCCAGAGCTTGTTGCCGGAGTTGGAATTGCGCACAACCGGCCAGCCATAAGCGGCGGGCCCGGTCTCATGCACGATGATCGCCGCCGCCGCGCCGCGCCTGGCCGCCTCCTCGAACTTGTAGGTCCAGCGGCCGTAATAAGTCATCGCCTTCCCCTTGAAGAAGGCGGGATTGCCTGGACGCTCCTCATTGCCGGGATCGTTGATCAGGATGACGACTGTCTTTCCCTTCACATCCACGCCGGCATAGTCATTCCAGTGGAATTCCGGAGCGACCACGCCATAGCCGACGAAGATCAAGGAAGACGCCTTCACGCGCACATCGGCGGATTCGAAGCGCGGAGTCCAATAGACCACCTCGTCCGGAAATTTGGGCGCGACGGCGCCATGTGGCGTGCCGAAGGAGAGCGAAGACTTCGTCGCATCCAATGCGATCCTCACCGCCGGCACGTGCTGGAAATAGCTGCCATGGTTTCCGGGCTTCAGACCGATGCGCTTCATCTCGTCGGCGATCCATTGCGCAGCCGCTTCGCCGTTCTTGGTTCCCGGACCGCGGCCCTCGAACGCATCGTCCGAGATGGCGCGGTCGCGCGCGAGCAAGTCGGCGCCCTTGATCTCGACGCTGGTAACGGGATGGCCGGGATATTTCTCTCCGGCCAGCGCCACATGCGGCGCCAATAGCAGAAGTGGCAACAACGCGAGACGGCGCGGGACCATGTTCGACTGACCTCTGGATGACGCTGTTCGCAAGATGATCGAGATTGCTGACGCGTAACATGCCCGCCATGATGACCGTCAAGCACATTTTCGGGAGCTGCACATGATCCAATTCGTCAATTCGGCGGCGGGCGCCAATCTTCCCTTCAGCCAGGCCACGCGCGTCGGTGACATCGTCTACTTGTCAGGCGCCATCGGCAATGCGCCGGGCAAGATGGAGCTTGTGGCGGGAGGCATTGAAGCTGAAAGCCGGCAAATGATGCAGAACATCGCCGGCGTGCTCAAAGAGGCGGGCCTCGGATTCGAGAACGTCTTCAAGGCCGTGGTCTATCTCGCCGACATGGGCGAATGGAGCGCGTTCAACAAGGTCTACGTGCCTCACTTCCAGGCCGGGCGCTACCCGGCGCGGACCGCCATCGCCGCGCACCAGCTCATCCTGGGTGCACGGGTGGAGATGGAGTGCTGGGCGGATGCAAGCACCCGACCTTGACCTGGTTCTGACCCCCTTCCTCTCGCGCGACTACGAGGATTTGCGGGCTTCGTATTCTTCAGCAAGAAGGGCATAGAAATATTCGTCCCACCAAATGCCGGGCGATCGATAAAGGCAGGAGCGAAAGTGCGCCTCGCGCCGGAGTCCGAGTTTTTCTGCGACACGCCATGAAGCCATGTTCTCGGGTTGGCAGGTGGCGATGACGCGGTGCGCCTTCAGTGGCCCGAACGCTTGGGCAAGAAGCGCCCGGGCTGCCTCGGTGGCGTAGCCCTTTCTCTGGGCCGCTCGGCCGAGTACCCAGCCGATCTCATAAGTCTGCGGCGCAAACCACTCGTGAAACGGCATGTGCCCGATCAGCTTCCCGCTCGCTTTCTCGACCACCGCAACGGCTGCACCCTCTTCACCGGCATGCTTCTGTGCAAAGGCTCGTGACGCATTTTCATCGAGCGTGCCTTCAGGGAGAAAAACTGTGACGCGAGGATCCGACATGTAGGCGAATATGGCTGGCCATTCGCCTGCAGCGATCGGGCGCAGACGAAGGCGCGACGTCTCGACTTCGGGAAGGTGCATGGAGATTTACGTCCCTCGCTGGAGCCGTACGCTATACCGAATTTCCCGTCGGCGGCGACCACATCAAACTTATCCCACAGCGAAGCCACCACCCTTCCTGGTTTCAAAGCAAAATTCGCCGCACGGTGTTGGATAAGTTTCTATCGCGCCAGATTTTTCAAAATATATTCTGTAAGAAGCTAGGCTGCTCTTGAACCGTCACGGTCCGATCACCAGTTACGCTAAATCCCGACAAGTGCATCCTGAAATCACAACGGAATGTTGTCGTGCTTCTTCCAGATGTGCGGCACCTGCTTGTTGCGCAGCATGCGCAGTGAGCGGGCGATGCGCCAACGGGTGGAGTGCGGGCGGATGACATCGTCGATGTAACCGCGTGACGCGGCGACGAAGGGATTGAGGAAGCGGTCTTCATACTCCTTGGTCCGCTCGGCGATGGCGTCGGGATTGCCGCGCTCGTTGCGGAAGATGATTTCGACGGCGCCTTTGGCGCCCATGACCGCAATCTGCGCGGTCGGCCAGGCATAGTTGACGTCGGCGCGCATGTGCTTGGACGCCATCACGTCATAGGCGCCGCCATAGGCCTTGCGCGTGATGACCGTGACTTTCGGAACCGTCGCCTCCGTGAAGGCGAAGAGGAGTTTTGCGCCGTGCTTGATGATGCCGCCATGCTCCTGCGCCACGCCCGGCAGGAACCCTGGCACATCGACGAAGGTGACGATTGGTATGTTGAAGCAGTCGCAGAAGCGCACGAAGCGCGCGCCCTTGCGCGAGGCGTCGCTGTCGAGCACGCCGGCCAGCACCATCGGTTGGTTGGCAACGAAGCCGACCGTGTGGCCTTCGATGCGGCCGAAGCCGGTGATGATGTTCTTGGCGAAGGCTTCGCCGATCTCGAAGAAGTCGCCCTCGTCGGCAACCTTCAGGATCAGCTCCTTCATGTCGTAGGGCTTGTTCGGACTCTCCGGGATGAGTGTGTCGAGCGACGCTTCCTCGCGCCGCGGATCGTCATGCGTCGGCCAAACCGGAACCTTGTCGCGGTTGTTGAGCGGCAGGAAGTCGTAGAGCCGCCTCATCTCTTCGAGGCAGATGACGTCATTGTCGTAGGCACCGTCCGCCACCGCGGACTTGGTCGTGTGCACCTTTGCGCCGCCCAGCCCCTCGGGAGTGACGTCCTCATGGGTGACGGTCTTCACCACGTCGGGACCGGTGATGAACATGTAGGAGGTGTCGCGGACCATGAAGATGAAGTCCGTCATGGCCGGCGAATAGACGTCGCCACCGGCGCAGGGCCCCATGATGACGGAGATCTGCGGCACGACGCCGGACGCGATGACATTTCGCTTGAAGACTTCGCCGTAAGCCGCGAGAGAACCTACACCTTCTTGGATGCGTGCACCGCCGGAATCGAACAGTCCGATGCAGGGCGCGCCGTTCTGCATCGCCATGTCCTGGATCTTGCAGATCTTCTGTGCGTGCCATTCGGAGGTCGAGCCGCCGAGCACCGTGAAGTCCTTGGCGAAGACATAAACCATGCGGCCGTTGATGGTGCCCCAGCCGGTGACCACGCCGTCGCCGGGGAAGCGGTTCTTGTCGGTATCGAAGTCGGTGTTGCGATGTTCGACGAACATGTCGAACTCCTCGAACGAATTGGGATCGAGGAGAAGCTCCACCCGCTCGCGCGCGGTCAATTTTCCGCGCGCGTGCTGGGCGGCGATTCGCGCCTCGCCTCCGCCAAGCCGGGCACGGCGGCGGCGTTCATCGAGATCGAGGAGAACCTTCTTCATGCGGAACCTGCGGCGTAATCGGTCGAGCGGGAGACTGTGGGTGCCATGGCCCGCTGGTCAAGGGCCGGCCAACGCCATGAATCGGCTGGCCGCTTCGAGTTCTGTGGCAAGCCGGTGTGCGCGCGCTTCGGCTTCGGCGTCGACGCCCCATTTCTCGGCTTGAAACGCCTCGTCGATTCGCGACGCCGCGAAAGCTTCGGTGTGTGATAGCCGGCCCTCCAGAATGGCGAACGCCAGGATGAGGGAACCGGTGATGGTCGTCGCGGCGTGCATACCCGTGAGCGTCCATGAGTCTGGGGCTCGCAGCGCACGGCCAAAGGCTGCGATCGCCTTCTCGTCCTGCGCGACGTGGCTGACGCCGGATGTCGTCGCCAATCGTGCGCCATAGGTCTGCTGAGCCCAGTCGAGCAAAGGATCCCACGCCGCCTGCTGACGCCGAACGAGCTCGGCCGGTTCCGTGGCGCGATAGCAGAGGAGATCGTTGCGGGCAAAATTGGTCAGCTCGGCGACGACGTCGTCAGGGCGTGCCCGATCGATCGCCGTGTTGGCAAGCTTGGTCAGGTGCATCGTCGCGGGCACGACTTCGTCGCCTTGTTCACGCCATTCCTGGGCAATGGCATCGGCGAGCTGCCGCGTCGGCAGCGCAAGCTTGTGCTTCACCGGCGTGAGAATGGGTTTGCCATCGAGGTGGATCGACCGGTCGTCGGCAACGATAACGTCCTTGTAGAAGCGCTTCACCGACGCCGCTTCGTCTTGGGCGGCTTGAGATTGAGCGCCGCGGTGTTCGCGGCGAGTGCGGACTTGCGCGCCTTCGGCGGCAAGCGCTCGCGCAAGGCATCGGGAAGACCATCGTGCGGCCCGAGTTTCGGGATGGGATGATCGGCCCAAAAGAGGGCGCCGACCGCTTTGTTGTTGGATGGATGGAACGGATACCAGAACTGGTTTTTCATGCGAGACGCTTCGCCGCCGACGAGAAGGATTGCGTCTTCCTGGCTGTTGTTGAGGATCACATGCGTAACGCCCGTGCCTCCTTCCCAGCCCACGAAATCGCCGTCCGCCATCGGGTGGATATGACCGTCGAGCCAACAGTCGATCGAGCCCGTGACCACATAGACGAATTCTTCTTCGTCGCGCTCGGCGTGGGGAAAAGAGGTCCGCCGGCCAGGCTTGAGAATCTCGAGGTGAATGCCGATGCGCGAAAATCGCGCCCGCCGCCCGAATGAGGCATCGATGCCCTGGTCTTCGTTGCTGTTGTCGTAGCGCTTGGATTTGTTGGTGAGGATGTCGCGCCACGACGAGACGAAGGGCGGCTTGCGAGTCTTGCGCGTATCGTCCGGCGAAGGGCTGCCGCGTTTCTGATCGGTCAGCCCGTCATGCGGGCCGAGCTTGCGCCGTGGTGCGTCTTTCCAGAGTTTGCGCAAAGTATCCGCGCGACCGGCCGCGACCGGATCGGTCGGGAAGAAGTATTTGGTGGTGAAGCGCGAGCCTTCCTTGAGCATGAAAAGGTGCACATCCGAGACACTGTTGTTGAGAAATGCGTTGGCGATACCGGTTCCGGCATGGAGAGCAACCCCGTCGCCCTCGTCGAGACGATGGAGGTAGCCGTCGGCCCAAAGATCGGGCGCGCCTTGCAGGACGAAGACGAATTCTTCTTCGTCACGCATCGCGGCCGGAGGACCGGAACGCGCACCTGGCGGAAGTCTGAGATGCCCGATGCCCAGCCGCGCCAGTCCGGTTTCCTCGCTGAGATTGGCATAGGCGGCGGCGTGATCGACATCGGCCGAATTCGGCACGCCCGGATATTCGGTTTCGCGCCAGTTCTTGATGATGGAGGGACGAGATTTCATGTCTTGCGCCTTGGCGGGCGGGCGAATGGGTTTGCCGTCATCTCGGCATCGAAGCCGAGCAGAGTCCAGCTCTTGAGCATATGCGGCGGCAAGGGCGCGCTGACTGCAAGGCGCCCGCCGTCTGGGCGCGCAATGTCGATCGATCTGGCATGCAGGTGCAAACGGTTTTCGATTTCGCCGCGTCCGCGCACGTCCGTGCCGCCATATTTGAAATCGCCGACGATGGGCGTGCCGAGCGTTGCGAGGTGGACGCGGATCTGGTGCGTGCGTCCGGTGCGCGGCCTGACCGCGACCCAGGCGAACTCCTCGCCCGCGGTGTCGATCACGACATAGTCGGTCACGGCGTCCTTTGCGTCCTCCCGGCTGTTTCCAACCGTCGTCATGCGCTCGTCGCGGCCATGCGCGCCGAAGCCGCTCTCCTTGGCGAGCGCCGCCTTGATGGTGCCGCGGCTCACCTTGGGAACGCCTTTGGTCAGTGCCCAATAGATCTTCTGGGCGGTGCGTTCGGCCAGAGACCGCGAGAGTTCGGCTGCAGCCGAAGCCGTGCGCGCGACAACGAGGACACCGGAGGTGTCGCGGTCGAGACGATGCACAAGCTTGGGACGTGTGTTCTTCTCAAAGGCGAGACTGTCCAGCATACCGTCGACATGCTGCGTCAGGCCGCTGCCGCCCTGTGTCGCCAGGCCGGACGGCTTGTCGAGCACGATGACGGATTTGTCCATGTAGAGGATCCTGTCCTCGAGGCTGCCACGCATCACGGGTTTCGTCGTGGTGCGCGGCTTCTCTTCGAGCCCGCCATGCACGATCTGTGGCGGCAAGCGAACCGTCTGGCCGGAGAGAACGCGATCGGCCGCCTTCACGCGTTTGCCATCGAGGCGGACTTGGCCGGTACGGAGGAGTTTCTCGAGCCGGCCATGGGTCAGGGCCGGGTAATGCCGCTTGAACCAGCGGTCGATGCGGATGCCGTTGTCGTCGTGAGCGATGCGTGCCATTTGCGTCATCAGATCCAACGCACGAACCACAAGCCGATAAACAGGGCCAATATGGAAAGAAGTGCCGAGCCGACAATATAGAGTGCCGCTCCCGAATAGTCGCCGCGCTCGATCAGGAGAGCGCTGTCGAGCGAGAAAGTGGAAAATGTCGTGTAGCCGCCGAGAATGCCGACGGTGAGAAACGCGCGGATCTCGGGCGTCAGATTCAACTTCAATGCCGAGAGTTCGACGATGATGCCCATCGCGAGACCGCCGGTGATGTTGACGACGAAGATACCCCAGGGAAAGCCGGGCCAGGTGGCGGACTGCACGGCGCCCGCCACGAAATAGCGCAACAACGAACCGAGCGCGCCGCCAAGCGCGACGGCGAGGAGAATTCCCAGTTGCATGAGCAGAACCGAATGTTATCTGCCAGACCTATAGCAGATTCTCAGGGCCAGCCGGACGGGGTGAATCGAAGGGCATCCGCTAGGAGCGACTCGACTTTTTCGCCCGGAGCTTCGCCCAATAGTCCAGTCGTTTGGCGATCTCGCGCTCGAAGCCGGTGTCCCGGGGTGCATAAAACTGCTGCCGCGCCATGCCGTCTGGAAAATAGTTCTGGCCGGAGAAGCTCTCTTCGGCCGCATGGTCGTATTCATAGCCTTTGCCGTAGCCGAGATTCTTCATCAGCTTGGTCGGCGCGTTGAGAATATGCGCCGGCGGCATCAGCGACCCATGCTCGGCGGCCGCCCCTTTCGCGGCAGACAGTGCAGCATAGACCGCGTTCGACTTCGGTGCCGTCGCCAGATAGATCACGGTCTGCGCCAGCGCGATTTCGCCTTCGGGACTCCCGAGGAAGTCGTACATGTCCTTCGCAGCCAATGCCTGCACCAGGGCTTGCGGGTCGGCCATGCCGATGTCTTCGACGGCGGCACGTACGAGCCGGCGCGCGATGTAGAGCGGCTGTTCGCCGCCTACGAGCATACGCGCGAGCCAGTACAGCGCCGCGTCGGGATCGGAGCCGCGAATGGATTTATGCAAGGCGGAGATGATGTTGTAGTGCTCTTCGCGCGACTTGTCGTAGAGCGGCGCGCGCTTCTGGACCGCCGCGACAAGTCCGGCCGAGTCCAACGGTTTGACCGTCTTGATTGTCGCGAGTTCCTCGGCGAGGTTGAGGATGTAGCGCCCATCGCCGTCCGCCATGGCGCGCAAACTCGCTCGGGCATCGTCAGTCAACGGCAGCTTCTGGCCGTAGTGCGCCTCGGCGCGCCCGAGCAGCGTTTCGAGCGCGGCATCATCGAGACGGCGCAAGACCAGGACTTGCGCGCGCGAGAGCAACGCCCCGTTCAGTTCGAACGACGGGTTTTCGGTCGTCGCGCCGACCAGAATGATCGTCCCATCCTCGACGACGGGCAGGAAGGAGTCCTGTTGACTGCGATTGAAACGGTGAATCTCGTCGATGAAGAGCAGAGTGCCCTGCCCCATGCGACGACGTTGGCGCGCGGCATCGAACGTTTTCTTGAGATCGGCCACACCGGAAAAGACTGCCGACAATTGTTCGAAGTGAAGCTTGAACGAGGTGGACAGGAGCCGCGCGATGGTCGTTTTGCCGGTTCCTGGCGGGCCCCACAGAATGATCGAATGCGGCCGCCCCTGCGCGATCATCCGTCCGATCGGGCCATCCTTGCCGATGATGTGATCCTGGCCGACCACTTCGTCGAGCGCTGCTGGACGCAGGCGGTCCGCCAACGGACGCGGTGCATCGTCGGACAATCCGCCGGCTTCGAACAGATCGCTCATGCGCGAGAGACTAGCCGGTCCGCGACACTCTAGCCATCGACGCTCAACGTCAGCCGTTGGCCGCCGCGATCGACGACGAGGTCCCAATGGTTGGTGCTTGTCAGCGCGCGTTGCAAGTCATCGGTGCCGGTGATGGCTTGGCCGTTGACGCCACGCACGATGTCGCCCGGCTGGAAGCCATAGTCGCCAGACGGCGTCCCTGCGGAGACCGAGACGATGACGACTCCCTTTGCCATCAACGGCAGCTGCAGCTCAACCGCGGTTGCGGGCGAAAGATTCTCGACGCGTGCGCCGGTCAACGGGTTGCGTCCACCGATGGTCATCAGCTGACGCGGCGGACTTTCCGGCGGCAAGGCCAGCGCCACCGAGACGTCGCTCGCCTGCTTGCCGAGATGGACGTGCATCTTCACGACGTCACCGGGCTTGTGCGTCGCGATACGGTAGTTGAGCGACTGCATATCGTTGACCGGCTGTCCGTCGACCGAGAAGATTACGTCGCCGACCTTCAGTCCGGCATTCGCCGCCGGACCACCGGGATAAACGTTGCGAAGGAGGACACCGTTCGGAACAGAGATACCGAGACTCGCGGCAATCGCTGCCGTCACCGGCTGGCCGTCGGCACCGATCCAGGCGAGCTTGATACCGCCTCCAAGAGCTCCCTCGAGCACGCGTCGCGCAAGGTTTGCGGGAATCGCAAATCCGATGCCGATCGACCCGCCCGTGCGCGACAGGATCGACGTGTTGATGCCGGCGAGCCTGCCATCGGTCGTCACCAGGGCACCGCCGGAGTTGCCGGGATTGATGGCAGCGTCCGTCTGGATGAAGAACTGATAGTCGGTCGCGCCGACCTGCGTGCGGGCAAGCGCCGAAACGATACCCATTGTCACGGTTTGTCCGACTCCGAACGGATCACCGACCGCCAAGACCAGGTCGCCGACCTGTAACTTGTCGCTGTCGGCGAACGGCACCGTCGCGAGCGCTTCGCCGCGCGTGTCGATCTTGAGGACGGCAAGATCGGTTCTGGCATCCGCCAGGAGTACCTTGGCCTTGAACTCGCGCTTGTCGGCGAGGGCAACGACGATGTCGGAGCCGCCCTGGACGACATGATTGTTGGTCAGGATCACGCCGTCGGCGCGCACGATGACGCCCGAACCGAGCGACTGTTGCACGCGCTGACGCATCTGCGGGTTGCCGAACAGTTGCGCGAACATGGGATCGGAGAAGAGCGGATTGGTCGGAGCCTGGACGATAGAGCGGGCGTAGACGTTCACGACGGCGGGGGCGATCCGTTTGACCACTGGCGCAAAGGTCAGCTGCACCTGCGGCATCGAAGAAGGCACCGTGCTCGCGGGCGCCGCGATCACAGGCGTCGCGGCGACGGCGGCCGATAACGACAGAATGAGAAGGAGCAACTTCATGGACGATCCTTAACCGATAAAAAAAGGGCGGCCAAAGCCGCCCTCAATCTAAATCAAAGCATGGCAAAAGTGAGGACTACTCCTCGCCCTCTTCGTCGTCGCGAATTTCGATCGGGCCGGAATCCTTGCCCTTGGCTTCCTCATCGCGGTCGATGAATTCGATGAAAGCCATTGGCGCATTGTCGCCATGACGGAAGCCCGCCTTGAGGACGCGCGTGTATCCGCCGGGCCGCGCGGCATAGCGCGGACCGATGACGTCGAACAGCTTGGTCACCTGTTCGGCGTCGCGGATCTGCGCCAGCGCCTGGCGGCGTGCGTGCAGGTCCTTGGCGCCGCGACGCGACAGCGTGACGAGCTTTTCCATGACGGGGCGAATTGTCTTGGCCTTCGGCAATGTCGTCTTGATCTGCTCATGCTTGATCAAAGCGGCCATCATGTTCGCGAACATCGCGGTGCGATGTGACGAGGTGACGTTGAGCTTTCGGCCCGAATTACGATGGCGCATGACACTTCCGCTTCTGGTTTCGCCCTCGTGCCTGCTCTAACACAGGTTCGAGGACGCGACGTCTAGTACTGGTCCTCGTAACGCTTGGCGAGGTCCTCGATATTCTCCGGCGGCCAGCCCGGCACTTCCATGCCGAGGTGCAGCCCCATTTCGGCGAGCACCGCCTTGATCTCGTTCAGCGACTTGCGGCCGAAGTTCGGTGTCCGAAGCATTTCGGCTTCCGTCTTTTGGATCAGATCGCCGATATAGACGATGTTGTCGTTCTTCAGACAGTTGGCCGAGCGAACCGACAGTTCGAGTTCGTCCACCTTCTTGAGAAGCACGGGGTTGAAGGCGAGATCGGGCTTCGCCTCTTCGGCGACGCGCTCGCGCGGCTCTTCGAAGTTGATGAAGACCTGGAGCTGGTCCTGCAGGATGCGCGCGGCGTAGGCGACCGCGTTGTCCGGCGTGACCGCGCCGTTGGTCTCGACCATGAGCGAGAGCTTGTCATAGTCGAGGATCTGGCCCTCGCGCGTATTCTCGACCTTGTAAGAGACCTTCTTCACCGGCGAGAACAAGGAATCGACCGGAATGAGACCGATGGGGGCGTCTTCCGGGCGGTTGCGGTCAGCCGGGACATAACCCTTGCCAGTGGCAACCGTGAGCTCCATGCGGAACTCGACCTTTTCGTCGATCGTGCAAAGCACCAGATCGGGATTGAGGATCTCGATGTCCGACGTTCCGGTGATCATGCCCGCGGTGACTTCCACCGGTCCCTGTGCCTTGAGAGACAGGCGCTTGGGACCTTCCGCATGCATGCGCAACGCCATCTGCTTGACGTTGAGCACGATGTCGGTGACGTCTTCGCGCACACCCGCGATCGACGAGAATTCATGCAGCACGCCTTCGATCTGGATCGAAGTCACTGCGGCGCCCTGAAGGGAAGACAGCAACACGCGGCGGAGCGCATTGCCGAGTGTCAACCCGAATCCACGCTCGAGCGGTTCCGCGGCGATCGTTGCAGATTTGCCGACATCATGGCCGGCTTCAATCTTCAACTTTCCCGGCTTGATCAGTTCTTGCCAGTTCTTCTGAAACATTCGTTCCTCATCGTTTCCCGGACGTGTCGGACCACGCCCATTGCGTTCGACGGGTAGGCTCTATTCCGAAAGCAAACTCAGACCCTGCGGCGCTTGGGTGGCCTGCAGCCATTGTGCGGGATCGGTGTGACGTCGCGGATCGACGTCACGACGAGACCAACCGACTGCAACGCGCGAAGCGCGGACTCGCGGCCCGATCCGGGGCCGGTGACCTCAACTTCAAGCGTGCGCATGCCGTGCTCCATCGCTTTCTTTCCGGCATCCTCGGCCGCGACCTGGGCGGCGTAAGGCGTCGACTTGCGAGAGCCTTTGAATCCCATCATGCCCGCCGACGACCAGGACACCGAATTGCCCTGTTGATCGGTGATCGTGATGATCGTGTTGTTGAAGGTCGCAGCGACGTGCGCCACGCCGACGACGACGTTCTTCTTTTCCTTCTTGCGGGCGCGACCCGCTTTCTTTTCCGTTGCTGCTGCTGGGGCTGCCATGAATCTACTTTGTCACCTTCTTCTTGCCGGCGATCGCTTTTGCCGGCCCCTTGCGCGTGCGCGCGTTGGTATGTGTGCGCTGGCCGCGCACCGGCAAGCCCTTGCGGTGACGCAAGCCCCGATAGCAGCCGAGGTCCATGAGGCGCTTGATGTTCATCGCCACTTCGCGTCGCAGATCACCTTCAACGAGGTAGTCGCGGTCGATGGCTTCGCGGATCTGGATGATCTCAGCTTCGGTCAGGTCGTGGACGCGACGCGATGGGGCGATCCCAACCTTCTCGCAAATTTCCTTGGCCTTGGCCTGCCCGATTCCATGAATGTAGCGAAGCCCAATCTCGACCCGCTTCTGGGTTGGTATGTTGACGCCGGCGATGCGTGCCACAGATTTCTCCGAGAGCCTATAAGGCCTTGAAACAGCTTCTACTTTTCTGCAGCCAAACCTCTGTGCAAATAACCGGGCCGCGGCCAGGACCGGCACGCGTCAAATCCGGGTATTTGCAGGGAAATCGTCCGCAAGGGCGCGGATTATATGAATCGCGACCCCCCAGTCAATGGCGATTAACACATTGTTTCGGGGGTGGTTTTGGTCCCGGCGGGCTGAAAGCCGGTCCTACGGTATTTGGCCCAGAACGGCCGCAATCTTCTCCGTGACGGCAGCGATCGAGGCCATGCCGTCGATGGTGACGACCTTGCCTTGTTTTCCGTAGTAATCGAGCAGCGGCGCGGTGTTCTTGTAATAGACGCCAAGGCGATGTCGCAGCGTGTCCGGTGTGTCGTCGGAGCGCAGAACGCCGCCTTCTTTGATCCGTTGTTCAACCCGGTCGAGCAGGACCTGGTCGTTGACCTTCAACTCCAGAACGGCGTCGATCTTTCTGCCTCTGGCGGCCAGCATGGCGTCGAGTGCCTCGGCCTGGGCAATCGTGCGAGGGAAACCGTCGAACACTGCGCCCTTGGCGCAATCCGGCTGGTCATAACGTTGCGCAATGATGCCGATCACAATGTCGTCAGGGACAAGTTCGCCTTTGGTAAGAAGCGCGTCGACCTTCTTGCCCAGCGGCGTGCCGGCCTTGACGGCGGCGCGCAGCATCTCGCCCGTCGAGAGTTGCGGCAAGCCGCGCGACTCCACGAGGACCTTTGCCTGGGTACCCTTACCGGCGCCAGGAGGTCCAAACAAAACAAGATTCAACGACGCGCCCCCCGAAGCTTCGCCTTCTTGATGAGGCCTTCATATTGCTGCGCAATGAGATGACTTTGAATTTGCGCGACCGTGTCCATCGTGACGCTGACGACGATGAGGATGGACGTGCCGCCGAGATAAAAGGGAACATTGTAGTAGGCCGACGCGATCTCGGGAATGAGACAGACTCCCGCGAGATAAAGCGCGCCCACAACGGTGATGCGGGTTAGGACATAATCTATATGTTCCGCCGTTCTCTTGCCCGGCCGAATACCGGGAATGAAGCCGCCATACTTTCTGAGATTGTCTGCCGTTTCTTCCGGATTGAAGACAATCGAAGTGTAGAAGAAGGAGAAAAACAAAATCATCAGGCCGTAGAGGACGAGGTAGAGAGGCTGACCGTGGCTGATATAGGTGACGATCGTCTGCAGCCAGTCCGGAATGCTCTGTGCATTGAAGCCCGCAACCGTCGTCGGCATGAGCAGGATCGATGACGCAAAGATCGGCGGGATGACTCCCGACACGTTGAGCTTGAGAGGCAGATGCGAGGACTCGCCGCCGTACATCTTGTTACCGACTTGTCGCTTGGGGTACTGGACAAGAAGCCGCCGCTGCGCGCGCTCCATGAAGACGATCCCAGTGACAAGCGCTGCCACGAACAGGATGAACCCGATGATCATGATCGGCCCAATGGAGCCGGTACGCACGGACTCGAATGCCTGACCGATATACTGCGGAAAGCGTGCGACAATTCCGGCAAAGATGATGAGCGATATACCGTTGCCGACGCCGCGGCTGGTGATTTGCTCGCCAATCCACATCAGAAGGATCGTGCCGCCAGTGAGCGTGATCACCGAAGACATCCGAAAGAACAATCCGGGCGCGATAACCACATGGCCCCAATGCTCGAGCCCAAGCGCGATGCCGTAAGCCTGAACTGCGGCGAGTCCGACCGTTCCATAACGCGTGTACTGATTTATGATTTTTCGTCCCGCCTCGCCTTCCTTCTTGAGGTTCTCGAGTTCGGGGAACACGGTCGTCATCAGCTGGATGATGATCGAGGCGGAGATGTACGGCATGATGCCGAGTGAGAAGATCGCCATGCGGCTGATCGCGCCACCGGCCAACACGTTGAAGACGTCGAGCAGACCCCCGGACTGCTGCGTCAGCTGACGCGCAAGTTCTGCCGGATCGATGCCAGGCATCGGGATGTAGGTGCCAAGACGGGCAACTATAAGGGCGCCGAGCGTGAACAGAATGCGCTGCCTGAGCTCGGTCGCCTTGCCGAAGCTGCTGAAATTGAAATTGGCGGCCAATTGTTCGGCTGCTGACGCCATGAGCTTCTCCCGCATCGGGCCGACGTTATATCGGGTTGGCCCGGTCCATCGACAAGATCAGCCGACGACAAGGCCAGTATAGCTTAACCCACCCGTGCCGCCCGCTTTTCGGCAGCCTTGGCGCGGCGTTGCTTCCTTTTGCCCGGCTCGCCCTTCTTGTTCATGTAGTTGGCCTTCTGGAAGGTCGTTGTAAGCGTGCCGCCCGCCTTTTCGACGGCCTGGCGGGCAGACGCCGACGCTCCGGCCACTTCGATCTCGATCTTAGCCTTCAACTCGCCGGTACCAAGCAGGCGCACACCATCACGATTTTTGTGCACAAGGTTGGCTTTCCTGAGCGTTTCCCCGGTGATCTTCTGACTGGCGTCCACCTTCTTCTCGTCGATGGCCTTCTGCAGCCGGCCCAGATTCAGTTCGACGAAGTCATTTGCAAAAATATTGTTGAAGCCGCGCTTTGGCATGCGCATGTGCAAGGGCATCTGGCCGCCTTCAAAGCCATATACCTTCGTGCCCGTACGCGCCTTGGCACCCTTCACTCCGCGTCCCGACGTCTTGCCAAGGCCCGAAGACGAGCCGCGGCCGACTTTGGTCTTGCGCTTGTGAGCGCCCGGATTGTTTCGGATTTCATTGAGCTTCATGTCACTTGCTTTCTTCAACAACCTCGACGAGGTGGCGAACTGCGAAGATCATGCCGCGAACAGAAGGCGTGTCTTCAAGCGTGCGGGTGCGGCGAATCTTTCCCAGACCCAGCCCGCGCAGAGTCGCGGCCTGAATATCGGGCTTGCGGTTGGCGCTGCGAATCTGGCGCACCGTCACGGTCTTCTGGGATTTTTTGTCAGCCATAATTCGGTCCCTTACGAGGCAGTTACCTGCTCGCCCTTTTGACCCTCGCGACGCGCGATGATTTCCGTCACGCTTCGGCCGCGGCGCTGAGCCACCATGCGCGGGCTCTGCTGATTACTGAGCGCGTTGAAGACCGCGCGGACCATATTGTAGGGGTTGGAAGTTCCGAGTGACTTGGAAACGACGTCGCCGACCCCCAAGGCTTCGAACACTGCCCGCAAGGGTCCACCGGCGATCACGCCTGTACCCGCGGGAGCCGGGCGCACGATCACCTTGCCTGCCCCATGATGGCCGCGCACTTCATGATGCAGAGTGCGTCCGTCCTTCAGCGGCACCCGGATGAGCGCGCGCTTGGCGGATTCCGTCGCCTTGCGGATCGCTTCCGGCACTTCGCGTGCCTTGCCATGGCCAAATCCCACTCGTCCGCGCTGATCGCCGACGACGACGAGCGCAGCGAAGCCGAAACGGCGGCCACCTTTGACCACCTTCGCTACGCGATTGATGTGGACAAGCTTGTCGACAAACTCGCTGTCGCGCTCTTCGCGATCGCCGCGGTCCCGGCGTCTGCCTTCTTCACGTGCCATGCTTCAACTCTTTCTCAAAATTCCAGTCCGCCTTCGCGGGCTGCTTCGGCGAGCGCCTTGATGCGCCCATGATAGATGTAGCCGCCGCGGTCGAAGACGACTTGCTTGATGCCCTTGGCGATGGCGCGCTCGGCGATCCGTTTGCCGACCGTCCCGGCAGCGGCGATGTTCCACGTCTTGGGCGCCTTGTCTTCCTTTTCATTGGTCGATGCCGCGGCGAGCGTCGCCTTGGCGCGATCGTCGATGATTTGGGCATAGATGTGACGGCCCGAACGGAACACCGACAGGCGCGGGCGGCCGGATGCGTTGGTCACCACGCGGAAGCGCGTGCGCTTCTGACGCCGGATGAACAGATTCTTCGTCATTTCTTCTTGCCTTCCTTGCGGCGGACATACTCGCCTTCATAGCGAACGCCCTTTCCCTTGTAGGGCTCAGGCGGGCGATAACCGCGAATCTCGGCTGCCACCTGGCCAACAAGCTGCTTGTCGATGCCTGTGATCGTCAGCATGGTCGGCTTCTCGGCCGTGATCGTGATGCCAGGCGGAATCGGATACGCGACATCATGGCTGAAACCCAATTGCAGATTCAGGTTCTTGCCCTGGACCGCCGCACGATAGCCCACGCCTTGAATCTCGAGCTTGGAGGAGAATCCTTGTGTCACGCCGAGCACGAGGTTGTTAACCAACGAGCGCGACAGGCCCCACATGGCCGGCGCCCGCTCCATATCCTTGCGTGGAGTGACCGACACGCCATCGGGCCCGGCGCTCACTTCCACCTCGGATGCGAGCGTGACCTTCAGTTCGCCCTTGGGGCCCTTCACCTTCACGGTCTGACCCTCGACCGTTGCGGTGACGCCCTTTGGCAATGCAACCGGCTTCTTGCCGATACGAGACATGGCGCGCTCCTAAAACACCTGACAGAGAACTTCGCCGCCGACGTTCTTTTCGCGGGCGTGCGTGTCCGTCATGACACCCTGTGGCGTTGAGACGATCGACACGCCGAGACCCTGACGATGCGGTTTCAGTTCCTTCACCGAGGTATAGACGCGTCTGCCAGGAGTGGAGACGCGCTTCAACTCGCGAATGACGGGCTGACCCTCATGATACTTGAGCTCGATCTCGATCTCGCGCGTTCCGGTCTTCATCTCCACTTCGGTATACCCGCGGATGAAGCCTTCTTCCTTCAGCACATCGAGCAGCCGTGCGCGCAAGCGCGAGTTCGGCGACTTCACCTTCGCCAAACCGCGAAGCTGGCCGTTTCGGATTCGCGTCAATAGATCGCCAATGGGATCGGTGACCGCCATTTTCCTCGTTCTCCTTACCAGCTCGCCTTGGTCATGCCAGGGATCTGGCCAAAATTCGCAAGATCGCGAAGTGCGATGCGCGACAGTTTCACTTTGCGATAAAAACCTTTCGGCCGACCGCTCAGATCGCAGCGGTGGTGGATCCGCGTCTTCGACGAATTGCGCGGAAGCTTTGCAAGCTTCAGCCGCGCGGCGAAGCGCTCGTCCGTCGGAACCTTCATGTCCTCGGCCTTGGCCTTCAGCGCCGCACGTCGCGCGGCGTATTGCGCCACCAGGCGTTCGCGTTTGTTGTTTCGGTTGATCTGGCTGGTTTTTGCCATTTCGCTATTCCTCAATTCACGAACGGGAACTGGAAGCCCTTGAGAAGCTCCTTGGCTTCTGCGTCGGTTTTCGCAGTTGTGTTCACGATGATGTCCATACCCCACACCGTCTCCGTCTTGTCGTAATCGATCTCGACGAAAACGATGTGCTCCTTGAGCCCCATCGCGTAGTTGCCTTTGCCATCGAAGCTCGTGCCCTTGACGCCGCGAAAGTCGCGCACGCGCGGCAAGGCCATAGTGATCAGCCGGTCCATGAATTCGTACATCTGGTCGCGGCGGAGCGTAACCTTCACGCCGACCGGGCGGCCTGCTGTGATCTTGAAAGTCGAGATCGCCTTCTTGGCACGGGTGATGACAGCCTTTTGACCGGCGATCGCAGTCAGATCGTTGAGCGCCGCCTGAATTTTCTTGGTATCTTGCGAACCTTCGCCGGCGCCGATGTTCAAAACGATCTTATCGACGCGCGGCACCTGAAGCTTATTCTTGTAGCCGAACTTCTTCATCAACTCAGGACGGATGACGTCGTTGTAGCGTTTCTTGAAGCGCGGAACGTAGTTCGGATCGCGCTGATGCTCGCCAACTGCCACCTGCGTGCCGGCGCTGATTTCGCGCTTGGGCTTCTTGTCGGCCTTGGGCGCCTTCTGCTGACCGGCTTCAGACATCGATGACCTCACCCGACTTCTTCGCAAAGCGCACCTTGCGACCGTCGTTCAGTACCTTCCAGCCGATGCGGGTCGGCGACCCATCTTTGGGATCGGCATGGGCCAGGTTCGACAAGTGGATCGACGATTCCTTCGACACGATGCCACCCTGCAACTTCTGCGTCTGGCGCTGGTGCCGCCTGACCATGTTGACGCCGGAGACGAGGGCGCGGTTCTCCTCAATCATGATCTTCATGACCTCGCCCTTCTTGCCCTTGTCGCGCCCGGTCGTGACCACAACGCGGTCGCCCTTCCTGATCTTGGCAGGCATCACAGCACCTCCGGTGCAAGGGAAATGATCTTCATCTGGTTCTTGGCCCTAAGCTCGCGTGTAACAGGACCGAAGATGCGCGTACCGATGGGTTCGCCTTGCGGATTGATCAGCACCGCCGCGTTGCCGTCGAAGCGGATGAGGCTGCCGTCGGGCCGCCGCACGCCATGCGCTGTGCGCACGACGACAGCCTTCAGGACTTCGCCCTTCTTCACGCGCCCGCGCGGAATGGCTTCCTTGACGGAGACGACGATGATGTCGCCGACATCGGCGTAACGGCGATGAGAGCCGCCGAGCACCTTGATGCACATGACTCGCCGAGCGCCGGAATTGTCGGCGACGTCGAGTTCGGTGGACATTTGAATCATCTACTCTGCTCCGATGCCTTTCGGCCTATTTGCCCACGCGCTCGAATGCTTCCCAGGTTTTCAATTTGGAAAGCGGCCGGCATTCGCGGATACGTACGATATCGCCCGTCTTGTATTCACCCTTCTCGTCGTGCGCGTGATACTTTTTTGAGCGGCGCACGGTCTTGCCCATGACAGGATGGGTGAACCGCCGCTCAACCTTCACGACCACGGTCTTCGTATTCTTGTCGCTGACCACGACGCCCTGCAGCACGCGCTTTGGCATTCCTTTTTCCTTCTTTCTCTCAGCCGGCCTTGCGGCGTTGCTCCGTCAAAACCGTTTCGATGCGCGCGATCGTCCGGCGGACCTCACGCACGCGGTTCGTCTTCTCGAGCTGGCCGTTCGCGCGTTGAAACCGAAGGTTGAACGCCTCCTTTTTCAACTGGACAAGTTGATCGCCCAATTCATCCGTCGACTTCGCTCTAAAGTCATCGGCCTTTGAGGATGTCTTGGCCGACGTCTTGGCCGGCTTCGCAACCTTTGCCGACTTCGCCTTCTTCGGCCTTGCCGCAGCTTTCGCCGCCGTGTTTTTTTTGGTCGCCATCGTCTCAAGCACCCATGCGCGCGACGAATTTCGTCGCGATTGAAAGTTTTGCGGAGCCGAGACGCATGGCTTCTCTCGCGGTGGCAAAATCAACGCCGTCGATCTCGAAGAGAATGCGGCCCGGCTTGACCTTTGCGACCCAATATTCGGGCGCGCCTTTGCCCGAACCCATGCGCACTTCCGCAGGCTTCTTGGAGACAGGCACGTCAGGAAAAACGCGAATCCACACCCGGCCAGCACGTTTCATCTGGCGCGTAATGGCGCGTCGCGCCGCCTCGATCTCGCGCGCGGTGAGACGCTCCGGCTCGAGCGCCTTTAGGCCGAAGGCGCCGAAGTTGAGTTGTGTTCCTGCTTTCGCGGGGCCGTGAATGCGGCCCTTGTGCTGCTTGCGGAACTTGGTGCGTTTGGGTTGAAGCATGATGATCTCTTACGGCGCTGGTGCTGGCGTTGGTTGACGCGGCTGGCTGCCGCCACGCCCAGCTTCGGCCTCGGCGAGACGCTTATCCTGGGCCATCGGATCGTGCTCCATGATCTCGCCCTTGAAGATCCAGACCTTGACACCGCAGGTGCCATAGGTGGTCTTCGCCGTGGCGATGCCATAGTCGATGTCTGCGCGCAGTGTATGCAGCGGAACCCGTCCCTCGTGATACCACTCGACGCGCGCGATTTCGGCACCGCCCAGGCGGCCGCCGCACTTGATGCGAATGCCGAGCGCGCCGAGACGCTGTGCCGTCTGCACGGCACGCTTCATCACGCGACGGAAGGCAACGCGGCGTTCGAGTTGCTGCGCGATGTTTTCGGCGACCAGCTTGGCGTCGATTTCGGGCTTCCGAATCTCGACGATGTTCAAGTGGACTTCGTCAGCCGTGTAACGCTGCACGTCGCTCTTCAATTTCTCGATGTCGGCGCCTTTCTTGCCGATGACGACGCCGGGACGCGCCGAGTGAATTGTGATTCTGCACTTCTTGTGCGGCCGCTCGATCACAATGCGCGAAACGCCGGCCTGCTTGAGCTTGTCCGAGAGATACTCGCGGATTTTGATGTCTTCCTGCAGCAAACGGCCGAAGTCCCGTTTTCCCGCGTACCAACGCGAATCCCAGGTCCGGTTGATGCCGAGGCGCAAGCCGATCGGGTTAACTTTCTGACCCATTATGCGCTCTCCTTTTCCGCTTTCTTGGCGGCAGGTTTCTTGGCAGCAGGCTTTTTGGTATCGGCCTTTTTGGCAGCCACTTTCTGTTTGCCCTTCGGCTTTTCCTCGACGGGCGTCGCCTCGCGTTTTTCTTCGACGACGATGGTGATCTGCGAAAAGGGCTTTTGAATTCCCGCGCCACGGCCGCGCGCACGCGCCATGAAGCGCTTCATAACGAGGTTCTTGCCGACGCTGGCCTCGGAGACGAACAAATCGTCGACATCGAGGTCATGATTGTTCTCGGCATTCGCAATCGCCGACTGCAGGACTTTCTTCACGACTTTGGCGACGCGCTTTGGCGAAAACGTAAGTTCGTTCAACGCAGCGCCGGCTTTCTTGCCCCGGATCGTGCCGGCGACGAGGTTGAGCTTGCGCGGGCTGGTGCGGATCATCGTTCCGACAGCCTTGGCCTTGTTTTCCGGAAGAACGCGGGCGCGAGCAGACTTACCCATCACTCCACCCTCTTCGCTTTTTTGTCGCCGGCCCCGGAATGGCCATGGAAGGTGCGTGTCGGCGAGAACTCGCCGAGCTTGTGACCGACCATGTCCTCGGTGACGAGCACGGGAATGTGCTTCTTGCCGTTATAGACGCCGAAAGTAACGCCCACGAATTGCGGCAGAATCGTCGAACGACGCGACCAGGTCTTGATCACGTCCTTTCGCCCGCTGCCGCGCGCGGCTTCAGCTTTCTTGAGCAGATAGCCATCTACAAATGGACCTTTCCAAACGGAACGAGTCATCGCTTACCCTTGTGTCTTGCCCTTGCGTGTACGCACGATGAACTTCGTGGTCCGCTTGTTGGTACGAGTCTTGTTGCCCTTGGTGCCCTTGCCCCAAGGCGTAACCGGATGGCGTCCACCCTTGGTGCGACCTTCGCCGCCGCCATGGGGATGGTCGATCGGGTTCATCGCGGTGCCGCGCACGTGCGGACGCTTGCCCTTCCAGACATTTCGGCCCGCTTTGCCGATCACTTCGTTCATATGATCGGGATTGGAAACGGCTCCAACCGTCGCCATGCAAACGAGCGAAACTTTGCGCACTTCGCCCGAGTTCAGGCGCAATAGCGCATAGCCAGCATCGCGGCCGAGATATTGCGCGTAGGTCCCGGCAGAGCGCGCCACCTGGCCGCCCTTGCCCGGTTTCATTTCGATGTTGTGGACGATGGTGCCGATCGGCATAGCTGCGAGCTTCATCGCATTTCCGGGCTTCACGTCGACCTTGTCGCCTGAGACGACCGTGTCGCCCACGGCGAGACGCTGCGGCGCGAGGATGTAGGCGAGCTCGCCGTCCTTGTATTTGATGAGTGCGATGAAGGAGGTCCGGTTCGGATCGTATTCAAGGCGTTCGACCTTCGCCGGCTGGTCGAACTTGCGTCGCTTGAAGTCAATGACGCGATAACGTTGCTTGTGGCCGCCGCCTTGCCAGCGCACCACAATACGGCCGGTATTGTTCCGGCCACCGGACGAGTGCTTGCCTTCCGTCAACGCCTTCACCGGTCCGCCCTTGTGCAAGCCGGTGCGGTCGATCAACACCAGTTGGCGCTGACCGGGGGTCGTTGGACGGTATTGTTTGAGAGCCATGACCTACAATCCCGTCGTAATGTCGATCTGTTGTCCCTCTTCAAGGGTCACGATCGCCTTCTTGAAGTCGCTGCGCGCATATTGCTTGCCACGCGCAAGCTTGCGTTTGCCTTTGACGACCACCGTGTTGACTGCCTTCACCCTGACCTTGAAGAGATCGGCCACGGCAGCGGCGATCTTCGGCTTGGTGGCATCGAGCGCAACGCGAAAGACGATTTGGTTCGTCTCGGTCAGCTTCGTCGCCTTTTCGGTGATCACTGGCGCGATGATGACGTCGTGATGTGTGCTCATGCCAGGCGCTCCTCGATTGCCGCGAGCGCAGCCTTGGTCAGCACGAGTTTGTCGCGCCGGATAATGTCGTAGACGTTCAGACCGGAAGCCGGCAGCAGCGCGACGTGGCTGAGGTTGCGTGCCGAGAGCGCGAAGTTCTCGTCGAACGCTCCGTCGACCACCAATGCACTCTGAAGGCCGAGCTTTCCAAACTGCTTGGCAAGATCACCTGTCTTGATGTCTTTGCTTTTCGCTTCGTCGAGCACAACGATCGACCCAGTCTTGGCCTTCGACGACAATGCGTGCCGTAAGCCGAGCGCCCGGACCTTTTTGGGCAGGTCGAATTCATGGCTGTGCGCAACCGGTCCCATGGCCTTGGCACCGCCGACGAAGAGCGGCGCCGAGCGTGCGCCATGGCGCGCCTGACCAGTACCTTTCTGTTTGTACATCTTTTTCTTCGTGCGATTGACTTCCGCGCGCGTCAGGACCTTGTGCTGACCGGAGCGACGCTTGGCGAGTTGCCAGGTGACCACGCGCTGGATCAGGTCGGCGCGTGGTTCAAGACCAAAGATGTCGTCCTTGAGCTCGACCTCGCCCGAAGCCTTGTTGTCCAAATTGAGAACCTTGGTTTTCATCTTCAGCTCTCCGCCTTCTCGGCCGCGGGAGCCGCTTCGCGCTTCTTGACCGAACCCGGCATGGGAAGATCTTTGTGCGGACGCTTGACCGCATCGCGCACCATCACCCAGCCGCCCTTTGATCCCGGCACTGCGCCGCGGATCATAATCAGGCCGCGTTCGACATCGACTTTGGCGACTTCCAGATTTTGCGTGGTGACATTGTCGACGCCGTAATGGCCGTGCATTTTCTTGTTCTTGAACGTCTTGCCGGGATCCTGACGGCCACCAGTACCACCGAGCGAACGATGCGAAATCGAGACGCCGTGCGAGGCTTCAAGACCGCGGAAATTCCAGCGCTTCATCGCACCGGTGAAACCGCGGCCAATCGTGACACCGGTCACGTCGACCTTCTGCCCGGCCACGAAGTGATCGGCCTGAATAAGATCGCCAACTTCGAGCAGGTTTTTGGCGTCGACGCGAAATTCCGCGAGCTTCTTCTTGGGCTCAACTTCGGCTTTCGCGAAATTACCACGATCGGCCTTTGAGAGACGCTTGGCTTTAGCAAAGCCGGATCCCAACTGGACGGCGCTATAGCCGTCCTTTTCGTCTGTTCGCGTGGAAACGACCTGACAGCCGTCCAGCTTCAGGACCGTGACAGGCACGTGCCGTCCGTCGTCCAAAAACAGACGGGTCATGCCGACCTTTTGCGTGATGACGCCGGTGCGCATCGCGGTGTTCCCTAGAGCTTGATTTCGACGTCGACGCCGGCCGCGAGGTCGAGCTTCATCAGAGCGTCGACGGTCTGCGGTGTGGGGTCGATGATATCGAGTAGGCGTTTGTGCGTACGGATTTCGAACTGTTCGCGGCTCTTCTTGTCGATGTGCGGAGAACGGTTCACGGTGAAACGTTCGATGCCGGTTGGAAGCGGAATGGGCCCCCGCACCTGCGCGCCGGTGCGCTTCGCCGTGTTGACGATCTCCCGCGTCGAATTATCGAGAATGCGGTGATCGAAGGCTTTCAGCCTGATCCGGATGTTCTGGTTTTGCATGGTCGTAACCTTCGGTCCCGCGCCTTTTCCTATTTCAAGATTTTTGCGACGACGCCGGACCCGACGGTACGGCCACCTTCGCGGATGGCGAAGCGCAGCTTCTCCTCCATGGCGATGGGCACGATCA
>Ga0207674_10001606_pt1 | contig 29092 bp, 27 predicted proteins | sample KBSCornC72_FD_184303 | JGI IMG/M metagenome (GOLD analysis project Ga0207674, IMG submission 184303) | Corn rhizosphere microbial communities from Kellogg Biological Station, Michigan, USA - KBS Corn C7-2 (SPAdes) (version 2) | ecosystem: Host-associated > Plants > Roots > Rhizosphere > Soil ...
GCACGATTGCCAGGTGATGATCGAGGGCCCCGGCCACGTGCCGATGCACAAGATCAAGGAGAATATGGACAAGCAGCTGGAAAGCTGCGGCGAGGCGCCTTTCTACACCTTGGGCCCGCTCGTGACCGACGTCGCGCCGGGCTACGACCATATCACCAGCGGCATCGGCGCGGCGATGATCGGCTGGTTCGGCACGGCCATGCTTTGCTACGTCACGCCCAAGGAGCACCTCGGGCTCCCCGACCGCGACGACGTGAAGGTCGGCGTCGTCACCTACAAGCTGGCAGCCCACGCGGCCGACCTGGCGAAAGGCCACCCCGCCGCGCGCCTCCACGACGACGCCCTAAGCCGGGCGAGGTTCGAGTTCCGCTGGCGCGACCAGTTCAACCTCTCGCTCGATCCCGACACCGCCGAGCAGTACCACGACCAGACGTTGCCGGCGGAGGGCGCGAAGACCGCGCATTTCTGCTCCATGTGCGGCCCGAAATTCTGCTCGATGAAAATCACGCAGGAGGTCAGAGAGTTTGCGCGGCTGCAGGAGGAAAAGGCGGCGGCGTCAACAAATGCGGACGAAGGCATGGCCGAGATGAGCAAGCGCTTCCACGAGGAAGGTGGCGAGCTTTACGTGCCGGCGGCTGAGTAGCCACGACTAAAGCTTCGACCGGTCGGCCGGCGTCCATTCTTCCGGTTCGAACTCCTTCCGCATGAGCCGAAGCGCGAGGCCGCCGGCAGCCCCGACTGCGATCGCGATTGTAAGGTTGCTCAACACCGTCAGAATCATCGTCAGAAAGAACAGCACTTTGTCGCCCGTGCGAAGGCGCATCCGCTCCGGCCAGCGCCCGGGCTCGCTCATGAGCCAGGCGGTCACGATCAACAACGCCGCGAGCGCTGGCATCGCGAGATAGCCGGCGAGCGAAGCCGCGACGAGGCTGATGAGAAGGATAGTCATCGCGTGCACGATTCCGGCGACGGGGGTCCTGCCGCCGGCGCGAACATTGGTCGCGGTACGGGCGATCGCTCCCGTTGCGGGCAGTCCGCCGAATAGCGGCGACATGATGTTGGCAGCCCCTTGCGCCAGCAACTCAGCAGCTGAGCGATGCTTGCTGCCGATCATGCGGTCTGCGACCAGTGCCGACAGAAGGGATTCGACAGCGGCAAGGAAGGCGATGACGAACGCCGATGGCAACAGCTCGCCGATCCGCGCAATGCTCAGATGCGGGATTGAAGGCGCCGGCAGTCCCGCGGGAAGCGGTCCGAATCTTGAGTAGATCGTGTCGACCGGCAGCCGCAGAAGAACGAGGGCTGCCGACGCGGCGGCGATGACCAGAAGCGAGCCCGGAAACCAGGGCAAAAAGTGCCGGAGCACGGCGATCCCTGCGATGGAAGCAACGCCGAGCACCAGCGCCTCGAGATTCAGCGCGCCACGTGCGCTCCACAATGCCGGAAGCCCATGGATCAGGTCGGCGGGCACATGGGCTGCCGACAGCCCCAGCAGGTCCTTGAGCTGGCTCACGGCAATGATCAGCGCGATGCCAACGGTGAAGCCCTCGATGACGGGCTCCGGTACGAGAGCAATGAGCCGACCAGCCCGGACCAGACCGCCGGCGACGAGGATGATTCCTGCGAGCAACGTTGCAAGCAAAAGACCGCTGAAGCCGTACTGCGTGATGACGCCTGCAACCACGACAATGAAGGCGCCTGTCGGCCCGCCAATCTGTACCCGGCTTCCGCCGAGAAGCGAGATGAGCAGACCGCCGATTATCGCGGTTATCAGCCCGGCCCGCGGGGTAGCCCCGGACGCAATTGCGATGGCGATGCTCAGTGGGAGAGCTACCAGTGCGACGGTTACGCCAGCCAGCAGGTCGGCTGCGAATTGGCGCGCCGAATAATCTTTCAGTGTCGTCAGGAGCTTCGGCTTCATTGACGCCGCGTACGAGGAGACTGGGTCAGCTTCAACGTCCCGCGCGCTTGTAACCCAACGTCATCGGCCTACCATCCCCTCCTCGCCAAAAGGGGGCACCTCATGAAATCGCCATTCGCCATCGCCGCGGCCTGTGCGCTGCTCGCCGCCACCACATCATACGCCGCCGGACCCGTCGCCGAGCCTCCACCCGCGACCACCGGCCCGGTCGACGGGCTCGTCTCCTCGCCCGGTAACTTCAAGCTGCTGCTCGAGAACGAGCATGTCCGCGTCCTGCAATATACGCTGCCTCCGCACGCGCTCGACCACTGGCACACGCATCCGCCGCGCGTCGGCTACGTCATCTCCGGAGCGAAGATCCGCGTGACCGAGGCCGACGGCACCCACACCGACTATGACGAGAAGACGGGCGAGACCTATTGGGGCGATTTCTCGCCGCTCCACGACACGCTGAACCTCGATACCAAGCCGTACATCGCACTGCTCGTCGAGGTGAAGGACGCGCCCGCCAAGCCGAAGCCCGCAAACTAGAGCGCCGCGCGGCAAGCATGGACCTGACGCTCATTTCGATCGTCGCCGGGCTCGGCCTCACCGAGCTTCTGCTGACCTTCTATCGCCTGCTTCGCGACCGCCGACGTGTGACTTGGGACGCGCTGCCGCTCGCCTGGGCGGTGCTCATCCTGATCGCCGTGGTCAATTTCTGGTGGGGGATTCGCCCGATCATGGCTCGCGCCAGCGGCTGGACAAGCGGCGATTTCATGCTCTCGATGATCGCCCCCATCTTCCTATTTCTCGCCTGCGCTGCAGCATTGCCGAACGTCACGGCCCGCGAACGAGCGGACATGAAAGCTCTCTACGCCGAACAGCGGACGGTCTTCCTGATCTTCTTTCTTGGCTACCAGGCCGTGAATTGGGTGCTCGATGCATCGGGTTTGACCGGAGGTTGGCCGCCGGTGGTCGTCCTCATCCACCGCACAGCCGTATGCCTTGGGTTGCTTGTAGCGCTGATCGGCCGGTCGCGGCGGTGGGATTGGCTTGGAGCGGCGGTGGTTGCGCTAGCCTACGGGCTGCGCCTGTTCACGCAGCTCGTGAGCTAGGCGCGCAGGCATTTTCCCGCCTCCCGACACATCGCTCAAAATGTCATGACCTAGCTGTTCTTCAGATGCTCCAAATTCTCCAGTCCGCGCTGCCCGCCCTTTTGCGACGGGTTGGCGGCGATGGTCTTCACCTTCGCCTTCTTCGGCTTGCGCGCTTCCTTGTTCGACCTTTGCTGTCCCTTGGCCATGCTCGTTCTCCTTTGAGGGGTCGTATCTAGCGTAGCGTTCCGCTGTCCTACAGCACAGTGTTTGTGCATTAGGCTCCGGGATGCTCCCTTCGATCGCTTTATCCCGCCAAAGGTCACAAAGTGGAGGAAGTAGAAGGACCCCCGATTCAAGCCCCCTCGCGCGCGTACGCGTAGGCCTGTGACTCTTGGGACTTTTCGGCTCAGCGGCTCATCATCTGCGCCAGAGTCCGCCTCAGCCGCGCCTTGGACTCGGCGTTGAGCTTGCCCCTAATTCCGCGCCGCTCCTCCGGGATGTGGCCGTTGGGATCGCCGTTGGCGTGGAACACGAAATGGTCGAACATCGCCTGCCACGCCGCGCGCTGCTCGTCCGGCAGCCCCTCGAACGACAGCAAAGCATGAATCAGCGCGTTGATCGGGGCGAGCCCGGGTTGCGGCGGCGGAGCTTCGTCCCACCAGTAGTTCACCAGGATGCTGAGATCGTCGAGCGAGCGGACGTGGTGCCACCACATGTGCGGGATGTAGATCGCGTCGCCCGGCTCGAGCTCCGCGGTCAGCGCCTGGGCCATCGCCTCGGCAGCGCGCGGGAAGCGCTCGAGGTCGGGCGCTTCGGGATCGAGCAGGCTTGCCGGAGTGCCGGCCGGCGTGAACTCGAACGGGCCGATGTAGAGGTTGGCGACCTGGTCCGGCGGGAACAAAGTGAAGCGCCGCCGTCCGGCGACGGCCACGGCGAGGTTGCTCACCATGTCGTGGTGGATCGCGGTCGCCACGCGGTTGCCGATCCAGATGCGAGGGCCGATCGCCGGGTCGAGCAGCGCGAGCCTGTTCTCTCGGGCAAAACCCGGCAGCGCGTCCGCGACCGTCACCGCCTGGGCGGCGATCGTCTCCGGCTCGCTTGAAGCCGCGGCGCGCTGCAGCCGGTCGAGCACTGCGCTGACCGTGGCGGGCTCCTTGGTGAAGTTCAGCCCCGCCATGTCCTCAGTGTAGAACAGCCGGCCCTGGTGCTCGGGAGAGGAGACGATCATCTCGGTCCGCACGCCGCTGTCCAAGCTCTTCAGATAGGCCGCCTTGTCGGGCGCTCGAACCATCGGCCAGTCGGCAGCGAGGCCGCGCACCACGACCGGTCGCTTGCGGCTCAGCAGCTCGGCGGCACTGAGCCCGGCGGGATCGCCCGCATAGTCTTCGATGGTCTCGATGGGGCCGCCCTCCTTCGGTCGCAGCATAGCTTGCGTGACGGCTGCTCCGAAATCTAGGAGATCGAGTGATGGCTAACCCCGACTGGCAACCGACGCTCGAAGGCGAGCTGGTCCTGCTTCGCCCGACGCGCCCGGAGGATTGGGACGAGATGTTCGCCGCGGCATCCGATCCTCTGATCTGGGCGGGCCACCCGGCGAAGGACCGCTGCACCGAGCCGGGCTTCCGCAAGTTTTTCGACGGCGCACTCGATTCCGGCGGCGCGCTCACCATCCTCGACAAGGCGAGCGGCCGCATCGTCGGCTGCAGCCGCTATCACGACTACAAGCCCGATGAGAGCCGGGTCGAGATCGGCTACACGTTCCTCGTCCGCTCCTGCTGGGGCGGAGCGGTCAACGGCGAGGTCAAGCGGCTGATGCTGGACCATGCCTTCCGCTTCGTCGACACGGTCCAGTTCGCGGTCGCCGCCGACAACATCCGCTCGCGAAAGGCATGCGAGAAGATCGGCGCAACCCTCTCCGAGAAGACCGAGATGCGGACGACGGCCGGCGGCGAGATTCCCTACTGCATCTATGAAATCGGCAGAGTTGATAGCGCAGCCGGCATGTGATTTGCTGCTCCCCGCCAGTTCAACAGGGGAGACGGACATGGCCAGTTGGAAGCTTATCGGCGCAGCGTTGCTGATCGCCGCGCCGGCCGCCACTGCGGCGCAGGACGACATCACCCGGCAGATCGTCAACGATCCCTCCGCGCCCGACGTCGGCGGGGCGAGGGCCAGCCTCGTCGACGACGCCAAGGCGCAGGGCGGCAAGGCGCTCCGCGTCGCGGTTCCGAAGAAGGGCGCCAACCCCTGGGACTCGTCGGTCGGCGGAGCCATCAAGAAGCCGATCGCCAAGGGCGACCATCTCGTGCTCATGTTCTCGGCGCGGCTCGAGAAGGGCGAGAATGGCGCCACGGCCGCGACCCTGCCCTACAATGCCATCCAGCTCGCCGGAGCACCTTATTCGACGATCATGCAAGGCTCGGCCGTGATCGGGCCCGAGTGGAAGGACTTCAAAGTCGAGGGCACGTCGAACGGCGCTTACGGCCCGAACGAGCTCAAGGTCACGATCCAGCTCGCCACCGCCAAGCAGACGGTCGATTTTGGCCCCATCGTGGTGCTCGATACGAACAAATAGGCTGGCGGTGAACCCAGTGGCGGCGGATAAGCACATCCGTTCGAGGAGAGGTTGAATTGCCCGCGAATCGCCGCGGCCTCATTGCCGGACTGGCACTGGCGTGCGCCGCGACTCTGCCGAGCGCCGGAGCGGCCCAGGCCCCACGCATCTCCAAACCGAAGCCCGCTCCACCGGGGCCCTCGACCATGCCCCCGCTCCCGCCGGCTCAGATCGATGACAAGCTCGCCATCGGCGGCGACGCCATCAATGCGCGCAAGGTCGAGACCCGCATGACCGTGGAGGTGCAGGTCAACGGCCGCGGTCCCTACCATTTCGTCGTCGACAGCGGCGCCGACACGACGGCCGTGGGCCTGCGCGTCGCGCGCGATCTCCAGTTGCCGCTCGCAACGCCGGTGATCCTCAATGGCATGACCGACCGCAACATCGTCGACCGCGTCCATGTCGCTTCGCTGTCGTTGGGGCCGAGCACGGTTCACAACCTCGAGCTTCCCGCCCTCAAGGAGGAGGATCTCGGCGGGGACGGGATGATCGGGATCGACGCGCTCGTCCGCCAGCGGCTGATGATGGATTTCGACGATCGCGTGATCAAGGTCGAGGACGCAGCCAAGCCGGTGGAGCATTTCGCCGACGAGATCGTGATCGTCGCCCGGCTTCAGCACGGACAATTGATTCTGACCCACGTCAAGGCTGGCGGCTTCTCGCTCGACGCGGTGATTGACACCGGCTCCGAGATCACGATCGGCAATCTCGCGCTGCGCGACAAGCTGATGAGCCGCAACCTCGACAAGAACTGGACGATCGCGACCACCGGAGTCACCGGCAAAACGGTCGATCTTCAGCTCGGCCAGCTGCGCGAGCTTCGAGTCGGCTCGATCAGCCTTCGCGACGTGCCGATCGCCTTTGCCGACGTTCCGCCGTTCAAGGTCTTCGGGCTTTCCGACAAGCCGGCGCTTCTGCTCGGCACCGACATCCTCGAGAATTTCCGGCGTGTGAGCCTCGACTTCGCCGCGCGGAAAGTGCGGTTTCAGTTAAGACGCTGCGGCTCGATGACGGTGACGATCGGCACCGCGCCGGTCGAGACCCAGATGATGATGTCGTCGAACGGCGCGATGGAGGTCTGCGGCAGCTGAAACGACTCGGAGCATGGCGACGCCACGCCCCTAACTTTCGAGATGGTGATTACTTCGTAGGGGGTCGCGCCCGCCAAGTAGATGCGCGGGTTTGATTTGCCTCTGATCTATTGCGATTCTTAGAGGAAGCGCTGTCGCTAAGTAAGGCTGCTATTGTCTGTCCGTATTGATCAATGTATAGCGCCGTGTTTGGGGTAACTGGTCCGCGACTCGGGGGTCTCGCTTCCGGACCAGCTGCAAATGCAGATTTGACTTAGAGCCGTCGTGACGTTGCTTACCGCAGTCCGGTGAGGACTGCGCGAACGATTAGCCGTGCCTTTTGAAGACGTTCGGGTTCAACCTTTACGCAGGGGAGTTCCGAAATGAGCACCGAGATCGATATCGCCGATAACGTTCTGACGACCAACATCCCTTCGGGAAACTACAAGATCGTGATCGGCTCGCACGACGGGGTCAACATCCTGAACGGCACCGACGACATCACCGCCGGCGATTGGGACACGATCACCATCGGCAGTCTCGGCAACTCGACCATCGTGATGGGCAACCACGACACCGTCACCGCGGGCCAGGGACTTCAGATCATCACGGGCGGAGACTACGATTCGGTCACCATCGGAAACGGCAACGACACCGTCGTCCTCGGCAAGAACGGCTATATCAAGGCGGGCAACGGCAACGACAATCTCACGGCCGGCCCGAACAGCTCGATCACGGCCGGCAACGGCACGGACAATGTCCACGCCGGCGCCAACAGCAGCGTCACGCTCGGATCCGGCCCTGACAAGGTCAGCGCCGGCACGAGCGACACGATCACCGTCAACATGAAGTCCTCGCTGGACATGATCAAATATGACGGCCTGACTCCGAAGTTCACCGTCCCCAGCTCGGAAGTCGACGTGCTGGAGGAACATTCGGTCTCGATCCCGATCACGCTGTTGCCGCCGGACTTCGGCACGGAAACGATCAACGGCTTCAAGACCGCCAACGGCGTCATCTATTTCGACACGCAGGACTTCGCGAATTTCGCGGCGGTCCAGGCGAACATGGCTCAGGTCGGGCCGAACGTGGTCATCACGCAGCCCGGCGGAAGCGGCACGGTCACCCTGACCAATGTCCAGAAGTCGACCCTCACCGCGGCGAACTTCGGCTTCTTTACCGGCGCCACGGACACGATCACGATCACCGGCGTCCCGACCGATGCGACGCTCAGCGCCGGGACACAGACGAGTCCAGGTACGTGGTCGCTCCTGCCGTCAGACCTTTCCGGACTGACGCTCAATGCCGGCGAGCCGATCGGCTATCCGACGCCTGACCAGATCAGCGTCACGATCACCAACCCGTCGGGCCAGGGCGCGAGCTCGACGCAGTCGTTCAACCTGGTCGTGGCTGCGATTCCGCCCAGCGTCGGAGTCAGCGTCCTTGCCTACCAGACGGGCGACCCGGTCACCGAAACGCGCCTGTCGGTCACTTCATCCGTGGACGATGGCGACGGCGGCAACGACTATATCAATCGCCTTGTGTTCACCAACGTCGCTGCCGGCACGACGCTGTCGAGCCCGGACGGCAGCTTCGTCAACAACGGCGGCGGGACGTGGACGCTTTCCGCGACGGGCACTCCGGCGAGCTTCAATCCCGAAGTCGATGTGACCACGCCGGCGGCGACGACGACCCAGTTCACGATGGGGGTCACCGCTTACGCAGACGAGTTGAACGCTGCCGAAGTGAACAGCTCGACGTCGCAGGATATCTACGTCAAGTACACGACGCCGTCGCAGAATCCCGACTTCCTGTCGAGCGGACAGAGCATCTGGACATCGGGGACGGCCTTCTCGACCGACTTCGACAAGTTCCTGGGCCTGGACTTCAGCACGAGCGGGTCGACGGGTGGCTCGTTCCTGGGCGTTAGCCAGTACTTTGGCGGGACCGCCGCCCTGAAGGCCGGCTTCGAGTCGGATCTTCATTTCGACGGTGGATCGTTCAGCGGCCAGCTGCCGTTCAACGTCAACCTCGCCAATACCTACAACGAGATCAACAATGCGCTGGAGGTCGATCCGACCGCTTCGCAGGCGGGTGGCGGCAGCTTCACGACGACAGGACCGAGCGGCTCGTACGAGCTCGACTTCATCCTCGACGTCTATGCCAGGATCTACGCGAGCGGCGACCTGTTCAGCGGCAGCACCACGCTGATCAACTTCAAGACGACGATCCCGTTGATCTCGGCGAACAGCTCGACCTTGAACGGCTCGTTCGACCTGCCCGACGGAATCGGCTCGGTCTCGTTTGCCTGGCCGCAGGTCAACACGACCGGCAGCAACGCGAGCCCGGGCGCGATCTCGAGCCAGGGCACGAGCGCGCCGATCTTCCAGGTCAGCCTGGACCCGATCGCAATCGTTCTCGACGCCATCTTCGGAGAGGACCCCCTCAAGGGAACGTTCGGAGGCATCGTGAGCTACACGATCCTTCAGGCAACCGTCGCGCCTGGGATCGACGTGCAGCAGAACTTCAACCTCACTGCATCGCTCACCGGCGGCACGATCACGCCCGATGGCGGGTCAGGCCAGGCGTTCAACTTCGGCACTCCGGTCATCATCCCGAATTCGGATGGCCAGTACTCGCTGACGCTCGACCCGAATGCGACGCTGTCGAACCAGACGAACCTGGCCGGTCAGCTCGTCCTTGGGTTCCAGGCGCTGAAGGGCAGCTTGAGCCTCGGGGTGACAACGATCGGCTTCGGACCGGTCATCAGCTACAAGACGACACTGGGGCCGGCCACCTTGTTCAACCTTTACCAGAATACGTTCGCTGTGGACTTCAACCAGCAGACTCTGCCAACGGTGAGTGCTGCGTAGGGAGGTCCTCGCTCATATTCTGGTTGCGTGATGACCGAAGCGAGTGAAACAGATGTGAAGGCGGAGGCAGACACGGGGTTGGTCTGCCTTTGCCTTATTGCTCGCCATTTCCGAATTGCCGCAGATCCCGCAGAACTTGCCCGGCGCTATCTCGCAAGTTCTTCGATGGCGCTGCCGGAAGACGTTGTCCGGATTGCGCGCAGGATCGGCCTCAAGTCACGCCTCATCGAAACGCAATGGGAGCGTCTCGACCGGACCCCTCTCCCGGCGATTTTCGAAAATTACGACGGCAGCTTTTTCGTTGCGAGCCGCTTTCTTGACGACAAGCTCGTCATCCATCGCGCGGGCGAGCGCGGGCCTCGCGCCATGGAACGCGAGGAAGTGGAAGAATTCTGGTCCGGACGGATCATCCTGATCACCCGGCGTGCATCGCTCAGCGCGCTGCCTGACGTGTTCGACCTGCGCTGGTTTGTCGGCGCCGTGCACCGCTACCGAAGGATCATCGGCGAAGTCCTGATCGGCTCCTTCTTCCTCCAGATATTGGGCCTCGCGGCGCCTCTGTTCTTCCAGGTCGTGGTCGACAAGGTCCTGGTCCATCGCAGCTTCTCAACGCTCGACGTGCTCGCGATCGGCTTCGCGATCGTGTCCACGTTCGAAGTCATCCTCGGCGGCCTCAGGACTTACGTTTTCAGCCAGACGACGAACCGGATCGATGTCGAGCTCGGCGCCCGTCTGTTCGACCATCTGCTTGCGCTGCCATTGGCTTATTTCGCCACGCGGCGCGTCGGCGACTCGGTGGCGCGCATGCGCGAGCTCGAGAACATCCGAAGCTTCATCACCGGCTCGGCACTGACGCTGTCGATGGATCTCCTCTTCACGTTCGTGTTCTTCGCCGTGATGTTCTTCTACAGCACGACCTTGAGCTTCATCGTGCTGGCATCGCTGCCGTTCTACGCCCTGGTCAGCGTCTTCGTGACTCCGATCTTCCGCAAGCGGCTGAATGAGCGATTCTCGCGCGGCGCGGACAATCAGGCTTTCCTGGTCGAAACCGTGACCGCCGCGGAAACGATCAAGGCGATGGCGGTCGAGCCGCAGATGCAGCGCCGCTGGGAAGAGCAGCTCGCCGCTTATGTGCATGCGAGCTTCAAGGCGCAGGTCCTGGGCAATGTCGGAACGCAAGTCGTCCAGTACATCAACAAGGGGACGATGATCCTGACGCTCTATTTCGGGGCGAAGGCGGTGATCTCGGGCGACCTCACGGTCGGCGAGCTGGTTGCGTTCAACATGCTGTCACAACGCGTGTCGCAGCCGGTGCTTCGGATCGCTCAGCTGTGGCAGGATTTCCAGCAGACGCGAATCTCCGTCGCGCGCCTTGGCGACATTCTGAACAGCCCGCGCGAAATGGCTCAGCGCAGCGCCGCGTCGCTTCCGCAAATGAAGGGCGCGATCAGCTTCGAGCACGTCACGTTCCGCTATCGGCTCGACGGCCCTGCGGTGCTGTCGGACATTTCGATCGACATTCCCGCGGGCGAGACCGTCGGAATCGTCGGTCTTTCAGGGTCGGGGAAGTCGACGTTGGCGCGGCTGATCCAGCGTCTCTACACGCCCGACGAGGGCCGCGTCCTGGTCGACGGCGTCGATCTGGCGATGGCCGACACCAGCTGGCTGCGCCGGCAGATCGGGATCGTTCTTCAGCAGAACGCGCTGTTCAATGCCTCGGTGCGCGAGAATATCGCGCTCGCCGATCCGGGCATGCCGCTCGACCAGGTGGTTGTCGCTGCAAAGCTTGCGGGCGCGCACGACTTCATCCTCGAATTGCCGCAGGCCTATGACACCGTGATCGGCGAGCGCGGTGCATCGCTGTCCGGCGGCCAGGCGCAACGCATCGCAATCGCCCGTGCGCTGCTCGCGAACCCGCGGATCCTGATCTTCGACGAAGCCACCAGCATGCTCGACTATGAAAGCGAGCGTATCATCCAGGAAAGCATGCGGCGGATTTCGGCCGGGCGGACGGTGATCGTCATCGCTCACCGCTTGTCGACGATCCGCGGCGCGGATCGCATCGTCACGCTGGACCGCGGCCGGCTCGTCGAGGAGGGCACGCACGAAGAGCTCATCCGCCGCGGCGGACGCTACGCAACCTTGCATCGCATCCAGGCGGGCAAGGCGGATGTCGCATAATGCCTGACGACGCGAGAGCGCCGCAACCGAGGCGGGTGCCGCAGCGCTGGCCGGCACGCCGGCTGTCGTCGGAACGCGAATTCCTCCCGGCGGCGCTGGAAATCATCGAGACTCCGGTATCGCCGGCCGGTCGGATCATGATGGCCGCGGTGGGGCTTCTCCTCGTCATCGCCATCATCTGGGCCTCGGTCAGTCATATCGACATTGTCGCCACGGCCAACGGGCGGGTCATCCCTTCGGGCCAGATCAAGCTGATCCAGCCGCTGCAGATCGGGGTCGTGAAACACATTGCCGTGTCCGACGGCGATCATGTCCGCGCGAATGACGTGCTGGTCCAGCTCGATCCAACGACCAATGCCGCGGATCGCGACCGCTATGCGCACGATCTCGCCCAGTCCGAACTGGACGTGGCTCGCCTGCGCGCCTTCCTTGCGGGTAGCGTCGAAGCCTTCCAGCCTCCCGCCGACGTGGATCCTGCCACCGCCGAGATGGAACGCGGACAGCTGATCCAGCAGCTTGCCGAGGAGCGGGCCAAGCTTTCCGGGTTGGAGCGGCAGGCGGCCGAGAAGGCCGCCGAGCGCGACCAGGCCCGCTCGACAATCGCGAAGATCGACGCCTCGCTGCCGCTGATGAAGCAGAAGCTCGGCATCTATAACAAGCTTCGCGAGAGCCAGTTCTCGTCCGAGGTCACCCGGCTGCAAGCCGAGCGCGACGTTCTCGACGCGGGACATGACCGCGACGCGGCCGTCCATGAGGTGGCCGGTGCGATCGCTGCAATCCAGGCGCTTCAGGAGCAGCGAAGCGAGACCGAGGCGGAGTTTCGCCGCCAAGCGCTCGACGACATGCGCAAAGCCCAGCAGGCCGTGTCCGAGCAGCGCGACGAGCTGACGAAAGCGGCGAAGCTCACCGGCCTCCAGGTGCTGCGCGCGCCGGTCGACGGAACGGTCGAGCAGCTAGCGATCCATACCAACGGCGGCGTCGTCCAGCCCGCGCAAACGCTGATGGTCATCGTCCCGAATGGTTCGAAGCTAGAGATCGAAGCGATCTTGGCGAACCGGGACGCCGGCTTCGTTCATGCCGGTCAGCCGGCGGAAGTGAAGGTCGAGGCGTTCAGCTATACGCGCTACGGCCTGCTCCATGGGACCGTTCGTTCGGTCAGCCGCGACGCGCTGCGCAGCGAACGCGACGCGCCCGATCCGGACCGCGACACGAGCACGCAGAAACCTTCAACGCAAAATGCGACCCCCGGTGCTTCCGGCGACAGCGCCTATACGGCGAGGATTACGCTTGATGAGGACACAATCCGCACCGAGCAGGGGGTCAAGCAGATCGAGCCGGGAATGACGGTGACCGCCGAGATCAAGACCGGCGAGCGCCGGATCATCAGCTACCTGCTGTCGCCGTTCAGGCGCTACGGGCACGAGGCGCTGAGGGAAAGATGACGGGCGCCATGCCTGGACGCGTCGAGGGTCCGCTGGATCACCCGCTCCGCGGCGGACCGGAGGAGGCGAAGCTGGCCGCTGAGCTGCAGGCGGCGATTGAGCATCACAAGGCCGGGCGCATCGACAAGGCCGAGGCAAGCTACCGCAAGCTGCTCAAGAAGGTGCCGCATCAGCCAAATGCACTGCATCTCCTTGGCGTCATCGAAGCTCAGCGCGGCAATGCCGCACGCGGCGTCGAACTGATAAGTCAGGCATTGCCGGCGCTGGAAAAAGCCCCTCAGATTCACCTGGATCTGGGGGGCGCTTTGCGCATGGCGGGCCGGCGCGAAGAGGCCATCGAACACTTTCGCGAAGCTTTGGCGCTAAGGCCCGACTATCTGGAGGCGCACGTCGCCCTTGGAAGCGCTCTTGGTGAGATGGGCAACTATGAGGCTGCGGTCGGTCACTGCAGAACGGCTGTCGCAATCGATTCGACGTCCCTTGCGGCCCGGCTTACGCTGGCGGCAGCGCTTCAGGGTGCCGGACGCATGGGCGAAGCCGCGCAAGCCTGGCGCGAAATCATCCAGCTCAAGCCTGACCGTGCGGAATCCTATTACCAGCTGGGCCTCCAGCTGGTTGATCTCGGACTGTTCGACGAAGCGCTCTTTTGCCACGATCGCGCGATCGCCTTGCAACCCGCCAATGCGCTCTTCCATTGCGCAAAGGGTTCGACTCTCATGCGCCTCTACTTCGGCGAGAGGGCGGAGGCGTGCTTTCGGCGGGCTCTCGAGCTTTCGCCGGATTCGAAGGAAGCCTGGACGGGTTTGAGTTGGGCCTTGCGCATGCTCGGCCGTTTCCCGGAGGCCGATGAGTGCCTCCGCCGTTTGCGAGAGATCGATCCGAGCGACGTAAGGGCCGTCCGGCACGTCCCGGCTACCGGTGGCCAGCGCCACGGCCCCGAAGTCATCGAAGAGCTGACTGCCGTCTGCGACGACCCCGACAGCAAGCCTGCGGACCGCGTCACAGCCGGCTTTGCGCTGGGCCGCTTGCTCGATGATGCGGGCCGCTACGACGAGGCATTTGCGCGCTACGCGGCTGCAAATCAGCTTGTCCGGCAGACCTGGCCCCACAAGGGCGATCACTTCAACGCCGACGCCTTTGCGAAGTCGGTCGATGCTCTGATTGCGGGCAACACACATGAGAATCTCGAAGACGCGGCGGTCACCGGCAATATTTCCGAACTGCCCGTGTTCATCGTTGGCATGCCGCGTTCCGGCACCACCCTCGTCGAGCAGATTTGCGCCAGCCATTCTCGTATATACGGCGCCGGCGAGCGGCAGGACATTTCCCATCTCACGGTAGAGTTGCGTCGAAGCCGCAACGATGGACCGGAACTCCAGCAAGCGGCCCGCCGGGCGGCCGATAGTCACATCGTCCGTCTGCACCGGCTCGGCCAGGGCGCGCTGCGCGTCGTCGACAAGTTGCCTGACAACATGATCCTGATCGGGCTGATCACGCGGCTCTTTCCGCGGGCTCGCATCATCTATTGCAGTCGCGATGCGCGGGACATTTCCCTATCCTGTTATTTTCAACTGTTCGTGGATGGCGCTCAGCACTTTTCCTACGACCTGGCAGACTGCGGCAAGCGCTGCCAACAGGTCCAGCGCCTTGCGAAGCACTGGATGAAGCTTCTCCCCCACCACATGATCGAGGTGAATTACGAGGCGCTCGTCGGCGATCTCGAAGGAGAAAGCAGAAGGGTCATTGATTTCCTGGGCCTCCAATGGGAGCCTTCCTGCCTCGATTTCCATGAGACCGAGCGCACCGTCGCGACGGTCAGTCACTGGCAGGTGCGCCAACCGATTTACAGCAATTCGGTCGGGCGCTGGCGAAGATACGAAAAGCATCTCCAGCCACTTTTCGAGGCGCTCGGCGAACCGGCTGAATCGCCGATTGCCGAAACCGAACCCGTGGACTGAGGCCATGACCCTGGCGGAAGAACAGCCTGTCGATCAGCTGCTCAAGGAGGCCGTGACCGCCTATAGCGAGGGAAATTTCAACCGGGCGGAGGTCAATTGCCGCCAAATCCTCGAGCGCGAGCCGAATCACATCGCAAGCATGCAGGTTCTCGCCGCGGTTGCCGGCCGTTTCGGGGTGCCGCGCCGCGGGATCGAGGTCGTGGCGAAGATCATCGAGCTGCAGCCGCGCCACGCCGATGCCCGTATCCAGCTCGCCAAGCTGCTGCGGCAAGACGGCAAGAACGAAGAGGCGATCGCGGCCCTCAAGTCAGCGATCGAACTCGATCCCGGGAGCGCTCGCGCGCACAACGATCTCGGACTCATTTATCTCGACGAGAACAAGCCGCGTGAAGCAACCGAATCGTTCGATCGTGCGATCGAACTCGATCCGGCCATGGCGATCGCTCATTTCAACCGCGGGCTGGCGCTGGAGGCGCAGGGGCTTCGCTCGGAAGCGATCGCTGCGTTCAGGAACGTCGTCGCTATCGATGAAGGCTTTGCCGAAGCTTACGCGAAGCTCGGCAACCTCCTGTTGGTCGGGAACCGGCATGCCGCGGCTTATGAGATGTTCCGGCGAGCCGTGGAAGCGAAGCCGGATTCCGCCGTCGCATGGATGTGCCGCGCGAAGATCCTGCTGGAGGAAGGCAAGGCAGCCGAGGCCGAGGAAACTGTGCGTCAGGCGATCGAGCGCGGACCTCAAAACAGCGATGCGCACGCCTTGCTCGGCTCAATTCTGATGGAATTGGGGCAGTTCGACGACGCTGCCGCCGCTTCCGATTTGGCCATCGCGCTGAACCGGCGTCAGATTGCAGCCTATCACCAGCTCGCCAATTCGAAGAAGCTCGCCGAACGAGACCGCCCGCTGGTCGTGCAGATGGAATGGATGCTGAAGGAGTATCGCCTGGCGGAGCCGGGAGAAATCGATCTCGGGTTCGCCTTGGGCAAGGCCTATGACGACTTGGGCGAATACGAAAACGCAATTGCGCATTTCGACGAAGCCAATCGCCTGAAGCACCAGCACACGGCATGCAAACATGCCGCCTATGCGGCATCGATCGATCGGCAGATCGCGAAGTTCGACGCAGATTTCTTTTCACGGAATGCTGCGCTGGGCTCCGATTGGGACGCGCCCATCCTGGTCCTCGGCACGCCGCGGTCCGGAACCACGCTGGTCGAGCAGATTCTCTCCAGTCATCCTGATGTCGGGGCAGCCGGGGAGCTCGCCTTCTGGTGCGACCATGCGCCCAAATTCCGAATGAACCGGGAGGGCCGCGTCGATCCGGCTTGGGTCGAGTCAACGGCTCGCGAGTACAAGGCCCTGCTTGGAGAAAAATGCCCTGGTGCCCGCCGGGTCACCGACAAGATGCCGCAAAATTTCAATTTCATCTCGCTCATCCATGTCGTCTTCCCACGCGCGCGGATCATCCATTGCATGCGCCACCCGGTCGATGCCTGCCTGTCGATCTATTTCCAGAACTTCAGCCGCAACGTGGACTTTGCCTACGATCGTGGCGACCTTGTTGCCTTCTATCGCCAATATCAGCGCCTGATGGCGCATTGGCGTAGCGTGCTGCCGGCCGGCTGCATGCTTGAAGTCCAATACGAGCAGCTCGTCGCAGATCCCGAGCCGCTGACGCGCAAGATGATCGAGTTCTGCGGCCTCGAATGGGACGATGCGTGCCTTCACCACGAACGCAACAGGCGTCCGGTGCGCACCGCGAGCCTGTGGCAGGCGCGTCAGCCGTTGTACAATAGCTCCGTCGCGCGGTGGCAGAAGTATCGGCCTTGGCTCGGCGAGCTCGAGGAATTCCTGTCGGACGCCGAGCGCGAGTCCTCCCCGATCGCCTCGCCGCAGCTCCATGATGACGCCGCCCATTGCAACGGGAGTGATGAAGCGGTTTAATCAGTAAGGATCCGGGGGACCCATGCGTAACGGTTTTGTTCGTACCGCGACGGGAGCGTTCCTTTCTTTGACGGCCGCCGGCGCGGCCCACGCTGAGCCGTTCACGCTCGCCCAGGCGCTTGCCATCGCCTACGAGACCAATCCGCAGCTCGAAGCGCAACGCGCGGCTGTTCGCGCTACCGACGAAGAAGTTGCCAAGGCTTATGGCGGCTGGCGCCCGCGAGCCAGCGTCGACAGCACATACGCTTATGCGCGGGGCGAATATCATGCGATCCCCGGCCCGCCGACCGGTACATATCCGCGCGGCGTCACCGCCACCGTGAGCCAGCCGATTTTCGGCGCGGACCTTTTGCCGAACCTGCGCAAGGCGCGCGCGCAGGTCGAGTCCAGCCGCGAGCAGCTTCGCGCGACCGAGGAGCAGGTCCTCCTCGACGCGGCGACGGCCTATCTCGACGTCCTTCGCTTTCAGAAGATCGTCGATCTCCAACAGGCGTCGATTGTCGATCTGCAGAAGCTCCTCGACACGGTTCGGACCCGCGTCAGCGTCGGCGAGCTCAGCCGGACGGAGCTCGGTCAAACGGAGGGCCGGCTGTACAGTTTGATGGAGAACCTCACCGCTGCGCAGAGCCAGCTTGCCGGCGCCCGTGCGTCGTTCGAGCATGCCATCGGAAGACCGGCCGAGAACCTCGTCGATCCGCCGTTTCCCGTCGTTCCCGACGATTTCGACGCGGCACTGAACGTCGCGATGAGCAACAACCCCAATGTCCTCTATGCGCGCGACCAGACCGTGGTTGCGGAGCATGCGGTCAGCGCCGCCAAGGGGGCGCTTGCCCCTCGCGTGTCGCTCCAGGGCCAGTACGAACGCTCGAAGGACCTCGTCGCCACCGGCATCGGCATCAACGATTTTACCCTTACCGCGCAGCTCCACGTCCCGCTCTACCAGGGGGGCACCGAATATGCGCAGGTGCGCGAAAGCAAGGAGCAGGCGACTCAGGCCCGCTACACTGCGGCGGACGCCGAGCGCCAGGTGCGTCAGCAGCTGCGCGTCAGCATAGACACGCTGCGAAATGAGCGGATCGCGATTCCGATCAATGAGAGGCAGGTCGAGGCGACCCGCGTCGCGTTCGAAGGCGCACAGGCGGAGACGGTCGTCGGCGAGCGCTCGACGCTCGAGGTGCTGATCAACGAAAGTGATTACGTCAACGCGCAGGCTTCGCTTCTGACGGCGCGCCGCAATGCGTTCGTGGCCGCTTACCAGATCCTTGCGAGCACCGGCGACCTCACCGCGACCGGTCTGCGCCTGCCGGTCAAGCTCTACGATCCCGCGGTGCACTATCGCGAGGACGCGCCCCGCCCGTTTGGCTTCGGCGACACATCGCAAGCCGATCGCCGCGCCACCGTCGAAGAGAGCGTCAGCGCAAAGCCGGTCGAGGCGACGCCGGTGGACGTCAAACGCTTGCTCAGTGACGGTCCGGCCCTCTCGTCTCCTGCGAAGGATCGGACGATCCCGAGGCCGAAGACGAAGTAAGGTGCCGGCGAGCGCGGCCTTCAGCCAAGCATGCCCGTCGGCATTCATGTGACAAGTGGCGTAGCGGGAAGAGGAGCCGACTTGACCCGCGTCAATTGTCCGTGGTCAAGTTTGCGCTGGCCCGCTCAATCGACTGAAGCGCTCCGCCATGGCCACAACATCGACCCGAACCCAGCGCCGCCTCGGCGACTACAGCACCGACTATCGGATGCTCATCCTCGCCGCGATGGCGACCGTCGCCGGGACCGGCGGAGCATTCAGCGCCTGGGCGCTGCTGAAGCTCATCTATCTCGCGACCAATATCTTCTGGTACGCGAATTTCTCTTTCTCCCACGTCCCCATTGCCCACCGCGTCGCGCTGTTGGTGATCGCCATTCCCGTGATCGGCGGCCTCATCGTCGGACTGATGGCACGCTACGGATCCGACAAAATCCGCGGCCACGGAATCCCCGAGGCGATCGAGACGATCCTGTTCGGCGACAGCAAGCTTTCGCTCAAGGTCGCGATCCTGAAGCCCATCTCCTCCGCGGTCTCGATCGGCAGCGGCGGTCCGTTCGGCGCGGAGGGGCCGATCATCATGACGGGCGGCGCGATCGGCTCTCTGTTCGCGCAGCTGTTCGACCTGAGCGCCGCCGAGCGAAAGACGTTGCTGGTGGCGGGCGCGACGGCGGGAATGACGGGCATCTTCGGTACGCCCTTCGCTGCGATCATGCTGGCGGTCGAGCTGCTGCTGTTCGAATGGAAGCCGCGCAGCTTCGTGCCGGTCGTGACCGCAGTCCTGGTCTCGCTCGCCTGGCGCCCGCTGCTGGTCGGCTCGGGTCCGCTGTTCCCGTTCGCGGCTGCGACGCCGGCGGGGATTGAGCCGGTCGCCATCTCGGCGGGGATCGGCCTCGCCACGGGCCTGCTGGCGGCCATCCTCTCCTTCGCCTTGTATCGCATCGAAGACGGCTTCCACGCTCTGCCGATCCACTGGATGTGGTGGCCGGCGCTCGGCGCGGTGGTCGTCGGGATCGGCGGACTGTTCGACCTGCGCGTGCTCGGCGCTGGATACGACGTGATCCAGGCGCTCGTGAACGGAAACCTCGTCGTCAGGGCGGTGCTGTTGCTGCTCGTCGTCAAGGCCGTCGTGTGGCTGGTGGCGCTCGGGTCGGGAACGTCGGGCGGAATCCTCGCACCCTTGCTGATCCTCGGCGGATGTGTCGGCTTCCTGATCGGCCAGTATCTGCCGGGTGATCCAGGTTTCTGGGCGATGATCGGAATGGCCGGAATCATGAGCGGCGTGATGCGCGCGCCGATGACCGGCGCCTTGTTCGCGGCCGAGCTCACCAATCATCTGTCGGCGCTCCCGGAGACGATCGCCGCGGGCGCCGCTGCGCACGCGATCAGCGTGCTGGTGATGAAGCGCTCGATCCTGACCGAGAAAATCGCACGGCGCGGCCGGCACATCAGCCGCGAATATTCTGTCGACGCGCTCGAGTTCCTCCAGGCGGGCCAGCTGATGACCGCCAACCCGGAGACTCTTCCGGGCGGCATGACCCTCAGCGACGCAGCGCGCTTCTTCGCAGAAAAGGCGAACCACCGTTCCTATCCGGTCGTCGATAGCGAGGGGCGGCTGCTCGGGCTGGTCTCACGCCAGGATGCGCTCGAATGGCGCGTCGCTGGGCGTGGCGAAGGGCGGCTGGCGGATACGTTGTCGGATGCGTCGACCCAATTTGCCTATCCGGAGACGCAGTGCGGCGAAGTCGCCGACATGATGGTCGAATCCGGAGTCGGCCGAGTTGCCGTCGTGGACCCGAAGGATCGCAAGGTGATCGGGATCGTCTCCCGCCAGGATCTGCTCAAGGTCCGTTCCCAGCAGATGAGCGTGGAGCGGCGCTAGCGCGCCGCGCTCCTTTATTTCGCTGGCGTTCACTTACGGCGAGCCGAGCCGTTCCGCTCGACGAGCCGACAACCATCAGCATCGCTCGGTGGTTGGGCCTTCGGGAACCCCAACGAGAGAGGAAGATGACATGAAACGGACGATGATTCTGGGCCTCGGCGCGGCAACGCTCGCGACCGTGGCCACCACGCCCGCCGCCGCCCGGCGCTGGAGAAACAACTGGCGCACCATTGCATACACCCAGGTCAACGGCCGGGACAGGGATACTATCCGCCTGCCGGGCACCGCGCGCTATCGCCAGCTTCGAGTCTGCGTGTTCAACGGTGCGATCGACATGCGCGACGTCGATGTGTGGTTCCGCAATGGCGGCCACCAGGACATCGGCACCCGCTCGCTGATGCGGTCGGGGACGTGCACCCGAAACCTCGACCTTCGAGGTCGCCGGCGCGACGTGAGTTCGGTCCGGTTGAGCTACATGCCGCTGCGGCGCGGCTGGCGTCCACCGGTAGTGCGCGTTCAGGTCCGCTAAGAAGGACAGGCGAGGGGCGGTCGGCGGCGGGCCGCCTCTCTTACCATTTATTCACTCTCCGGGCGCACAATCGGGGCGGGGTAAGTGCAGATGAACCATCAAAAACAAGCCGATCGGCGCCGCGTCGAACGCACTGCGCTGCGCCTGTCCGCGACGATGCGCGACGGCAGCCGGAGCAAGGTCTCCGCAAAGGTGATCGACATGTCGACTCACGGCTGCCGGATCGAATGCACGACGATGGTCGAGGACGGCAGCTTCGTCTGGCTCAACATCGCCGGCCTCGAATCGCAATATTCGCGCGTGGTCTGGCACTGCAACGAGTTCATCGGGCTCGAGTTCGAGAAGCCGTTGTCCGAAGCGGTGTTCGAGCGGCTGCTCCAGGGTCCCGAGCAGCTCGAGGAAGAGACGATCGCCGAGCTTCGCGACATCGCCAGCCGAACCCACTGGCTGGCGCGACAGGCCGAGGACGAGCAAATCGCGCTTCTCGCCGATCTGTCGCGCAAGTGCGCGGTGGATGCGATTGTCCAGGGACTGCGGCGCAACGAGACTTCGAAAGGCCGCTGAGCGGGCGCCCGGAAGCGCCCGCTTCTCTTAATCAGTTCGCGGCACTTTCGCCGCTAAGGATCGGTCCGATGCCGCCCGCCGCCTCGATCCGCTCGGCGAGCGAGCCGCGCGGCAGGTCCTCGGCCAGCGCCCAGGCCAGCACCGCTTCGAGCTGGGCGATGGCATTGTCGTCGCACAGGCCGTCGAACGCCAGCTTCACCACCGGCGTCATGGGCGAGCGCAGCTGGATTTTCAGGCCCTTGGCTTCGACCAGCTTCAGATATTCCTCGGCATTGTCTTCAGCGTCGAGCGCGAAATCGTAAGCGGCACCGAGCCCCTCGTAGAGGGCAACATTGGCGCGCAAGCGGGCTTGCCGCGCCTCGTCGGCCTTGGCCCGCACTTCCTGAAGTTTGCTCTGCAAGATTCCCTCCGATGCTCTGGTGGGTTGTTTCGGCGCGGCTTTGGCAGGCGCTTTCTCGGTCAGCTCCATCGCTGGCTCTTCGGCCGATTCTTTCTCGGCTTCCGCCGTCTGCGCCGATTCTTCAGCCTTGGGCTCTGCCTCCGCTTCTTCGGCTACATGCTCTTCGGCCTTGCCCTTCTTGGGCGATGCCTTGGGTTCTGTGGAGACAGGATCGACCTTCACACCCTGGGCGTAGAACCCGGTCAGGCCCGCCAGGCTGTCGAACAGCTTGGAGAAGCCAGGAGCGGCCTTGGCGATGGCCGCGGCGACGGGTTCCTTTTCCTCTTCGGCCGGCTCGGGAGGCGCGGCCTCCTCGGAGGCGGCGGTCGGCTCCTGAACGTCTTCCGCAACCGGCGCGACGGTCTCCTCCGCCTCTTCGACCAGCTCGAGCTGGTCGAGCGGCTCGGGATCGGGCGGAATGTCTGCAGCGACGGGCTCCAGCTCAGGCTCGGGAGCGGCCTCGACGACCGGCTCCTCCGCCGCGGGCTCCTCGGCAACGAGCTCCTCGGCGGAAGCCTCGTCGGCAACAGGCTCTTCCGGAATCACTTCCTCGACCGGTTCGGGCGCGGGTCCCTTGGCCTCGGTCTTCTTGGCGGGCTTGTCGGCAGCCTTGCCGGCCTTCGCCTTCGATGTATCGAGCGTGACAAGCGCGTAGACATAATCGACCCACGCGCCGCCGCCGCTCAACGGGAGCAGCGTCACCCAGCAGCGCGTGGTCCCTTCGAGGGTCGTATATTCGTCTTCGAACGCGAGGAAATCGCGCGAGATGGCGACGATCGGCAGCTTCTTGGCGATGCTGGCGAGCACCGACGGGTTCGCCGCGTCCATGATCTGCTCGGGCCAGCCCTCGTCGCGAAGCGCTTCGCCGAGATGGCGGATTTCCGCATCATGGCCGCCGCTGATCAGCTCGAGCAAAACGCTCGAGGGTCCTGCGTCGGAGATTTCGAGCGGGTCGAGATCGTGGAGCGGCGGAAATTCCTTCTCGCCCCGGATCGAGAGCCAATAGCTCAGCACGTGCGCGTGGCGCTGGCGTTCGGCAGAATCGATCGACTTGAATGCCGTCAGCAGCCCCTCAGCTGACGGTTGATCGACTGCTTGCATGCGCGATGAGGGCGCCCCCATTTCCTACTCCGCTCGCGAAACCCGGGGATGCTTCTGCACTTATGGTGCTTAGAAAGGGTTAAAACGAAAACCACCGCCCGGCTTCCCGAGCGGCGGAGTTCGCCTTTCAGTGATCCTCGAGAGCTCAGGCGAGCTCGCGTTCCTCGGCCTGATCTTCAACCATGGCTTCCGGAAGGCCAGCCGACGGGTCGACCGGCTCCGCGAGGCCCGCAGCGGCATCACGTTCGCGCTTGTCGAAGAAAGCGGCGCGCTTGAGCCGCGCCTTCAACGACACGGACGGATTCGCTGCACTCGGGCCGCGATAGGCGCGCTCGACCCACGTCTCGCCCGGACGCCGGTCGTCGTCGGCGCCGGCCTCAGTCGCGGGCGAGGCCTCACGCTGAGCATTGTCGCCCCATGCGAAGGCCGACGCGTCCGGAGCAATGATCGCCGGTTGCTCGTGATGAATCTCGGCCGGAGGCGCAGCCGCTGTTTCGAACGGCTCATACGCCATGCTCCGCTCGTCGGCCCACTCCTGCTCCTGCCGGCGCCGACGGCGGCTGCGCGCCATCGTGAATGCGGCGATGGCGATGATCAGCAACGCCAGGATCACGCCCCCGGCGATCAGCGCGGTGTTGTTGACCGCAGTTGCAGGCTTCGCAGCTGGCGCGGGCGACCGCGCGGGCTTTGCGTTCATTTCCACAACCGGCGGCGGTCGGCGTGAAGCCTGAGCCGGAGGTGCGGCCGGTGCAGGCGCAGCAGCTGGAGCCGCCGCATGCGTTGGCGCGTGGCTGGTCGTAACATGCGTAGCGGGCCGCACTGGCGCCGCGGCCGGTCTGGCCGCAGCGACATGCGTCGTGTGCGTCACCGTCCGTTTGGTCACGGTCTTCGTCACAGGCGCCGTCGTGTCGGCCGCCGGAAGCGAGCTGGTGTCGACCGTCGACGGAGCCGTCTCCGGGGCCGGGGTAGGCGTCGGCGCCGGAGCGGGCGTCACGGCCGTAGACGGCTCGGTTGTGACCGGCTGTGTCTGTTGCGCAAGCAACGGGGTTGATGAAAGCGCCAAGGCCGCGGCAATCGCGGGGAGGGCGCTGGTACGTGCAAGTTTTGTTGCTTTCCTCATAATGAGGAAAAACCGTTACGCTGGTACAAGCGTCGCAACGTTATCGCCCGCCCGCGCGGTAACAGCGACGGACCGACTATGTCAGTAAGTATTTGATTTTACGATGAAACCCGTCCTACTCTTCTCTTACGGCACGCTTCAACTGCGTGAAGTGCAATTAGGGACCTATGGCCGCGAGCTCGACGGCTCGCCCGACACGCTCACCGGCTACAGGCTCGCTGCGCTGAAGATCAGCGACCCGAACGTCGTCGCGCTGAGCGGCAAGGCCGTGCACAGCATCGCCCGCGCAACCGCTGATCCATCGGATCGAATTCCAGGCGTCGTCTTCAAGCTGACGGAGGCGGAGCTTGCAGCCACCGACGCTTACGAGATCGACGTCTATGCGCGCGTCGAGGTCACTCTGGAGTCCGGGTCCCTGGCATGGGTCTATGTCGGGCCGCCGTTCGATGCGGCTGAGTGAGGAACCGGCCTGCTCCGCCGATCATTTCCTGCGCGTATCCGTCACTCGAACAGGAGAGGGACATGTCGAGCGCAAAGACCACCACCAATCATGACGAGATCCGCCGCTGGGTCGAGAAGCGCGGCGGTCATCCGGCGGTCGTTTCATCGACCGAGAACGGCCGCGGGCGCGGCGGCGGGCTGCTGAGGATCGATTATGACGAGCCCGGCGGCAATGACGATGACCGGCTGCACCGGATCACCTGGGACGAGTTCTTCCGCATCTTCGACGAGAACGACATCGCCTTTCTCCACGATCCGGAGGGCGACAGCCGCTTCAGCAAGTTCGTACAGAAGGAATCTGCCGGCCGCTGACCGGATCGGGCATTGCGCAAAAGGGCGCCCGTTGCCGGACGCCCTTCGCCTTCAACGCGTGCTCTCGCGTGAACTTACTTGGTCTTGTTTTCGGTCGTATTCGAGGCGGTATTCTTGACCGCCTCGGCCTTGTTCTCGCCGGCGTTCTTGATCGCCGACGCTTCATTGGAAGCTTCGTTCTTGACCGCGTTCGCCTTGTTCTCGGCGCTGTTCATGATGTTGGCGGCTTCGTTGCTGCCCGCGGCCTCGACGTTCTCGGCCGCATTCTCGGCGTTGGCTTCGATGTTCGAGGCCGAGTTTTCGGCCGGGCTCTTCTTGTTGCAGGCCGCGAGTGCAAGCACTCCGGCGGCAATCATCATCGTGGTGCTGATCTTCATACGCTTTCCCCGTGTTGGCGCCCTCTTGGAGGCGACGGCGGGCCATAAAGGTCGGTCGATGACCGCCACATGTCAGCAACATTAACTGGCGTTCGACTCAGCAACCCGTCCGAAAGGCCCGCGGCGCGGGCGTCCGTCTACTTCAGGGCACGAACGGCCGCGAGCGTCTTCGACACGTGCTGGCTGAAGTCGAGGTCGTCATGGACCATTACGATCTTGCCGCTCTTGTCGATCACGTAGGATGTTCGCGTCGTGATCCCGGGATGCGCCGCCCAGGCGACATCATATTCCTTCTGGATTTCCGGAGTGGCGGTCGCGACCGGGAAAGCGCTGCGGCATTCCTTGGTCGAGAAATCGTGAAGCGTCTTGAGGTCGTCGCCGGACATACCGATCACCTGTGCGCCGGCTTTCTTGAAGTCGTCGATCGACGCGCTGAAGGCGTGCGCCTCGGCGGTGCAGCCGCTGGTGAAGGCCTTCGGGAAGAAATAGACGACGACCGGGCCCTTCTTCAGCTGGTCGGCCAGATGGAACTTGAATTCCTTGCCGCCGACAGCCCCCATGCTGGTGAAATCCGGCGCCTTGTCGCCGACCTTGAGTGCGGCGGTTGCGGGGACGGCGAGGCTGACAGCGGCGAGTGCGAAGAGAAGCTTGCGCATGGGACGGACTCCCTCAAGTGGTACCGGTTGCGTCAGTAGGCCAACTACGCTTCCCCGTTCAAAAGTGCGAGGGTGCGCTGGTCACGCTCGCCGCCATAGAATCCTACGAGCGCCTTGGCGAAGACTCCGCCGGGCTCGGCCCGGTCGAACAGGGTGAGGCTCGAGCGTAGCTTCAGTGAGTCGATGGACCCGAAGATCTGCTCGGCGCTTCGCCGGCCCGCCCACGGCAGGATCGCGTCAACACACTCATGGAGCCGTGGCCCGAGCAAAGGATGCACGAAATAGGCTCGCGCTTCGTCGAGCGAAGCGATGCCGTAATATTGTGCCGTCGGGCTTCGGCCCAGGCCGGCGAGCTGCGGGAAGACGAACCACATCCAGTGGCTCTGCTTGTTGCCCGCGCGCAGCTCGGCGAGCGCGGTTTCGAAGACCGGCTGCTGAGCGTCGATGAAGCGCCGCAGATTGTAGGGATCGGTCACGCCGCGATCATGGCCCTCGGGCCCGCGGCGCGAAAGAGCGGCTCGCGCCTATTGGTGCGGCGCGAGCAGCCCCGTCAGGACGTAGAAGAGGATCATCACCGGGCCGGTCAGCAGCGTCAGGGCGACAAAGCCGAGGCGGACGATGGTCGGGTCGACGCCGGTGTAGTCGGCGAGACCGGCGGCGACGCCCATGACCTTGGCGTCGCCGCGGTTGATCAGGAAACGCTGGTTCATTTTGAGTTTCCTATTTTGTCAGAGTGACTTCAGGCGATCGGCAGCGAGGTTGCGGCCGAGACCAGCAGAAGCGCGGAGACGAGAGCGCCGGCGAGAACGGTGGCGGCCTCACGAGCGGAAGTGAAAGAAACGAACATCGGTATTCCCCTTGGCATTTGGTTGGCCGACCCGACCATCGGGCCGACGCCAATATCAATGCACGGGGCGTGCCAATTTGAAAAAATCGTTATTTTTCAGTGATGCGTACTGATGCATGGTCGATTTTCCCAGCAAGCATCGCCGCTTGTTGGTGAAAATTCCCACGCTTGGGCGTTCTGCTCAGCTTGAGGTTGTGCTCCCGCCGTCCGGATGCAGCACCTGGCCCGTCATGTAGCTCGAATCCTCGCAGGCGAGGAACAAGAACGCGGGCGCGACCTCGTTGGGCTGACCCGGCCTTCCCATCGGCGTATCCTTGCCGAACTCCGGCAGGTCCTCCTTCGGCTGCCCGCCCGACGGGTTGAGCGGAGTCCAGATCGGGCCAGGAGCGACGCCGTTCACTCGGATGCTTTTCTTGACCAGGTTCTTGGCGAGCGAGCGGGTGAACCCGAGGATCGCGCCTTTGGTTGAACTGTAATCGAGGAGGTCCGGCGAGCCCTTGTAGGTTGTCTCCGACGTGCAGTTGATGATCGCCGACCCTGGCTTGAGATGCGGGCGCGCGGCCTGGGTCATGAAGAACATGCCGAAGATGTTGGTCTGGAAGGTTCGGCGGAGCTGGTGCTCGTCGACGTCGGTGATGTCCTTGTCGGGATGTTGCTCGCCGGCATTGTTGACGAGCACGTCGAGCCCACCGAGCTGATCGACGGTCTGCCTGACCGCACTTTCGCAGAACTGCTTGTCGCCGATGTCGCCTGCAATCGCGATCGCCCTGCGTCCTTCCTTCTCGACGATCTGCCTGGTCTTGGTCGCATCGTCGTGCTCGCACAGATAGACGATCGCGATGTCCGCGGCTTCGCGGGCGAACAGCGCCGCGACCGCCCGGCCGATGCCGCTGTCCGCGCCAGTGATCAGCGCGACCTTGCCCTTGAGGCGGCCTGATCCGGGATAACGCGGCTCCCAATCCGGCTTGGGCTCGAGCCTGCTTTCGTGCCCGGGCTCTTGGTCCTGGTGGACCATCGGTTCCATGACATCGGACTGGTCGGGCATGGCGGCTACTCCTTGGGCGCGATCCCCATCCCCTCCCGCTCAAACTCGTCGACGGTCGCCTCGGTTGCGACTCCGCGCGGCGGCGGCGGCCGCTTCGGCTTACCCTTCGCGCCTTTCGTCTTTCTCGCCATCCAAGCGTCTCCTCGAGGCCGATTGCCGATCTCAGCTCTACGCGATCGTTTGCGGCACGGCCAACGCGATCCTACGTTGGGTCCATGGCCGCAGCGGAGACAAAGCAGAACAAGCCCAACGCCGGGTTTGCAGCGCTGTGGCGCTTCCTGCCGATGCTATGGCCGAAAAGCGAGACGCAGCTGAAGATTCGGGTGGTCGCCGCGGTGCTGCTGGTGCTCGCCGGCAAGGCCGTCGGTCTCGCCAGTCCCTATGCGCTGAAGCTCGCGGTCGACCGGATGAGCGGCCACGCGGCTTTCGCGGTCGTCGCCGGTCTGGTGCTGGCCTACACGGCGGCGCGCTTCGGCGGGGTGCTGTCGGACAATCTCCGGAACGCGATCTTCGAGAAGGTCGGGCAGGATGCTGCGCGCCGGCTCGCGGGGAACGTGTTCCGCCACGTCCACGACCTCAGCCTGCGCTTTCACCTCGAGCGCCGCACCGGTTCGCTGACCAAGATCGTCGAGCGCGGGACCAAGAGCATCGACATGATGCTCTATTTCATCCTGTTCAATATCGTGCCTACGGCGATCGAGCTCACCGCGATCTGCATCATCTTCTTCGTAAAGTTCGGCGTGGGCCTGGTCGTCGGGACGCTGGCGATCGTCGCAATCTACATCACCTTTACGAGGGTGGTGACCGACTGGCGCTCGCAAATTCAGCGGCAGATGAACGACGTCGACAACAAGGCGATCGGCCGCGCTGTCGACTCCCTGCTCAACTACGAAACGGTCAAATATTTTGGGGCCGAGGATCGCGAGGCGCGGCGCTACGAGGACGCCGTCGGCGCCTTCGCGCGAGCCTCAGTCCGCAATGAGGTCAGCCTCGCCTGGCTCAACATCGGCCAGTCGCTGATCACCAACCTGATGATGGCCGGCGCGATGATCTTCACCGTCTGGGGCTGGAGCCGCGGCCGCTTCACGCCCGGCGACGTGGTGTGGATCAACGG
>Ga0207674_10001608_pt1 | contig 29070 bp, 27 predicted proteins | sample KBSCornC72_FD_184303 | JGI IMG/M metagenome (GOLD analysis project Ga0207674, IMG submission 184303) | Corn rhizosphere microbial communities from Kellogg Biological Station, Michigan, USA - KBS Corn C7-2 (SPAdes) (version 2) | ecosystem: Host-associated > Plants > Roots > Rhizosphere > Soil ...
GCTGGCAAGCTGGATCTGTTCTCGCCGGAGTTCCAGTCTCTGGTCACGGATAAAGGCGCAATGATTCTTCACATGCTGCGCTGGGTGGTGGGCGACCAGAAGTTCGACCAGTCAATGCGCGACTTCTACTCCCAGTTTGCGGGTAAGTCAGCAACCATTGATGGATTTCGTGACATCGTGGAAAAAGTCTACGGTGACAAGTTGACCTGGTTTTTTTCGCAATGGCTGGACTCCACCGGCGCACCGGAATTCAAGACCAAGTACACGGTATTTCGACTTGGAAGCAACAAGGGATTCCGTGTCGTAGGGCAGATCGCACAGGACCTGGACCTGTTTCGGATGCCGGTGGAACTGAAGATTGACACTGATGGAAAAACCGAAACGAAACGCGTGGATGTAACCGGAACGGATTCTGCGTTCAGCGTGGACACATTCGGTCGGCCGCGGCGCATCAGCATCGATCCCCAAAACTGGTTGCTCAAGAACGCCCCCGATATCCGCTTACGTGCGGGTATTCAGCGGGGTCAGGCCTTGGTGCAGCAGGGTGACCTGGCGGGCGCGCTTTCCGAGTTCAACAAAGCGCTCGACATAAACAAAAACAGCTCACTTGCGCACTATCGCATCGCCGAGATTTTCTTTTTGCAGCATAACTACCAGGCGTCGGCGAATGCGTATCGTGATTCGCTGAACGGAGACGGCGATCCGCGGTGGACTGAAGTCTGGAGCCATATTCAGTTAGGCAAGATATTCGACACCACTGGCCAGCGAGAGCGAGCAACCAATGAATACCGCCAGGCGCTGCAGACAAATGACAACACTGCCGGTGCTCTCGACGAGGCCCGGCGCTATATGCAGAAGCCCTACGAGGCACCGAAGGGATCGAGCGGGCAGCAGTAACGCCCGTTTTACTGATTCGTTGGCTCGAGGTCGTTGGTCCTTGGATCTTCTGGAATTTGCGCGCCCAGCCATCTAGATTCGGCGTTCAGGTTTGGCGCTTCTTAGAAGTTCTCCTCGCTCCTTACGGGGAGGAGGGTTTCCGTGATACGAGGGGCGGCTTTGGCCTTCATGGTCGTGATCGCCGCCACACTGAGAAGAATCAGAAATCCTGCAAGCACTGTTCTACGGCCGAGGGGTTCTCCTCCCCAAAGTGCACCCAGGATGACCGCAACGATTGGGTTCACATAGGCATAGGTTCCAACCTTTGTCGGGGACTCATAGTGCAGCAACCACACGTATGCAGTAAAGGCGACGATGGAACCCGCGGTGATTAAATAGAACAACGAGAACCACGCCGCTGGTGAGACGCTGCGCGGATGGAAATGGCTGAACTCCCCGGCAATCAAGGCGAGAAGCAGTAGCTGAATTCCGCCCGAAAGCATCTGCATCGCAGAACCCATGGCTTTTGATTTCGGAATCGTCGCCCGTCGTGTCACGATCGTTCCAATCGACCACCCCCAACATGCGACGATCAGGGCGACTACGCCGCGATGGTCGAGAGGTGCTTCTCCCAGGGAAGAAAAGGGATTCACTAGCACACCGACTCCTAGGATTCCAATTGCAAGCCCAGCTCCCAAACGCGCTGTAAGTCTCTGGGTGCGAAGTACGGTAATTTCAAGCAAAGTGATGCACACTGGGATCGCGGCCAGAATCACTGCGCTAATGCCGGAAGGGACGCGCTGCTCAGCCCAGAAGAGGCAGGCGTAATCCATGAGGAACATCAAGGCGCCGAGAATGGTTGCGTCGCGCCACTCTCTTCGGGTTGGCGAAGGCGCGCCAGTCATGCGCACCCAGGCGTAGAGAATGGCTCCCGCCAGGAAGAATCGGACGCCTGCCATCAAGAAGGGGGGCATTTCAAGCACACCGACACGGATGGCGAGGTAAGTCGATCCCCAGACGAAGTAGATTATCGAAAAGGCAGAGAGGAGCTTCCAGGTTGCCGGGCGCAAGCTAGCCGTCACGCATTAATCATAACTGTAGTGCGCTCGCCAGCGATTATTGGAAGGGTCCAAACTTCGCGATAGGCTGCAGATCTAGCCCCCGACTCATGGGCGAGCCTATGCCAGGGCCACTTTCGAAGTTCTTGTTTCCCTGCGTGTAACAGGTTTCGAAGAGAAACCAAGGCTCGAAAAAACCGGTGCAGCGCAAAAGTGCTTCTCGGCCCATCACTGATGCCGTACTCCCTCCTCCACTACAATTGAAGTGTGCCCCGCAAGCGCAAAGTCCAGTTGAAGTGCCCTACTTGTAAGCAGAAAGTGGCTGTCGGGAACGAGAACTTCCCTTTCTGTAGCGACCGCTGTCGCCTGATCGATCTTGGCAAGTGGGCCAGCGGAACGTATGTAGTGGCCTCACCGATCGAAGACACTGGCGACCTGTTCCAAAATTCAGCCATCAGGAAGAATGAAAACAATGAAGATGAGTGAAGTGGCCGCGGATAGGGCCACATCCGCATCGTGCGCACCGCTATGGGCGACGCTGGCAGCTACCTTTTTCGGCGTGGGACGACTGGGGCCGGGACCAGGTACCTGGGGATCGGCGGCGGCGGCATTGATCTGGGCGGTTGTGGGGCGGTGGACGGCAGCCCAGTTTCAGTGGATGGTATTGGGCGCCCTTGCGATGCTGGCGGTTGCAGTAGGAATTCCGGCGGCCACTCGGTTTGCGAGGGCCTCGCAGTTGAAAGATCCGCAGTCGGTGGTCGTCGACGAGGTCGCCGGCCAATGGATCACGGTGCTGTTTGCACCGGTCTCATGGAAAACGCTGCTCGTGGGCTTTATTCTTTTTCGCCTGTTCGATATTCTGAAACCGCCACCCGTGCGTCAATTGGAACGCTTGCCGGAAGGGGTGGGCATTGTTATGGACGACGTCGCCGCAGGCCTGTACGCGCTACTGGTGCTGCAACTGGTTCTTCATTTCCGGATTCTTTCACTGTAATTGTTACATGACGATCTCCGACCGCATCCTGGGAAGAAAGAGCGCTAACGGACAGCCGCACATCGAGGCGGTCTCGCCGGCGGCCGCGTTGCCGGGTGGCGAAGTGAGGATCATCGGCAGCGGATTGCGCCCGCCGGAACTGCGTCGTCCGCGAGTGCGGTTTGGGGACGTCGAAGGGCCAATCGTCATCAGTTCGGATGATTTTGTGGTGGCACGTGTACCTCAGGGGGCAGCTTCGGGTGGGGTGGTGGTTTCGACCAACGGTCACTCCAGCAACTCACACCAGTTTCACGTGGCTACCCCGCTAGCGGAAAACTTGCATCCGGTGACAAATCCAGCGCTCGATGTGGAGGGGAATGTTTTCGTCACCTTCTCCGGGTCGCGTGGACAGAAAGTGCCCGTTTCGATCTTCAAGATCGATACCAACTACCACGTAAAGCCGTTTCTTACCGAGCTGATGAACGCGACATCGATTGCGTTCGACCGCGCGGGCGAGATGTACGTTTCCTCGCGCTACGATGGCGCGGTTTATCGGGTCGCTCCGAACGGGACCATGTCGACCTACGCGGAGAGCATGGGGGTCGCTACCGGAATCGCATTCGACAAGGCAGAAAACCTCTACGTTGGCGATCGCAGCGGGACGATTTTCAAAATCGCTCGCGACCGACAGATTTTCGTTTTTGCCACATTGGAACCCAGTGTTTCAGCGTATCACCTCGCGTTCGGGCCTCACGGCGACCTGTTCGTGACTGGCCCGACGCCGTCAAGTTTCGACGCGGTCTACAAGGTCGATCCCCATGGAGCGGTGTCCGTGTTTTATCGCGGGTTGGGACGGCCGCAGGGGTTGGCGTTCGATCGAGAGGGGAACTTGTATGTCGCTGCATCCCTCGGTGGCAAGCGGGGGATTGTGAAGATTACTCCGGAGGGCACCGCCGCTTTAGCGGTTGCTGGACCGAATCTTGTAGGGCTCGCGTTTGCCCCGGGCCGGTCCGCCATCCTGGCCAGCACCACCACCCTATATCACCTGGCGTGGGACACGGCAGGCCAGTCTCTTCCCGATCTGAGCTAAAGTTCATTTACACTGCAAGCGTGATTGCGGAAATCATTGCCGTTGGCTCGGAACTGCTTACGCCCTTCCGACAGGATACGAATTCGCTCTACCTCACTTCCCAGTTAAATGCTATTGGGGTCGAGATCGGCTTCAAGACGATTGTCGGCGACTCGATGAAGGACCTGGTACGCGTGGCGACAACCGCGTTAGCCCGAGCCGACATTCTGATCTTTATCGGCGGACTGGGACCGACCGAGGACGACTTGACTCGCGAAGCCTTGGCCGAGACTCTGGGACTGCAACTACGACGGAATCCCGAGCTGGTAGCTGCGATTGAGCGTCGCTTCGCGGAGCGTGGCTGGAAGATGTCAGCGAATAACACGAAGCAAGCTGACATCATTCAGGGGGCGACCGTACTGACAAATAGTAACGGCACGGCGCCGGGACAATGGATCAGCGGGCGATCGGATGGAAGAGAAAAAATCATCGTGTTGCTGCCGGGACCTCCCCATGAGCTGAAGGCGCTGTTCGAGAGCACCGTGCTGGAACGGCTGCGCGCCAAGGTTCCTAAACGGTCCATCGCTACTCGTGTACTGAAAATTACGGGCATGGGCGAATCGGCTTGCGATGCACGGGTGGCGCCAATTTACAAGCGTTATAGCGATGTCAGCACGACAATTCTCGCTGCCCCTGGGGAGATTCAACTGCACCTGCGCTCGCAAGCTCCGTCGAGCGATGCGGCGCAGCTTCGCGTGGATGATCTCGTGGACAAACTGGAAGCGGAGTTGGGCGACGCTGTTTTCTCCGATAATGGCGACCCGCTCGAGCAAATCGTCAGCTATTACCTGCAGATGCGGAGCGCGACGCTCTCGGTCGCGGAATCATGCACTGGCGGTCTGGTGGCTGAGCGACTCACGTCGGTCAGCGGAAGTTCGCGGTATTTCATCGGCGGTGCGGTGGTTTACTCAAATGAGTTAAAAACGCAGCTGGTCGATGTCCCTTCTGATTTGATCGAGCATTTTGGAGCCGTCAGTGAGCAGGTCGCTAAGGCACTCGCGGAAGGCATTCGCAAGCGGTGCGGCACGAGCTTGGGGCTAGGGGTCACCGGAGTCGCGGGGCCCACGGGAGGAACTGCCGAAAAGCCTGTCGGCTTGGTTTATCACGCACTGGCGAGCGAGTCCGGGACGGAGGTTGTACAACGCAACTTCCCCGGCGACCGACAACGGATCCGATGGTTTGCCTCGCAACAGGCGCTGGACATGGTGAGAAGGAAACTGATGTAGATCGGATAAGCGCATCGATCTCGTATAATCTCCTGTCCATCTTATGGCGAATTCGACGATCAAACTCGCCTACGACTCTCGGGTTGCGACGATCACGTTTAATCGTCCTGAGAAGCGAAACGCGCTCAGCGTGCAGATGATCGAGGAGATCATCGCTGCCCTGGCAGAGATCGAGAGGTCAGAAGCACTGGTCCTGATCCTGACGGGCGCAGGCAAGGCATTCTGCGCGGGGATGGACCTGGAAGAACTGAAGTCTCTCACCGGGAAAACGCCTTCCGAGAATGTGGCTGATTCCCAGCGCATGGCGCAGTTCTTTCGCGCGATCTACGAATTCCCCAAGCCTACGATCGCCGCCGTCAATGGTGCCGCAATGGCGGGAGGGGCTGGCATCGCCACGATGTGCGATTTCACCCTGGCATTGGCGGAGGCAACCTTCGGGTACACAGAAGTTCGGATCGGATTTGTTCCGGCGATCGTTTCTTCGGTGTTGGTGTGGCAGGTGGGGCACAAGACTGCCCGCGATCTGCTGCTCACGGGACGCGCGTTTGAAGCCGCGGAGGCGCAGAGTCTCGGGCTGGTGAACGAAGTCGTGTCGCCAAAGAATCTCTTGCCGCGCGCGCGCGAGTTGGCCAAACAGCTCATGGAAAACAGTCCGGCGGCGATGCGAATGACGAAGAGTCTGCTTAATAGCTTTCTGGCGAAGTCGCTTGACAAGCAGATTGAGATCGCGGTCCAGGAAAACGCGGCGATCCGTTCGACGCCAGAGTTTCAAGAAGGTGTTGCGTCATTCCTAGAGAAGCGCAAACCCGACTGGAGCGGCCAGTGAGCCGCCTGAGCGAAATCAAGATCCGCGTGCGCTACGCCGAAACTGATCAGATGGGCGTGGTTTATCACGCGAATCATTTCGTATGGTTTGAAGTCGGACGCGTCGAATTTTTACGCCAACTCGGATTTTCATACAAAGATATGGAACGGCAGGACGGCTGCCACATCGCTGTGGTCGAGGCCCGCTGCCGTTACAAAGCTCCTGCACGGTACGATGATGAAGTGATTGTCCGCACCCAGCTCAAGAACGTGCGCGAATCCCTGGTGCATTTCGGATACGAATTGGTCCGCGCCACGGATGGTTTGTTGCTGGCTGAAGGCGAAACCACCCACGTGGTGATTGACCGGGAGCTGAAGAAGACGGCGATTCCGGACAAGTATATGACCATCTTCCAAGAAGCAATTGGTCGGCCCGCTCGATCAGCTTCTAACCCCTAGCTACTCACTCCCGGCGAGCCGTGTCGCTAGGAACCAGTGGCTAACGCTAACTGCTATGCAAGCTCTCCACATCAACGGAAACGATCTCACGCTGGAAAACGTGTTTGAGGTGGCAGCGAATGGACGCCCTGTCCTTCTAGCCCCTGATGCCCGGGCAGCAGTGAACCGAGCCCGCGCGGTGGTCGATGAACTCGTCGCCAGCAATCAGGTGTCGTACGCAATCACGACCGGCGTTGGAAAACTGAGCGATGTGCGCATCGCCGGCGATCAGATTCGCGAACTGCAGATGAACCTGGTCCGATCCCACGCGGTGGGGGTAGGAGATCCACTCTCCATTGTCGAGGCGCGCGCGATGATCCTGCTGCGCGCCAATTCCCTTTCCAAAGGACACTCGGGAGTTCGTGCCGTCGTGATCGACACCCTATGCGAGTTGCTAAACCGAAAGGTCACACCTTGCGTGCCCTCGCAAGGCAGCGTTGGAGCGAGCGGTGATCTTGCCCCTCTTGCCCATCTCGCACTGGTATTGATTGGGGAGGGTGAGTGCTTGGAGGCGGAAGGCTCCCGTGTCCTCGCCTCTGCCGCATTGCGTAAAGCTGAGGTAAACCCCCTGGTGCTAGAGGCGAAAGAAGCGGTTTCCCTGATCAACGGGACACAGGCAATGCTGGCGGTCGGAACTTTGGCTCTGCTCGCAGCGGAGACGCTGGTTGATTCTGCCGACGTAATTGGGGCACTGACGCTCGACGCCCTGCGCGGAACCGACGTGGCCTTTGACGAACGCATTCATCAGGCACGCCCGCATGCGGGTCAGATCAAGACCGCGGCGAATCTACGCCGCATGCTCGAAGGAAGTCAGATCCGCGAGTCCCACCGTGAGTGCGGACGCGTGCAGGATGCATATTCGTTGCGCTGCATTCCGCAGGTGCACGGGGCAGTACGCGATACCCTGGCGCATTGCCGGGAGGTTTTTGAAACTGAGGCAAACTCCGCGGTGGACAATCCTCTGGTATTCGTCGGTGGGGATGCTGGGGAGCGTCCCTCCGTGCAACGGGCGGGGGCACCCTTCCCCACGCGATCGGAGATCGAGAAGCGAAGCTCGGCGGCAGAAGACTCCGAGGTTTTATCCGGCGGGAACTTTCATGGGGAGCCCGTGGCCTTTGCTCTGGACTTTGTAGCGATCGCGCTCAGCGCGCTAGCGGGGATCTCTGAGCGCAGAATCGAGCGGCTGGTGAATCCCGCTTTGAATGAAGGCTTGCCGCCATTTCTAGCGCCCAGCGCCGGACTCAACTCTGGGTTCATGATGCCGCAGGTAACGGCGGCGGCACTCGTGAGTGAAAATAAAGTTTTGGCGCATCCCGCGTCGGTGGATTCGATCACCACGTCGGGCAACAAAGAGGATTACGTTTCGATGGGGATGACGGCTGCGCTCAAGCTGCGCCGGGTAATCGAGAACACCCGCCATGTTTTGGCGATTGAAGGGATGGCGGCAGCGCAGGCCCTGGACCTGATAGCTCCGCTTGCGACGAGCAAACGCGGGCAAAGAGCGCGGGCAGCCATCCGCTCGGTTTCGCCCAAGCTGGACAAGGATCGTGTCATGTATCAGGACTTCGTGAGGATTGCGGATGTGATCGCGAGCGGGAAGATTCAGGAAGCGCTGGAGTAGAACGTTTTGGCATAAGCACGGGAGTCTTACGGCCTAGATTGAGGCGGTCCGGCTGCGCCGAAAGACGGAACAGCTTGCACTGGACGAACCTGCGGCAGGGTTTTTCTTGGCTTGTGGTTGCGCATGGTCTGGGTGAGTGAGCAAAGACTCTCGTCGACGACCGTCACGGCCAATGTGCCATCGAACAAGATAAACGCTCGCTACCGCAACACGGTCGATTGCCAAGCAGGTGGCATTACGCTGGTGAGCGCCCCGGGTGGATTAGACTGTTTGGTTTGCTCCGGAGGGCTCGATGCGCGCTCGGTGGTTGATTGGCTTCCTTTTCATTTTTCCTCTTTTCGGTCAAGCCAAACGTCCCTTCACTTTTGAAGACATGATGGCGCTCAAACGCGTTGGGGAGCCTTTGGTGTCGCCCAATGGGAAATGGGTCCTATTCGCCGCTGTCGATGTCAATCTGTCCGCGAATACGAAAACCCCGCATGTTTGGGTGGTGCCCCTGAATGGGGGTGAGCAGGCGGGAAAAACAGGTCCCTCCTCGCCTTCGGTGGCCGGAATGACAGAGATGAAAGAGCGGGAGATGATTTCCGATCAAGATGCGGATCGCCCGCGCTGGGCGCCGGACGGGAAGCGGTTCGCTTTTGTTTCGACCAAAGAGGAGGGATCGCAGATATGGATCGCGGACTTCGATGACGCAACTGGGACCGTGACGGCCAAACATCGGCTCACAAGTATCCTGACGGAAGCCGACGGTGAATTGTGGTCGTCGGATGGCAAGTACATTCTGTTCAAGTCGGATGTGTATCCGGAGTGCAAAGGAAGCCCTGCCGAGGAAGCGGCGTGCAACGCCAAGAAGTTGGCGGACGCCAAAGAGTCAAAGGTCAAAGCACAAATTTTTACCCATCTTCTCTATCGCCATTGGAATGCGTACAAAGAGGGAAAGAGGACGCATTTGTTCGTGGTTCCTGCCGATTCCTGCGGCCGGGCCGACGTAGGCCATCAAGGCCCTGACGTTCCCGCCGGCCCGGGCGAGCATGGCTCACAAGCTGCCGAGCAGAGGCCAGCCGGGCAGCAGAGGGCACGAGCCCCTGTGCTAGCGGAAGACGGTCTGGGGCTGTGCACGATTGCTCGTGACCTCACGCCCGGCGATTGGGATGCGCCGGTGTTCTCTCTTGGAGGACAAGACAACTACGCATTGTCTCCGGATGGCAGGGAGCTATGCTACGCGTCGAACCGCGAGGCGATGCCGGCGGCTTCAACCAACAACGATCTGTTGACGGTGCCGCTGAACTGGCCTGCTGACGCAACTTCGGCCGAGGTACTTGCGGCGACGAAGAATATCACCGCCGAAAACAGGGCCGCCGACAACACTCCACTCTATTCGCCGAATGGCAACTACATCGCCTATCGCGCACAAGCGCGTCCGGGATACGAGAGCGACCGCTGGCGACTGATGGTGTACGTTCGCAAAATCGGTGTGGAAAACAGCCCTCTCAAGTTCGAGTTTGACCGATCGATTGGCACCATGGCCTGGTCGCTCGACTCCAAGCGCATTTACTTTTCTTCCGAACAGCACGGGGGGTCGCCTATTTATGAGAGCGAGCTCGCATGGACCGATGCTGGACTGGCGGGATCGGGGCCTAGGGAAGTGGTATCGGGCTTCAACGACGATCTGGCACTGACTCGCGCTGGCGATGCGCTTATTTTCACCCGAATGTCGGTCTCTTCCCCAAACGAAATCTATTCTGCGAAAGCCGGGACTCCATGCACTCCCGAGAATACGAACCAACCAGCACCCCGTTATGAAGTGCCAGATTGCATGCTGCGTAAAGCAACTGCTCTCACCCACCTCAACGACTCCGTCCTGTCACAAGTCTCTATGTCCACGCTGGAATCGTTCTGGTTCAGCGGCGCCAACAATGACCAAGTCCAGGGATTCCTCGTCAAGCCCCCGAACTTTGATTCCAACAAGAATTATCCGGTGAAGTTCCTTATCCATGGCGGACCGGAAGGGGCATGGGGAGACGACTGGAGCTATCGCTGGAATCCCGAGTTGTTTGCGGCCAACGGATATGTGGTCCTCATGATCAACTTCCATGGGTCGACGGGATATGGCCAGAAGTTTACTGACGCGATCAACGGGGACTGGGGCGGAGCCCCGTTTGAAGACCTCATGATGGGGCTCGACTACGCCGAGAAGCACTATGCGTATATCGACCAGGACCGCGAGTGTGCGCTCGGCGCGAGCTATGGCGGATATATGGCGAATTGGATCCTCGGACATACCAACCGATTTAAGTGCATTGTGAGCCATGACGGCATCTTCAATGCCGAGTCGGCGTATGGCGATACCGAAGAGCTTTGGTTCCCCGAATGGGAATTTAAGGGAACACCTTGGACCAATCGGGAGATGTACCGGAAGTGGTCTCCGCACTTGAGCGCGACCAATTTCAAGACCCCCACGTTGGTGGTACATGGGCAGCTCGACTATCGTCTCGATGTGTCGCAAGGATTTGATTTGTTCACGACCTTGCAGCGACAAGGTGTGCCGTCAAAAATGCTCTACTTCCCCGATGAGGGACATTGGGTGCTGAAGCCGCAGAACTCGCAGCTTTGGTACGAGACGGTGAATGCTTGGGTGGACCAATGGATAGAAAACAGGAAGTGACGAGCTAGTTGCTGGTAAGCAACATGTGGTGCTCCCTCCTTGGCGGCCATCTTGGGGTGGCTGTCCTGCTCTTGAGACATCCTGCGCACGTAACTAAGAAGCTGTTCTGACGGAAAGATTAGTTGCGTTTCTCATCCCAAACCAGCCACAATAGCAATCCGTCGCGGGCGGGTGCCCGCGCTAGACTCATGCGTGGAATTCGGCTCCTCCTTTGGGTTGGGATAGCTCTCTTCGGCGCACTCGCGTTCGCCACCGTCGCCCTTCATCGCGGTGAACAAATCAACGCTCTTTGGCTCGTCATTGCAGCGCTCTGCACATACGCTGTGGGATATCGCTTCTACAGCAAGTTCGTTGCGGCGAAAGTGCTCGGACTTGATTCACGCCGGGCCACGCCCTCCGAGCGCCTCGAAGACGGTCGCGACTTTGTTCCTACGAACAAATGGGTGGTTTTCGGCCACCATTTTGCTGCGATTGCTGGCCCCGGACCGCTGGTCGGACCCGTGCTAGCTGCCCAGTTTGGGTATTTGCCCGGAACGTTGTGGATCCTGATCGGGGCTGTTTTCGGCGGGTGCGTGCAGGATTTCGTAATTCTCCTCTTCTCCGTCCGGCGCGACGGGAAATCACTAACCGAAATGGCCAAGCAAGAGATCGGACGTGTGGGAGGATTGGTCGCATACGCATCGGTCATTGCAATCTTGATAATCCTGCTCGCAGTTTGTGCGCTGGTGGTGGTGAATGCCCTGAAGCAGAGTCCTTGGGGGACGTTCACAATTGCGATGACGATTCCAATTGCGTTTCTCATGGGCGTATATCTTCGCCAACTGAGGCCTGGCCGAGTCATGGAGACCTCCGCCCTCGGTTTCGTTTTGGTGCTGCTTGCGATCTGGGGCGGACAGTGGGTTTCGCTTCATCCTGCGGTGGGCGCGTATTTCACCCTGGGAGCGCCGGGCTTGGCGATCGCCATCATTCTTTACGGATTCGCGGCCTCGGCGTTGCCCGTCTGGCTGCTGCTCGCACCGCGCGACTACCTGAGCACATTCGTAAAACTCGGCACGATTGCGTTGCTCGCGGTTGGAATTGTTCTAATGCATCCAACGCTGCGGATGCCGGCCTACACCAGGTTCATTGATGGAACCGGGCCGGTGTTCGCCGGCAAACTGTTTCCGTTTGCGTTCATCACCATCGCGTGCGGCGCGATCAGCGGCTTCCATTCGCTGATCTCGAGCGGTACCACGCCGAAGCTGGTTCGACGCGAGCCTGAAACGCGCATGATTGGCTACGGCGCGATGCTGTGCGAATCGATGGTGGCAATCATGGCAACGGTCGCTGCCTGCGTGCTGGAACCGGGGACATATTTTGCCATCAATAGTCCGGCAGGTATCGCCGGCGCTCTGCCCGAGAAGGCCGCAGCCGCGATTTCCAGCTGGGGATTTCCTGTGACCGCGGAGGGAATGCACCGGCTCGCGGAGAGCGTCGGAGAAATGACTCTGTTCAACCGGACGGGAGGCGCCCCTGCGTTTGCGGTAGGGATGGCGCATATTTTTTCTAGCAGTCTCGGGGGGCAAGCGGTGATGGCGCTGTGGTACCACTTTGCGCTGATGTTTGAAGCCCTGTTTATTCTGACTGTGCTCGACGCCGGAACACGCGTGGGTCGTTTCATGCTGCAGGATGCGCTCGGGCATGTGTGGAGGCCGCTTGGGCGCACGGGATGGTATCCATCGGCACTCGCAACCAGTGCGCTGATCGTCCTGGCATGGGGATATTTTCTGTGGCAAGGCGTGCGCGATCCGCTCGGCGGAATCAATTCGTTGTGGCCATTATTTGGGATTTCGAACCAGTTGCTTGCCGCGGTTGCGCTGTGTGTAGCGACGACGATCACGATCAAAGCGCGTCGCGCAAGGTACGCCTTGGTTACGTTGGTGCCGTTGGCATGGCTTGTGGTCGTTACATTCACCGCATCATGGCACAAGATCTTCGATCCCGACCCCCGGATTGGCTTTCTCGCCCAGGCCCGGCAAATTGCGGCGGCGGGGGGAAACGCGCGGCTCACCTTTAACAACCAGCTGGATGCGGTTGTCACCGCAATTCTTGTGGTGATGGTCACGTTGTTATTGGTCGAATCTGCTCGGCAATGGATGGCAGCCTTGTCGGGTCGAAAGCTTTCCAGTACGACGGAAACGCCCTTCGTGGCGACCAGGCTGGTGGAGGAACAAGGATGAAGGGTCTTCGCATTCTGCATGCTATTCTGCGCGAGATTTTCGAGGAGTCTGCATATGAGCGATTTTGCGTCAGAGAAGGTTTGGGGCGCGGGCGTGGATCCTATGCGCTCTTCCTGCGGCAGCGACGAGTTGGACTGAAATGCTGTTAGCCTGAGCTCACACCCGAATCAAGCCAAAATCAGTCGGTGATGGGGGACGGGGTGCACCGTCTGACGCCTACGGATTGAGCACGATCTTTCCAAACATCTGACTGCTTGCCATGTACTCGTGGGCCGCGTGCGTTTCAGACAAGGGGAAAGTACGGTCGATCACGGGTTTCAGCCGTCCGCCAAAGACGTGTTTCAGAACTTCATGCAGCTCTCCCATGGTTCCCATGTAAGAGCCGAGAACCGATAGCTGGCGCGAAAACACGAAGCGGAGATCCAGACCAGCTTGCGAGCCCGTGGTCGCGCCACAGGTGACGAGTGTGCCTGTGGGCTTCAAGCATCGCAGGCTCTCGTTCCACGTCGCCGCACCAACGTGCTCCATCACGATGTCAACGGCTTGCTTGTCGGTGATTTTGCGAACCTCTTCTGAAATCTTTTGCTGATAGTGATTGATGACGTGATCGGCACCAAGCTCTCGTGCTTTTTGGGCCTTGCGCTCGTCTCCCGCGGTGGTGATGACCGTGCAATGGAACATCTTAGCGATTTGGATTCCAGCAATGCCAACGCCCGAGTTGGCACCGAGTACAAGAACCGTTTGTCCAGGGCGAACTCCCGCCCGGCCAACCAGCATGTGCCACCCAGTTAGAAAGACGAGGGGAACACTCGCAGCCTGATCAAACGTGAGCGAATCTGGAATGGGAATAACACAGGCTTGCGGGACAGCCATCAGTTCACAGTTTCCGCCATCCACGCTGTTGCCGCGAACGGAGAATTCGTGACATTGATTCTGCAGGCCCGCGACGCACTTTTTGCAATGATTGCAAAAATGCATTGGCGCAATCAGCACACGCTGACCAACTGAAATCCCCGACACATACTCGCCGGTTTCAACCACCTCTCCTGCGATGTCGCTGCCGAGAATGTGCGGCAGTCGGACTCCGGGAAGGCCTTTACGCACCCAGAGATCGAGGTGGTTCATGGCGCAGGCACGGACGCGAACGAGCACCTGGTCTTTCCGCAACGGGGGATCGGGCGCGCCTTCGTAACGAAGAACCTCAGGGCCGCCGAATTGATGAATGCGCACGGCTTTCATTGAAAGGAGAGATGCATGCGCTTCGCTCGCTGGTACCGCCAAAGGGCGATGACGGACCACCTGTTGTTAGCGCAATCAACTGGTGCCCAGCCGGCTTGTGCTGTCAGCGCGATGGTTCACAGAACGCGCCGCGCACCACTAGGCAAACTCGATGATATTAATCCAGAGGTCTTTCCTACGTCCAATGCGCTAGAAACCTTGAGAGTCTGCAGTCTCTCAATCCGCCAGCCGAAGGTCTAACAACGAGCCCACTTTCAATGCGAACGGAGATTTGCACTTCCACTCCTTGGAAAGATTAGAGAACCAGTTTCCCCATCAAGCTCTGTGGAACCGAAGCCCCGAGTTGAATCGAAGTCCGGCCCGCGTAGAAATGCTCGAGCTTGGCGAGTTTTTCGAGAAACGGAAAAGCAGCTGCGGTCACTCCCGTGCCATAAACGTTCAGTGATCGGAGTTGATCGAGGCTAGAAACGGATCTCAACGTCCGGTCGGTGATCTTGGTCTCGGCTAAGCGCAGAACACGAAGATGCTTCATCCGGGCGATCGCGGGCGCGGCCCGGTCCGTCACTGCGGTACGTGAAAAGTCGGCAACAACGATGTGTTCAGCAACCGGAGCAAGTGCCTCTAGGTCGGTGTCGCCGAACTTCCCGCCCAATAGCGAAGCATTCAGAACCAGATCGGCTGAACCTCGCGATTCGTAGTTAAGGATGTTGGGAAATCTATCCTGCAGCTGCCTGAGCGCAGATGCGATTTCCGTGCGAGCCTTCGCGACCGTGGCTGAATCGATTTGTGGAAACGAAACTTCTATGGGCGCCACCGCGACAACTCCCGCGGGCAGATCCTTGATAGCGTTCAGCGGAAGAGTGCCGGAAGCGCCCGCACTGATCCAAAGCTCGATTGTTTTCCGTTGATCCAGCGAAAGCGCCTGCCGCTTTTCTTTTGGCATGAAGTCGTCGCTGTCGGGCGAAAGCGTGATTCGCCGAAATAAATCGCTGCCCTCTAGGTTTCCGGGTTTGATGACCGCACCGTGCTTGCCGCCTCTCATCAACCACCCGTAGGAGTCGAGACGCAGATTATTTTTCTGCCTCTTGGTCCCGTGACAAGACGCACAGTGTTCAGCCAAGATCGGTTGCACACGCACTTCATAAAAACTCCCAGGAGCAGCTTCCACAAGAGGAACTGCGCTCGAAAGACCAAGCACCCGACGCAAGGGAGAGGGCATGTACTCAGTCAGATGGTCTTCCCCTTGTGAAACCTGACCGCCACGGTACCCTGTCCAGCAGACCACCAGAACACCGACAGTCAACGTAGTTGCGTATAGTTTTTCGGCATGCGGTCCGACCAACCGGCCACGCAAGGACCAGCCCAACCAGCAGATCACGGCTAGCGAGACTCCGCCCCACATGTGTTGAGTCACAAGTGCACCGGAGTAGCTTCCGCTGCGCGCCAAACACCATCCGAGGAACGCGGCGAACGACGCGGCAATGGTCGCAAGACCGAGAACAAAACGCGACGAGAGGCGCAGGTATGCAAATTTCTCCCATCGCCCGGCGAGTTCTAGCACGGGAACCAAAAGCATTAGCGCGATCGGTAAGTGAACCGCCAGCGGATGAAATCGTCCGATGAACTGTATCCACTGGGCGCGTTCCCGGCCATCGGGCGGGAAGAATATGATCAACGAGAACAGCAGGAGGATCGGCAAAAACGCGAACAGTGCCGCCCGATACCGCTCCCCAAAACGGTGTGCCCATCCGTCCATCAGAAAGGCCAACTCCAAGAGATCCTAGGCCTGCTATTCGAAGAGCAATTCATGCCAGAATTTCTCCAATCACGCGAGCGGGCTTCACGCTGGTCAACTTCTGCTCCAGGCCTTGAAATGAGTAGGTGAGCTTGTGATAATCGAATCCCAACATGTAGAGCATGGAGGCGTGCAGATCGCGAATGTCGACGGGGTCCTTCACAATCTCATATCCCATCTCGTCGGTCTGCCCGTAGGTGATTCCCGGTTTCACGCCTCCACCTGCGAGCCAAATGGTGAATGCACCCGGATTGTGGTCGCGGCCCACGTATTTCATCTCTTGGCCATTGCGATTTTCACGCATCGGCGTGCGGCCAAATTCGCCACCCCAGACTAGCAGCGTGTCCTCCAGCAAGCCGCGTTCTTTCAGGTCGGCCAACAACGCCCCGGTAGGCTGATCCACCTCCCGACAGCGGTCGTTGAATCCGAGGTTGAGCGCTTCCTTGGCATCAGCACCATGAGAATCCCATCCCCAATGGTAAAGCTGGATGAAGCGCACACCTCGCTCGGCAAGTCGTCGTGCCACCAGGCAGTTGTTGGCGAATTCCGACCCAACAGGCTTACAACCATATCTCGCGCGCACCGATTCGGGTTCCTTATGAATGTCCATCGCATCGGTCGCGTCCATCTGCATCCGAAACGCCATCTCGTACTGCGCAATTCGGGTTACCGTCTCGGGATTGCCAAATTCGGTGTGCGTCTGCCGGTCTATGTCATCGATCGTGTCCAACATGGTGCGCCGCAAGGCACGATCAACTCCCGGAGGGTTATTGAGATACAGCACTGGCTCGCCATGCGATCGGCATTGCACTCCCTGATAGACGCTGGGCAGGAAGCCGGAACTCCATAACTGCTTGCCGCCATCCGGGGACTTGCCTCCCGACAGTAGAACGATGAATCCGGGTAAGTTCTGGTTCTCCGTTCCCAAGCCGTAGAGTACCCACGATCCAAACGCCGGATAGCCGAGCCTCGGGTTCCCGGTGTGCACCAGCAATTGTGCGGGAGCATGGTTAAACTGATCGGTTCGCATGGACTTAATGAAACAGATCTCATCAGCATGCTCGGCAATGTATGGCAAACGATCCGAGATCCATTGTCCGCTCTTTCCCGCCTGCTTGAATGGGTACTGAGAACCTAGAAGTTTGGGAACACCACTGATAAACGCGAATCGCTTGCCAGCCAGAAAAGATGCGGGGCAGTCCTGGCCGTCCAGCCGCTTCAGTTCAGGTTTGTAGTCGAAGAGCTCCAATTGGCTGGGAGCTCCTGCCATATGTAGGTAGATGACGCGCCGGACCTTTGCCGGAAACTGCGGAGGTAGTAACGAGAGAGGCGTGGCTGCATCGCGCGCAAATGAGAGATTCGATCCTTCGGCTCCCCTCGCATTCGCGGCAGCAACGTATTTCGCCAATGAGGTGCCAAAAAACAGCGTCCCTATCCCACTGCCGAGCGATCGCAGAAAATGGCGGCGAGTCTCGGCCTGAACGATCGCCAATTGAAGCTCAGAGTTAGCCATAAAACATCACCGAGTTAACGCGGCATCCAAGTTCAGCAAAACGCCAGCCACTGCCATCATCGCCAACCGGTTCTGACCCGAGTTTGGCGCCGGTGCTGCCGATACTAGCAACCTTGCGCTCCCCCGCGTACCCGAAGCTTTCGTGACCATGCCGCGCAGGGTCGCCAGCTCTGTTTCCGTCAGGTCACGAGAGAGAACCAAATGGGCGCCGTACTGGAGTTGCCTGTCGAGATTCGCTGAAGCCTTCAACATACGAGCCGCTATCGCCTCGGCTGCCTCTGCGTAAACCGGATCATTGAGTGTCACCAGAGCTTGCAGCGGCGTGTTGGTAGGGATACGGCGCGCAAGGCTGGTGTCGTGATCAGAGGCATCGAACACAAGAAAACTTGGATATCCGCTGGTTCGCTTGATGTAGGTGTAAATTGCTCTTCGGTATCGGTCTGGTCCCTTCGCGTCCACCCATTTGCTCTCGTTGTAAACCGAATTCCAAACCCCCGGGGGTTGCGGGGGCATTACCGGAGGTCCGCCCATGGCCAGATTCAAAAGTCCACTTGCCAGAAGCGCCTGGTCCCGGACCATCTCTGCGCTGAGGCGTTGTCCGGGTCCACGAGCCAGCAAACGATTGCGCGGGTCTTTTTCGCGCAGTTCGGGTGTCGTTTTCGCGCCTTGGCGATAGGTCGCGCTGAGCACCATTTCGCGCAACAGCGCCTTCATATCCCAGTGAAGATCGTTTTGAAAATGTAGCGCGAGCCAATCGAGCAGTTCGGGATGACTTGGTTCCTCTCCGACGCTGCCGAAATTCTCAAGGGTTTCGACAATGCCGATACCAAACAGTTGCTCCCAATAGCGGTTTACCGCGGTGCGCGCTGTAAGGGGCTGTCTTGGAAAAAAGAACCAACGCGCCAGCGTCAGCCGGTTCCGTGGCTCTCCAGCAGGAAGCGGCGGAAAAATGGCAGGTACATCGGGACTAAGTGCCGGACCAATCTTGGTGAGAAAATTTCCGCGCTCGAATTCCAGAGTCTTTCGGACTTCATATCCCGGCTGCTCAGCCATCACAGGTGTCTCAACGGCCGGCATTTTTTCCAGTTTCTTCTCCAAGCCCGTGAGCTTTGCAAGGTCGTTGTGGTAGTTGCGATCGGAACTGAGCTCGCTCCATCGGGTGTCTCCGCTGGCATAGAGCCTTGCGTTCTTCACCAGGGCGGGCTTGCTCGAAATCGAGTTCACTTGCGTCAAATGTATCTTTAGGTGGCTCCCGGGTGAGAGCGCGATCGGCGAGCCGGGAATAGCCACCAGCCAGCGGCTCTGAAACAGATTGGGGTTCGCCGCAAAGCCACCCGTTTGCCCATCGCCTTGCCGTCTCGATTTCGCTTTAAGAGCGCGAGCCACCGTATCAGAGAGATCTGTTTCGGAGTCCGGTACAAAATCGCGGAAGGCGATTTGTTTCTCGCGGCCATCCTTGCCAACGACCCAAGCGTCCATTTTGTCCACAATGAAACCTAACCCAGGAGAATGCTGCGCAATCTCAGGATTAACGGGAAACACTTCGATTCGCAACGCCGTCAAGCTCCCTACCTGTGCGGTTAGTTTGATTTCATACACGGATTTCCCTGGAGTAGTTGAAGCCGCGGCGAACTCATCATCGTGGACAGGAAAGGTTACTGGCTTAACCTTCGCTTTTGCATCAGCGAGCTGTCTCTCTTCAACAATGGCCTTCGTCAGGTCACGAATTGCGTTCTGTCGGTTTTTAACCTCTTCGTCCTTCGGTTCCTTACCTGGCAGCTTTCGCTGTTTTAACTCGCCTAGTTCGCGTTCCAGTTCAGCGACTTCCCACCGCAGCGCCGGCGCTTCGCTGGCAGTGGCCGAGGTAATGGTTGCGGGTATCCACCGGGTCTCAGCTTCCAAGCTACGACCTTTGTCGACCAGTGACGTGGTCAGCGCCGCGATCTCCTGCTGCAATTGGGCTGCTTGGGCATCGTGTGACCGGTCTATGGGCACACGCAGAACAGGCATGTCGCTCGGGTAATCGGCGTCCTCGCTCGTATTAAAGAACGCGAGCGACTTGTAATACTCATTGTGATGGATGGGATCGTAAGGGTGGGAGTGGCACTGGACACAATTCATGGTCAAGCTATTCAGCACCGACCATGTGGTTGCTGAGCGGTCCATGACGGCAACGAGCCGGAATTCCTCATCATCGGTTCCCCCCTCGTCGTTATTCGGCGTTTGACGGTGAAAGGAAGTTGCAATCCGATCTTCAAAGGTGGCATTGGGCAGCAGATCTCCGGCCAGCTGGGTGATGACAAATTTGTCGTATGGCAGGTTGCGGTTGAAGGCATCGATCACCCAGTCGCGATAAGGCCAAACTCCGGGCCGCTCACGATCGGCTTCGTAACCCTTCGTGTCTGCGTAGCGAGCAAGGTCCAGCCACATGGCCGCCCAACGTTCGCCGTAACGTGGCGAAGCAAGCAACCGGTCCACCTGTTTCTCGTAGGCGTTCGGCGACGAATCCGCCATGTAGGCGGCCTGCTCCTCCGCCGTCGGCGGGAGCCCGGTCAGATCGAGGGATGCCCGGCGTAATAGCTCCGACTTTCCCGCTTCCGGAGATGGCTGCAGCCCCTCCTTTTCCAGTCGAGCGAGAATGAAGCGATCCAAAGCCTGCTTCGGCCAATTGGAATGCTTCACGGAAGGAATTTTTTGTGGTTTGGGTGCCACGAACGACCAGTGGTCCTCCCACTTGGCACCCTGTTTGATCCATCTCCGGAGGAGCTCGATTTGTTCGGCGGGTAGAGGCGCCCCATGATACGGCATTCGGGTTTCAGGGTCTTTGGAAGTGATGCGGGCGATCAGCTCCGAGGCGCTGGGATCGCCCGGCACAATGGTTCGTCGGCCCGACTTTCCCACTCCGAGCGCTTCCTCACGGTATATGAAGGAAACGCCGTTCTTCTGGCGCACTCCGCCGTGGCATTGTACGCAGTTCTGGTTCAGGATCGGCCTGATGTCGGTGCTGAAATGCACCTCATCTCCGCCAAACAGCGAGAGCTTGCCGTGCCACAGCAGGAACCCGCCGAGAGCCAGGGCAGCAGCAATCGGAACCCACACCAATCGCCGGCGTCCGATCGTAGGCCCGCTCAGCATAACCTCCATATAAGTAGCACAAACCTGGCCTCATAGAAACACCCCAGTCAAGTGAGTGCAGAGATCAGGGGCCCTCGACTGGCGCCTCCCCGCAACCCGCGGAGCACCGCAGGAGGTGGCCATTTTCCAAAAGTTCGTCTTGAGACCGACCGGCGAGCATCAAGATCAAAAAACGGAGCGCGTGCCAGGTTACTTTTCCAAGAGACCTTTCCAACGGGCCCAGGCCTCTTGACGGGCTTTCTTATTGGCCTCATTTGCATCCGGAGCTTCCCCCGCTCGCATGAAGCCGTGCCCGGCACCTTCGTAGACCACTGGATCGAAGGCTTTGCCCGCGGATTTCATCTGCGTCGTAGTATCAGGAAGCGTCGCATCAATTCGCGCATCGTTTCCCGCGTAAAACCCATACACTGGGGCCTTGATTCTGCTCATGGCATCCTTGTCAGGCGGACCGCCATAGAACACAAAAGCGCCGCTGAGATCCGGGCGGTTGGTGGCGAAGCGAAAGCTTTGACTACCGCCCCAGCAGAAGCCGGCGACAAACAATTTTCCGTTCGACGCAGGAAGTTTGCTCGCGTAATCGGCCACGCTATTGAGATCGGCCGTGACTTGATCGGGACTGAGGTGGCTCACGGTTTCCGTGACTTTGTCCGATGCGATGTCAGATGTGCGTCCCCCATTAGGCCCCATTCCAGAAAGTAGGTCCGGCGCGACGGCGATGTAACCGGCGGCGGCTACTTGGTCGGCCAAATCCTGAACCCAATCCGACATGCCAAAGATCTCGTGAATGATCAGGACGACCGGTGTCTTAGCCTTGCTCTCGGGATATACGACGAAGGTCTCTACCTGGCGCCCATCATGCTTCACGGTGACCCATTCCCGATGGCGGGGCGATTTCTCCAACTGAGCACGTGCCCAATCTTGGGCCCAAGCCGCCTGCGCAAGTAAAACTGCCAAAACGAGAGCGAACCAGTTCATACGTTCTCCTTTGCCTGCAATATTTCTAATCACGGATCCGTTCCATCGCACTTCAACCCCTGTGATCGCCTGTCCTTCTGCCTCGCGTCTTGAAGAAGTGATGCAATCTAAGCACACCGGTTGCACCGTGTTCACTCTTTGCGACTAGGGCGTCCCCACACCTCCTTCGCTGTGTCGGCAACGAGACGTAATTTGCCCTCCTCGTCCTGCATGGTTACCAAATTTCCCTCCAACGTCGAAGCAAAGCCGCATTGCGGACTCAAGGCCAGCCGATCAAGGGGGATAAACCTCGACGCCTGCTCAATGCGTATCTTCAACTCGTGTTTTGATTCCAAGTTGGCTTTCTTTGAACTGACCAGGCCCAACACTACCGTGCGATCTTCTGGCACTTGACGCAAAGGTTCGAACCCCCCGGAGCGCCCGTCATCGTATTCGAGTAGAAAACGATGGAATCGGGTCTTCCGAAAGACTCTCGTGATGGGACCATAGTCTCCGGCGGCATAAAACTTGCTTTGATTATTTCCCCGACAGAGGTGCAGGCCGAAGATGATGCCCGGGTGGTTGCCGATCACGGCATTGTCCATTTCGGTTGAAAGATCGAGCAGCCGGTCGGGATCATTACCGCGCTTCCTATAACCCTCCCGCAGCTCGGGGTCGAGCAACGCAGCGTATTGAGGGGAATCGATTTGAATATAAGTGCACCCAAGACGGATCAGTTCTGCGACTTCGTCGCAGAGAATGCCGACCAGGTCTGCCAAATAACCATCGATTGTGGGATAAGCTGAGGCGGACTTTTCTTTGTCGTAGTAGGCCGCGGCTTGCTGCGCGCTAATCATGGTCGTTTTGGCCGGATGAGACGTTCGGGCTCGAACGTAGGTAAATTCTTCCGCGCACATCGGCCGCTTGCGACGAAGCTTGGAAACTACGACCGGACGTTGCAACACAAGTCGTTGGCCTTTTTCATCGTGAAACGGGATGGCCCATCCCCCGGTTTTATCGAAGCCTTCGACGGCATCGATGAGGTGGCCATAGAAAGCATACCGGCGCATCTCGCCGTCGGTGATTACATCCAGCCCCGCACGTTCCTGCAAGGCGATTGCTTCGTCCACAGCGCGGTCTTCCATGCGCTTAAATTCCTCCTCGGACATCTCGCCCAGTTCGTGCTTCTCCCGTGCTTGTTTCAAAAACTCGGGGCGCAAGAGACTGCCAACAACATCGCTTCGAAACATCATTTCCTCCTGGCTAGAACTCAAGTCCTAAACCTGCTCGAAATCCGGGTGTCGGGTTCGGATTTGCCTGGGAAGTCCTGTGCAAGCAAGTGGGACTCGACAACCCCCTGCGAATGATCCGATGCTTATCGGGAGCAGTGGCATCTGGAATGCCACACGCCAATGGAAGGTCACCAAGCTTCCGATCAAGCATCATGAATGCCCATTTCACCACGTCTTCAATCCGCCTGACAGGCGTGAGGTCGCAATGCCAGCTTTGGCTCTCCGCCCAAAGAGCATCCAAGTTGATCCGGCAAACCAGCACTCCGCTGTTCGAGATGACAGATCAAAGAGGACACGTATTGCAGTATCGTTTTGGACAAATTGGGAGTGTCATGCCCGAGAGTTTGCAGACGACATTTCGTGAGTTCCTTGATGTGATCCGCGTCCCGGCATACCTGTTTGACCCCGAAAGCAGGCACTTTGTCGCGGCAAATTCCACTTTCTGTGACCTCGTTGGTTATCCTGAACCAGAGTTGATCACACTGGAATGGCCGCTCATTATGGCGGATCACGGGGAAGTGGTTCGTGCTAACCAGGAGATTGCTGGCCGACAAGAAGACGTCTTCGTAGCCAACGATTTTGGTTTCCGCAGAAAAGACGGAACCCGCGTCAACACTCAAATCCGGTACCGTGTTATGCGCCTGGTGGACGGCGAAGCTACCCGCCAGGTGTACTTCGCAGCCGTAGTTTCGGCTAGCAGGAGCAAGCCCCATTAGACCCGAAGCACCTTCTGTCCATCAACATAGGTTGTTCGGCGCTCTGGTCTGGCAAACCCAAAACAAGGGGCTGGAACTTGCGAAATCTGCGCAACGAGGTGCCTCGATTTTGCTCCCTGAGATGCTTGATTGGAATGTTGATGTGCTTGCTAAAAGCACAGGCCATCAATTGTGGAACAACAGGTATAGAAAGCCGCAGAATGCACCGGCAGTGATGGTCGTCAACACGCCGTCGAAAAGCATGGCCCTCCATTTTGAACTCGGTACTGCCTGCCTAGTCTCCATAATCAGCTGACCTCACTCCTAAAAGCCTGCCGCTTAAGTAAGCTCCAAAGCGGCGGATAGAACCTCAACAATCCCGAGGTTCGTTGTAACGACGACACAATAAAGTCGCGCTGTGTTCCTATCCACCTGTCAATTTTTACAGTCTCCGAAGCTTGGCATGCTCCCCCAGGAGGGAGGAAAGAGGCTAGACGAATAGTGTGGGTTTGGGTGCCCACACCGCCGGCAGTCGCCATTCCGATTCCTTCACTTCTGAGAACGGTTTGCGGAAATTGGAACTCTTAACAGTCACCTTTTCGCCGAATCCTTGATTGAATGCAGAAACGTGGCTTATGGAATCAAAGGAAGATCTTCGCCCGGATCTCTCTCACGGGCTTTCGAGTTCTGGCGGTGGGAAACGCAGGTGCCACCCGTCCTAGGCGCGATCGCGGGCTTGGTTGACGTGATAGGGTTCTTAACCCTGAAACTATTCGCCGCTCACGTTACCGGCAACTTGGTTTTGATTGCGGCGCTGGTGGTGGGAGGAACCTCAAGATTAGATCAGGTTCTCGCCATTCCTACGTTTGTAGTGGCCGTCGGTACCGCGTGGCTCATAGGTAGGCGCTCTCAGAAAAGAGGTCCGAGCCTTGGAAGGGTGCTTTTGTTTGTGCAGCTCGTGCTTCTCACATTCGTCCTCCTGCTAAGCATTTTGTGGCACCCCTCGAACGGACTCAACTCACTTGTCCTCAACATCACCGCAATGATTGCCGTTGCGGCCATGGCTGCCCAATATTCCTTCTTAACTATGGTGATGCCTAGTGCACCCTCAACAGCCGTGATGACGGGGAACCTGACAATCGTGACCATAGCTTTCCTGGACCAGCTGCAAGGTGTACCGTTAGCCGAAAGAAAGTACAAGCCATTGGACAAAACTTTCCCTGTTCTGGCGAGTTTCCTTGCCGGTTGCGCAGCAGGTGCCGTGGCTGTGATTGAGCTGGGAGACTGGGCCTGGTCGATTCCGGTTGTCCTTGCGGCGATGGTTACGATGATGTTTCCGAGGGAAACGACAGCGACCCGCTCCATGCAAGAAGGCGAGGACGATCCCTTGTGATTGTTCGCGAAAGCAGCGGAACCACGCACATCGAAAATCGGTGGCTAGTCGCCTTAGCTGTCCTTGCGGTGTTCTTAGTGCTGACTCTTCTGTCTGGTCGCGTAAAGACGTTCCCTGTCTGGGTGCCCTGTACGCTCATGGTGGCCTTTTTTGGATCAGAGCTCGCCCTCAGGTTCGCGACGGTAAAGACGATGTGGTTACGTATCGAAAAGTTCGTAACCGTAACATTTGTCCTCGTCGCCGGCGTCGCCTTGATGGTCAACCTGGGATACGTGCTTCGACAAATGGTGCATGGTTCGAATCGGCTGAGCAGTCTTACGCTCCTGGAATCAAGCATTGCGGTGTGGGTCACGAATCTGCTTCTCTTCTCCCTGGTTTACTGGAGGATGGATCGAGGCGGTCCAGAAGCCCGAGCCAACCACATCGATACAAAACCTGACTGGTTGTTTCCTCAGGAAGGCGCGCCTGACAAGGCTCCAACCGACTGGCGCCCGACCTTTGTCGACTACCTTTTCCTTGCTTTCTCCACCGCGACGGCCTTCAGCTCCACCGACGTTTTGCCGATAACATCCCGAGCGAAATCCCTGATGATGATCGAGAGTGTGGTCTCGCTCGTGACCCTGATTGCCGTTGTCGCACGCGCGATTAACACACTGGGGACTTAGGAGTTACTAAGCTGGGCAACAAGCGAGTCTCGACGGGTTGACTGACGAAACGTCGGTCTTTGCTGCCAGGCAGAGCCAACGGCGATTGACTAGTCAACGCCTAAGCATCTCCTTTTGCAAGGGGCTTAGTACGACAAGGTGGGTTGTCGCAGTGGCTGGTTGGTCGTCGGAGACATGCTTCAGAAGCTCGCGTTCTTCAGGTGAGAACTTCTGGTACCGACCCGAATCGATCCAGCGTCGTCGAGCAGCCGGGGGCATTCCGCGGAGTGTTTCAAGTGCGTTCTGCACCTCTCTTCGAAGCGTTGGACGATTGCCGATAGTCCTTATTTGATAGCGCTCGTCCGCGGTATTGGTGTCCGGTGGTTCGACTCCCTGGTATGGGGCGGGTGTCGTTTCTGGGGCCCTGGTTGCGGGCACGCGAGGAACGGAGTGGGATGCCTGCGGAGCACAACCTGAGCTGTTGCAGCGTTCGTTGTCATCTCGTGAACACTGATAGCGATAGTCGCATGAAGCATCATAGCGGTAGTAAGGAGGAGGAACCATCCAAGCGCCATAGCCGTACCAATACGGATATGCCGGCCAAAGGGAATATGGCGTCCAGCCGAACACGATACCGAATCCCGGCCCGAATCCAGAGTAAGGATAACCCCAATAGCTTCCATGGAATCCGCGGTAGTAGCCACCGGGCACGCCATAGTAGCCAGCGTGCGCAAACCCGCGGTGTCCGACGGAATAGGCCCCGGAGATGTGCCCGCCTCCGCCTCCAACCCGGAAGCTTCCTCCAGCATGAAACCCATGACCCATGCCTGGCTGCGCAGCCACGAGAGTCGGGGCGATAGAGAGCCCAACCCGCAATACCACTTTGCAAAGAAAATGTCGCACTTGAGATCTCACCTCCCTGCTCTGCACTCGCCGCCGAAAATGTTAGCTCCATTCGACTAAGGATGCACTGGTAATCTTGACAGTTTAGGTAGGAAGATCAAGGGAACCCCTGCAGAGGCTAAGGGCGCACAAACTTCGCATCATCCACGGTGGCATTCTGCGTAACTTGGAGCAAATGAATGTCCAGCGTCCGATTAGGGCGGGTAATAACCACATGCAGCGGAACTTGTACGCCGTCGAACGCTTTGTAATTACCGTAATCGATCTGGGTGGGGTTCAAGCCAAGGGGCGAGGAGCCAAAACGCAGCTGTCGGAGCAACAACCCGGTCTGCCGGTCGAAATACAATTCCAGGGGTGGGCCAGACGGGTTGGTGGCGAATAATAGGATCGCGTCGTGCTCACTAACCTTTTCTGTCCTTATAACTTTCAATTCCTGGAAGCTCTTCCTCACATTGATAGGAAATTGCAAATCCGCGTCCAGCCGCGCGCCTTCAATGTCCGCCCGTGGCATGTCGCGAACCGGGCCAGTCGGGGACTTCACCCATCCGTTTTGACTATCAAAAACCGTAGAGCTGTCTCCCGCGGGCAAATGCACAATCATCGCCTGCCGGGCCGGCGATTTGGAAAGAATTTCAATAGGAAGACCGGGTCCGCCGCCAGCGAAAGTAACCGTGCCGCTGGCAACGCGGCTCGACACATTCTGCACGGCCACGGCGCCTCCAAGGGCTTGTACGTACTTTTCGATTACATCATCCGCCGATGGCAGATTGGTTCGACCACCAGCTTGCCCCGTTGCCGATCGAGCTTCGGAAAGGTATGGGGCTGTGCTGTCGAGCATCGGTATGCTCACGGGTTTTGCGAAGCCGCGGTGGCAGGTGTAACAAGTTACGGCTCGCTCTCCCTGAAACTGGTCCTTATCGAGTGCGAACATCATCTGGATCATGCGGCGGGCGGTTTGTTTAGATTGTTTGTCGTCTTTATCGTAGGCATCGCGAACATGGCAGAACTCGCACTCGACGCCCAGGGATGCCGAGATAAACTGCATCGCCGGAATCAGCTGATCCGGCGGAACGTCCTTCAACACTTGCAGGTTTTTGAACCTTGGCGGCGCAGCCTTCTCTTGCGCGTTCATCGATGGTTCTCGCAGCCTAGATCCGCAAAGCAAAATGACGCCGATCGAAGCCAGGTTCAGTAGTAAAATACGCACCGCTCTGAGAATGATTCTGCCCCGGGTATTCATTCAGCGAACTGGTCTCCGTGGATGGCTATTTTGTGATCCGTGAAGTCGGTATGCATGGACGGGATTGTATATTTTGGCATATGGCAACTCACACACTCGCGGCTTGAAACTTTGCAAGAGCCAATGGCATGAGCTCGGTCCATTGCAGGGGTGCTCGCAGGCGAATGGCAGCTCAAGCAGACCTTGTCATAGAAGGCAGCATCTTGCACTCGAGATTTGTGCGGATCGTGGCACGCTGTGCAGGTGAGTCGAGCCTCACCATTTCCCCAACAGCGGCTTTGCTCCAAACGGGGGGCAGGAAACCGAAGCACGAAAATCCCGCTTACGGGATTGAGGCTGACATCAGCCGACGTGCGGTGACAAGCACCACAGAAATCTATCGCGTCGGCCGGGCCGAGGCGAGCCGGATTGAAAATCAAGGACGAAGTCTTCGCATCATGTTCCAGGCTCATCTGCGCGACATGTTGCGCTCCCGGGCCATGACATGCTTCACAGGTAACTCCCGGAATCATTTGTTCGGGACGAAATACGCCATTCGTGCTTGAAGCGGTGGAATGGCACCCAAAACACAACGGAGGCTCGTCCGGGGACATGCGCCGGCCTAGCGCAGTCTCGATGCGGCTAGGTTGAAACCGGGTCCTCCCGGTTGTGAGGTCCAATCCGTTTAGGGTTTTGTAGTAGCTGACCCGGCTTTCAAAATAGATTCCGTTCCGCTGATACAGAAAAGTATCCCCGAACTGCCGGTCCCCGAATACCCAGTTCAGGGCCGCTGAGGCGGACTGCTGGCCGTTGCTGGTCGAATACTCTGCTCCGCTCGACGTCTGAGAAACTGAATAATCGTAGGATCCGGTGCGGAATTGCATCGTGTGCGGCATATTTGTGAACGCCTCGGCCGTCGCCGGTTTCACTGCATGCGCCATGGGCGTATTCGTCTGCGTGGCAGCGATATCCCGATGGCATCGTCCACAAGTCTCCGAGCCGACGTACTGATCGCGCGCGAAGGTACCCTTGGTGGGCCACCACCCGGGATCAATCAAGCGAATTTCAGTTGTCGTGCTGACCGGGTTTTGCTGACTCGATGCGGGCGCTGCAGAGATCACGAAGGCGCGTGGCGCCACTAGAAGCAGGACACCCAGAAGCGAAACAGACCTCGACATATTCGGGATCGTCTATTCTATCCTGATCAGTCTCAACATCT
>Ga0207674_10001610_pt1 | contig 29066 bp, 15 predicted proteins | sample KBSCornC72_FD_184303 | JGI IMG/M metagenome (GOLD analysis project Ga0207674, IMG submission 184303) | Corn rhizosphere microbial communities from Kellogg Biological Station, Michigan, USA - KBS Corn C7-2 (SPAdes) (version 2) | ecosystem: Host-associated > Plants > Roots > Rhizosphere > Soil ...
TCAACGTATCCCCCCTCAGCCGCACCGTGAGAAAGTTGGCCGCGCCGCCAGTGGCGGCCGCGTCAGCGGCAGTCCCAGTAACAGTTTCACCCCTCAGGTCATTTCTTAACATCCCCGCATATCCATTTACGTTATTCGTCACAATATCCAGATCCCCATCATTATCCAGATCCACATAAGCCGCTCCATTCGACAAGCCCGGCTCCGTAATACCCGCTTCGACAGACACATCCTCCCACCGCAGCTCCCCTTTATTACGGAATATATAATTCCGCACCTTCACTGGCCCCATCTCCGACAATCGCTCCATAAAAGCCCTTCGCTGACCCTGATCACTATCCGGAATATTCGTCTGCACCACCCGCTCATGCCGGTATTCCAAAAAGTCGATATTCGTAGGGTCACGGCCAAGCCCATTCGTAATATGAACATCCTTCCACCCGTCATTGTCCAGGTCGGCGATCAGCACACTCCAGCTCCAGTCCGTCTCCGCCATACCCGCCATATTCCCTATCTCGCTAAAAAACGGAACCTGCCGCCCCTCGATCAATCGATTTCCATTGTTCAGCTGCAGCATATTGTGAATATACTCCGGCTCATACCCCTTGGCCACCTCCAGCCGCCTGCGCTCCTCTCCCAAAAAAGAATACATCATCTTTTTCCGCTGATTCGTCTCGGGCTGCATGTCCAGGGTCATAATGTCCGGCAGCCCGTCGTTATTCAGATCCGCCGCATCCGTCCCCATGGAAGAATAGCTCTGATGCCGCAGGGCAGAAGCAATACAATTGGTAAAAGTCCCATCCTTATTATTCAACCATAAAAGATCATTCCGGATATAGTCATTGGCCACATACACGTCCGGATACCCGTCCCCGTTCACATCGCTCACTACCACCCCCAGCCCGTTGCCGTCCTCAAAAATGCCGGCCTTGCGCGACTCATCCTGAAAGAAAGGATGATCCATGCCCGCCACTACACCCTCATTATGGAAAAGCTTATCCCTGGCCATCGCATTGCTGTCTATCTTCCTGTCCCGGATATCATTCGGATGATAGTCGTCCAGCGTATGGTTCAGCAGATACATGTCCAGCCTGCCATCCTTGTCATAATCAAAAAAAACAGCCTGCGTGGAATAGGAAGTATCCGCCAGCCCATAAGCCTCCGCCTGCTCGCGGAAGGTCAGATCATGCTGGTTGATAAAAAGAAGGTTCTTTCTCTTCTCCCCTGGCACGCGACCGGAAACACAGACATAAATATCAGGCCAACCGTCGTTATTGATATCCACCACGCTGACCCCCGTGCACCAGCTGGAGGTGGCCACCCCAGCCGACGCAGTCACATCCTCGAAATGCAGACCACCCTTGTTGAGATACAATTTGCTGCTCACCTGGTTGCCCGCAAAAAACACGTCAGGCAGACCATCGCGATTGAAATCCCCGATCCCCACGCCGCCTCCCATATAAGTATATTCGTTGACGAACATATTGAGCGAATCGCTCTCGGTAATGGTATTCTCAAAATACACGCCCGTGCCGGATGGCTCCATAGTCGTGAAGTGCAACCCCTCCTTCCGGCGCTGCTCTCCACAGGACAACAACACCAACGACAGGATCGCCCCTGGAAAAAGGAGCCGGACAATGGGCATCGGAAATATTTTTAGATACAAAAAAGACATTTTATTTCTTGTCAGCCACCAGATACACCACACTGTACGGCGGCACCCACATCTTGATCGAACCCCTCAACGGCATGCTGTACGCTTTCAGCGTCGCATAGTTCAACGGCCCCCCTGTCGCAGTGGATGGCCCCGAGCCATTCACAAACACCTGCCCCGAAAAGGGCGAATTGTCCTTACCACCTGTCAGCGTATAATAGTAATAATGACTTCCCGCTGGGAAATGCTGAAAGTCCACCGCCACCACATGATTCAATGGTCCCGAATTGATGATCACCGTTCCGGCCTGTCCTGAGCTGTACGTCGAAGAATACGTGGTTATGTCCCAATTGAGCAGCGCCCTCCGCAGCGTATCATACACCATCCTGTCACCAAAGAACTTCTGGAAATAATACATGTAGTAGAAGGCGGGACGAGGATTCCACTTCGGCGCCGCAGGTTCATCCCCGCTGTTGAACATCCCCTGATCATCCCCTTTGGCATACCCATTCGCCATATCCCAGCGGCTGGCCTCGCCATACTGGCTCTTGATCAGACTGCCCAGCGTCAGCGCCGCCTGCATACCCGCGATATAGGAAACATTCTGCTTCGAGCCCGTAGCCTGGATATTCCACTCCGTCAGGGCAACAGGCTTCGCGCTCAATCCCGCCGCCGACACCTGCTGCTTCACATAGGACATCATCGTCCCGGGCACCGTCAGCCCGCTGGAAAGGACATCCGCTACACTCGAATTGGTATTATACGCCGTAAAGTAATTATGTACGATAAAATAGTCAGCGACAGCCCCCGCATTTGCCAGCACTCCCGTATTCCAGGTCTGCAATGTCGCATCATCCCCCGCGCCGGGAGCATGGTCATACAACGTAGCTCCTATATAAATGGTGGCGCCCACCTGCTGCGCCGCAGCCCGCATGGAATCCGCGAACACCTTAAAATGGGATCCATACAATGCGCCCGTCACCTTGTATGGCTGACCGTCCTGATTCTTCGTCGTGTCGATATAATAACCCGCCTCCCAGCTGCCATAGGTCTCATTGCCTATCTCCCAGAACTTTGTCCGCCCGTAATCATGCCGCACCCAGTCCGCCGCCAGATGCGCCGCCGCCGCCACAGGATTCGCGCTCGTACCATAACGCGCATATCCATAGTTGATAGTAATGATGCCGGTACTTCCGGTCTGTGACAGCAGGGTATAATAATTGTCCAGCGCCAGGGTCCCCCCTCCCCAGTTGCCCCCATACCAGTCCCCGATATACACGTTCTTGCCGCTGGCATCCAGCACGCTGTCGGGTGCATCCCAAGGCCTGTGTGCCGAGTCTACCCCGCTCCAGAAATAGGTATCGCTGACACTTCCCGCAGGGGCGCGAATGATTCTCGGAGAAAGGTCCTTGATATATTGCATCAGGTTCGGCTCCGTGACGATCTGCCCCATCCAGAGATTGGAGTTATTGCCATAGAGATAAGGTGGAACTTTAGCCACCACCTGGTTGACATTGATGGTCAGTGAATCTGTGGCGTCATAGGAAGGAATGGACCCCGTCGTAGTATCGGGCGCCGTAAATGTCCTCGACTGCCACCCATCCAAAAAGAACCCTACTGTTGGCGGTACGGATGGATCTGCCGGGTGATAGACAGAGTCGGTCTCCACCGGATAGGGTTTTTCAATGTTGACGGGAGAAGAATGCTTCGTACAGGCCGCCAGGACCAGTACGGTCGATAAGGTCAGCGCTGCAGGTTGTATATGAATTGTTTTAATACGCATAATAAGGAGATGGGTTATTTTTTCGTACAGGCAAGGGCCTGCATTTTTTATTTTCCTTGTACGATACGGACATTGTCTACGGCAATATTGATACTGCCCGCAGGCGCCGGGTCCGGCTGGTCGTTCATAACCATGAAACAGACGCCTGTCGTGGGATAATCATTAAAGGTCCTTGCAGCGCTTCCGTTTGGATTCCAGGCCGTCTGCCAGAACTGATTGCCCTGGATCATTTGCGTCAGCGGTATTGACACCGTCACCCATCCATTGGGCTTGTACTTACCATTCGGAGCCAGCGCCGGATCGGACCAGGGCGCAAATCTGGCAGAATAAGAGCTCCAGGTATACCAGTCGCCCACGGCTATCCAGACAGCACCCCTGCTCCAGGTAGAAGCCACATACACTTCGAATTTTAGGGAATAGTTGTTGACGGACTGGGATTTATCTCCAACCCAGGGCACATCATTCAATTGCAGAAAACCTCCATTGCCCTGCGAACCCGCAGCACTGTTCCCTGACATCGGACTTGACTGGTTGATCACTCCCACTCCACCTGTTCCACCAGGATAGCTGGCAGTAGCAGTAGCCGCATTCGCATAGCCGCCGGTCCAGCCTAAGAAGCCTGTATTGTCGGGAGGATTTGCCCATTGATTCTCGAAATTAGAGAGATAGCCCGGTGAAACATAGGTGAGGTAAGTGTCGAATGGCTGTGGCGCCGTCGCCTCCCCTAGCGGCCCATAGATTCGTAAAGAGTCCGGCGTGGTGATGCCGGGAGGAACCACTACCGACAGCTGCGTGACGCTGACAGTCTGCAGGTTGATACCCTGAATGCCACCGGGAAAGACCACCTGGTTGACACCGATGAAGTTTGTCCCATTGATCAGCAGTGTCGTCCCCGGAGCCGCATTCTCGTTCGACAAAGAACTGATAATCATCGGCGGCGGATAAGGGTATGCCGCCGTACCAAAAAGACACTGCACCCGCATTGAATCCGAAAAAGCGCTCCCCGGCGGGATCTTCGCGACGATTTGAGTAAAAGTCTTGTTCACGGTATAGCTCAACGCCGTATCATTGCCCGGAACGGGAAAAGTTATCTTTTGTATCCCGGCCAGGTTCGTCCCATTGATCTCGATGGTGGTACCCGTGATATCCAACGATATCCCGCTGATAGTAGGCGGGGGAAGGATCAACTTAAAAGAATAGGTCACCGTTCCATGATCCGTCACCAGCCGTATCGTACTGGGTACGGAAGAAACAGTGGCCGCCGTCTGTGCGTTGCTCGGTATTGTCACGATAAGGTTCGTGCTTGTATTGTATACAGGATTGAAATAAGCCAGCGTATCGTTGAAGAATATCTGCTTCGCGCCTTGCAGGTCATGCCCCTGCAGAACGATCTCGGTACCCGGAGACGCCCCAATGATCTTCAGATCCTTTTTCGCAGTATCCAGCGGCCTGACATTGGTTATCACAGGCGGACCGCTGCCCCCGTTCTTATTACAGGCTACTTCAAGCAGGCCCGCAAAGCACACCAGGACAAGAAATAAATACTTATTCATATTAAATTCATTTTGTCGATTTATCAATATTTTACTTTACTAAAGTCAAAAGCCACAGGCGGCAGGGCCAGGTTCGGCGCTACCAGTATCTCCGCTGACGGATAAGGCAGGTCCGCCTTGTCCGCCGTAATAGTATAATAGCGCGGCCCGATGGTTGCCGGCGACGTCGCATCGTTGAACCATGTGATGAATGAATTACCACCATTGTAAGTGATGTTGTAAAGACCTCTGTTTTGCGTATTGAAATAAGTCATGGCCGCATTGGGGTCGAAATAAAACCATTGCTTCCAGTCGTACCATGCATGCCCTTCAAAGGCAAACTCGATCTTCTTCTCTAAATAGATATCCGCATAGGTAATGGTTGTCCTTGGCGTCGCACCGGCCCTCGACCGTACAGCATTAAAGAACTTCAACGCCTCCGCATCCGTCGTGGAAGCATTATTCCCCAGGATCGCATCCGCATAGGTCAGGTATACATCCGCCAGCCGGAAGATATACGTACCGATATTCTCATTCTGACTTCCACCCAGCCCTCCGTTGTCCTTCGGACTGCCGATGACATATTTCTTGACATAGGCCCGGTCTCCATTTATATAGTAAGTACCGCTGGTGATAGGAGCTGTAATGTGCGCCCCGCCCTGGGAATTGGTGGCGCCATTGAACAACGCCGTATCTACATGCCATCCCCCATTGTCCTTGTTGATATCGGGATAGTCGGTATTCGGCAGGAATATCGTTGCCTTGCGGCGTATCGAGTCGGCCGCATTGGCAGGGTCCATATAATAGGACAACAGACTGGGCGACGCCCCGAAAGCCCCGCCCCAGCCATCACCGGTCTGCGTTATCTTGGAGTCATACGCAAGATTGGCCTGCATATGATTTTGAACGAACCACTGCCCGGTAGGCACCCAGTATAGGCCCAGCAAACACTCCGAAGGAATTTTGTTACCGCTGAATACCGCACTGGTGAAAAGATCATAATAGCTCGGATAAAGGCTCAATCCACTGTTGTTACACACGTCGCTGGCCCAATACCTCGCGCTGTCCAGGTCCGCCTGGTTACGCTGACCGCCAGACTGCCCTAAACCGGAACGCACCAGATAAGCCCTCGCCAGCATTCCCTCCGCAGTCCACTTGGTGACGCGACCGGGTTGCACCTGCGTCGTTCCCAGATGCTGTGCGGACCAGCTCAGGTCCGATATGATAAACTTCCACACATCCGAAAGATTGTTCCGGCGGATAGAAGTGTCCCCTAGCTGTATGCTGTTGTCATAGATAATAGGCGCAGCACCCCAGTCCAGGGCAATAAAATAATACGCCGCAGCCCTCATGACATAACATTCGGCCAGCCCCGAATTCCTGCCGGCCTCACTGGCGCCCGGACCGGCATTCCGGATATTATGCGCTACCATATTGGCATTCCCGATCACAGACCACAACGCCTGATAAGCGCTTTGCAATGCACCGCTCGGGTCCTGGGCCGTCACCGTAAAATTTAGATAAGACCCCCTGCCGTTATAGTTGTCGGTAAGGCTGTTGCCTCCCATGATGTCACCGATGTACTGCAGAGAAGTGCCATTATAGCCGCCCCAGCTGCCATTGTACAAGGGACCGGTACCATTCAATATATCTATATCCGACTTGTAAAAAGTCGCGGCCGTCGGCGACGCAATGGGCGGACGATCCAAAAAGGATTTCTTACACGCCGGCAAAGCAATGGCCGCAAGAGCTGTTATGAGGATGACAATTTTATTTTGTCGCATTGTTATAGTTTTATTCATGATTGTGAACCGCCCTGGGCGGCTCCTGTAAATGATCAAAAATCAAGAGATATGCTAAGGGTATACGACCTCGTCGAAGGATATCTTCCTTCATCCACACCCACAAGATTGACCCCGCCATAGTTATAAATACCTACCTCCGGATCGTATCCCGTATAATGCGTGATGGTAAAGACATTCTGCACCTGGAAAGTAGCAAGCGCTCCCCGAAGCACATGCGTCTGGGATATATACCTGCTGGGCACCCGGTAGCTGATACGGGCATTCCTCAACTTCAGATAAGAGCCGTCCTCCACATTCCACGTCGATATCCGGTTGTTACCATTCGCATCCACAAAAGGAACGGGTACCCGGTGTCCGGGATTGGTCAGCGTGGCAATAAGCACATCCTCGGGCTTGATACTGCTCGGCACGGCGAAGTTGATGACATTCTTAAAGTGATTGTTGTACGGCCCCGTGCCCTGCGGCAGCGTCTCATTCTGATAGCGCGTCAGGTTCAACACCTGATTGCCGTATACACCCATAAAGAAAAGATTCAGCTCGAACCCCTTCCAGGACATCGTCGACGTAAACCCATACGTAAATTTCGGCCATGGATTCCCGATAGGCAGGATATCCTTCGTATCCACATAACCATCGTGATTGACATCCCGGTACTTGATATCCCCAACCCATGAACCCCGGCTGGCATCGATGATTCGGGGCGCCTGGGCATCACTGGTGCCGGTTTGTATAGCATGCGTGGCCAGCTCCTTATAATTCTGGAAAAGACCTTCCGCCTGATAACCCATGATCATACTCAGTGGTTGTCCCACCTGCGTGGCAAATTCAGCCTGCCTGTCGTTGATCTGGGAATAATACTGCGTATAGATGCTCGATACCAGCCTGGTGACCTTGTTCCTGTCCATCGAGAAATTGATCCCCGTCCTCCATTGGAAATCACGACGGGAGATATTCACGGTATTCAAAGACAGGCCAAATCCCTTATTCTCCATACCCCCATAGTTCTCTACAGGCCACTGTACCTGCCCACCATAGCCACCGCTCAGATAACCACCCAGGTACATGGGACCGCTGGCCTCCAGGATAAGATTCGAGATCTTCTTGTAATAGACATCTCCTATGAACTCGATACGGTCCCCGAAGAGATGGGCGTCGATACCCAGGTTCGTGGACTTGTCCTGCTCCCATTTCAGGTCTGGATTGGGATAATTGGAAGGCAGGAACCCGGTGCCCCAAACAGTGGCCGATGAATAAAGGTTGGAATACACCGCGCCGCCGGAACCTGCATTCCCCGAGATGCCATATTCCGCGCGGATCTTCAGATCATTGATAAAAGGCAGCCCCCGCATAAAAGGCTCGTCCGACATCTTCCAGGCCACCGATACGGCAGGGAAAGTGCCCCATTTGTTCGACGGACCGAAATTAGAACTCCCATCCCTTCTCACAACCCCTTCCAATATATACTTACTATTATAGATATAGTTCAATCGGGCGAAATAGCTCTCATTGGACCCGTTCCCTCTTGAGCTCGTACCCGGAGGAGACAACGGATCAGCTACGCTCAGCTCCTGGATCGAGCTGGTGGCATACCGGAGACCGGACGCGCTCAACGACTGGTAAGCATATTGAGCGCCTTCATGACCCGCCATCGCCGTTACACTGTGGGGTCCAATATTGAAATTGTATTGTACCCGCGTATTGAGCGAGACCCAATAGTTATTTCCGGCGCTACGGCTGCCGGATGTCGGTGAACTTTGATAATACGATCCCAGCGTATAATAAGGATTGAACTGATAGCCGTTGGTGAAGGTGTAGTTCCCGTTGCCCTCTGTATGCCACAATAAGCCCTTTAACGGCGTAATATCCAGCGTAAGACCTCCAATGGCTCCAAAGGATTGATTGTAGTTATTGTTCAGGTTCGCGATCGCGATGGGGTTTGTGACGGCATATTGTGCCTGCGCCAGGTTGGCAGGCCCCCCAAACGTACCATCCGCGTTCTTCACCGGAATGGTGGGGTTCTGCTCCAGGGCCAGGTTGATGATATTGTTCTGGAAAGTATTGGCCTTCTCCCTGGTGGTGAAAAGACTGAGATTTGTACCGAACTTGAGCCACCTGGTCGCCTGGTTCGCCAGATTGATCCGCACCGTACCCCGTTGGAACCCTGATCCGATGGCTACGCCGCTCTGGTTGAGATAATCGGCCGAGAAATAAAAGGTGGATCTCTCCGTCCCGCCGCTGATCGACATGGCATGGTTCTGCATGATCACATTACGATAGAGAGCATGCTGCCAGTCCGTGCCGGGCCCGAGCAGAGTAGTATCCTGCAGCTCCGGCGGCTCTATTCCCACCAGCCCATACTGCTGTAGCTTGCCAATGTAGACGGCATACTCTTTTAAATTCATGACAGGCAGGTTCTTGGGTCGCGTCTGAATGGTCTGGGACTCAGAAAAGTTTACTCTCGTGGCGCCTGATTTTCCCTGCTTGGTAGTGATCATCAACACCCCATTGGCGCCCGCCGCGCCATAGATGGAGGTGGCCGCAGGACCTTCCAGCACGCTGATACTCTCGATATCATCCGTATTGATCCCGGCGATCTCATTGGCCAGGCTCGGATTGGAATTATACGCCCCGCCCGTAGCCATGCCCGGCCGTATCTGCACGCCATCCACTACATAAAGAGGCTGATAATTACCCGTCACCGTGCTGATCCCGCGAATGATCACCGCCGACCCCGCACCAGGCGCCCCGCTGCTGGCAGAAACATATACATTGGGCGACTTCCCCCGAAGCGCATCGTCCAGCGTTACATTCACCGTCTTGTTCAGATCCGTGTTCGAAATGGTGTTGACCGCGCTGCTCAGGTCCGTCTTCTTCATCCGGCCATACCCTACCACCACCACATCCTGCAGATGACTGAAGTCCTGCGCAAGGGCCACGTTGATCACGGCCGATACACCAACCCTCACCTCTTTCGAGGCAAAACCCACGGAAGTGATCACCAACGTCTCACCCGGCGCCGCCATAATGACAAATTCTCCCTGGTCATTTGTATTGACCAGATTCTTTGTCCCCTTGACCATGATGCTGGCCCCCGGAACTACCGCCCCGTTACTCTGGGAGATGACTTTGCCCGTGATCCGCTTAGCCGTACCTGGCTGGGCCAAAAGAGATTGAAAAAGAATAAGGAAGAGGAATAATAACACGTAGCAGGGAGGGGAAAGTACCCCTGGTAATTTTTTCATATCGCAATCAATTGTTGGTTTTGGCCATCCATGCTGATGGCTCCATAAAAATAGCAGCTGCCAACGGGGATGACGGACCTCAAAATGATCAAACTGGGTAGTCATATGTTTTAAAGGACGATCAAATGACCCTCTTGGGCTCAAATAGATGCCCCATAACCATTATATTTGAAACGTCAGATTGCTGGGCTTGCCCTGCCGTATAGTTTATGAAGTCCCGAATACTACTGCTTATATTATGCTGGACGCCCTTCAGCCGGCCGTACGGTCAGTCCAACGACTACGCCTTTTCACACCTCGACGTCGCAGGCGGGCTGTCCAATAACCACATCACCTGTATATACAAAGATGCCCGCGGTTATATGTGGTTTGGCACCGCATCCGGTCTCGATCGCTGGGACGGCTACCAGTTCAAGGTCTATAAGCACGATGCCCGCGATACCAATTCCCTGTCGGACAATTATATAGAACAGATGTTCGAGGGTCCCGACGGTAAGCTCTGGATAGAGTCGCGCGCCGGCCGGTTCAATATGTACGATCTCACCACCGACAAATTCAGCCGGGGTTACCTGGATTACCTCAGAAGTCTTTCTCTCCCCGATAGCTGGTTAATGAACATTGTTGCCTGGGAGGGTAATTACTGGTTCATTTACAAAGACAAAGGCATTTACCACCGGCAGCTGGACGGCCGGATCATTCCCTTCCAGCCCAGCGAAGGCGATATGCATGCTATCAGCCCTGCCCCTGTCTGCAATGCCCAGGCGGATGGCGACGGCAACTGCTGGGTTGTACACGAGGATGGAAGAATGGAAAAAATAGACGGCCGCCTGAATAAGGTGGTACTGAATACAGCTGTCCTGCAGCAGACGGTCACTCCTCCTATATCCATCTGTCATATTTTCATCGATAAGGAGAATGATCTCTGGCTCACATCCAATGGCGTCTTTAAAGGAGCCATTTATTATTCACCCCTCACAGGGGAGATGAAACACCTGACACAGGACACCGGCCCCTCCCGGCTCAGCAGCAATGTGATCCAGAACGTTATCCAGGACTCACGAGGCGACATCTGGATGGCAACCGACCACGGCGGCGTGGACATCGTACATAAAAAAGATTTTTCCATAAAGACCATCACCCATGTGGAGGACGATCGTAAAAGTCTCCCCGACAATAGCATCAGCACCGTCTATCAGGACTATTCCGGTACCATCTGGATAGGCACCTTCAAGAGCGCCATCAGCTATTACCACCAGGAGCGGTTCCAGTTCCCACAATACAGACGTCAGCCCGGCAACAGCTCCAGCCTTCCTTTCGACGACATCAGCACCTTTGCTGAGGACAAAAAGGGTAACATCTGGATTGGCACCAATGGTGGCGGCCTGATCCATTTTGACAGATCCAGGGGTGCATTTCACCAGTTCCGGCATGATCCCGCACAACCCAACAGCTTATCCAACAACGTCATTGTCAGCCTGAAGATGGATAAAAATGATAACCTCTGGATAGGCACCTATTTTGGAGGGCTGGATTGTTTTGATGGAAAAAAATTCATCCACTACAGACATGATCCAAAAAATCCCTCCAGCCTTGCCGATGACAGGGTGATGTGCGTCTACGACGACTCCGGGGATGGCCTCTGGGTCGGTACCCTCGCACAGGGTATGGACAGACTCGACAAAAAGACGGGTACTTTCTACCATTATAATATCAGCATCCCCGGCTCCATAAAAAATAACTACGTATCGAGTATCACCGAGGACAGCCGCCATCAATTATGGATAGGCACAGGCTATGGCATCGATGTACTCGACAAGGGTTCAGGGCGCTTCGTCCACTATTCCAGCGATAGCAACGGCCTCAGCTCCGACAATGTCAACTATCTCCTCTGCGACGGCCATGGATACATGTGGGTAGGCACCCGCGAAGGGCTCAATATCTTCGACCCCGCCCGTAAACACTTCCAATCCTTCTCCTCAGACAACGGCCTTCCCGACAACACCATCCAATGCATCATCGAAGACAAACAGCACGATATCTGGGTCAGTACGCTCAATGGCGTTAGCCGTCTGTCCGGCGACTGGTCCGCCCCACCCGGCAGCCTGCACCCCGTCTTCAACAATTTTTATGAGTCGGACGGCCTCCAGGGTAGAGAGTTCAATGAAAAGGCCGGCCTCCTCGTCAGTGACGGAACCATGCTCCTGGGCGGACACAACGGGCTTAATATCTTCGATCCCTCCCGTATTGTCCATTACAACTTCATCCCGCCCATCGTGCTCACCGATCTGCAGCTCTTTAACAAGATCGTGAAACCAGGCAAGCCTTTCGATGGACACGTCATTCTGGAAAAGTCGCTGTCCAGTACAAGGGAGATCACCCTGAGGCATAATGAAAATGTCTTTTCTCTGGAATTTGCCTCCCTGGACTTCTTCCAGCATACAAAGGATAAATATGCCTACAAGCTGGACGGGTTTGATAAGAGCTGGCTCGTCACGGATGGAAAAGCACGCAAAGCCACCTATACCAACCTCGATGCCGGAGAATATACATTCCAGGTAAGGGCCATCGATGAGGACGGGAATTGGAATCGCAACGCAGCCGTCCTGAAGATCCACGTGCTTCCACCTTTCTGGAAGACGCCATGGGCTTACGCGCTATATGTCGTAGCCATCCTCGCCCTCCTCTACTTCGCCAGGAAAATGGTCCTTCGCCGGGCGCGCATGCGCTTTTCGCTCGAACAGGAACGGGAGAACGCCCGCAACATGCACGAGATTGACAGGATGAAGATCCGCTTCCTCACCAACATGAGCCATGAGCTGAGAACACCCCTTTCCCTGATCCTCGCACCCGTGGAGAAACTGTTGGAACAGCCCGGTAGACAAACACACGTGCCACAGTATGAAATGATCCGCCGCAATGCCAGGCGCCTCCTGCATCTCGTGAACCAACTGCTCGACTTCCGAAAAATGGAAGCCAATGAGCTGAAGCTGAACGCCCGTCCCGGTAATATCCTCCAGTTCATAAAAGACGTGTCCATGTCCTTTGTGGACCTGGCGGATAGAAAGCATATTTCTTTCAATTATGTCGCCTCCTCCATGTCTCCCCTCTACACCTCCTTCGATCATGACAAGCTGGAACGGATCCTGTTCAACCTCCTGTCGAATGCATTCAAGTTCACACCCGTGAACGGACAGGTATGGGTAGAGGTCTCTGGCATCAACAAGGACGGCACCCTCCCGCTCAAGGACGGCACCCTCCCCCTCAAGGACGGCACAGTCCCCCTCAAGGACGGCAAGAGTTCCCCCTCCCCGGGCAAAGATGACGTCCCCCCCGCCGGCGACGACGTCGAGCTTTATATAAAAGTTTCCGACACCGGCATCGGCATCGCCCGCGACCAGCAGGAAAGGATCTTCGACCGGTTCTTCCAAACCAGAATCCCCGACTCCATCCTCAACCAGGGCAGCGGCATCGGGCTGGCAATCACCCTCGAATTCGTAAAAATGCATCGCGGCCGCATCACCGTGGAGAGCGAGCTCAACAAAGGCAGCTGCTTCACCATCACGTTGCCCTGCAAGCGCCTGTCCATTGACGAAAGCCTGACCACGCAGCCCGCTGAGAACATCCCTCTTCTCACCGCAGGCAACGGCCACGCGGACATCATTGATTCTCCCTCTCCACCTCCCTCCTCTTCACCCTCCTCGCCCCGTAAGAAGAAATCCATCCTCATCGTCGAAGACAATGAGGACTTCCGCTTCTATTTAAAGGACAACTTACGCGCCAATTACAATATTCATGAAGCCTCGGACGGACGGGATGGATGGAAAAAAGCCCTCTCCCTGCACCCCGACCTCGTCGTCAGCGATATCAGCATGCCCGTCATGAATGGCATCGAGCTTTGTAAGAAGATACGAACAGACCCGCGTACGCAACAGATCCCTGTCATCCTTTTGACCGCGCTCACGGAAGAGCATACCCAGCTCAAAAGCCTGGAGACAGGCGCCAGCGACTTCATCGCAAAACCCTTCAACTTCGAAGTGCTGCAATCCCGCGTCCGCAATCTGCTGGAATACAAGGAGACGATCCGGAACATCTACCAGCGCCAGGTGGATGCCGGCCCCGCTCACATCGAGGTACGCTCCGCCGATGACGAATTCCTCCAATCCGTATTACGCGAATTGGAAAAAAATATAACAAACCCCGACCTTTCCGTGGAAGAGCTGAGCCATTTGCTCAACACCAGCCGCAGCACTTTTTACAAACGCCTGCTGCTCATTACAGGAAGGACACCCGTAGAATTCATTCGTTATTTTCGGTTGAAAAGAGGAGCCGAGCTCCTGGAAAAAAGCCAGATGAATATCTCTGAAATCGCCTACACGGTAGGTTTCAACAATCCAAAATATTTTGCCCAGCAGTTCAAGCAGGAGTTCGATGTCGCCCCCTCCGCCTACCGGGCACGGACCACCCGCACGGGCCCCAGCAGCCCCGACGACTCCAGCCGGCTCTCCGGTGTATAAGGATTCACATTCATCCAGGTCTTCCTTTCTCTCTCCGGCAGCCGGTTATCTCCAATCAGCCGGTTGATCCATAACCCAATATACGCCTCCGTTTCCAATCCCTCATCCTGCACCGTCATGGACTATCAGGTGGCCCACGCCGGCCCGCTCACTTCCCTGTACTGGGAAATCTTCTAAAATGCCACACCATGCTCAACAGCCATAGCCGTCCCACAATATTCGATCGGCTCGTGGAGATAAAGTTCGGACCGGCGGATTGGGAAACATTGCTCGCGCCATTGAGAAGATTGAATACCGACAGCCGTATCTGACCGCTGTGATTACGAAAGATGCTCTTATAGCACGCCGCATTCCAATAGCTGATAGCATGCGCCGGCAGCGATCCCTGGGCGCCCGTCTGCTGCCAGGTATAATAGCTGGATACAGTCACCGACCCGGGCAGCTCGTACGAGCAGTCTAACATATAGTTCTGCACCAGCACCTTTGTATTTTGCTCCGGGCTCAAAGAGTACCCATTGGCGTTATAGTTCAGCGAAGCGCTGGCGTCAAAAAAAACTTTTTCAGCAGGATGATAGTTCAGCCGGAAGTCGCCTCCCACTCCGCTCGTATTCGTGCTGTTCGGTTCGCCGTTGAGAAAACCATTCTGGTGAGCATAATTACCATGCAGGCTCATATTGCCATTGCCATGACGGGACCACAACGGGAAGCCATACGTGAGGAAGGCGGACAGCTGATAATCGCCTTCTACATTGACATACTGCAACTGCTGCACACCACCGGACAACAGTTTCGTAGAGGCAGTGATGGCATGTTCCGTAAACCCTCCCTGCATGGAAAACTGCCAGTTCTGAAGACTCTTTGTATTCAGGCTGTTGAAACCCATATCTATATTGTGCTGAAAAGATTGCTTCAGACCGGGATTGCCTAGCCGCACGAGGAATGGATTGGTCAGATCCGGCAATGGCTGCAGCTGATCGATAGAAGGAGCTGAGCTGCTCCCCGAATACCCCACCCGGATGCTCCGGTTCTGGGACATGGACCAGATCAGGCTGGCCCTGGGGTACCAGTTGGTAAAACGCTGCTGTATCGGGTCCTTGATAGAATAGTTCTTGTTGTATAAGCCCGTCAGCTGTATCGCTACTCCAAGCTGATAGCGCCACTTGGTCCCGTCCGAATTGAAGTCGGCATGGATATTCTGATTGGTGTTACGATTGTAGAACTGATTAGTGGTCAGCGTATCCAGGCGATCATATCTCTTCGTGGCGCTGTCATAATCGAAGCTTTCCTTGTCGGAATGGCTCGTGGCAACATTGAATTGGTAGCCAAAATCGAGCACCTTGTGCTTACCCACCGGCTCCGTATAGGCGGTTTGAACATTATAGCTTTCGCTGTTCGATGTCTGAGTGGACCGCTGGTCCTCCAGCGCATGTTGAATGTTGTTTCCTGCACTATCAAAAGCATCGACAAGGGAGAAAAGACCCGCATTCACATGCTGCCGGTTGCTCGACTGGCTCAACCCCACATAAAAAGTACGCCCCCGCTTGTGAAACTGCTGCCGGAAGTCCACGTTATTGGAAAAGGAATTGCCATGCGTGCTGCTGGTATTGTTCGTCAGCCCGTGACTGCTCCTCCAGGTATTCGCCTGATCACCTGACCCTTTCTGCGTATCGATACCCACCGTATCCGATGAATGGTTATTGCCTGATTGGGAATTCCAGCTCGACTGCAGGGTCATGGTCCGCAAGCTGTCCATTTTATATTCCATACGCACATTGCCCCGCCCTGAGCTGTTCACGTTGGATGCATTGCTGAGACGATCCTCGATCAGCGAAGAGTCGCCCAGAAAAGTTTGACGGCTGGATGACTGCACCATCGCGCTCTGATTGCGTGAATAGCCCCCGTTGAAGACGGCCACGATCTTCTTACCCAGATTGTCCCTGTAATTTAAGTTGACATTGGACAGGGTCTGTAATCCTCCCGATACCGGCCCTGAGTTATTCTCCCTCCCGGTGAACAGATTGCTGATATTATTGGTATTTCCATTAAAGAAAATATTGCGCGTAGGGTTTAGACTGGCAGCCGTCCCTCCTACTGCATAGCCGTTGGCATTCCCGGCGCCCGCATAGGCATTCCCAAAGTAGCCCGTCTTCCGATCCTTCTTTAGCTTGATATTGAGCGTCTTTCCACCCGTAGGGTCACGGATGCCCGTAAGCTTTCCCCGCTCCGACTGTGTGTCATACGTCTCCACCTGTGCAACAATCTCGGCAGGCAGGTTCTGGGTAGCCGTCTTGATATCGCTGAGAAAAAACTCTTTGCCATCGATGAGTATCTTATCGATCTTCTTCCCCTGCAGCGTGACATTACCATCCTTATCCACTACAATGCCCGGCAGCTTCTTCAGCAGATCCTCCACACTGGCAAACGGTCTCGTAGGGAAGGCGGCGGCATTAAAACCTATGGTGTCCGACTTGACGATGACAGGAGGAATGCTGGCTTTAACGATGACTTCCATAAGGGGCTTGGAGGAAGGTCGTAAAATGAATTTCGCAAACAGGGCCGTCGTATCATTTTCTGATATGGAAACAGCGATCGTATCGGGCGTATATCCCAGGTAGGTGGCTATCAGACGGTATTGGCCGGTCTGAGACAGGTGAAAGGCAAAGCCATTACGACCGCTGCGCAGACTATGGATAGGCTGATCTCCCGGGACAGGCCAGCAGGATATAGTGGCTTCTTCCAGCACGGTGCCGGCGCTATCATGTACGGTGCCGCGGATATAGTGAGAAGAGGATGCACGGGACTGAGCCCGAAGGGACAGGCTAAATAGGATAAGTAAGGTTAATAATATCAGTCGAAAAGACATACTCAGAATAATAAGGTTCCAGCCGCCTCCTCTCGTGCAACATCTCAGGAACGTCTGTCCGTCTGGCTGGTAAAGGTACTTTCGAATATCTTATCCGCATTGCCCGCCTCAAAACCTTCCCGGCGATGTTCCCGCCTTATAGCTGCAATGGGTAGATGCGCGTACGCAGGCAATACCCTCCTTTCAGCAAACTCTACATACGAGCCCGGGATAAAGACCTTACGGCCCCCGGCAAATTCCGCTTCCACCATACGCGCTACGGTAGAGCTCTGCAAAAGCAGTCCATCCGGACTCGTCTTGATCTTGCTACCCGAATCATTAAGGATGAACCCGTGTTTTTCTAAAAAGATATTGAAGGATGCCACCGTATTATAACCCTCCGGTAAATTCTGTACACTGATGGTGAAATGGTTCAGGTAGTACCGGTTGTAGATCGCCCAGGCAGCATATTCACTCACAGCGGCCAGTGCATGATAGTCCTCCCAGCTGGGAACAGCCCAATTGCTGCTGTGCAGGAACTGGTCGATGACGGCCGCATTATTCAGATCCAACTCATCCACAGGGTCGCTGATAATAGCGTCGGTATACCGCTGGATGATCTCCTGCGAAGCTTCCGGCAGATCCTGCACACGCAGCTCGCTGAGAAATATCCTGGGCAGACCTGGCTCCGGCGGAGCATACCACCAGGCATTCAGCTTTTTTGCCGGGAAGGAATAAGGGTCACGCCTCGTATACCCCAGATGTAAAAAGATTTTCTCCAGCGAAGCAATACCCAGGTGCGGAACACCCAGACTACGGAAGGCGATATGGTCATTCTCGATGTCTGCCGGAGATTGGATCAGTCCCTCCGTTCTCATCACTTCCAGAATGGCGGATACATCCGGCACCCGCTCCTGGTATCGGCGCATCAGCCCTTTCAGCACTTCGCCCAATATCTCTTGTTTATTGATCATAGCACGAATATAGAACACCCCGTCGAAATACAATATTATACGGGTGCAATTCCCGAATGGTTCACATACATTTAATCCGCAATTGATATATTTCTCATATCCAATAAATGCAAGAAAATTACTATGCATTTCAGGGGTCCCGTCAAGGAACTCGTCCGAAGGACAGACAAATTTCCATACATATTTCCCCGCGCCGGCATCTCGATTATCCAAAAAGACCGTAAATTATCCGGCCAAACATCACCCGCATGAGAATATCCTTGCTGCTGCTCTTGCTGCCATTGTATATCATGGCCCAGCCCGCATCATTTCGCGCTTTTAAAAAGTATCCTTTCACCACGGATCTGGTCTCCTCGCCAAAAGGGTCCCTCATCGCATGGACCATGGACGAAGAAGGACGACGCAATATTTACGTGGCCAAAGCGCCGGACTACCAGCCGCAAAGGATCACCTCCTTCTCGAAGGACGATGGACAGGAGATCACGAGCATTTCCATCTCCGGCGATGACCAGTGGGTCGTATTCGTCCGGGGAGGCGATCACGGAGCCAATTGGGATTCCGAAATGCCCGTCAATCCGGCTTTTGATACCGTGCCCTTCAAAGTGCAGATAGCCAGTATCTCCCTGACAGGCGGGCAGAACGCGGGCGCCCAATTAAAATATCTCTCCGAAGGCGACGACCCCATCATTTCACCCGACAGCAAAGAAGTGGCATTTATAAAAAATGGACAGGCCTGGCTCGCCCCCATAGATGGATCGGTCGCCGCAAAAAGCTTGTTCACCACCAGGGGACGGGTCGGCTCCTTGCAATGGTCGGCAGACAGCAGGCGGCTCCTGTTCGTATCCGCCCGAACCGATCATGCCATCATCGGCATTTATACAAAAGGAGCGTCCACCTTGAAATGGATAGCCCCTTCCTTTAGCCGCGATGCATCCCCTCAATGGTCCGACGATGGCAGCCACATCGCTTTTATAAGAAGGCCGGGAGCAGGAGGCGCCCCCGATTCCATCCTGACAGCCAAACCCGACCCCTGGAGCATTTATATCGCAGACACGGCCACCGGCACACCTACCTTATTATGGAAAAGCCCGCTCACTTTGCGGGGATCATATCCTACAACAGATGGAGGAGCCAACCTGCATTGGGCTGCCGGCAACCGCATTGTCTTTCTTTCCTACCAGGATGGATGGCCACATCTCTATTCCATGGATGTATCTCTCCCAGCCGCGTCCTCCGGTTCAGCCATGTCCTCCGCCGCCTCCGGCAAGTCCCCCCTGGCGGTGCCCCTCCTCCTTACCCCCGGTAATTTCATGTGCGAACACATCCGGCTGAGTCCCGACAAACGAAAGCTCCTCTTCAGCGCCAACACGGGCCCCGATCAGCACGACATCGAGCGAAGACACGCCGCTATGGTCAGCATCGACAAACCCGATATGCAGGTCTTGACACCCGGAACAGGCATCGAATGGACGCCCATCATGACAGGGGACGGCAATACCGTCGCCTTTATCAGCGCAACACCCCAGCGCCCTCCCTTACCCGCCATTATGAGGCCACCGGCTGATGGGATTACGACGCCACCGCCTGGCAGGCCCCTGAGCAACGGGCCCCCCGGCCACAGTTTCAAGCTCCTCGCCTCAGATAAAATCCCGGCGGATTTCCCACAGGATAAATTAGTCACCCCCACACCCGTCACCTTTCGATCCCCCGATGGCTTCACCATACACGCCGACCTCTTTCTTCCCCCCTCAGGCGCTCCACGCAAACCCGCCATCGTATACGTACACGGCGGACCGCCAAGACAAATGCTCCTGGGCTGGCATTACTCCGGCTATTACTCCAATGCCTATGCCTCCAATCAATACCTCGCGAGCTTGGGATTCGTAGTGCTGGCGGTAAACTATCGGTTGGGGATAGGGTATGGATATGAATTCCACAAACCCAAAGAGGCCGGCGCAGCGGGCGCTTCCGAATACAGGGACATAGCGGCGGCCGGACGCTGGCTCCGCAAACAGGCATTTGTCGACACGAATAAAATAGGCATTTACGGCGGGTCCTATGGCGGCTACCTGACAGCCCTGGCCCTGGCAAGGGATTCCAGATTATTTGCCGCCGGCGTCGACTTCCATGGGGTCCATAACTGGCTCGGTCAGACCTCCCTCTACAACACCTTCAAGGACAACTATGAAAAAGCGCCCGACTACGACAAGGCCCTGAAGACAGCCTGGCAATCCTCCCCCATCGCCTCCATGAATACCTGGAAGTCCCCCGTGCTGGTCATCCAGGGAGATGACGACAGGAACGTTCGCTTTAGCCAAAGCGTAGACCTCGTCCGGCGATTGGAAAGCAAAGGCATCCCTTACGAGACGCTCGTCATCATCGATGACACCCACCATTGGATGAATTTTGACAACGCTGTCACCGTATATGCCGCCGCGGCGGATTTCTTTGTGCGAAGGTTTATGAAGTAGTATGACAGCACCAGCGGCCTTTTCTCATACATATAAAAAATTTATACCATACCACCATAGTTTAAGGCGCTTACATAATCAAACTGGACTTTTTACGTTTCTATAGATACATACCCCTATTTCACCGCAGATGCTCGTAATACACCGTAAGATAAAATGGTTATTGGTATTTTCCATCGTCTCCCTTGGAATAGCGAGCTGGCTGATTCTTTACGGGAAAGATAGTCTCGAACAGGCCGGCAACAGGCTTAGCCTCACTCATGAAACAGTCGCATGCCTGCAACAGCTCAGCTACTCCGTTTCTTTATCCGCACCGGTACAGTCCATACAGCAACAGGCCGACACGCTGGTACGCCTCACCCATGACAACAAGGACCAGCCATCCCGGCTTGCCGCGCTCCAGCACTACCTCGCCCAACCCTCCATCGACAGGTCCGCCATACTTTCCCTGCTGTCCTCCATGTTACAGGAAGAAAAAGGCCTGCTCCGCATCCGCATTGACCAGAATCAGAATGTGCGCCAACGGATAGCTTTTGCAATGGTGGCGGGTAGGTTTGCCGCCGGTATGTTTGTGCTCGTAATACTCTGGCAGCTGAATAAGGATATCACCCGCCGCAAAAAGATCCAGGAACACCTGGAAAAAGCCATCTTCGAAGCACAGGCCGCCAAACAAATGCAGGAACAGTTCCTCGCCAACATGAGCCATGAGATCCGCACCCCCATGAATGGCATCAAGGGCATGACCGATCTCCTCCTCGACACCCCCCTGTCACGGAAGCAGCAGGAGCTGGCCGGCACCATCAAAAGCTCCGCCAACAACTTGCTCGTCATCATCAACGATATCCTCGACTTCTCCAAGATCAAGGCGGGCAAGCTCAACATCGAGAAAATAGACTTCAGCCTCAGGGACGTTCTGAACAATGTCGCCTCCATTTTCGAACACAGGATAAAGAAGAAAGGACTACGTCTCAACATCGAGCTGTCGGCTGACATCCCCAGCCGTCTCACCGGCGATCCTTACAGGCTCAACCAGGTGCTGATCAATCTCGTTGGCAATGCAATAAAGTTCACCGAGCAGGGGCATATACAGGTGAGGGTCGACGTGCAGAAGAGGATGGGAAAGGAGATCACTTTGTCTTTTACCGTGACGGATACAGGCATCGGCATCTCCGCCGAAAGCCTCCCCCATATCTTCGAAAGCTTTTCCCAGGCAGGTGAAGGAGGCGATCACCGCTATGGTGGCACAGGACTGGGCCTCACCATCTGCAAACAGCTGTTGCACCTGCAGGGAGGGAGTATAACGGCCACCAGCACGCGTGGCGTGGGGTCCGTCTTCAGTTTCCACATTCCCTATAGCTACAATGACAGTCCCTTACCATCGGAATCATCCGCTCCCGCCGCTCCCATACACGATTATAGCAATCTGCTGACAGGCCGCCGCTTCCTGGTCGCCGAGGACAACGAGATCAACCAGCGCCTCATCGACTACGTGCTGACCAAGGCGGGAGGCACCGTACAGCTGGCCAGCAACGGCGCGCAGGCCATCGATTACCTGCGGGACGACAATGCCTACGATCTTATTATCATGGACCTCCAAATGCCTGTTATGGACGGCTATGAGACAACGGAATATATACGAAAGGACCTGCAGATGTCCACTCCCATCATTGCCATGACCGCTACCGCCATGGCAGGCGAGCAGGTCCAGTGCTTCCGGTCCGGCATGAACGAATACATGACAAAACCTTTCGAATTTGCCGATCTGTACAAAAAGATCGCCGTTCTGCTCAGCTAAGGCTGGCCCAGCACCAGCACCTCCTTGATAGCCCCCAGCAATGCCCTTACATCATCAGGAAAGATCTGACCGATGTTGCCGATGCGGAACGCATCCGTCTTGCTCAGCTTGCCGGGATAGATCACAAAGCCCCTTTCATTCAGCTGGTTGTAGAATCGGTCGAAATTGAATCGCGGATCATTCGGATAAAGAAAAGAAGTAATGATATGCCCTTGTATCGACTTGGGCAGGTACTGAACAAACCCCAGCGCCGCCATCCCGCTGTCCAGGATCATCTTATTGGTCTTATACCGTTCTTCCCTTGCTTTTACTCCGCCTTCCTCCGCCAGCTCCTGCAAAGCCCTGCGGAACGCCATAATGCTCAAGGTAGGAGGAGTGAACCTGAACTGGCCGTTGGCTTCCAGACCCGCCCATTGCGCAAACAGGTCGAGGCTTAGGCTCCTGGCCTTCCCTTCCGCCTTCTTAAGCTCATTTCTATCGCATAAGGCAAATGCAAAACCGGGAACCCCTTCGATACATTTATTGGACGACGAGATCAGGAAGTCGATCTGCAATCTTTTCATATCCATTTCCACCCCGCCAAAACTGCTCATAGCATCCACGATAAAGGCGGCATTATGCTTTTTACATACAATGCCGATGTCCTCTATCGGATTGAACAAGCCGGTAGTGGTCTCGCTGTGGATACAAGCCACATGGGTGATCCCAGGATGCGCCGATAAAAATGCGTCCACGGCGCCGGGTGATACAGTTTGGTCCTCGTCCCAGCGGATCACATGATAATGCAATCGGTGGATAGCAGCCATTTTCACGATACGTTCCCCATAAGCGCCATTGACCAGTATCAGAAGAACACTCCCATCATCGACGACGCTGCTGATGACGCTCTCTACCCCAAATGTTCCCGACCCCTGCATCAGCACACATTCATAACCCGCCTCCTTGCTGACATGGGCGAGCTGAAGCAGCTCCCGGCCGATGTCCTTCACCGCGCTTACAAATGCATGATCCCTGGACCCGACATCTTCCAGCATGGCGGCTTTGACAGTGGGAGATGTCGTTAACGGCCCTGGCGTAAACAATAATTTTGTTGCTTTCATCGACTTGTTTTTATTTTTAACCACTCACTTTTCGGGACCGCGCGGCAGCGCATTTTTCCAGCCATTCACTGCTGAACGGATCGATCTTGCCAAACCTCCCCGGATCGAAAGGGGAAAAATCAAAAGGATTGGACCTTCCGGCCGCCATTTCAGCGAAAGCCAGACCAACCCCGCCGGCGATAGAGATCCCGGCCCCCACGCAACCCGTCGCCAGCAAAAGATGGTTGATACCCTCAGGAACACCCATCGTCAGGTTGTTATCCGGCGTGTATCCCGAGAACCCCGCTATGTAATACTGCAACCCGATATCATATACGGCCGGGAAGAATCGGGCCAGCCTGTCGATCACCTCCGAAAGATCATTCATCCCCTTGTCGGGACTGAAGGAAAAATGGCTGATATCCGCGGGAATGTTTTTCGGGCTCTCGCTAAAGGAATTTTTTTCCCGTACACCAAACAGCAGGCTCCCCCCTTCCGGTCTTGCATAAGCCTGTGCATCCGGCAGCAGCACGATGGGGGAATTCACGGGGAAGATGCTTTTCTTTTCCGTGATCCAATACTGGCTCCTTACAGGAGCCATGGCGAGGCCAATACCCGCCTGCGCGGCCAGGAGGGGAGCCCAGGCGCCGCTGGCGATCACGACGGTGTCCGCATAGATAGTGCCTTCAGAAGTAAGCACACCGGTGACCGTATTGCCTTCCATAACCAAGCTACTGACCTCGGTGTGTTGCCGGATCTCCGCCCCCTGCATTTTGGCGCAGCGCGCGAAAAACGTTCCCAGCAGGTACGGATCGCAGTAAGCTTCACCAGGGAGATAAGCTATTTTCAGGGCCTCGTCCGCCCTCAGCCAGGGAGAGAGCGCATGCGCTTTTTCCGGCGAAATATATTCGGCGGGCTGGCCAAATTCGGAAGCTGTTTTCATCAGCTCCGCAATCCCCGGTACATAGGCCTCGCTGGCAGCCAGATGCATCACCCCTACATACTTCATGTCCATACTCTCACCTAACTGCTTCTCCATCTCGGGAATCACCCGGTAGGTCTCCAACGACAGCGGCACAAAATGCTTCTTGGCCCTTATACGGGTCACCAGCGCCGCCGCCCGGCTCGTGGCAGAGTTGCACAGCTCATTCCTTTCGAGGACGATTATTTTCTTGCCGGGGTTATTGCGGGTGTAATAGTAGGCGATAGCACAACCAAATACCCCGCCCCCGACCACCACCAGGTTCACCTTTTCCTGTTGGACGCTATGCTTATGACGGACAGACTGCATATATACATTTGGATAAAGAAATCACCTCATCACCTGCTCCACCGGCTCGCCGACAGGATGATTGGCTGTAAAATGAAATCCCAGCAGACGGGCAATGGTTTGCGCAAATTGATCCTGGTAGATCTGCCCGGGAGTGCTGATCTCCCCCGTTCCCGGAGTATCAGGCCCCATTACCATCAGATAGGTCTCATTGGCATGCGGTACGCTCGATCCGTGGGAAGTCCACTTCCCTTCTACCCCACGCCCATGGTCCGGGCATAACAGGATAGTGGTCTGGTCGCGATAAAACGGATCGCTCTGAAGATAATTCCAGAGGTCGGCCGTCATCTTGTCGATCTTATTGGCAGCGTCCAGGTAGAAATCGTATTTCCCCTCGTGCGCGAAGTCATCCGTGTCGCCATAGTCGATATACACCACCCGGGGATGACTGGCCATCATATAGGCCTTTGTCAGGAGATACGTAAGCCCATCGATCCGCTCGCCCTGCCCAAAGACCTCCGGCATAAATCGCTGAAAAGCGTTCGCCTCTTTTTCGAAAGGTGTAAGCCGGGCTCCCAGGATATCTTCTCCATAGATATTTACCAGCATGCCATTTCTGTCGCGATTGATGATCCTGGCAACAGCATCCCAGGAGGCAAAGGTCACGACCTTGCCCTTATATCCCTGCTGCCGGTTGATGAACTCCAGCACATTTTCGTTCGGGTTGTCCGGGTAGTCGTTCGAATTCACCAACGAATCGTAGTAGCCGCAAAAAGTTTCGCTTCGGCCCGGATACGAGAACCAATATTTGTTCCGTACATTGACAAGATTGCCAAGATCCCGGTTGCCATATAGCTGGCCCTTCCGGGCAATATGATTCCACACAAAAGGCATCAGCTTTTCCCGGCGTCGAGCTACATCCGGGCTCCAGTATTTCTGCACCCGCCAGACGGAATCCTGCGAATTGTAACTCTTCCCGAACAAAAGCGCGGAGTCGGCTCCCCGGAAAAGCTCCATCCAGCGATAACCATCCATGGAAATAACGATGACATTTTTCGTCTTGTGCGACTGACCGGAGACATCCATCATCAGAAGCAGCAAACATGCAAACAGAAACAGTTTCATAATTTATAATTTACCAGGGCATCGAAAAAGTTTTCACATAGCTGAAACATTTCATGGCCTCGACCACACCTTCCTTGATACCCAGTCCGGAGTCCTTGATCCCTCCGAATGGCGAGCTTTCAATGCGATAGCCCGGAACTTCGTTGATATTTACCGTACCCACTCGCAGCGCCTTTACAAAGCGGATGGCATGCTCCATATTCCTTGTCACCACTCCCGACGACAATCCGTAATCGGTGGAATTGGCCAGGGCGATCGCATCCTCGAGATCTTTAAACCCAAGTATGGGCGCCAGCGGACCGAAGGATTCCTGCATGATCATCCTTGCATTCCTGGGCACATCCACGATCACGGTCGGTTCCAACAACGCCCCTTTCCGGCCGCCCCCCAGCAATACCCTGGCCCCTTGTTCAACCGCCTCCTTCACGACCCACTCGAGATAGACGGCAGCAGGCTCGTCGATCACCGTACCGACCTTGGTTCGGGGGTCCGCTGGGTCGCCGCAGATATATTCTTTCGCTTTTATGACGAAGCGTCGGACAAATTCATCCAGGATCGATTCCTGCACCAGGATCCTCTTTACCGCCGTACAACGCTGACCCGAATTCCGGAAAGCGCCCTCTGCAGCCAGGTATATGGCCAGATCGAGATCCGCGTCTTCCAATACGATCAGCGGGTCATTTCCTCCCAGCTCGAGGACCACTTTTTTATACCCCGCTGTCCGGGCGATCTTTTTACCGACCGCCACGCTCCCTGTAAAGGAGACAAGCTCTACCCTTTCATCCTTTACCAGCACCTCCGCTACTTCCGCGGTCGGCCCAAGCAAAACGCTCAGCATATGACGCGGCAGCCCCGCCTCGTATAACAGCTCCGTGAATTTGATGGCAGTCAAAGGAGTCTTCTCCGACGGCTTCAGTACGATGGGTGTTCCCATGGCGATGGCCGGGATGATCTTATGCGCCACCTGGTTCAGCGGATGATTGAAGGGGGTGATCGCAACCGCCAGCTTCAATGGCTCCCTCAGCGTAAAGATCTTTCTTGCCTTCCCGGTGGGAGAGATATCACAGGAAAAGATCTGCCCGTCATCCTTCAGACATTCGATGGCCGCAAAAAATAACACGTCATGCGCCCGGCCCGTCTCATACCTGGCTTCACTCATCGCCAGGCCCGACTCGGCGCTGATGGTCTGGGCAAATTCCTCCTTGCGCGATATCAGCAGCTGTCTTGCTTTCTCGAGGATGCTATGACGATCGTACCTGGATAAGGACTGTTTCCCATTCAATGCAGCCTCGATCGCCGCCCGGGCATGCCCGCTGTTAGCCAGAGGCACCTTACCCACGGTCCTGTTGTCATAAGGGCTGCGGATCTCCAGTATATTCTCCGATTGCACCGGCGCTCCCGCTACCATGCAGTGCATCACTGGCACGTCCTCCGGCCCTTCCACACTTCCTTTTTTTGTCAGTTTTGTTGTCTCATTGATGCTCATATCGATCTTTTTTATGCGCTGATCAATGGGTGCCATTGATCGTAAAATCAAATACGTCGAAATTTCTTGGGTCACCCGATGCTTTCATAGCATATTCCCCGTTCAGGGAGTGGGAGATCACCAGCGGCACCATTTCTTCATATCGGCCTCCATGACTGCGAAGGGTCCCATCCAGCGCCTTCAGATCGTGATGGGTGGGGGTTTTCCCCAATACCACATCCCGCGCGGACAGCACGATCAGATCCCCCGTCCTGTCTACAGGCAGCTCCAATAGCCTGCAACCCGCCTCTTTATCATATACCTCTGTGATGCCGGGCTGAACAGCCAGCCAGTCCTTTACCACCGCCGCCTTCGAAGTGTCCGTCAGATGCACGACCACATACGATCCCAGGGCGCCGTGATGTTTTACATAAGGGTCGGTTATCGGGCAGATCACGCGAAATCCCGCCCCGAATTTTTCCGTCAGCAGGGTCTCTACAAACAACACATTGGGACTGCCATCCGCCCGGACCTTTGCATTCATCCCATGATCGGCAGTGGCGCCAATTACCGCCCCCAACGCAAGCATTTTTCCAAGCTCCACGTCCTGCGCTTCATAGAACGCCATGGAAGCTTCCGTCTCGGGCGCATAAGTATGCTGCATATAATCCGTAAGCGACAAATAAAGGAAGTCCGCCATTCCTTTTTCAATCAGGGCGACTCCCGCCCGCAATACGAACAGGCTGGCATCCGCACTGTATATCGGAGGCGTCGGATGCCCTACGATAGATTCGACATGGTCGATGCCATGCGTTGCCAGCTTCGCCTGTCCCGCTTTTTCCGCAGAAAATGCAATGCCCTTCAGCTGATAGGAAAGGATATCCCTCAGCTTCTCCTTGGCGGTGACCACCGCCACTTTTCTTCCGGCATTGGCCGCGGCTGCCAGAATGGTCTCCGCACGCAGATACTCGGACGAGTTCATCATCACTTCCTGGTCCCTGGTCACATCATAGAAAAAGTTCCCGCCGATGCCATGCACCGCAGGAGACACGCCCGTTACGATGGACGAGTTATTCACATTGGTAAAAGAAGGCAAAGCCCCACGGACCATGCCACGATAGCCCTGCCTGATCATCTTCTTCATGTTGGGCATCCTGTCGAATGCCAGCGTCCTGTCCAAATACTCATCCGCCGATCCATCCATACAGATCACGACAACCGGTTTTGCAGCCGGCGTATACTTTTTTCCATTCGCCGAAAATGACTTTGTTGATATGCTCATTCTGTCCGGTCTTTTGTTTATCAAAAGTACACTTTGTTTACAAATAATATACAAAAATTTATTTGATCATCCAGATGACCCCGTTGATATCGTCGGTGCTGAATTGCTGCGCCTGTAAAGCAGCCTGCCAGTTGGTCGCCATCCGCGTGAAGAAAATCCGTCAGCCTATGTTGGTTCAGTGAGAATTGGTGATGAAGTAGTAGATCACCAGCAGCAGCGCACTGGCATCGCCG
>Ga0207674_10001612_pt1 | contig 29060 bp, 26 predicted proteins | sample KBSCornC72_FD_184303 | JGI IMG/M metagenome (GOLD analysis project Ga0207674, IMG submission 184303) | Corn rhizosphere microbial communities from Kellogg Biological Station, Michigan, USA - KBS Corn C7-2 (SPAdes) (version 2) | ecosystem: Host-associated > Plants > Roots > Rhizosphere > Soil ...
CCGATGATCTCCAGCGGAATCGAGATGATCGCCAGCACGAAAGAGATCAGAATCACGATCGCTACGACCGAATTGCTCAACCAGCCATTGCGGTGCTTCCCGAGGTAGATCGAGTCATTCATGAGAAAGAGAAAGGGCACGATCGCCAGCGGTAATGTCGCCGATGTCAGCGCCATCGACATCATGGTGACCTTGATCGGATCGATGCCGAGCAGCAATGGAATGGCGCCGAGCAGGATGATGATGGTGTAGGTGAACGCGAAGCGGGAATCGCGCGAAGGGTCGAGGTCCTCGCTCCAGCTCCAGCCCAGTCCCTGCGCAAAGAAGTAGGCGATCGCCAGCGAGATCTCGAGCGCCGCGCCGAGGCACGCGAAGAGCATCGAAAACGCAAACAGGTAGAATCCCCATCGGGTGAGCGCCGGCGTCATCAGCAGCGCGGCCTGCTCGAACTTCTCGATGTCGATGCCACGCGGCTGGAGCGAGAGCGCGGCCGCGACGAGGACCGCCATCGAGAGAAAACCACCGAAGGTCATGCCGAAGCCGGCTATGATGCGGTTCATCGGGATGTAGCTCTCGTCCCATTTGTCTTCGATCGCGCCGGACGAATAGAAGTACATGAGATACGGAGAGATCGACGCACCGAGGATGCTGACCGCGGTAAATCCATATTTCGCTTTCCCGTCGCCCGGCATCGTGGGGAGAAGCCCGTGCGCGGCACCGCCCCAATCGGGATGCATCTTGACCGCGGCGACCGCGAACGAGATCGTCACCAGGCCGAGCAGCGATGCGCCGTTCTCGATCACCCCGAAGGTACCCTTCCACATCAGCAGCCAGACAATGATGGAGACCGGAATCGCCCACCAGCGAAAGCCGATGCCACTCAGAATCTGGAGCGCCAGCCCAATGCCGCCGAGCTCGGCGACCAGCACCAGGAATGCGACCGCGACGATGCCAAGCATCACGATCGAGAAGAACGGGAACCCAAACCGCTCGCGGGTGGCATCGACGATGGTGTGTTTGCTGACTGCGGCGAGCCGGCCCGACATCTCTACCAGAAAGATCAGGCAGATTGTCCCGAGCAGGATCGCCCAGAGAAGTTTGTAGCCGTAGTTCGCGCCGGCCTGCGCCGCGGTGACTACCGACCCGATCTCGAGGAATCCCCCGACGCTCGTGATGATGCCGAGCGTGAGCTGCAGAATCTTTTTCACTGCTTCGACTCCGCGCTGTCCGCGAACTGCTTGACGAGGGTTTCGTCGGAGATCAGCGAATCCAGCTGCTGTCGGAAGCCCGGAGAATTTTTAGCGGTTACGAGCGCGGCCATCTGCGCGATATGGCCGCGGCTGCGAGTCAGGAGGCTGTCCAGTGAAGCGCTATCCACTCCGGGTACCGGCGATTTCAGCAGCTTCGTGCCGAGCTGGAGTAAAGTCTGCTGGGAAAGCTCCAGAGTCTGGCGGGTGTATTTGTCAGGCGTGGTGTGCTGGAGCCAGGCATCGCCAGCCATGCGCGCAGTCGCCACCCACGACAGCGCGGAATCCAGCTGCTCGGCGGGGGTCGGTGGCTTGCACGCAAAAAGAACTACCAACGAAGCGACGAGGAACCGTTTCGAACGCATGTGATTTACATTGTCTGCCTATGCCAAAAAGCCATCTGTCCGGACTCGTCCTTACACTTTTCGTGCTCGCCGGTTTTGACACTGCCTGCGGCCAGTCCCAAGTGGGCACCGCGCAAAATCTTACGCAGCCGCCGCCGGTGCAGCGCGAATTCAGGGGCGTATGGATAGCGACGGTCGGCAACATCGACTGGCCTTCGGAGCGCGGGCTCTCGACCCAGGAGCAGAAGGACGAGCTGATTGGCATTCTCGATCGCGCCGCGGCATTGCACCTCAACGCGGTGATCTTTCAGGTCCGGCCGGCGGCGGACGCGCTGTACGCGTCGCCATACGAGCCATGGTCGGAGTATCTGACCGGCCAGATGGGGAAGGCGCCGAGTCCATGGTACGATCCGCTGGAATTCGCCGTGAATGAGGCACACCGCCGCGGACTCGAGCTGCACGCGTGGTTCAATCCATATCGGGCGCGTCATCCGTCGGCACGCTCGCGGCCGTCGGCCAATCACATCAGCGTCACCAATCCTGAGCTGGTGAAGCGATATGGCGACATGCTGTGGATGGATCCGGGTGAGCCCGAAGTCAGAGAGCGTACGCTACAAGTCATACTGGACGTGGTGCGCCGGTACGACATCGATGGAGTTCACATCGATGACTACTTCTATCCGTACAAGGAGAAAGATCGGCGCGGGCGGGTGATCGATTTCCCCGACGCCACCAGTTGGCGAAAGTACGTGCGCTCCGGCGGCAAGCTCCCACGCGATGATTGGCGCAGAGCGAACGTCGACAGCCTGATCCATTCGGTCTATGTGCGAATCAAGGCCGCAAAACCATGGGTCAAGTTCGGCATCAGTCCGTTCGGAGTGTGGCGTCCCGGATATCCGCCGATTACGGCGGGGAAGTTCGACTCGTACGCGGAGCTGTACGGCGACTCCAGAAAATGGGTGCTCAACGGCTGGGGAGATTATTTCACGCCGCAACTTTACTGGCCGATCGACCGGCCCGATCTGAGCTACCCCGTGCTGCTGCAATGGTGGGTGGAGCAGAACGCCAAGGGCCGCAACATCTGGCCGGGCAATTATCTCGACAAAGTCGACGGAACATCGACTGGCTGGCCGGCGCAGGAGATTCTCGACCAGATCGCGGCGACGCGGGCGCAGCGAGGCGCGACGGGCAACGTGTTCTTCAGCATGCGGTCCTTCATGTTCGGTCACGAGAATCTGCCCGAGAAGCTCGTCGCCGGTCCGTACGCGAGTGAAGCACTGGTGCCCGCGTCGCCGTGGCTCGACAGCATTCCGCCCGCGACTCCGCTCGTGCGTGTTGGGCGTGACGCCGCTACGGGCGCGGTGAGCATCTCGCTCCAGCCACAGGGTTCGGAAGCGCCGTGGCTCTGGTTAGTCAGAACGCGTACCGGAACCGAGTGGACCACCGACGTCGTTCCGGGTCTGCAGCGGTTCTATACGCTGCAAAAAACCGCCAGCGGCGTCACGGCGGACGAGCTGGCGGTTTCGGCCATCGATCGCACCGGCAACGAGAGTGTGCCGGCGCTGGTGGGTCTTGCAGCTACTTCACAGTGATTTCCTGCATCATGCCGTGGGCGAAGTGCGGCTTTCCATCCTTCGCGTCGGGCACGAAGCAAAGCAACAGGTAGTTGCCGGGAGCGAAATCGGCGCTGAAGTACTCGGTTAGTCCGGGTGCCATGCCCGCGATCCCACCGAGTGCCTTGCCCGGCGGCGGCCCTTCCATCTTCCCCATCCACTTCATGAAATCCGCCGGCGTCACGCCGGGCGCGAGCTGAACGAGCTCGATCTCATGCACCTGCGGGCCGGAGTTGTGGACTTCGATGGTGCGGGTGCCGGCGGTGATCGGCGAGGACAGCTTGAAGTTGTAATCCAGCAGATCGAGCTTGGTGTCCGCCTTCACGGTCTTTGCCGACGGAGCCTTCGCGGGCTCGACCTTGAGCGCACGCACCATTCCCTTGGTAAAGTGCGGCGGGCCGTCGATGTCGACAAAGCAGATGAGAGCGTAGTTGCCGGGCTCGAGATTGATCGTTGCGTTTGCTTCGCCGCCGGGTACGGGCGCGTTCGGGCCACCCATCTCCTGCATCCACTTGGGCGGCGGACCGGGATTGGCGAGCGCGGCGCGCAGATCGTCGACGGTCTTGCCTTCGTTGAGCTTGACCAACGACATGTGGTGCAGCGCCGGACCTTTGTTGAGGAACTTGAACTCAGTGAGTCCCGCCGGAATGACGTCGGGAGCCTCGAACCTGAAATCCTCACCGACGACTTGAACCACGTTCGCAGCCGTCGCTGTGGAGTCCGCTGCCGCGCTGGTGTCGGCAGAGTGCGAGCTGGCGTAAGTCCGGGCTGAGATTGCTGCAACTGCTACAACCGCGATAAGACCGATTACGGTCGTCGCTTTCGACATGAAACCAAATCCTCCGATGACAGTTCTTGATCTGAAGCGGACACATTTTGCCGGTCGAAATCGGCGCTGTCAACAGAAAATTCCATGCATTTCCAGGAGCAGGGACTTCACCTTGAGTGCATCCCCCGTAGCCGCGCCGAGTGCGGTGTTGTCGAAGATGCACCAGGTTCGCGCGCCTGCTGCTGCGCTCTGCTCGACCCGCGTCGAGATGCATTCGAGCACATCGTCGGGATACGCGGAGTAGTACACGCGCGGCGAGCCGTGGAGACGGTAGTAAGCGATGTCGGGACAACCACCCGGCTCCGCAGCGGCAGGGACCCGAGCCGGGTCCGCCGCCACCCGCGCGATTCTGTGCTCGCGCAGAATCGATTGGGCCTCCGCCCCAAACCACGTCTCGTGTCGTGGCTCGAAGACGACGTCGCCCGTGAAGCGCGACCTGAGCTCCGCGAAAAAGTCGCCGGCCAGCTGTGAATCGAACGCGAAGCTCGGTGGCAGCTGCACCAGCACCGGACCCCTCTTCACGCCCAGTCCCGATGTCTCCTCCAGAAATCGCTCCAGGTCGGCCGTGGCTCCGGCGAGCCGCGCAGCATGCGTGATCGACTTGGGAAGCTTTACGGCAAAGCGGAATGCGTCGGGAACCGAAGCTGCCCACCGCTCGTAGGTCGAAAACCGGTGAGGCCTGTAGAAACAGGAATTGATCTCGACAGCGTTAAACAGCGACGCGTAGCGCTCCAGGTGCGTTCCTTCGGGGCCGAACCGGTGGGAGTGCTCGCGGCGGATGCTCCACCCGGCGACGCCAAGGAAAACGGTGGCGGAAGGCAGTTGTGGAATATCCCTGTGCAGCATCCTAGCTTGTGGCTGAAGAGTATGAATCCCGGATCGAAGAGCTACGCACCCGGCGCGCCAACCTGTGCGCTGGTGATCGTGGCGATCGTGCTTTCGGGCTGTGCGCACAGCTCCAGCGCGCTTCATGCCCGTCGTCACGTTGGCTATTGGGAAGCTCTCGCCGAGCTTCACCCGGTCGACGCGGCCGCCAGCGCGCGCACCGAATCAGAAAGGGAATTTGCCGAAGCGCTCGGCAACCTGATGAACGGCGACATGGAAAAAGCGGAAGAGCGGTTCGGAAAGCTTCGCACCGCCGCAACCGATACGATAATCAAGACCGGATCGCGGGTGATTTACACGGCGACCCTCCAGTACCAGGAGAAATGGGCCGACCTCGCCGCGCTGAAGAGCGAGCCGACTCCCGTCTACATCGATCGCTCGGACCGCGCGAACATCGAGCTGTGGGCCGACGCGTTCAAGAACCTGCCGCCGAAGACATTCACCTTTCGGGCGCCGGTGACGCGACTCACAATGTCGATGTCGGCAGTGGGAACACCGCTGGTTCCCGTCACCATCGCGGGCAAGGAATACAACTTCTGGCTCGACACGGGCTCGAGCCTGACGATGCTGGCGTCGGACGTCGCGCGCGACCTCGGAATCGTGCCGCTCATCGCCGACACCCTCGAGATCGTCACCAGCACCGGCCGGGTGAAGGCGAGCCCGGCGGTAGTGCCGCAGCTGCAGATCGGCCAGCTGGTGGTGCAAAACGCGCCGACGATGATCGTCGATCAGTCGATGATGCAAATGCGGGAGCCGCGGCCGATCGATCGCGCTGCTCCAGTGAAGATCGATGGCATCATCGGCTTCGACATCATCAGACAGCTCGATCTCGAGATGGACTACGGCGAGGCGACGATCCGGGTCCGGAATCCGACGACAGCGCGCCACGATACCGAGCGAAACATGTTCTGGGTCGGGCTGCCAGTAGTAAAGCTGATGAGCACTGACGGCATTCCCCTTCACTTCGGTCTGGATACGGGCGCGCAGGTGACTTTCGTCACCGAGACGCTGCTCGACAAACTGCAGCTCTCGCCCGCGCGCACGGAGAGCCGTCGGGTTGGCGGTCTTGGTGGCGAGATCTCCCTGCGGGCGCCAGTGCTGCCCGACCTCAGGGTCCTGGTCGGAAACTTTCCGATCCTGTTCCGCGGCGCCGTGGTACGCGCACCGGTCTATCAGGTTCTCGCTTCCCTCGACGGAGTCCTGGGCGGCGATGTCTGGAACAGCGGGATCGTTCGCATCGACATGACCAACGGCATTTTCGCCGTCCGGAGGGCACGCTCGCCGTTTTAATTCGTTAGCTTGCTGGCTAACATGCCTGCGCGAGACCCTTTGATCGTCGAAGCTGCGGTGACACCGCGCTTCGACATTTTTTACGCGCTGTACGCCCTGACCGCCGAGACGAGCTCACCGCTCGACGAATGGAAGGAAACGGCGCGCCAATGGTTGCCGCGCGACTTCGATCGTGTCGCCGATCGACTGGCGCCGCTGCCGATTTTCTGGCCGCTCCTCGCCGACGCGCTGCAGACGGCCCCCGGCGAAATCCGGTTCGACGAGATCGTGGAATTCCTGAAAAAAATTCCACCATCGAACCTGCAGCGCGATGTCCTGTCGGGGATCTTTCACGACGCGGCGACCGTCGACGCGCTGGTCTCGTCGCGTCGCCCACTGAAGCATGTGCTGGGGGACGAAGATCTGCACGGCGCCGAGCTGGCGCGGCATTTCGGATTGCGCCCTTACGGTCCGGAGGCGCCGGCGGTCAAGGCGATCATGTACCTGTTGAACGAGCCAGACACTTATCGAAACGACCTGATCTCGGTGCTCCGAGTTTTCTGGGACAGTGGCTTCCGGGACGACTGGGCCTCGATCGAGCCGCAGCTGCGCGCCGAAGTGGGGCAGATTGGGAAGCCGGGCCGCGAGTCAAAACCGGAAGCGCTATTGAGTGAGCTCGATCTTCCTGTCGCGCTGGATGACAGCGTCCGGGAGATTCGACCCAGGGCGGGCTCGCCGATTCGGTACAGCCGAATCGATCGGTGCTACGTGGTTCCGTCGGCATTCAACACGCGCAAGTGGTGGGCGAAGTACGAGACGAAGGACGGAAGGCTGGTGGTGTACCTACCGCCGCTCGTGCGCGTGCGCATCACGCGCTCGTTCGATCGTCAAAAAACGAAAACCGAAAGTCGTTCCGTTCGCGCTTCGCAGATCGATGCTGAATCGGTCTTCCGCGCGCTTGGCGATACCACGCGCTACGCGATTGCATCGATACTGGCGCGCACTCCCACGACATCCGCGGAGCTGGCGCGGAGTCTCAAGGTATCGAAGCCGACGATAACCCATCACGTCCAGACCCTGCGATCGGCAGGGCTCCTTTCGGAGCAGTCGGTCGGCGGCTCGACGAAGTTGAGCCTCAGGCCGGACACCCTGGCGGCGCTGTCGACGGCTGCACTAAGCCAGCTTTTCGAATCGACGGGCGATCTGGCGCTCTCGACGACCCGGAAGCGGCGTAGCAGTTAGCCCCGGCGTTGGAGGCTCAACTCTCTTCCAGCCTCAACCCAAAAGAATTCCGACGGGTGGGGAAACTCGCAAAAACTCGATAAAAAAGGCGGAATCTTTTAAACCCTTTTCACGTAGGGTGAGTCTAAGAAGCAGAGACCGGAACCAACTCCGGCTGCAGGGATGGAGCTACTGGTTGAGCTTGTAGGACGGGTGGGCCACCAGTAGCCAGCCCCGTACCCCTAAAAAGGTACGGGGTTTTTCTTTGCGCCTCATTGACTCGCGGGCTCCGGATAACCGGTATCCATGATCGCGAGCCACCGTCCGCCATCCCGTCGCCACATCGTGACGTATCTGCCATGACCGAGCTCCTTGCCCGCGTCGGCTGTGCGTCTGCTTGTCACCCAATAGCGGCCCGTCGTCGCGCCAATGTTGCCACCGCTGTACACGTACGCCTCGGTGGGCTCCCAGTTGAGGGTACTGGTGGTGTCGGAGATGTTCGGCAGATCGAATTGCCTGACTGCCTCGTGGCCGCGCACCATGTTACCGCGATAGCGGATGCGAATGGCGTCGTTGGCGAAGAAAGACATCCATCCGTCAATGCCACGCGCGTGGGTCGCGACAGCAAAGTCGCGGTCCGCCTGCATCAGCGATGCTTCCGTAGCAGCGTTTGCGCCGCCGCCGCTGGCGGGATATACGGTCGCGCAGCCCAACGTGAATGCCACCAAGCCCGCGCCGACAATCATTCTCTGCATGAAGCCTCCGAGTTCTGGTGTGGTGACTGACAAGCGCAACCTACGGCCACTTTCACGGTCCGAATGTCAACGCTAGGTTTGCGGTTCGTCAAATAACCGACATCACGGTGATGGAGTGACCATGGCTGATGCTTTCGCGCCAAATCTGCTCGCTGGCAAGCACGCTCTCATCACGGGCGGCGGAAGCGGGATCAACCTTGCCATTGCGAAGCGGTACGCGGCCAGCGGCGCGACGCTTTCGCTCATCGGCCGCACCAAGGAAAAACTCGACGCGGCTGCGAACGAGATCCGGAAAGCAGGGGGTGCCGCCGCGGGCTATCCGTGTGATGTGCGCGACTACGACGCTCTCGCCGCAGCGATCAAAGCTGCTCGCGCCGCGAGCGGCGAGGTCGATCTCGTCGTCTGTGGCGCTGCCGGAAATTTTCCGGCGCCCGCGCTCGGCATGTCCGCCAACGGCTTCAAGGCCGTGATCGACATCGACCTGCTCGGCACCTTCAACACTTGCCGCGCCGTGTTCGAGCACCTGAAACGGCCCGGTGCGTCGATCATCAACATCTCCGCCATGCAGGCCTTTACGCCGACGCCGATGCAGTCGCACGTCTGCGCGGCGAAGGCTGGAATCGACATGTTGACGAAATGTCTGGCGATCGAGTGGGGAGCGGAGGGAGTGCGGGTAAACTCCATCGCGCCAGGCGCGGTCGACGATACCGAAGGGATGCGCAGGCTGGCACCGTCTCCCGAGATTCGCGAGAAGCTGACCCGGGCCATTCCGCTCAAGCGGTTCGCGACGAAGAACGAAATTGCCGACCTTGCATTGTTCCTGTCGAGCGATGCCGCTCGCTTCATCACTGGCACTGTCGTTGTCTGCGACGGCGGTCAATCCATTGCCGGGCTCGGCATGGCGATGATGGCGGCGATGCAGCAGCGGGCGTGACCGACATCCGGCGGGTGGCGGTGTTCTGCGGCTCGAATCCTGGAGCTCGCCCGGAATACGAAGCAGGCGCGCGTTCGCTGGGGAGATTGCTCGCCGGCCGCGGCATCGGTGTCGTTTACGGCGGATCCAGCGTCGGACTAATGCAGGCCCTCGCCGAAACGATGGTCGAGGAGGATGGCGAGATCATCGGCGTGATTCCGAAGATGCTGGTCGAGCGCGAGGTAGCCAACACCGCGCTGGAAGATCTGCGGATCGTCGGCTCGATGCACGAGCGAAAAGCGATGATGGCCGGGCTCGCGGATGGCTTCATCGCCCTGCCGGGCGGGATCGGTACGCTGGAAGAGTTCTTCGAGATCTGGACCTGGGCGCAGCTGGGCGTACACGAGAAGCCCTGTGGCCTCCTGAATCTCGCCGGCTACTACGATCCGTTGCTTGCGTTCCTGGATGGGGCGGTAGAAGAGCGATTCGTGCGGCAGATCCACCGCGACATGGTGATCGTGGAGAGCGATCCGGGTGCTTTGCTCGACAGGTTTGCGAGCTATGATCCACCGCGGGTGGTGAAATGGCTTAATGCCGGAACTATCTAGTTCCAGCTCATCTCGTCAATCGAGCGCGGCCAGTCTTCCCTGAGCAGGCGCGAAAGCGCGCGGTCGGCGAGCAGGCGGCCATCGGTCTGGCATCTCGGGCAATAATTGGTCTCGTTGTCGGCGTAGCGGATCCGCTGCACCGGCGTTCCGCAGACCGGACACGGCTTGCCGAACTTTCCGTGCACGGCCATCTCCTCCCGGAACGCCGTCACACCAGTCGGGAACTCGCCTTTCGCTTCCTGCCGCAAACGGTCCGTCCACTCGAGAAGGACATCGCGGGTCGCATCGAACAGGGTTGAGATCTCGTCGTCGGTGAGCTTGCTGGTGTGCTTGATCGGGGACAGCCGCGCGCGGTGCAGAATCTCATCGGAGTAGGCGTTGCCGACCCCACTGAAAAGCCGCGGATCGGTGAGCGAGCGTTTGAGGGTGTGATTCTCCCGCTGCAGACGCTCCGCGAACTCATCCCGGGTTGCATCGAGAACCTCGAGGCCGCCACGGGCGAATTGCTCCAGCCCTTCCTCTCCCCGTACCAGCCACAACGATGCGCGCCTCTTGGTGCCGGCCTCGGTGAGTATCAGGGTTCCGTTCGAGAAGTCGAATGCCGCGAGTCCGATCTTGCCCGGAACCTTGGTGCCAGCCGGAACCCAGCGCAGCCGGCCCGCGATCATCAGGTGGATTACGAGAAAAAGGTCGCCGTCGAGCTCGAGGACGATGCGCTTTCCCATTCTGCGAATTCCGCCGACCCGTTTTCCGGTGGCGGCACTGAGCGGCGGATCAACGGATCGCAGGAGGAATGGCTTTGGAATTCGAATCCGCTCGAGCGTCTGCCCGACGAGGCGTGACTCGAGTGCCTCGATGTAAACGGTAATGTCCGGCAGCTCTGGCATCGCACCGCGTCGTCAGCGACGACGATCACCCATCGCCGCCAGCAGGTAGCTCAAATTCGCTGTGCCATCCATGATCGGCTCGTTGGTCGAGTAATCACCGACGTCGTCGTGATAGACGATGAAGCCGGTGTTGAATGGCGCGTACTCGTCGGGGTCGTGGAGGCTGATACCACGGAGGTTCTTGTAGATCGAAGTGTACACCGGACCGTCGAGCATCGCGCCGGTCAGCTCCACCTTCAGCTGATCCGCGACGACCGAGTGCGGAGTGCGCGCGAAGACTCCATTGTGCGGAAGTCCGATGACCATCGACACGCCCCACGGGTTCGTGCCGAACAACCAATCCAGCGCTGCCTGCTCGTATTCGCGGAACTGGTTGTCGCCGGTCATCCGTCGATACAGGTACGCCTGGGTGGCGAAGGACGCCATGAGATTGTTGGAGCACCAGATGAACGGAATTCCGATGCGGAATCCATTGTCGGCACGACGTACCACCGCGTCGAGCCCGCGCTTGTAGTAATCGGCAACGATTCGCCGATCCGCCGCGCTCGCGTTTCGCCAGATCTCGTAGTGACCGTTGTTGTGCCACGGAAACCATTCGTAATGCTTCGCGGTGTCGGCGCCCATCCACGGAGTCACCGGCTCACGTGATGCGTATTCGAGCGCGTCCTTCAGGTACGCGCGATCACGGGTGAGCGCATAGAGCTCTGCCGCCGCCAGCTCCATGTCGTCAACCCAGTTGTCTTCCTCGTAGTAGTACGGTGCGTGACCGGGCGCGCCCTGGCAGACGCCCGGATATTTCCTGCCCACCGCATACGCCGCGAACGCCTTGTGCCGGAGCTTGCTCGCGAACGCCGGATCACTCTTGCGATAAAGCATCGACGCAAGCGCGAATGCCGACGCATACTTGCCCGCCGTCGACGCCTTGCCATCGGATCTGTTCTTGTACTTGAACAAACCCTGCGGTTTTCCGGTGCATGGATAGACCGGTCGCTCCTTGCCCTTGCCCCAACCGTAATCGGCGGAGTCGCTGGGCGGGATGTCCCAGTAAGTGTGGTCGCGGTCGTCGCCGAGCTGGTTGTACATCTCCGAATCGTTCGGGAACATGCGCACCAGCCACTCGAGGCCGTGACGCGCCTCGTCGAGGATGTCTGGAGTGCCATTCGAGCCAGGCAGCCCGCGCGAATCGAAACGGTCCGCGAAAGACGCCGGATGGTCCCGATACGCCATCAGCATCACGTAGGTCGCGTTCGTGGAGGTCATCACGTACTGCAGATAATCCGAGGCATCTGCCCAGCCACCGGTGACCGGGATGAATTGTCCCTCGCGCACCGGGTCGTCGACCACGATTCCGTCGTGGGTGTGGACGACGGTCTTGAACAACGGATTGTAGCCCGAGCGCTGCTCTCTCATGTAGTAGAGCAGCGTGTCAGCAGCGCCGGCATAAGCGTCGGCCCGGATCCGCACGGTCGGCGACGTCACGCTCGCGGCCGAGATGTGATAATCGCCGGGAGTCTTGAGCGTCGAGAAGTCGAGCCGATAGTTCGCGACGCACGGTCCGAACGGCTTTGCCGCCGTCGCGGCTCGCTGTAGTACGCGCCGTCCGCCGGCATCCTCTACCGTGAAATCGCGAACCTCCACCGGAGTGAGCGAGCACAACACCGCGACCTTGGGCGCGTCGGGCAGATAACCGAGCTGGTTGACCCGAATAGCCGGCGCGGTTGCGGCAGCGACTTGCGCGTAAACCAGAATTACCAGCGAAGTCATTTCGTCGATCTCACGGAAAGGAGTCCAGCACGCGACGCTTGCCGAATGAGTCGATGTCGAAGGCGACAGCTCTTCCTTTTCCCGACACCGCGCCGCGCGTCGTCGCCAATGCCTCGTAATAATCCAGGTACCTGAATGACGAGATCGCGCCGCCCACGAACTCGTATTTCGTGACCGCGGCGCGCCACTGCGTCATCTCGCCATCAACGCCAATGTAGACGTACGGCTGGAATGACTCGGCGTCTTCCCAGTTGTCGGCGTAGTACACGCCGCGCACTCCGCGATGCGCGGGATGCGCCGTAATAACACCCTCCAGAGATGCCAATAGCACCGCGTCCTGAACGATCAGGCTGGTATTGGTGTGGTCCTTGTGGATGCTGCGGGCCCAATGGGTAATGATGTACGACGGCTTCACCGCGCGGATCACGTCGGCGACGTAGCGCCGCGCAGCTTCGTCATTCGGGATCTCGCCGTCCTTGTACGGAGCAAAGATCGCTTCAGCACCGATCACGGAATCGGCGGCCAGTGCTTCGCGTCTTTTCTGCGCTCCATAAATGGTCGGCGACAGCCGCGGGTTTCCGCCTTCGCCGAGGGTCATGTGAAGGATGACGATACGATCGCCGAGTTTGTGCTGTTTGATGAGGACCGCGCCGGCCGTGAGCTCCATGTCACCGGCGTGTGCGCCGATCGCGAGGATGGTCCGCTGCGGCGCCGGTTTATCGCTCGCTTGCGCCACCAGGTGCGGAGCTCCGCACAGCATTGCCGCGCAAACCGCGGCGCAAAATCGTGAGCGCCTCATCGGATCAAATGTCGCGCGCGGCGAGAGCGCGCGCAAAATACTTCCGGGTCGCATCCAGATCACCGTCGCGGAAATAGCCGCCAGCAAGGGTTGAAGCGCCTTCGAGAGCGACCGAGGCGAGCTCAGTGGCCAGGTCCCTGATCTCCGGATCGGCAACGCCCGCCCGGCCGGCGCGCTCGAGCAGAGTCTCATTCGGTGCGCCGAGGATTTCCGCCGCGTGGCGGGAGTGCCGCTCTGAGTAGCAGAGTCCCGCGACGAACACAACCGGTGCCGCGAGCGAGGCTACCTCGATGGTGTCCGCGGAGCGCAGCTCGAAGAATTCCTTCGGCCGAACTTCCGGGAAGAGTGTGGAGAGATGAAAGAGCCAGTCGTCGCGTGTCAATTGCGCATCACCAAGCCGGTCGCGAAACGAGCTGTAGCCGCCAGCGGCTAACTCACCGCGCATGTATCCGGCATCGAGCGCGAAATTCAGGTATCGTTGCGCCGCGTCGTCCGGATTATAGACGATTCCGGTCCGGGACGGATCGAGACTGCGCCACAGGTACGATCGATAGCTTGCCCAGTCGGTACGCCGTGACGCGTACTCCCTGGAATTCGCGAACAGCGCAACCACGATCGGGGCCAGTGCGTTGAGCAACCCCCAGCGCGACGTCGGATTCTCGCCGCGCTCGAGATTGATCTGCAACGCCGCGGTCTGGCGCATCATCCGGACGCCCGACGGCCCGATCGACTCGAAGTAGCGTGTCATGGCTGTATAACGCCCGCGGTGCAGCTGCAGCGGCACGACGTCGATGTCGTTGTACGGATCCACACCGCGGGCGACGAGCTCGATTCCCTCGTCCTCCATCGCCTCGCGCAGCACTTCGACGACGTCCTCGGCTTCGCCGATGGCTGCGGCGGCTGTCGCGAACGGCGCCGTACTGATCTCGATCTGACCACCCGGCTCGAAGGAGATCACCGCGCCCGTTCTCGCCCGCCATGACGAAGGATCGTCGCCGTTGCGCTGTTCGGTCCATCCCGAACGGCGGCCAAGCTCCATCAGGATGCTGCCCGTCGATGGATCGCTGTCGAGCGCGGGCAGTGCCGGGCGGCGGGTAGATCGCGTGATCGGAATCAGCTCCAGCTCGAGACCGATTGCGTGGGGCGCCGCGGATCGCGACGGTGCGAACAGTCGCTGCTGGATGTCCTCCAGCAGCATCGCCTCGGCGAGGCTCACACCTACGGGTCAGGTGATGGCGTGGGCGAGCGCGAGGGCGAATGCTCCATCACTGGCAGGCATCCACTCCTCGATCCCGAGGCCGGACGCAGCGAGAATGTCCTCGAGCATCGGCCGGTCGTACTTGTAGCTCAGCTCGGTGCGGATGCTCTCGCCTTCGTCGAAAGAGATCTCTCCGATTTCCGGGATCACCACCTTGTGCGGCCGCCGCGCGATCAAATGCATCTCCACCCGGTGATTCTCACTACTATAGAATGCGCGGTGCTCGTAGTCGGCGATCGGGAAATCTGCGTTGAGCTCGCGGTTGAGGCGCTCGAGAACGTTGAGGTTGAACGCCGCGGTCACACCGCGAGAGTCGTTGTACGCGCTGTTGATGATCGCGGCATCCTTGATCAGATCAGCGCCGAGCAGAAAACGATCGGCGGAGCCCATCTGGCCAGCGATGTGGGAGAGCAGGGTGATCGCCTGCTGGCGCGGAAAATTGCCGATCGTGCTGCCGAGGAATGCAATCAGCGTCGGACTCACGAGTCGCGGGAGGGTGAAACGCTCGGTGATGTCGGAGACCACCGGCTTGACGTCGACATCCGGATAATCAGCGCGCAGCTGCAGCGCCGTCGCTTCCAGAAAATCCCGACTGACGTCGACGGGGATATAGCACTCGGCGCAGCCATTGGCGCGCATCTCGTCCAGGATGATGCGGGTCTTGCTGGCACTGCCCGCGCCGAGCTCCACCAGTGAGCACGGATGGACAGCGGCGACGATCTCGCCGATGCGCTGCTCGAGCAGAAGTCGCTCGGCGCGCGTCAGGTAATACTCGGGGAGGTGGGTTATCTCCTCGAACAGCTCCGAGCCGCGCTCGTCGTAGAAGTATTTCGGCGACAGCTGCTTTGGCTTTTTGGTCAGACCCTCGCGGACATCGCGCACCATTTGCTGGCGCGATCGGCGCACTGTGTAGGGCGGAGTTCCACCAACGACGTCGGACGGATGATCGCTCTTCATGCGTCCCGCGCGCAGCGAAAGCCGCTGAAGATCTGACGTCGGATCGGATAGTCCCAGTTGCGAAAGGTGTTGCGAACTGCGCCGGGCCGGGTAGCCCACGATCCGCCGCGCAACACTTTGTAATCGGAGCCGAAGAATTCCTCGGAGTACTCCTTGTACGGGAAGCTCTCGAACCCGGGATAGCCGTGGAAATCACTGGACGTCCATTCCCACACGTCGCCGATCATTCCGCAGCAGCCGATCGGCGACGCGTTTCGGTCGAAGGTGCCGATCGGAGCGGTGTCGAAGGCCAGCTGATCAATGTTGGCGCGGCCGGACTCAGGGGCATCACCCCATGGGTACAAGGCCGCAGCGCGAGTCAACGCGTCCCAGCCGGCAGCGGTCTCCCATTCCTGTTCGGTGGGTAGCCGCTTGCGATCCCATTTTGCGAATGCTTCCGCCTCGTAGTAGCAAACGTGGATCACCGGACGCGCCGGATCCACCTGTCGCACGGTATCCATCGAGCGGGTGATCCACTCGTCCCCATCGCGATCCCAGTACTTCGGCGCAATCGCCTTGGACTCGGCAAGCCAACGGCGCCCGGCGTCCGACCAAAGCTCCTGTCGCCGGTAGCCGTCGTCGGCGACGAATTCCATGTAGCGCGCGTTGCTGACGGGATCGCGATCGATCTCGAATGGATGCAGCTCGACTTCATGGCGCGGCCGTTCGTTGTCGTACGCGCTGGCGCGGTCGGTGGTGCCGATGGCGACCCGCCCGCCGTCGAAGCCGACCATTGAAATCGCTCTCGATTCCCGCGGCGCAAAGGTGACGCTGCGCGGAGCACGATACGCTTCGCCTTGCTTGAGCTGCAGCGTCTGCAGAATCGTCTCGTTGTGCTGATACTCGTGCTGCAGCACCATGTGGTAGACGTAAGCGCCCTCGAGAAGGGGATTACCGTCATCGAAGCTCACCGTATCGAGCCGATCCAGGACCCGCGACCGGATCTGGCGCAGTCTTTCCTGCATTTCCGCCAGCGTTGGTAACGCCAGTGACGCGCGAGTGGCGCGCGGGTGCTCGAACGGATTGTACAGTCCCGGCATCTCCGAGAACTCGATCGGGCCGTCGAGATTCCGCGTCAGCCACAGCTCCTCGAAGTGCGCGATATGTCCCACATCCCAGATTATCGGACTCATCAGCGGATCGTGCTGCCGATGCAGATCTTCGTCGGAGAGCCTTGAGACAAGCAACAGCGTGCGCTCGCGAGCCTCGGTGAGGAGAGCGGCAATCTGCTGCTTCGACGCGGAAGCGGAACCGGGGTCGGTGGCTGTGAGGTGGGATGCGGTCATGGCGGGCTTGGCCAACTGAGCAATGTTACCGCCGGAACGTGAAGTTTCCAGTCGAGGCGGCCTTAACTGCGAATCCAGGACCTGTTACTCTACGTTTCTTTTCCGGAACCACGAATGCCAGAACGAAGGGTCGCGCTCGTCACCGGCGGCAATCGCGGCATCGGCCTCGAGGCCTGCCGGCAGCTCGCGCAGCTCGACATCCGCGTGATACTCGGCGCGCGAGATCCGGCTAAAGGTCAGGCCGCCGCGAGTGAGCTCCGGACCGCGGGCCTGAACGTCGACGCGCGACAGGTCGATGTCGCAAGCGTCCAGAGCATTCGTGAATGCATGCACTGGCTGCGCAACGATGTTGGGCGCATCGACATCCTCGTCAACAACGCCGGCATCATGCTGGAAGACGCCGACGACGATCCCCTCGAGGAGCTGGAGATAATTCGCGATACCATGCAGACCAACGTCTACGGGTCTCTGCTCCTGTCCCGCCTCGCGATTCCGATCATGAAGAGCAGGCGATACGGCCGCATCGTGAATCTTTCTAGTAGTATGGGGGCATTGAGCGAGATGGGTGCGGGGTACATTGCGTACCGGCTGTCGAAGGCCGGAGTGAACGTGATGACCCGGGTTGTGGCCGCCGAAACCGAGGGAATGGGGATTCTGGTGAACTCCGTCGATCCCGGCTGGGTACAGACATCGATGGGCGGATCGCGGGCGCCGCGAAGTCTGACGCAGGGCGCGGATACCATTACGTGGCTCGCGACTCTGCCCGACAGCGGACCGACAGGTCTGTTCTTCCGGGATCGTAAACCGATTCCCTGGTAGAATTGCACTCGTTCGAAATCACCGGTAGGTTTTCGTTCCACGCGTAACATGGCCAATCCAAGTACAACTGCACTCAGTCCAGCGGTTCGCCACAGTCCGCTGATCGGCTTCTTCGAGCGAGTGCCAATCATAGCAGGCAGCGCCGTCGCAGCGTTGGGGGCGGTGTCTCTCGTCGCCTGGGGACTGAAGCTTTCATTCGCGACGTCGGCCACGAGCGGCGACTATCCAGTGCTGCCACTCACCGCTCTGTGCTTCATGCTGGCGGGCGCGTCTCTGACCCTGGCGGCGTTTCCGAACCGCACTCCGGCAATCGAAGCGACCCAACAGACATTGGCGGCGCTTGTCGCTACCATCGCCGGGTTAACTCTGTACGAGTACCTGCGCGGTAGCGGCTCCGGCTTCGACACTCTCCTCTTCGGCGACAGACTGACGCAGGTGACGGTCTACCCGCCCGGACGAATCGCGCTGAACAGTGCTGGAAGTTTGCTGCTCTTTTCGCTGGCCCTGCTATCAATCTCCCACGATCAGCGGAAAAACGACCTGCGGTCGCAGATGTTCGCGACGCCGGGACTCTTCATCGCCCTCGTCGCCATCCTCGGCTACCTCTTTGGCGTCAAAGGGATGTACAGCCTCTCGCAATCCTCCGGCATGGCGCTGCCGACATCGATTGGGCTTTTGATCCTCGGTGTCGGCGTTCTGGTATCGGTGAGAGACCGCGGTGTTGCGGTGCTGCTGCTAGATGAGGGGCCCGCTGGAGTCTTGACCAGACGACTTCTCCCCGCCGCACTGCTCGCTCCGATCCTACTCGGCGTGATCCGAATCCTGGGTGAAAGCGCTGGTCTCTACGAATCGGAGTTCGGCATCTCGCTGTTTGCGGTGATGTGCATTCTGATCTTCGTCGGGCTCGTGCTCTGGTCAGCGCGAGTGCTGCGCAACACCGACAAGGAGCGCGTCGACCTGCTGGCGATGGAGCAACAGGCGCGCGCCAACGCCGAGCGGGCGCGGAGTGAAGCCGAATCAGCGCGTGCCGAAGCCGAGCGCGCCAACAACAGCAAGACTGATTTTCTCGCGGTGATGTCGCACGAGCTCCGAACCCCGCTCACCGCCATCATGGGTTACGAGGAGCTCCTCTCCGACGGAATCACCGGCCCGGTGACCGAGCTCCAGCGTCAGCAGCTCGGGCGCATCAACGCGAGTGCGCGCCATCTGCTCGGGCTCATAGACGAGATTCTCACCTTCGCCCGCGTCGACATCGGTCGCGAGCGGGTGCGGTGGGAGTCAATGTCGGTGAACCACACTCTTGGCGATGCCGCGGCGCTGGTAGAGCCAATGGCCGCGGCAAAGAGCATCCACTTCTACGTCCACCTTCTGGATGAGGATCAGGCGATCCAGACCGATGGAACCAAGCTGCGGCAGATGCTGGTGAATCTTCTTTCCAATGCCATCAAGTTCACCGACAAGGGCGAAGTGCGGGTCAATTGCGCGATCGAGAGCAATCAGCTGGAAGTGAGAATCGCGGATACAGGCGTCGGCATTCCAGCCGACAACATCGAGAACATCTTCGAGCCCTTCTGGCAGGCGGAGCAGGTTACGACCAGGAAAACCGGCGGCACCGGACTCGGTCTCAGCGTTACGCGGAAACTGGCGCGCCTGCTTGGCGGAGATGTTACGGTCGCGAGCCGCGTGGGCGAGGGCACGACGTTCGTGCTGACCCTGCCGATGAAGGCGCCGGCGGGCGAGCCGATCCGCAGGCGCGACACGCCGACTACTCCGACCGGCCCGCTCAAGGCGATTCACATCTAGCTCGAGCGCTTGCCGGCGAGCTGATTCATCAGCGAGGGCAGCTCTTCGGAGAGCTCGCGGGCGAGAAATCCGAGCGGGCCCAGACGCCTGGCGAGCCGATTGCCGGCCGAGCCATGAAGAAAGGTCGCCCACACCGCCGCCTGATCCAGTGTCGCGCCACGCGCCAATAGTCCGACCACCGCGCCCGCGAGCACATCACCGGAGCCTGACGTTGCCAGCCCCACGTCACCGCCCGTGTAGCGAAAGGCTTCGCCATACGGCGTAGCGATCACGGTTTCCGGCCCCTTTAGGGCGACCACTGCGTTGAGATCTCGCGAGACGGTGCTGGCGACACCGAGCGGATCACGCGCGATGGAGCCGGGTTTGTCGCCGGTGATGCGCGCCATCTCCGACTGGTTTGGAGTGAGCACCACGCTGGTGCCTTCTGCGAAATGGTACCGACCATCGCGCAGTGCGATGAGCGCGTACGCGTCGATGACGAGATTGCGATCAGAGACTTTGCCGAGGATCTCGTCCATGAATCCACGTGTCGCCTTCTCGTTGAGCATTCCGGGGCCGATCAGAATCGCGTCGGCGCCGTGCGCACACTCCGCGGCGCGATCCGCCGCCCGGCGGTCCAGAAATCCGTCGCCCGATTCGCCGAGCGGGAAGACACGCGCTTCAGGAAGCGCAACGCCGAGTGGGGTCGCGGCAGCCCGTGGACCGGCGAGCTGGAGCTTGCCCGCCCCGACGCGGAGCGCCGCGACGCCGGAGAGTAGCAGAGCGCCCGGGACTTCAGCGGCTCCTCCAATTACCATCGCGACGCCGCGATCCTGCTTGTCGGCCGAGTCTCCCGGCTGCGGTAGCGGCCAGCGACGGAGCAGCGCCGCCGTGACCGGGACCGGCCGCCCTTTAGCGCGCGCCAACTTTGGCGTCAGGCTCCGCCGTCACGGTCGTACCCGCTTCCTCGAGTGGAGCGACGAAGTTGAACAGGCTGAGTCTGAGATTTCCGCGTGGGCCCAGACCCTGGTCGTGCTCGTACATCGTCACCGAGCAGTTCGCGATTTCGTTGTTCTTGTCGATCGCAAGTAGATCTTCTTCGGTAAGGTGCTCGAGGATGTAGCGCATGCAGAGCACGACGACGGTGTGGCATACGATGAGCACCCGCTCGCCGCAGTACTCGCGCGAGAGCATCTCGGTCGCGCTGCGCAGCCGCAGGATCACGTCGCACCAGCTTTCTCCGCCGGGCGGCCGGTGGTAAAACTTGCCGAGCAATCGGCGGAACTCGGCCTGATCGGGGAATTGCTCTCGGATGCCGACCGGAGTGAGCCGGTCGAGGATTCCGAATTCTTTTTCCCGCAGTCGTTCATCGACGATGAAGGAGTACGAGTCAGCTCGCATGCCGGCCGTTTTGATTATCAGCCCGGCGGTGTGTCGCGCGCGCAGGTACGGGGAGGTCAGCACGATGTTGGGCCGCCGCTCATGTGGCATGGCTCCGAACCAGCGACCCAACGCGACCGCCTGTTTCTTTCCGAGCTCCGACAGCGGGACGTCGACATCGCGAATGTCGATGTCGATCATCGATTCACCCGCCTCGAGCGCCGCTTCGCGCGCGACGTTCCCAGCCGACTCGCCGTGACGCGCGATATAAAGGAGATCAGGCCAGATCTGACCCGACTTGTGATCAGAATTCACGCCTCGATCCAGGTCAAGGAGCGTACCAGTTCAGGTGCCGTCGTGGTGTAAACTTTGTACCTGACGACGACATGATATCGACTCCCGATCAACATGATCCAGACTGGCCGCGATACCCCGAGACCATTCTGACGTTCGCCACCACGCCGCGGGTCGAGATCGATCTGCGCGACATTCCATCGGACCACGCAATCGCCGATCTCGCCACCGCCGGATTCAGCGCGCCCTTTGCCGTGCTCACCGCCTTCGATCCGCGCGGAAAGAATCTATCCCGCGCCGAGAACGAGCGACGGAAACGGGACCTGGATGATAGACTCGATGCGTCCGGCTACACGTTTGCTCACGTTGACGCTTGTTCGCCCGACCGCAGCCACTGCGAGTGCAGCGTGGCGATCGTAATGCCGCAGAATCGGGCAGTGGACCTCGCAAAGGAGCTGGAGCAGGTAGCGATTTTCTGGTTCGATGGCCAGAGGTTCTGGATCATCGGGGCACTCTATGAGACAGATCCGTTGATGCTTCCCCGCAGCTCATAAAAAAACGGCTGGCGCCCATTCAGAGCGCCAGCCGCCGAAATTCGTGCAAGATGGTCAGGTGATCGGTTTGTACCGGTAACCGAAGGCACCCCCCTTGAGCGACGTGATCTTGAAGGTCCCCACTGACTTCGGCGCGACCGGTCCGACCGAAGCCGTCTCGGTTCCAATGACGTTGCCGGACTTGTCGAGCAGGTCGAAGCTGAGGTTGTAGGTCTTCGCCGCACTGCTGCGATTCTCGATCGTGCCCGCGACGATGGTTCCGTTGGGACGACGGGTGAACTCGCTGACCGTCAGCTTCGCGGGAGCGTTCTCGGACTTGTTGTTGAAGTAGATCAGGGAATCAGTGTAGATCTTCTGCAGCTTCTTGTCCTTGGTGTGCTTGTACAGTCCCTGATACGCGAACGCGTAAAGCAGTGGATTGTCCGGATTGCTCGGATCCATCGCCACCAGCTTGTCGATCAGCGGAAACGCCTTCGCGTAAGCGCTGTCCTGGATGTAAGTGGCAGCGAGATTGTTGATCGCATCGCGCGAATATGGGTTCTGCTGCAGCGCAGCCTCGAACAGCTTTTCAGCGTCCGCCTGGCGACCGTTTCTCGTGGCGACAACGCCCGCGTGCACCAGCGACAATTCACCGTACTTGGATGGATTGGACAGGATCGCCGCGTAAAGCGTAGGGACCGCCGTACTGTCACCAGCGTCCAGATAGGCCCGCGAGGCATTGTCGAGCGCATCGGCCAAAAGCAGATCGTTGTCGGCACTGGCGATGTAATCCTGCCAGAGCTTCTCGGCCTCCTTTGCCGCCGTCCGCTTTGCCGCGCCCGTCGCGGCCTCGGCCCTGTCCGATGCTGCTGAAGCCATCTCGTACATCGCTTTGTTGCGGACATCGGTATAAGACGTGTCGGTGCCGGCAGCGGCGATGGTCTGCTTCCAATATTGGTTGGCAGCCGTCCAGTCCTTGCGCTCGTGGGCGATCGAGCCGAGCACCGAGTACGCGTAAGGAGCCTTGCGATCGAGAATCAGCGAGCGCTTCGCCAGCATCTCCGCGGAATCCAGCTGATTGGCGTTGAGCGCGGTGATCGCGCCGTTGAGCGCGTTCAGCCATGGCTTCTGTTGCCGCCATTGCGCGATGGTCGCCGCGCATTCCGGCGAAGCTTTCTCCACGATCTGGAACGCTGAATCAGCAGCAGTATAGAGGTCGATGGTTGCAGTCGGGTCGGTGGTCAATCCAAGGGCGGACCTCGGCACGACTGCCTGCGCGTTGGGCTGCATCAGGTAGATGATGTAGGCCTCGCCGCGCAGATAATTGCGCGCGGTTGGGTTGTCGTTGCCGTTATCCACCAGACGCAGGACATCCTGCAGGTCTCGGGTCGGATTGCCCTTGTCGATCGCGGCGATCGCGCGCGTCATCGAGAATTGCGCCTTGGCGATATCACCCTTGGTGTTGGCGGTCGGATCGCACTGCCCGGCGGTATTCTGCGCCGCGAGGGGCAATACGGCGATCGCACTCATTGACAGCGCGGCCGCAATTCGGTTCACAATAGCTCTCATCAAGGTTCTCCCTGACATCAATAAAGTGGGGTGGGCTGAGCTGAAGAATTTACGTCCGTTAATATACCGCCCAGCATTCTTCGTTCCTGCCAGGCCGGCAGTTTCCGGCTCAGGGCGCGGTAGCTCCGATCTCTTTGACTAGCTCCAGGGCGCGCCGAACATGGGTCTCGGTCGTGTGGATGTTCCCGATTGCGATCCGGAGCGCGTACCGGCCTCGCACCCTCGTGTGCGACAGGTAGACCTCCCGCCGCTCGAGAAGGCGCTGGAGGAGCGCCGTGTTGTGCTCGTCGAGGCGGGCGCCGGACATTCCCGGCGGCCGGTGACGGAAAACCACTGTCGAGAAGTTCACGTCGGCGAGTCGCTCTAGCTCGGGATCCGCGTCGATCGCCGCCGCCGTCCGCCGCGCAATCCGAATGTGCTCGCGAACGAGGGAGCGCAGTCCTTCGACCCCCATGCTTCGGATGACGAACCAGAGCTTGAGCGCCCGGAACCTGCGCCCCAGTGCGACTCCGTAGTCCATGAGATTGGTGACGCCATCGCCATCGTTGACCACGAGATAGTCTGCAACGTGCTGGAAGGCGCGCTTCAGGAGGTCGGGCCGGCGGGTATACAGGACTGAACAATCCATCGGCGTGAACAGCCACTTGTGCGGATTCACGACGAGCGAGTCGGCATTCTCGCAGCCGGCGAGCACGCTACGCATCTCGGGCAATATGGCCGCCGCACCGCCGTACGACGCATCCACGTGCAGCCACATCTTCTCGCGCGCGCAGATCTCGGCGATCGCCGGCACCGGATCGATTGCCGTGGTGGAGGTCGTCCCGACCGTGGCCACCGTCGCCAGAGGAATTCTTCCATCCCTCAGATCGCCATCGACGGCTTCCCGGAGGGCCTCTGCGTTCATCCGCAGCCCAGAGTCGGTGGGAACCTTTCGCAGCGACTCGAGGCCGAGTCCGAGGGTCATCACCGCCTTGTCGACGCTGGAATGCGCTTCCTCGGAACAGTAGACCGCGAGCGCGGGCAGATCGCCGCGGCCGGCCATCCCCTTGTCACGAAGGTGCAGCTCGGGGCGCATCTCGCGAGCGGCGGCGAGCGCGTAAAGCGTGTTCGATGACGCGGTATCTCCGATTACGCCGAACAGGCCGTCGGGAAGTCCCAGCATTTGCCGTAGCCAATCGAGCGTGACCAGCTCGAGCTCGGTCGCCGCCGGACTGGTGCGCCAAAGCATCGCATTCACATTGAGCGCCGCAGCCAGCGTCTCGCCGAGCACTCCTTCGCCCGTCGAGGAGTTGGCGAAATAGGCGAGAAAATCCGGGTGGTTCCAGTGAGTGGTCGCCGGCACGACGAGCTCCCGGAAATCCGCCAGAATGCTGTCCATCAGCTCGCCCTGGTCGGGCGGGGAAGGCGGCAACGCGTTCCGCAGGTCGCCAGGCCGGACCGAGGCCAGTACCGGAAACCTTTCCGGCGATTCCAGGTAGTCCGCGATCCAGTCGATCACGGCGTGCCCGTGTCGGCGGAACTCGTCCGCAGTCATGCCCGGCGCACCACTCGGTGCCGTGGCCGGACGAGATGGCGCTGCTGGCCGCGTCGATGAAGTCATCGCTCAAATATAGAGTTGCAGCACCGCCTGCCACCGTCGTGCAGGCACACCAGGTACCCGTATATTTGCGAAATGCAGCGCAATCCCATCGTGCTCGTCCACGGCTACTCCGACGATGGCGCGGCGTTCAGGGAGTGGCAACGCATCCTCGAGCAGCGCGGCTATGAAGTGGGGATGATACATGCCTGCAGCTACCGGTCGCTGACCAACGAAGTGACCATCAAGGACATCGCCGAAGGCTTCGATCGCGCGCTGCGCATCCGCGCCGGGCTGAGTGAAGACGAGCCGTTCGATGCGATCGTGCATTCGACGGGGATGCTCGTGATCAGAGCGTGGCTGACTGCTTACGCAGGAAGGCGCGACCGACTCAAGCATCTGATCGGCCTCGCGCCGGCGACCTTCGGCTCACCGCTCGCGCACAAAGGACGCAGCTGGCTGGGGGCCTTGTTCAAGGGCAACAAGCACCTCGGTCCGGATTTCCTCGAAGCCGGCGACAAGGTACTGGACGGTCTCGAGCTCGCCAGTCGCTTCACCTGGGATCTCGCGCATCTCGATCTGCTCGGCGACGAGACTTTCTACGGGCCGACGCGGCGCACGCCATACGTGTTCATCTTCTGCGGGAATCGCAGCTACACCGGCTTGCGCCAGCTCGTCGATGAGCCGGGTACCGATGGGACAGTGCGCTGGGCATCGTGTCCACTCAACACCAGGAAGATCGTTCTCGACCTGACCCTCGATCCGGCACGCGAGGGATCAGACCAACGGGTTGCGATCGCCGACTGGAAGAACACCGACATCCCGTTGATGTTCGTCGACGGCAGGAATCACGGGACGATTCTGTCCGACCCCGGCGACGATCTCGCCGACCTCGTGGATGCCGCCCTCCAGGTTTCCAGCGCCGCCAGCTTCAGCGAATGGATCGACGACACCACGCGGAAAACCCGCGTAGCGCGTGACAAGGTCGACGAATGGCAGCAATTCGTGGTGCGCGTGATGGACGAGCGCGGCGACCCCGTCCCGGATTACAACATTCAGTTGTTCCGGCGTGAGGCGGCGAACAGCGGAATCCATCAGTTCGATGTCGATGTGCACACATATCGCGGTGATCCGAGCCTGCGCTGCTTTCACGTCAGGCTCAAGGATCTCGACTACAGGAAGATTCCCAATCTCTGGATTCGGGTCATCGCCTCATCGGGCTCGCAGCTCGTCGGCTACTCGGGATTCGGCAGCGACAAGGACGACACCGCACCGCCGGCTACGCGCGAAGCAAAGTGGGATGGCAGCCTCGACATCTCCTCCCTCTCCGACGATACCGGGATAAAATTCTTTTATCCCTTCACCACCACTCTGATCGAGCTGAAGCTCAACCGCGAGCCGCTGCCACTCACCGGAAAAAATGAAGTCTGCTGGTTCTAGTGCGTTCGGCAGAAAAGCCGTCGCCCATTTGAAAAAAGTCGATCCCGTGCTCGGCAAGGTGATCGAGAGAGTTGGCACCTACAAAGGGTGGCCGACCGGGAACGGTACGCACTTCGATGCCGTTTGTCGCTCGATCGTGTTTCAGCAGCTCTCGGGCAAGGCCGCGGGCACGATTCACGGCCGATTCGTCGGATTGTATGGTGGTCGCCCGCCAAAACCCGACGAGCTCGCGAGCACTCCTGACGATCAGCTGCGCGCGGTGGGACTTTCCCGTCAGAAGTCGGCGTACCTCAAGGACCTGGGCGCGCGCGTGGCATCGGGAGAAGTGCCGATTGAAACCCTGCACGAGCTCACCGATTCTGAAGTAATCGCCGCGCTGACTCAGGTGAAAGGCATTGGGCGCTGGACTGCCCAGATGTTCATGATGTTCCGGCTGGGAAGGCCCGACGTTTTGCCCGATCTGGACCTCGGTGTGCAGAAGGCAATACAGAAGGCGTACCGCTTGCGGAAATTGCCGACGCCGGAAAAGGTTTTGAAGATCGGCGCCAAATGGGCGCCGTATCGCACAGTAGCGTCGTGGTACCTGTGGCGGTCGATTGATACACCCGCACCGGTCCCGCGCTCGGGAGATTGATGTCAACGGTACCCGCGGAACTGGAGAGCCCGGAGTCGCGCGCTTACGAAGGCGCACTTTCGCGCTGCCGGGACGTTCTAACCGCGATCCTGGGCGAGCCGCACGGGCGATCCTTCGACGTCAAGTTCTGGGATGGGTCGGTGGACCGGGGGAACCGATCGCCCTCGCCGTTCACACTGGTGTTGAACAGGCCCGCGGCGCTGCGCCGCATGCTATTGCCGCCGAACGAGCTCTCCCTCGTCGAGGCGTATTTGAGCGGCGATGTCGAGATCGAGGGCAGCATGGAAGCCGCGTCCAACCTGACCGATGTGATCGGCGACCGGCTGCACTCGCCGGCGAAGATCGCGAAGCTCGTCGCGCTGGTACTGCGACTCCCGGGGAAGGCCGACGACGATCTTGCCGACGCCCGGTTCCCCGAGCGCGCACGAAAGCTCGGGCCGCGTCACACACCCGTTCGCGACGCAGCGGCGATCCAGTTTCACTACGACGTCGGCAACGACTTCTACAAGCTGTGGCTCGACGACCGCATGGTTTATTCGTGCGCGTACTTCGAGAATCCGTCTCTCACTCTCGATCAGGCGCAGGAGGCGAAGCTCGATCACATCTGCCGGAAGCTGCGCCTGAAACCCGGTGAGCGACTGCTCGATATCGGATGCGGTTGGGGCGGGCTCATTATGCACGCCGCCGAGCACTATGGAGTGGACGCGACCGGCATCACCCTGAGCGAGAACCAGGCGGCTCTGGCAAAGGAGCGCATCGAAGAAGCAGGGCTAAGCGACCGCTGCCGGGTCGCAATCCGGGATTATCGCACCCTCACAACCAGCGACGCCTACGACAAGATCTCCAGCGTCGGGATGATCGAGCACGTCGGCCTTACGCATCTCCCGGTCTACTTCCAGTCGGCGTACCGCGCGCTCAAAGGCGGCGGGCTGTTTCTCAATCACGGCATCGTCAGCCTCAGGGAGGCGCGGCCCAAATCAGTGGGCAAGAAGATCTTCGCCAGGTTCTGGAAGGCCGACGCATTCATCGATACCTATGTGTTCCCAGACGGCAAGCTCACCGCCGCAGCAGCTGTCGTCGCGGCCGCCGAAGCAGCGGGCTTCGAGGTGCGCGACATGGAGAGCCTGCGCGAGCACTATGCGATGACGCTGCGGCACTGGGTAAAGTCCCTCGAGGAGAAGAGCCGCGAAGCCACCGCCCTGGTTGGCCAGCACACCTTCCGCGTCTGGAGATTGTACATGGCGGCCTCCGCGAACGCGTTCGCAACCGCAGGCATCAACGTCATTCAGACGCTGCTCGCGAAGCCCGATGCACAAGGCCGCTCAATGATTCCACTGACGCGTGAGGACCTTTACGCCGACGTCTGAATCGTTCGAGGGCGCGGGATGCTAGATTGCACAGACATTTCGCGCCGGAGAGCAGGATGGCAGTCAAAGTCGCAGTAAAGCCCGACCGCAGGTACCTGCAGGAAAAAAGCGGCGCATTCAGGCCGATCGAGAATCTGAGCATCACCGCCTCGACGCCGGTGTATCCGGCTGTCCTCCATAAGACGCGTCGCACCATGATCCTCGCCGACGATCACACCCACGCCGTGGTCGCACTCGACAAGGAGATGCTGGTCGCGCGCAATGACGCTCTTGGCGCCGTCCTCATCGCCTACAGCGAGCCGACCGCGGAAACGTGGAAGGCGCTGGAAGAGCACATGGAAAGCGAGCGGAACATCGCCGAGAGCGCGCGTGAAGCAAAAGGAAAGGCGCTGCTGGCGCGGAAGAAAAGAGCAGCAGAAAACCGGTAAGTAATGCGGGTCAGACCACCGACGCTGATCTTTCTGGCGTCTGCAGCTGCGCTGATCGGTTGCGCGCCACCACCGCCACCTCCTCCACCACCGAAACCCGTAGTCCCGCCCGCGCCGACGGATACCGTCAAGGTTCCGTTGACCGACCTCGGGACCGGCACATACTACGGACATGTCGGCGGCTTGTACCCGGGCGGCGCCAACTTTCCCCCGCCCGATCACGACTCCGTCGCTCGCGCGAGACGCAATCAGATCCAGGCGCTCGATGTAAACGGAGACGAGAGTCCGTTCGGCAAATACGTGCTGCTGGCAATTGGATCGACCAATACGACCCAGGAATGGTGTTCCGCGAGCTCGGCCCCACCGTGCTCGTCGTGGACTTTCATGGGGCGGGCGGCCGCGGATCCATTGGTCAATCACTACGCATTGGTGATCGTGAACGGCGCCGCGCCCGATCAGGGCGCGCCCGACTGGACTTCGGCGACATCTCCGAATTACGACCGCATCAAGGTTGGCCGCCTCGCGCCGCTCGGACTGAGCGAAAACCAGGTACAGGCGGTGTGG